>VFQM010000743.1_pt1 | contig 33583 bp, 26 predicted proteins | sample 3512391 | NCBI WGS metagenome assembly VFQM01 (sample SAMN10412369, study PRJNA504923) | tailings metagenome | isolation source: Replicate 1 from Balatoc abandoned mine | place: Philippines
CGGAAGACGGCGACGTCGCGGGCGGAATAGCGCATCCCGTCCTGCTGCTTGAACGATGGATCGTGCTCTTCGTCGACGATGATCAGCCCGAGGTCCGGCATCGGCACGAAGACGGCGAGCCGGGTGCCGAGGACGATGCGGGCGCGGCCGCTGTGGGCGGCCTGCCAGTTGCGCAGCCTCGCCGCTTCGGTCAGCTCGCTGTGCAGGCTGACCAGCCCGGCATCCGGAAAACGTGCGGCGACGCGGGCTTCGAGCTGCGGCGTGAGGTTGATCTCGGGAACCAGCACCAGTACCTGCGCGCCTTTCGCGAGCGTATCGGCGATCAGGCGCAGATAGACCTCGGTCTTGCCGCTGCCGGTGACGCCGAAGAGCAGGAAGGGCTTGAAGCCGGGTCCGGCGGCACGAACCCTGTCCAGCGCGGCGGCCTGTTCGGTCGTCAGTTCGGGAGCGGGGGCGGGCGCCGGCAGTGGCTTCGGCGGCTTCGGCATGCGCTGCTTCGGCGGGTCGAGGCGCTTCAGCCCGGCCGGCAGCGTCGACAGCATGACCTCGCCGAGCGGCGCCTGATAGTAGGCCGCACAGAATTCGCACAGGCGAAACCAGTCGGCCGGCAGTTTCGGCTCGGGCAGGATCGCTTCGACCGGCTTCAACTGTTCGGCAGCGAAGTCGCTGCTGGCAGGCAGGTCGACGATGACGCCGATGACCGAGCGGCGACCGAAAGGAACACGGACGCAGCGGCCGATGTCGTCGCTCGTCGCTGCCGGCGCGAGGTAGTCGAAGCAGCGATGGAGGGGCAGATCGAGAGCGACGCGGATCAGGGTCACGGGCGGCGGGTGGGCGACTTGAGCATCGGACGGGGAACGGCGGAATGAAATTTCGCTGCAACGCAGCATTGGTGCGGGTTTCAGTTAGGCCGCATTGTTCGTTCAGCTTCTTGAAATCACCCGCAACTTGTTGCCTCGAAACGCATTTTTCCGTTGTTCACAATTTCTGTGGATAACTTTGTGGATTACCCTCGGGAAAAACTGCTAACTACCCTGCCTGTAAGGGATTTTGACACTTTGCCGCAAAATAAGGCGACTTTATTATCGTTAATAATCAATGCACTACACGAACAGCGCTGATTTTGCTGGGGTTTTTGCCCGCATCTGCCGATGACGGAAGATTCTGTGCATAAGTCAACCGGAATTTGCCACTTCGGACCCGATATTTTGGGTCCGATTCGAGCTCAAGCGCGCAATTGCCGACTGTAGCTGTGCACCGTCTCGACCAGCGCCGTCACATGGTCCGGCGGCGTGAATTGCGAAATCCCGTGACCCAGGTTGAAGACGTGGCCGGTGTTCCCCTTGCCGTAGCTGTCGAGCACCTTCTTCGTTTCGACGACGATCTTGTCCGGCGAGGCGAAGAGCACGTTCGGATCGAGGTTGCCCTGCAGCGCCACCTTGTCGCCGACGCGACGGCGCGCTTCGCCGATGTCGATCGTCCAGTCCAGCCCGACACCGGTGCAGCCGGTGTCGGCGATCGATTCGAGCCAGAGGCCGCCGCCCTTGGTGAATACGATGCTCGGAATCTTCTGGCCATCCTTTTCCTTGGTCAGACCGGCGACGATCTGCCTCATGTAAGCCAGCGAAAATTCCTGATAGGCACCGGCGGAGAGTGCGCCACCCCAGGAATCGAAGATCATCACGGCCTGGGCGCCGGATTCGATCTGTGCATTGAGGTAGCTGGTCACGGATTCGGCGGTAACCGACAGGATGCGGTGCATCAGGTCCGGACGGTCGTACATCATCGTCTTGACCTTGCGGTAGTCGTCCGACGAGCCGCCCTCGACCATGTAGCAGGCCAGCGTCCACGGGCTGCCGGAGAAGCCGATCAGCGGCACCGAGTTGTCCAGCGCGCGGCGGATCTCGGAAACGCCGTCCATCACGTAGCGCAGGTGGCCGAAGGGGTCCGGCGCGGTCAGGTCGCGGATCGCCCATTCCTCGGTCAGCGGGCGCTCGAACTTCGGGCCTTCGCCCTCGGCGAAGTAGAGGCCGAGCCCCATCGCGTCGGGCACGGTCAGGATGTCGGAGAAGAGGATGGCGGCGTCGAGGTCGTAGCGCGCCAGCGGCTGCAGCGTCACCTCGCAGGCCATCGCCGGGCTCTTGCACAGCTGCAGGAAGCTGCCTGCCCGCTTGCGCGTCTCGCAATACTCCGGCAGGTAGCGGCCGGCCTGGCGCATCAGCCACACCGGCGTGTGGTCGGTCGGCTCCTTGAGCAGGGCACGGAGGAAATTGTCATTGCGGGGTCGGGTCATGATTCGCGGCGCCAGAAAAGCAGAAAGGCGGAATTATCCGCCTTTTCGGCAGCTGCCGCCAACGCGGCGGCCATTCTCCGCCAGTAGCCACGACGGACGCACCGTGCGCCCGGCGCCTCCCGTGCCGCCTACTTTCTCCAGAAAGCCGGCGTCAGCACGACCAGCAGCGTGAAGATTTCAAGGCGACCAAGCACCATGGCGAAGGTGCACACCCAGGTCTGGAAATCGGTGAGCACGGAATAGTTCGTCGCCGGACCGACGGCGTCGAGGCCGGGGCCGGTGTTGTTGAGGCAGGCCACCACGGCGGAAAAGGCGGTGACGATGGCCAGCCCGCTGGCGGAGAGGATCAGCGTCATGGTGACGATGGTCACCATGTAGACGAAGGAGAAGCCGAGGACGGCATGCAGCACGTTGTCGGAAACGGTCCGGTTGCCCAGCCGGACCGGGCGGACGACTGCCGGATGCATGGCTTTCAGAAGTTCGCGGAAGAGCTGCTTGTAGAGGATGACGGCACGCATCATCTTGATGCCGCCGCCGGTCGACCCGGAGCAGGCGATGAAGCTGCCGAGGAAGAGGATCCACAACTGGGCGAACATCGGCCACATGGTGTAGTCGGTGGTGGCGAAACCGAGCGACGTGGCCAGCGAGATGCTGTGGAAGGCGACGTAGCGCAGCGCCGTCCAGAAGTCGGGGTAGAGGGCGAAGAACTGCAGGTAGAGGGTCAGGCCGAGGATGCTCAGCGCCAGCGCGCCGAAGTAGTAGGGAATCTCTGCATCGGCGAGATAGGGGCGGACGCTCCTGCTGCGCAGTGCGAGGAAGTGCGTCGCAAAATTGATCCCGGAAAGGAGCGCAAAGCTCATCGCCACCAGCTCGATCGGCAGGCTCTGGAAGTGTCCGAGGCTGGCGTCCTTGCTGGAGAAGCCCCCGAGACCCATGATGCTGAACGCATGCATCACGGCATCCCAGGGCTCCATTCCGAAGTGATGGAGCAGCAGGCCGCAGAGGATGGTGAGCAGGACGTAGACGCCCCACAGCCCCTTCGCCGTCTCGGCGATGCGCGGCGTCAGCGCCGCCTCCTTCATCGGTCCCGGCGTTTCCGCCTTGAACAGCTGGCGGCCACCGATGCCGAGCAGCGGCAGGATGGCGACGGCGAGGACGATGACGCCCATGCCGCCGACCCAGTGCAGCTGCATGCGCCAGAAGTTGATCGACAGCGGCAGGTGGTCGAGGCCGGAAAGGGCGGTGGCACCGGTCGCCGTCAGGCCGGAGGTCGCCTCGAACAGCGCGTCGGTGTAGCTCAGTCCGTCGATGTGAAAGTAGAGGGGCAGCGCGGCATAGACCGGCAGTACCACCCAGGTCAGGGTGACCAGCAGGAAGCCGTCGCGCACGGTGAGGTCGCGCCGTTGCCGGCGGGTGGCGATCCACAGGACCAGGGCGGTTCCCAGACCGAGGAGGATCGCCTCGTCGTAGGCGAGCTCCGCGCCATCCTTGTAATAGAGCGAGATCCCGAGCGGGACGAACATCGTCAGGGCAAAGATGCCGAGGATGATGGCCAGAGCGTTGAGAACCTGGGCGTGACGCATGGCAGCAGGCTCAGAAGAAGTGGAAGCCGACGGCGAAGAGCTTCTCGACCTTCTTCACCACCTTCTTGTCGAGACAGAAGATGATCACGTGGTCGCCGCTGCGCAGGACCTTGTCCTTGTGGGCGATGACGACGCGGCCACGGCGCCGGCGCAGGATGTTGCCGTCGTAGAGGACGTCTTCGTACTTGTCGAGGTCGCGGACGATGGCGGCGATGACGGCACCCTGGATCTTCGGCAGGTCGCCGATCCGGCGACCGACCACCCGTGAGCTCTTCTCGTCGCCATGAACGACCATTTCCAGCGCCTCGGCGGCACCGCGCCGCAGGCTGTGCACCTGCGCCACGTCGCCGCGGCGGACGTGGGCGAGCAGCGATCCGATGGATACCTGCGCCGGCGAGATGGCGATGTCGATCGGCCCGCCCTGCACCAGTTCGGCGTAGGCCCGCCGGTTGATCAGGGCGACGACGCGGCTGGCACCGAGGCGCTTGGCCAGCGACGCTGCCATGATGTTGTCTTCGTCGTCGTTGGTCAGGGCGAGGAAGAGGTCCATTTCCTCGATCCCTTCCTTTTCCAGCAGATCCTCGTCGGTGGCATCGCCGGAGAGGACGAGCGCCGATTTCAGCTCGCCGGCGATGAAATCGGCACGCGAGCGGGCGGTTTCGACGACCTTGACCGCACAGTTCACTTCCAGCGCCTGCGCCACGCGCAGGCCGATGTTGCCGCCGCCGACGATCATCACCCGATGCACCGGCCGCATCATCCGCCGCAGCTCGCGCATGACCCGGCGGATGTGCTCGTCGGCAGCAAGGACGAAGACCTCGTCGCCATCCTCGATCACCGTGTCGCCGGTCGGTGCCAGCGGGCGGTTGCGGCGGAAGATCGCTGCGATGCGCGCACCGATGTCCAGCGGCAGATGCTCGCGCATCTCGCGGATCGGCTTGCCGACCAGCAGGCCGCCGGCATAGGCACGGACGGCGACCATGGTCACCCGGTTGCCGGCAAAGCCGAGCACCTGCAGCGCCTCCGGAAACTCGACCAGACGCGCGATGTAGTCCGTGATCACCTGTTCCGGGCAGAGGGCGTAATCGACAGCGAAATTGGCCGGCGCCAGCAGCTCTTCGTTTTCGAGAAAGTCGGCGGCACGCAGGCGGGCGATCCGCGTCGGCACGTTGAAAAGACTGTGGGCGAGCTTGCAGGCGACGAGATTGGTCTGGTCGCTCTGCGTCACCGCGATGAGCATGTCGGCATCTTCGAGACCGGCGGAGCGAAGCGCGGAGGGATGGGCCGCATTGCCGGTGACCGTGCGCAGGTCGAGGCGGTCCTGCAACTGCGCCAGCCGCGTCGCATCGGTGTCGACGATGGTGATGTCGTTTTCTTCCGATACCAGCGCTTCGGCGACGCTGGCACCGACCTGGCCGGCGCCGAGAATGACGATCTTCATGTTCTTCCCCCTTGCTGCCTGTCCGCCTTCAGGCGCTCTCGCTCTTGCCGATCTTGCCGATCTTACTCTTCGCCACGCCGGCCGATCTGGATACCGAGCTGCTTCAGCTTGCGGTAGAGGTGCGTGCGCTCGAGCCCGGATTTTTCGGCCACACGCGTCATGTTGCCACCCTCCAGCCGCAGCTGGTGCTCGAAGTAGAGGCGCTCGAAGGCATCGCGCGCATCGCGCAGCGGCTGTTCGAAGAAGGGCAGCAGCGAGGGCGAGTCGCCATTCTCCCGCTGCTCCGCCTGCAGCACACGGGTCACGTCGTCGGCCAGGATCTCGTCGTCGAGGGCAGTGAGGGCGAGGTTCTTCACCGCTGCCTGCAGTTCCGGCCAGTCGCCCGGCCAGCGATGCATGCGCAGCGCGTTGAGGGCGCCGACGGCGAAGCGGCGCGGCGGTACTTCGCCCCGTTCGGCCAGCTGATTGAGCAGCAGCGAGGCGATTTCCGGAATCTCGTCCGCGTGCGCCGACAGCTGCGGCAGGGCCAGCCAGACGGCCGCAACGCGGCCGAGCAGGGCGGCATCCCAGCCATTCTCGGTCAGTGCCGGCAGCGCCTTGGTGGTGCCGCAGACGAGCATGACATTGTTCTTTTCGAGGCGGTCCAGCGCAAAGGCGAGGTTCATCTGCTGGAGCTTGCCCATCGCCGCCAGGTCGGCAGCGAAGAGGATGCCGCCGGCTGCCTTCTGCAGCATTTCCTGCGTCAGCGGGCCGCCGGCCGCCATCAGGTCCAGCCACGGCGCATGCGGCGGCAGCAGCGAGCGGGCGCAGAGTTCGGCAATGACGCTCGACGACGATTTGAGGAGCAGGACCGGGGTCTTGGCCGCCGCCTGCTCCAGCCGCTTCTTGAGATCCTTGATCAGCGGCGAGCGGGCGAAGGCATCGAGCGTCAACGGCGCCTTGGCCGGCGCCACCTCGTGCTTGAGGGCCTTCTTCACGGTCGCCAGCAGCTTCTGCAGGGCGATCGGCTTCTCCAGGAAATCGGTGGCCCCGATCCGGGTGGCCTCGACCGCGGTATCGATCGTGCCGTGCCCGGACATCATCACCACCGGCATCGTCAGCAGGCTGCTGGCCGACCATTCCTTGAGCAGCGAGATACCGTCGGTGTCCGGCATCCAGATGTCGAGCAGGACGAGATCCGGCCGCTTCTCGCCGCGCACCTTGCGCGCCGCCGCGGCGTTCTCGGCCAGCCAGACGGTATGCCCTTCGTCGGCAAGGATTTCCGAAAGCAGTTCGCGAATGCCGACTTCGTCGTCGACGACCAGAATCTGTGCCATTTTTTATTGCTCCTCTGCAGCCAGCGGCAGGCGGATACAGACCTGCGCTCCTGACGGCTGCCGGTTGGTGATGTCGATGCTGCCCTGATGTTCGTCCACGATCTTTTTGACGATGGCCAGCCCAAGGCCGGTGCCCTTGGCCTTGGTCGTGACATAGGGCTCGAAGACGCGGGCCATGATTTCGGCCGGGAAGCCGGGGCCGGCGTCGGCGACGCAGAGTTCGGCACGGCTGCCGACCTGGCGGGTCGAGATTTCGATATGGGCTTCCGGCCGCCCTTCCTGCGCGTCCTCGGCGTTGCGCAGGAGGTTGTGGATGATCTGCCGCATCTGCGTTGCATCGCCGAGGACCGGCGGCAACACATCGGCAAGATCAACGTGCACCGTCGCATGCGAGGTCTCGTAAAGGCCGAGCACCTCGCCGACCAGCTCGTTGAGGTCGAGTGGCGCCACTTCCGGCGCCGGCATGCGGGCGTAGTCGCGGAAATCGTCGACCATCCGCTTCATCGACTGCACCTGGTTGATGATGGTCTGGGTGCCGCGATTGAGGAATTCGGCATCCCCGTTGGCCAGCTTGTCGGCAAGCTTCATCTGCAGGCGTTCGGCCGAGAGCTGGATCGGCGTGAGCGGGTTCTTGATCTCGTGCGCGAGGCGACGTGCCACCTCGCCCCAGGCAGCGCTGCGCTGCGCGGCGATCAGCCGGGTGACGTCGTCGAAGACGACGACATGGCCGCCGCCGCTGGCATCGGGCAGCTTGGAACCCCGCACCAGGAGCACCTGCGGCATGCCGTTCGGGCGCTCCAGTTCGAGCTGGGTATGCCACTCGTCGCCGCTGCGGGCGGCAAAACCGTCGCGGATGGCGCGGCCGAGCACCTGCTGGCGCGGCCAGGCCTCGACCGGCTCGCCGATCAGGCCGTGGAAATCGTCGGCGAGGATGGACAGGGCGCCGGCATTGGTGTTGTTCAGCCGGAAGCGACGGTCGAAAACGAGGACGCCGGCAGACAGGTTGGCCAGGATGGATTCGAGATAGGCGTGGCTGGCCTCGACCTCGGCACGATGGCGCTCGGCCTCCTTGCGCGCATCGTCGAGCTGCCGGGTCATCTGGCTGAAGGACTGGGTCAGCACGCCGAGTTCGTCGCGGCTGTAGATCGCCTGGCGCGGAGTGTAGTCGCCGGCGGCGACGGCCTGCGTCCCTTCGGCAAGAATCGAGAGCGGGGCGGACAGCCGCCGGGCCATGACGAAGGCCAGCGCAAAGGCGGCGAAGAGGGCGAGCAGCACCGTCAGCGTCAGCGTCAGTGCATAGATCTGCGTCAGCCCCTGGCGGCCCAGCGACAGCTCCTGATAGTCGCGATACACCTCCTGCACCGCCTCGGCGTTCTGCGCGACACCGGTCGGCACGGCATGCGTCAGCTGCAGCAGGCGCGGCTCGCTGCCGAGTCCGCGGACGATCACCGGCACCAGCACGCGCAGGTAGAGATGCTCGGCATCGCCCTCGACGGCACCGAAACCGCGCCCGGCCCGCGCCTGCTGCAGCTGGGTCGTGGACGGTTGCGGCGGCAGCAGCACGCCCAGCCCGCTGGTGGCACTGCCGAGCAACTGGCCGGACAGGGAGAAGAGGGCGGCGGTCTCGGAGGCAGCCTTCTCGCGCTGACGATTGAGTTCGCTGCGATGCTGGGTGACCGGCAGGTCGGCCATTTCCAGTGCTGCTCCCTGGGCCTTGTCCATGAGGTCGGCGAGCTGTGCATCGAGGGCGCTACGGCCAAGGGCCAAGCCCGATTCAAGGGCCTTTTCGACGCGCACGTCGAACCAGCTTTCGATGCTCTTGGTCAGGAACTGTACCGAGACGCCGTAGATCAGGGCGCCCGGCACCACCGCCATGAGGCCGAAGAAGAGCATCAGGCGCAGCTTGAGCCGCGAACCGAAGACCTTCTGCCGGTGCTCGCGCCAGAGCTGGCGAAGCTGCCAGCCGACCAGCGACAGCAGTGCCAGCGCGACGATGACGTTGAGACCGATCAGCCACGGGTAATGGCGCGCGAACAGCGCGGTGTTGGCACTGGCGGTGGCGAGCAGGAAGAGCAGGATGGCGCCGAAGGCGGCGGCAACGACGAGCAGGACCTTCACTTCGTCTCACCTCCGCCGGTTGCCGCCGCCGGCTGCGGCACCGTGAACTTCCAGCGCTTCCAGTCGGAGGTGAGTTGCCAGTCCTTGTTCGAGAGAGCTTCGACCTGGAAGGGCTTGGGCAGCTGCGAAACATCCAGATACAGGCGCAGGGCGGCATCGAAATTCTCGCCGGGCTGCACCCGGTCGCGCTCGACGACCGCCCAGCCGCGCAGGCGGGAGAGGACGCGCAAGGCCTCGGCAAGCGAGGTGAAACTCTGGTGCAGGATGCCGGTGCTCAGCCGGTACTGGCGGGTCAGCGCATGGTAGGTGAGCCGCCAGTTCTGGCTGGTCTTCACCACCTTCTCGTCGAGCCAGTACCAGCGCGGGCGGGTCAGTTCGAATTCGGCGACGAAATTGAGCGCCAGCCCCTTGCTGACAGCCTCTTCCAGACGCTGGCCGAACTCCAGATCGAAGTCGGCGGCCAGCACGAAGCCGCCGTCGTCGGCAGCCGTCAGCCGGACGTCGCGCAGGCCGATGTCGCCAGCCAGCGCCGGCGCCATCGCCAGGCAGAGGACGAGCAGCGCCTCAGCCAGCCTTCTGCAGCAGCGCGTAATAGAAGCCGTCATGATCCCCCTGCGGCAGCAGTTGTTCTTCGGCGAGGAGTTCCGCCTGGGCTTGCGAGGCGATGAAGCTTGCGACCTGCTGGCCGTTCTCTTCCGGGAAGACCGAACAGGTGGCATAGAGAAGTTTACCGCCGGGCGCCAGCGTCGGCCACAGCGCACCGAGGATCTGGCGCTGGGTGGCGGCGAAGCCGGCGATGTCTTCCTCGCGGCGCAGCCACTTGGCATCCGGATGACGCCGCACGACGCCGGAAGCGGAGCAGGGCACATCGGCAAGGATGCGGTCGAAGGGCTTCCGGTCCCACCATTTCGATACCCGCCGGCAGTCGGCGATGCGCACCTCGGCGTCAAGCCCGAGACGGTCGAGGTTTTCGCCGATGCGCTCGGCCCGGCGGGCATCCACCTCCAGCGCCGTCAGTGCGACATCGGCGAGTTCCAGAATATGCGCGGCCTTGCCGCCCGGCGCGGCACAGGCGTCGAGCACCCGCTGGCCATCGCTCAGGTCGAGCAGCTCGGCGGCGCGCTGCGCACCGGGATCCTGGACCGAGGCCAGCCCTTCGAAGAAGCCGGGCAGGGCATCGACGGACTGCGGCCGTTCGAGCAGGATGCCGGCGGTCCCGCTTGGCACCGCACCAATTCCGGCAGCAGCAAGACGCGCCAGATAGTCATCGCGACCGATGCGGCGGCGGTTGACGCGCAAGGCCATCGGCGGCTGATCGTTGCCGGCAGCGGCAATTTCAGTCCAGGTATCGGGATAGGTGGCGCGCAAGCGGGCCAGCCACCAGTCCGGATGCCAGTAGCGGGCTTCGTCGCTGCTCAGGCCGGCCAGCAACTCGTCGCGCCGGCGCAGGTAATTGCGCAGCACGCCATTGACGAGACCGCGGAAGGCGCCGTTGGCGACCTGTCCGGCGGCTTCGACCGCCTGGTCGACGACGGTGTGGGTCGAATCGGGGCGCGTGTCCAGGCGATAGAGCGCGCACAGCAGCAAGGCCCGCGGCTCGGTCTGGGCCAGCGGCCGCGGGATCAGGCCGGCAAGCAGCGCATCGCCCCGGCCGAAGCGGCGCAGCGCACCGTAGGCCAGATCCTGCACTGCTGCCCGTGTCGCCGCCGGCTCGCGGGCGTGGGCGGCCAGTGCGTCAGGCAGATTGCGGCCGTCGATGACCGCGGTGACGGTCCGTGTCGCCAGCAGCAGCGAATACGCCAGCGAGTCGGCAGGCAAGGCAGGCGGGGCAGGGGGAGTGAATGTTGTACGCAAACGACTGTCGCTCAAGGAATTTACGTCAAAGTGTAGCATGGCTACAACAGCCTTCCGGCATAATGTCGCGATGGTGCCTCCTTCCCTGAAACGCTTTGCCTGGCTGTCGATTGCGGCAGCACTCGCCACCATCCTGCTGAAGACGGTGGCGTGGTGGCTGACGGGTTCGGTCGGCCTGCTTTCGGACGCGCTCGAATCGGGCGTCAACCTTGCCGGCGCGCTGATGGCGCTGGCGATGCTGACCATCGCCGCGCAACCGCCGGACAAGGACCACGCTTTCGGCCACGGCAAGGCCGAGTATTTCGCCAGCGGCTTCGAAGGCTTCCTCATCCTCGCCGCCGCCGTCGGCATCGGCGTCGCCGCCATCGAACGCCTGCTGCATCCGCAGCCGATCGAACAGGTCGGGATCGGCCTGATCGTTTCCGTTCTCGCCTCGGCGATCAACCTCGGCACTGCCCGGGTCCTGCTCGCCGCCGGCCGCGAACACCGCTCGATCACGCTGGAAGCCGATGCCCACCACCTGATGACCGATGTGTGGACCTCGGCTGGCGTCATTGTCGGCGTCGGCGCCGTCGCACTGACCGGCTGGCTGTGGCTGGACCCGGTGCTGGCCCTGCTGGTGGCGGCAAACATCGTCTGGACCGGCTGGCAGTTGCTGCATCGTTCCGCGTCCGGCCTGATGGATGTGGCCTTGCCGCCGGAACAGCACGACGCCGTCGTCGCCGTCCTCGAGTCTTACCGGACAGAGGGAGCCGACTACCACGCACTGCGCTCGCGACAGGCCGGAGCCCGCTGCTTCATCACTGTGCACATCCTCGTGCCGGGCGCCTGGAGCGTGCAGCGGGGCCACGACCTGGTCGAGCGGATCGAGGCCGACATCCGCGCAGCGGTACCGCACGCCTCGGTGCTGACCCATCTCGAACCGCTGGAAGACCCGGTCTCCGGGCACGACATCGAGCTCGACCGCGGACCGCGGGAATCGTGATGCGCGGCAGCCATCGCCGGCTGCTGGCCAGCGGCCTCGGCCTGCTCCTGATCGTCACCAGCACACCGGCAGCCGCCTGGAATGCCGCCGGACATCGACTCGTCGCGACGATTGCCTGGAAAGAGATGAGTCCGCCGGCACGCGCAGCGGCCAGCCGCCTTCTGGCAGCGCACCCCGACTACGAACGATGGCGGGAGAAAGCGAAGGGGGCCGACGTCGACCATGCGGCATTCCTCGAAGCCTCGACCTGGCCCGACGACATCCGCCGCGACCGGCGCTTCCATGATGACAACGCGCCGTCCACGGCCTTGCTCCCCGGCTACCCGGATATGGCCCGGCATCGCCGCTGGCACCACGCCGATCATCGCCTCGACGACGGGAAGAGAAGCGGCAACGGGGAACTCGACTCGCGGCTGCCAGTACTGATCCGCAGCCTGGACAATCGCGGCGCCTCTCTTCCGGCGCGCAGCTACGCACTCCCCTGGGTGATCCATCTTGTTGCCGACGCCCACCAGCCGCTGCATGTTGCCAGCCGGCACGATGAGGCCGGCGACAGCGACGAGGGAGGTAATGGCCTGTGGGTCGAAACGCCCTTGCACCCTCGTCTGCGTGAGATGTCCCTGCATGCTTACTGGGACGATCTGCCCGGTCCGCCCTGGCTGCGTGGCGAACGACTGGAATCGGCCGCCGGGGCCCTGCTGCGTAATTTTCCCGCCAGTCGCTACGCAGCGGAGCAGCGCGAGAACGTTGTCGATATCGGCCGCTGGATCGGCGAAAGCCGGGAGCTGGCGAGGACGGTCGCTTATGCGGGCCTCGCCGACACGTCACCGGTCATCGACGAATCCTACAGCGAACGGGCCCGGGAGGCAGCGCGCCTGCGCATCGTTCTTGCCGGCAAACGACTGGGGCGCTTGCTGGAGAGCCTGCTCGGCAACGGTGTTCCACGTGGAACACCGGCACAGGGGAAGCCGGGCACCCCCAGATTCCCCCGTCCACTCAATGCCTTGCAGCAGGGAAGGGCGCTAACTAAACCCCAGAACCGAACAGCGCTCCCGCCAGAACAGGATGTCCGGCGAGGAACTGCGCCACCGGCAAGCGCTTGCCACCAGCCTTCTGCAACTCGACAATGCGCAAGGCAGCATCGCCGCAGGCGACGACGATGCCTTCGCGGTCGGCAGCGAGTACCTGGCCGGGAACGCCGGCACCGGCTGCGGGAACGGCACGCCAGATCTTGACCGGCACGCCGGCAAGCAGCGAATGAGCCCCCGGGAAGGGATTGAAGGCCCGGACATGGCGATCGATCTCGACTGCCGGGCGGGTCCAGTCGACAAGACTTTCCGCCTTGTCGATCTTCGCCGCATAGGTGACACCTTGATCCGGCTGGACTTGTGCCGGCAGCGGCAACCGGGCGATTGCATCAACGATCAGCCGGGCGCCGACGGCAGCCAGTCGATCGTGCAGCGTTGCCGCCGTATCCTCGGCACCGATTGCCGTCGCCTCGCGGAGCAGCACCGGACCGGTATCGAGCCCGGCCTCCATCTGCATGATGCAGACCCCGGTTTCCGCGTCGCCGGCAAGGATGGCCCGCTGAATCGGCGCTGCCCCACGCCACCGTGGCAGCAGCGAGGCGTGGATGTTGAGACAGCCGAAGCGCGGCATGTCGAGCACGGCCTGCGGCAGGATCAGCCCGTAGGCAGCGACGACCATCGCCTCGGCACCGACAGCCCGGACAACCTCCTGTGCTTCTGCACCCTTGAGTGACGGCGGCTGGAAGACCGGAATGCCGTGCGCCTGCGCCAGCTGCTTGACCGGCGATGCCTGCAGGCTCATGCCGCGGCCGGCCGGCCGATCCGGCTGGGTGAGGACGAGGGCGACCTCGTGGCCGGCGTCGATGAGCGCCGCCAATGCGGCAGCCGCGAATTCCGGCGTCCCGGCGAAGATCAGCTTCATGACACCCTTCAGGCAGTGATGCGCGCCTGCTTGGCGAGCTTGGACTTGATGCGGGTCTGCTTCAGTTGCGACAGATGATCGACGAAGACCTTGCCCTGCAGGTGATCCATTTCGTGCTGGATGCACACCGCAAGCAGACCGTCGGCCTCCAAAGTCTGCTGCTTGCCTTCAAGATCGAGATAGCGAACGCTCACCTTCTCGGCGCGCTCCACCTTGTCGTAGATGCCGGGAACCGACAGGCACCCCTCTTCGCCGACCTGCTCCCCCTCACCGGCAAGCAGCACCGGGTTGATCAGGACCAGCAACTGGTCCTTGGTCTCGGACACGTCGATGACAATCACCTGCTTGTGTACATCGACCTGCGTCGCAGCAAGGCCGATACCCGGCGCTTCGTACATGGTTTCAGCCATGTCGGCAGCCAGCCGGCGAATGCTGTCGTCAACATTCGTGACCGGAACGGCCACTTTTCGCAGACGCGGATCAGGGAAGCGGAGAATGGGTAGGAGTGCCATGAAAAAGCTTGCTCGAAGAAGTAATTACGTGCAGAATCTAACGCAAAGTCTTGACTCGGGGCGAAAGTGGTGATTGTCTGCGCAAGTGCTTCGCAGCCATCCGGCCCGTATGACACGATCCAGGCACCGGTTGTTCCGGGCGCTCGAATGAGGATAGCACGATGAACCGTATTATATCCGCGCTCCTGCTGGCCTTGGCGGCCAGCTTCGCCCACGCGGCAACCCCCGCACCGCTGCAGGTTGCAGAGAACGCTCCGGACCGCCACATCGTCGTTCCCGGCGATACGCTGTGGGGCATTTCCGCCAAGTTCCTCAAGGAACCCTGGCGCTGGCCCGAAATCTGGCGTCTCAATCAGGATCAGATCAAGAACCCGCACCGCATCTACCCGGGCGACGTCATCGTTCTCGACCGTGACGCCGACGGCAACCCGATCCTGCGACTGGCCGGCAACGACAAGCTGCAACCGAAGATCTACAGCGAGGCCGTCGAGCAGACCATCCCCAGCATTCCGCCGAATGTCATCGAGCCCTTCATTTCCGAGCCGCTGATCGTCGAGGACATCACCGTCAAAAACGGTGCCCGCATCGTCGCCATGCAGGAAGAGCGCGTCTTCCTTGGTCCCGGCGATACGGCCTTCGTCACCGGCGTCGGTGATCAGCCGAAGCAGGAGTCGTGGCAGGTCTACCGCCCCGCAAAACCGCTGCACGACCCGGAAACCAAGGAGGTTCTCGGTTACGAGGCCTTCTATCTCGGTACCGCGCGGCAGATGGAAGCGGGCGATCCCGCGGTCTTCCAGATCGCCACCGCCAAACAGGAGATCGGCCGCGGCGACCGGCTGCTGCCAGCCAAACGCCCGCAACTGGTCAATTACGCACCGCACCGCCCGGACAAGGCGATCGAAGGGCGCGTCGTGTCGGTCTACGGCGGCGTCGGCACGGCTGGCCGCAACTCGGTGATCACGCTCAACCGCGGCAGTGCCAGCGGTCTCGAAGTCGGCCACGTGCTGGCCCTCTATCGCTACCGCTCCGACACTTTCCGCAACGATGAAACCGGAAAGAAGGAAACGGTCCAGCTGCCGGACCAGCGCTACGGACTGGTCTTCGTCTTCCGTACCTTCGAACGCATCGCCTACGCGCTGGTACTGAACTCCGGCGGGTCGGTCGCGATCAACGACATCCTGCGCCAGCCCTGACCAGGGCCCCGCGCACGACCTGAAAACAGCCATCCGTTGCCAGCGATGCCGGGCAACGACATGCTCGCCGACTGGCTGCGGCTGACCCTGATCCCGGGTATCGGCGGCGAGACCCAGCGCAAGCTGCTTGCCGCCTTCGGCCTCCCGCACAACATCTTTGCTGCCGAGCGCAGCAGCCTGCGCTCCGTCGTCGGCGACAAGGCGACCGAGCGCCTGCTGGCGGCAGACAACCGTGCAGCCGTCGATACGGCGCTGGACTGGGCCAGGCAACCCGGTCAGCAGATCCTCACTCTCGGCGATCCGGAATATCCGAAGCAGCTGCTTGAGCTAGCCGATCCGCCAACCCTGCTTTATGTACGTGGCGACACGACGCTGCTCAACCACCCGGCACTGGCGATCGTCGGCAGTCGCAACGCCACGCCGCAGGGCGAAGCCAATGCACGTGCCTTCGCGGCGGCCCTGGCCGGGGAAGGGTACGTCATCGTCAGCGGACTCGCCCTCGGCATCGACGCAGCCGCCCATCGCGGTACGCTGGATGCGGGCGGCAGGACCATCGCCGTCATCGGCACCGGTGCCGATCGCCTCTATCCGGCGAGAAACCAGGCGCTGGCGCAAGCCATTCTCGGGCAGGGCACCATCGTTTCCGAGTTTCCGTTGGGAACGCCGGCCGCCGCCGCCAATTTTCCCCGCCGAAACCGCATCATCTCCGGCCTCTCCCGCGGCGTCCTCGTCGTCGAAGCGGCAGTCGAGAGCGGTTCGCTGATCACGGCCAGACTGGCGGGCGAGCAGGGCAGGGAGGTATTCGCCATCCCGGGCTCGATTCACTCCCCCCAGTCGCGGGGCTGCCACCGCCTGATCCGCCAGGGAGCGAAGCTGGTCGAGACTGCCCAGGATATTCTTGAGGAACTGGGCAATTCACTCCACACCGATCAAAGGAGCAGCGAAGTCATTGCCAGTGCAACGCCGGAAGCCGACGATCCGGCCCGCCAGATCCTCGACCTCGCCGGCTTTGATCCGATCACTTTTGATGAACTGGCGGGACGCGCCGGCTTGACGGCCGATGCGCTTTCCGTGATCCTGTTGCGGCTGGAACTCGACGGTCGGGTCTCCAGCCTGCCAGGGGGGCGCTACCAGCGGCTGGCGCAATAACGTATACATCAATGATCGACGTCCTCGTCTTCCTCTTCGAAAACTACTTCGACATCAGTACGCACCCGGCGCCCGACGCCCTGGTGCGCAAGCTCTCCGCAGCCGGCTTCGAGCCGGACGAGATCTCGGAGGCTCTCGACTGGCTCGAGGAACTGAAGTCGGCCAAACCGGGCCCGTTCGCCTGCAGCCCGCAGGCAGCCCGCATCTATACCGCCGAGGAACACGAGAAACTTGGCGTCGAAGGCCTTGATTTCGTGCTTTTTCTCGAATCGGCCGGCGTCGTCACCCCCACCCTGCGCGAACTGATCCTTGACCGTGCCGCCAGTCTGGAGGACGAATCCGTCTCCCTGGAAAAGCTGAAGATCATCGTTCTCATGGTGCTGTGGAGCCAGGAGCAGGACCTTGAGCCATTGATCGTCGAGGAACTGCTCAACACACCGGAAGAAGTGCTGCTGCACTGAATCTGCCCGGTCCGCTGCTTGCGTACGGCATCGGAACCCTCTTATCATCCGTCGCAATCACAGATTGCCGGCCCCCCGCCGCCTCCCCCAGAGCGCCCCCTCATGACCAAGAAGCTGATCATTGCCGAAAAACCCTCCGTCGCCGCGGACATCGCACGGGCGCTCGGCGGCTTCACGAAGCACGACGATTATTTCGAGAGTGAGGAATACGTACTCTCGTCGGCAATCGGTCACCTGCTCGAACTGGCCTGTCCGGAGGCTTACGAGGTCAAGCGCGGCAAATGGTCCTTTGCCCACCTGCCGGTGATTCCTCCCCATTTCGACCTGCGACCGATCGAGAAGACCGAGTCGCGCCTGAAACTGCTGACCAAGCTGATCAAACGCAAGGACGTCATCGGCCTCATCAATGCCTGTGACGCGGGCCGCGAGGGCGAGCTGATCTTCAATTACATCGCACAGCACGCCAAGAGCGGCAAGCCGGTGCAACGCCTGTGGCTGCAGTCGATGACCCCGGCGGCGATCCGCGAAGGCTTTGCCTCGCTCAGGGCGGGTGCCGAGATGCGCGGGCTGGCCGATGCCGCCGTCTGCCGCTCGGAATCGGACTGGCTGGTCGGCATCAACGGCACGCGCGCGATGACCGCCTTCAATTCGAAGACCGGTGGCTTCCACCTGACCACCGTCGGCCGCGTACAGACGCCGACGCTGGCGATCCTGGTCGAGCGCGAGGAAAAGATAAAGAAGTTCAAGCCACGCGCCTACTGGGAAGTCGAGGGGATCTTCGGCAGTGCCGCCGGCGAGTACAAGGGCAAGTGGTTCGACGAGAAATTCAAGGGCAAGGAAGAAGACGAACACGCCCGCGCCGACCGCCTGTGGGACCAGGCCCGCGCCGACGCGCTGCGTAGCAAGTGCCTCGGCCAGCCGGGGGAGGTCACGGAAGAGGCCAAGCCCTCGACCCAGCTGTCGCCTCTGCTCTACGACCTGACCAGCCTGCAGCGCGAGGCCAACAGCCGCTTCGGTTTCTCGGCCAAGGCCACGCTCGGGCTGGCGCAAGCGCTGTACGAGAAGCACAAGGTCCTGACCTACCCGCGTACCGACGCACGCGCACTGCCCGAGGACTACATCGGCACGGTCAACGCCACCCTGGACATGCTTGCCGGACGCGACCTGCAGAAGGGCGCCGACCCCTCGATAGCCAACCGCTACGGCATCTTCGCTGCGGAGATCCAGAAAAAGAAATGGGTCGCGCCGAACAAGCGCATCTTCAACAACGCCAAGATTTCCGACCACTTCGCCATCATCCCGACGCTGCAGGCGCCAAAAGCCCTGTCCGAACCCGAACAGAAGCTCTACGACCTAGTGGTCAAGCGCTTCCTCGCAGTGTTCTATCCGGCAGCCGAGTACATGGTCACCACCCGCATCACCCGGGTGGCCGGCGAGCCGTTCAAGACCGAAGGCAAGGTACTGGTCAATCCGGGCTGGCTGGCCGTTTATGGGCGGGAGTCGCAGGACGAGGAAGCGAACCTGGTAGCGGTGCAGGCCAAGGAAAAGGTGAAAACCGAAGATGTGAAGGTCAACGCCAACGAGACGCGCCCCCCGGCGCGCTATTCGGAAGCGACGCTGCTCTCGGCCATGGAAGGTGCCGGCAAGATGGTCGATGACGAGGAGCTGCGTGCGGCCATGGCCGGCCGTGGCCTCGGCACCCCGGCGACCCGTGCCCAGATCATCGAGAACCTGATCATCGAACAGTACATCCACCGCGAGGGCAGGGAGCTGATTCCCACCGCCAAGGGATTCTCGCTGATGACCCTGCTCAACGGCCTTGGCATCCCGGAACTGACCCATCCGGAGCTGACCGGCGACTGGGAATGGAAGCTCGCACGCATGGAGAAGGGCGAACTGTCGCGCGAAGACTTCATGCAGGAAATCGCCGCGATGACCCAGCACATCGTCGACCGCGCCAAGAGCTACGACAGCGACACCATCCCCGGCGACTTCGGCGAACTGACGACACCGTGTCCGAAATGCGGCGGCAAGATCAAGGAAACCTACAAGAAATTTCAGTGCCAGGCCTGCGACTTCGCACTCTGGAAGATCGTTGCCGGACGCCAGTACGAGGCATCGGAAATCGAGGAACTGCTGACCGAACGCAGGATCGGGCCGCTAACCGGATTCCGCAACAAGATGGGGCGCCCATTCAACGCCATCATCAAGCTCAACGCCGAACACGCCCCTGAATTCGATTTCGGCCAGGGCAGCGGCGAGGACGGCGCTGCCGAAGCCGTCGACTTTTCCGGCCAGGAAGCCCTTGGCGCCTGCCCGAAATGCCAGGCCCGCGTCTTCGAGCACGGCATGGCGTTCGTCTGCGAAAAGTCGGTCGGACCCGAACGGACATGCGACTTCCGCTCCGGCAAGGTCATCCTGCAGCAGCCCATCGAGCGCGAGCAGATGCAGAAGCTGCTTGAAAGCGGCCGTACCGACCTGCTGAAGAATTTTGTCTCGAACAAGACCCGGCGCAAGTTCTCGGCCTTCCTCGTGCGCGGCAAGGACGGCAAGGTCGGTTTCGAATTCGAGAAGCGGGAACCCAAGGTGCCGGCCAAGACTGCCGCCAAGGCCGCTACCGGCAAGAGTGCGGAGAAAGCATCGCCAGCACCGGTCGAAAAGCCGTCCACCCGCAAGGCCGCGCCGAAGAAGGCGACCGCTGCCGCCAAGAAGAAATCCTAGCGCTACCAGCTAACGGCAAGGGCCGCCACAAGCGCGGCCCTTGTTGTTTCACGTGGAACACCGCCCGTCCGACTCGACAGCATTCAGCTGACGACGGATCGTCTCCGAAGGAAGCTCTCCGAAGAGATTGCGGTAATCCTTCGAGAACTGGGGCATGTGCAGGAATCCCCAGCGCATGCCGATTTCCGTAATCCGTACCGGCGACGTTGCCGCCAGCAGGCAGCGATGCACCTGGTTAAGCCGCATTGCGCGCAGGAAGGTGATCGGGGATTCGCCCGTGATGATCTCGCTTGCGTTACGCAGGGTGCGTTCCGACGTCGCCGCGATCGCGCACAGATCCGGAATATTGACGCTGGCTCCCGGATTCTCCCGAAGGTGCTGACGCACGGCACGCACCACCCTGATCGCGTGCGATTCCCGCGCCGCCAGCACAGGGAGTCTTGCCAGATACTCCCGCTGGAAGGCTTCGGCAATCGCCAGGGCCCTATCCTCCGAACGAGGCGTCATCGCCGCCAACCCCTCGCCACCCGGACTGTCACCGGCATCTCCCCGGCCGAAAAAATGGCCGACACAGGTTCGCACGGCTTGGGCCAGCCCCCCGCTTTCCAGGAAAAGTGCGGCCGCCTGTGTCCGGGTCTCCGCATGCGCTCGCAATGCGGGGTAGTCAGCCAGCCCGGACTGGGGCACGGACAGCCAGCACAGTCTTGCATTCCGGTCCGAGCGAAGCAGCATCTCAAGATCGCCAAACGCGCAGACCAAGCAGTCAGCACCGATGCGGACCCCGTTCCAGAGCATCGTCGCACCGGCTTCCTGCAAGACGCCAAGCGTCAGCCCTTCCGGGTACGCAGGACCGACGTGGAAGGCACTGCACGACAGCGATTCCTCGGCGACACAAAAGCCCGCTCCGCAAACCTCCCTTACCACCCCGGTAAAGTTGCCAGGGGAAAGCTGCAGGATCTCGCGGCGCCAACCGCTCAGGCTGCGGGCGTGCCAATATGGATTTCCGGTCTGCCGGATGCCGCCGGCCGCCGGCTTGCCCGGTTCACGACGCGAAGTCATCGTGCGAGTTCATCGCAGTCTCGCCGAGCAGGAGGAATGCAGCAGCTGGATGACATTCCTCGCGGCCGGCTTCTAGCGACACTCAAGCGCCGCCGAAAACATGGTTGAACGGTAGGCACGCTCCGGGTCGCAGCCCCCCTCGATCGTCACTATCTGCTCACCCAGAGTCTTGTCCTCGGCCAGCATGTGCGTTTCGAGCCAGCGAGCCAGGTCGCTACAGAACGCTGGCAGATCACCACCGCCGTCACGGCAGGCAGCGATACGCTGGCGCATCATCGCCAGTGCCTGCACATGTTTTGCCCGATGCAGATCGGCATGTGCGCTGACAACGCCATAGCGGATCATGAAAGCTTCCTCGCAGCGGAAATGATAGTTCGCGTAGTCGACCATCTCGTCGAGCAGGTGTACCCACCCATCGATGCAGGTGCTGCGTCGCGCGGCAAGAACGAGACGGTTGATCAGATCGGTCAGCGTCCTGTGCTGCATGTCCAACTGCGGAATGCCGGTTTCGTAGGCAGCGGACCAGCCCAGAATCTCATGATGGGGATCGTCGGTATCGCCATCGGGCTGACACGAAACGCACTCCGGCCAGGCGTGTCGAAGCCCGAAGAACTTCGGTTCGAGTCCAGCGGTCGCCACCGGCTCTCCGAGCAGGAAGCCCTGACAGCAATCGCACTGGAAACAGCGCAACTGGCCCAGTTGCGACACGGTTTCCACCCCTTCGGCAACCACCGCCATTCCCAGCGTATGGGCCAGGGCGATGGTTTCCCGGACCAGCCGTGCCGATTCGACATCGTCCAGCTGACCGATGAAGAGTCGATCCAGCTTGAGGCTATCGGCATTGAGCGGGCGACAGGCGAGGAGGGGAGAGTAGCGGCTGCCGAAATTGTCGATCGCGATGCGGATGCCTCTTGCCTGAAACTCGCCAAGCGCATCGATGACCTCGCGTCCGGCTCGGAAGTAGGCGGCTTCGCTGATTTCAATCTCAAGGGCTGACCACGGTACGCCGTGTGCCTCGATCAGCGCCAGCATCGCATTCACGCGGTCGCTGCCAACAAGCTGCAGTGGCGAGACATTGATTGATACGCGCCCGAACGGTACGCCAGCGGCAATCCACCGGCGAATCTGGCGACAGGCATGAGCCAGCACCCATTCTCCAAGCGTGTCGATCAATCCATGCCGCTCGGCAAGCGGAACGAAGACTGCCGGCCCGACTTCGCCGAGCCGCGGGTGATGCCAGCGCAGCAAAGCCTCGACGCCGACCACCACCTGGGACCCCAGGCTCAACTGTGGCTGATAGACGAGGTCCAGCTGGTCATCGTCGATGGCACGCCGCAGCTCTGCCGCCAACTCCGCCTCTGTACCGGCATTCGTCGAGAGCGGACGATTCAGTGCAAAACCTTCATCGGGAGACTGCTTGGCCTGCGACAAGGCCACCTCGGCTTCCGCCCAGAGACTGCTCTCGCAGCCTCCGGCGGCATGAATGGCAACCCCGATGGCGCCCTGCAGCACCCCGCCAACATCGTCAGACCGAAGCGGGCGCCGACACTCTGCCAGCAGTTTCCGGGCAAAAGCGATGGCATCCTCCGCACCGTCGACCCCGACCTGAATGACGGCAAAGCGGCTACCGGAAACCCGGGCCAGGGTGTCGCTGACGCGGACGATACTGCGCAGGCGATCGGCGAGCAGCGAGATGCGCCGATCCGCAAGGGCGTGGCTGTGCCGGTCGATGGTCCCGGCAAGATCTTCAAGCTCGATCAGGTGCAGGGCGAATCCGTCGCCGTGGCGGGAAGCGCGGGATATTTCGAATTCGAGCCGCTCGGAAAGCAGGCGGCGATTGGGAAGTTCGGTGAGCAGATCGTGGTAGGGGAGGGAAGGCTCGGCGGCATTGTCCGGGCCGCGATCGGCAGCCTCGTTCACGACGATCAGCAAGCCCTGGCCACCGTCATCGAAACAGACCGGCTTGCAACGACACTCGACGAGCAGTGCGCCGCTGTGCCGCGCGATGCAGGCAACCACCGGCGCCGCAGGCCAGCGCTCGGTTACCCCTGCGCCGGAACCTGTCGCGGCACCGCCCAGCCCGAAATCGATGAGCGCGCCGATCTCCCGGCCGACAAGCTCGCAGGCGGGTCGTGCCAGAAGGCTGCAGGCTGCGGCATTCGCGTACTTGACATAGCCGGCGCCGTCGAGACAGAGCACGCCATTGCCATTCTCGCCAAGCAGCGCGCAGGTTTCCAGTGCCGGTCGAGCCACTGCGCTCTCTTCACCTTCCTCGCGGTCCCACATTTCGAGTTCCTCACACCTTGTGCCGAAGCATCTGCCGGGGAGGCAGGTGGGTGACTATATAAGTGTCGACTAACCTGCCGATATCAATATTCGGCAAAAATCCAAGGTGCGAAACACAAATCTCCCTATATTTTTTGTGGATTTAATTTGCGTCAAGCAGCCCTTGCATAGATGACTTCGGCTTTACGGTAAGGGAAAGCCTTCGCACATACGTCCGGTCTGTCGCTACGGCGGGAGCGGCTATCGAAACCAGATGGCGAAGAGCGGCAATGACCGGGGGAAGGTTTCCGGCGATCCGGCACAGCGGACGCAAAAGCCCGGGCGTTGCACCCGGGACGAAGACTAGGTGGCGGCGACTACACCCGGCGGTGGCGATGCCAGTATTGCGGCACGCAAGGCATCGATCGCCTGCGGACGGGGGAAGGTTACCCGCCAGGCAAGCACGACGCGGCGCGCCGGTGCCGGTTCGGCGAACGGTCGGATCTTCAGCAGTTGCTCATCCTTGGGCCAGCTCTCGACCGCCGACGCCGGCACCACCGACACGCCGGCACCACTGGCAACCATGTAGCGAAGGGTTTCCAGCGAGCTTCCCTCCAGTGCACGTTCAAGGCCTCCCGGCTCGCTCAGATGAGGACAGGCCTGAACGACCTGGTCGCGGAAGCAGTTGCCCTGACCGAGAAGCAGCAGATGCTCGGCCGTCAGTTGTTCGCTCCGGATCGACTTCTGCCTGCAGAAGGGGTGTCCGGCAGGCAGCGCGACCTTGAAGGGTTCATCGTAGACGGCCCGCGTAACGATCCCGGGCTCCGAAAACGGCAGCGCCAGGACGGCGACATCGAGCTCTCCGCGACGCAACTGCTCGGTCAGGCGTACCGTAAAGTTTTCCTGCAGGTAAAGCGGCATCTGCGGCGCCCGGGCATGGAGAGCCGGGATGAGACGTGGCAGCAGATAGGGAGCGATCGTGTAGATGACGCCGAGACGAAGCGGTCCAACCAGCGGGTCGCGACCGAGCGTCGCGATTTCGTCGAGCTTCGCTGCCTCCTCCAGCACACGTTCAGCCTGCGCCGCCACCTGCTCTCCCAGTGGAGTCAGCCGCACATCGGCGGAGGAACGCTCGAAAAGCTGCGCACCGATTCGCTGTTCGACCTTCTTCAAGGCCACCGACAGCGTTGGCTGGCTGACATGGCACTTGTCGGCAGCACGGCCGAAATGGCGTTCGCGCGCCAGCGTGACGATGTAACGGAGTTCGGTCAGAGTCATCGCGGGGCACTTCTCAGAAGGTGATCACCTTGTCCGCCTCGACCGCCGCTGCCGCCATTTCGCTCAAGGTGCCAATGGCAACGCCGGGGATCAGCGACAAATCGGCAACACCGCGAGCCAGTGCGCAGGTGCGGCAAAGACGGACGACGGCACCGCGTTCGATCAGGTGTTCCAGCATCTGCTGCAGACCGCCACCCGCTTCGGCAGCCGGCTGGTTGGGCAAGCCGACCGTGACGGCATCGGACATCATGAAGATGCTCAGGTCGGCACGCTCCTCCTCCTGCCCGAGCAGCGCAGTTGCCAGGCGCAATGCTGAAAGTACGCGCTCGCTACCATAGGGTGGCGCATGAACGATCATCAGAATCTTCTGCATGGGTAGCTCCTCATTGTCTGCGGCTATCATGCGCCAGCAGGCAATCGCAGATCAAGCGTCGACGACTGCCTCGGCCGGAGCTCGGAACAAGGCCAGCTCGTCATTCGTCAGCCAGCGCCACTCGCCGACCGGCAAGTCGTCGGGCAGGGTCAGACGACCGACAGCCGTGCGACAGAGCGCCTCTACCCGGTTGCCGACACCGGCAACCATGCGCTTGACCTGATGGTACTTGCCCTCGGTGACCGTGAGCAGGATCTCGCGTTCGCCGATCCGTTCACAGGCCGCCGCGATGATCGGTGCCGGCTCATCGACAAGCTGGACGCCGGCGAGCAGGGTCGCGATCTGCTCGTCGCTGACCGGATGCTTGGCCGACACCCGATACGTCTTCGGCACCTTGCGCTTGCCGGAGCTGATGGCATGGATGAACTGGCCATCATCGGAGAAGAGCAGGAGGCCGGTCGTGTCCTCGTCAAGCCGCCCCAGCGACTGCACCCCGCGTCCGTTGAGCGGGGGCGGCAGCAGCGCATAGACGCTGGCGTGATGCTTGGGCTGATGCGAACACTCGTAGCCGGCCGGCTTGTTGAGCATCAGGTAAGCCTTTTCCTGATACAACCAATCCTTGCCATCGACCGAAAAAACGAGACCGGCCGGATCGAATTCGCCGAACGGATCATCGATCTCCTCACCGCCGACGGTGACGCGGCCATGGCGGACCAGGCTCCGGCAATCCTTGCGGCTGCCGAAACCCTGCGAATGAAGGAGGCGTTCGAGTTGCATCTTTTTCATGGCGCGCATCCTACCACCCGTGGTGACAGGCAGGCGGATTCGAGGCGACAATGCCGCCATGAAATTCGAACATATCGTCCAGATCAACGACCCCGGCAACCCGCTGATCCAGAACCTGAGCCGCGACCAGTTGTGGCTGGGCCTGATGGCCCGCGCCGAGGATGCCACTCTTTTCCTTCCCGGCCTGGAAGCCTGCCGGATTCTCGAACGCAGCCACTGCCGGCTGCAACGGTGCCTCGACTTCGGCAATGCGGCGATCGAGGATACCGTCACCTGGTCGCCCTTCGAGTGGATGTGCTTCGAGGTCAATCGTACCGACAGCCACGCCGGCGGCAGGCTGACGATCGCCATCGAGGAACCCGAGGAAAACCATCTCTTCCTCCGTTTCACCTATGCAACCACGCTCGGCGAGGTCGCCGGCGATGAGGACGCCGCGTATGCCGAATTCGTGAAATCGGCCTACCACGAATCCGACATCGAGATGGTCCGTGTCATCCGCACATTGCTGGCGGGTGAAACCGCCCACTGAAAACCGATTCCTCCCGATTTCTCCGATTCCTGCCCCGGAAATGCATGAAGCCCCTTGCGGGGCTCCATGGCGCGTTTTTCCCTCGCGGGAATACCCAAGGCTCTGTGGGATCGCAGCAGAAGCGATATACCCCACATGAGAAATCAAGTCGTTACCTATCCCGGGTTGGGACTGCCCCGTGGATAAGTCGCAAATGACTCGATTTTCCTATTTCCTAAGACGTCGATTCTACCGTGCGTCGAAGAAGCCGTATGCTGAGGTCGACCCAAAAATCCGGCCCCTTGTGGACCTCATGAACCTCACAGGGCTATTTCAAACAGTGGCTTCCTGTGAAGGGCATGGAAGTCTCCTTAAGCCCCCATACGTTTACTTCAAAGCTGACGTCAAAGACGCGGCCTTGCTTGAAGAGCTAATCAGAGAAGCTGTATGGCGAACGGGGTCGAATTTCCGGGAAACATGGGTTGTCGAAGGCAGGTTCGACCATGAGTTTGGGCTTACCTTTATCCTTTATTCTCCTGAACTTCACAGAAAATCATCATCCTTGTTGTCAGCCGCTTCCTTGCGCTACTTCAGAGGAGGAATCGATTCTGACCTATCGCTTCTAGCCGACCTAGTTGAAAAATGTGCCGTTCTGAAGTCTCGGAAGAACGACGAACCACAGATATCCAACACAGGGGATGGCTATCGCTAGGTAAAGCAATCTTCCTAAGAATCGTGACCGCTTCTTCCGTCCGGACGGGTCGAGGTTCCCGCACTTAGGACAGGTTGGGGCGCTATATGCGACAGGGGTGCTACATTCCGAGCAAGGTACAAGAGCCATTGATCCCTCCTAGTAAAAAACGTCATAAGTTTCCAGCCAACCTTTCCAAACAGCATAACTAACGCCTCCGCTTATCCAAAGTTGACCCGTCATCGACTTCCAGTGAGAGGCTTACTAATCGGAATCCCCGGGGCCTAAACTCCGGACAAGCTTGAAGGCCCCCGGAGAGGCACCTGTGGCCTGCACCAGAAAGCGCTGGATTTCGTCGCTTCGCGCATAGATGAGCTGACGCGATGGTTCGGCGCTGTGCCCACGAACCGGGTAGATGCCTTGCTCCGCTAGCAGCCGCGCCGCTTTTCGTGACGAACACCGGAGAATCTCGGCAATCTCCCGCCCGAAAACATAGGTCTGCCGGTAGCGTTCGACGTCCTCCCAGCGAATACGTGACCCGATGTCCTTGAGCACGCCCAGGCGCTCCGCCCGCACCAATCCGTTCTGGGTTATCCAGTACGCCACCTGCTGCTTTACGCCGAGAATGCGCGCGAATTCGGGGATGCTGACCCACTTTGGCGGCCCCTTGTTCAGGCGTTGCTGCCAAGCGCGCAACTGCGCCGTCTCGAACACCCAGCGACTGATACCCCGTGCACTGTTGAGCATAGCTTGCGGCACGAGGCTGCCCGCCTTCACGGCCTCGACCAGCGCCACAATCTCGTCCGCCGACCAAGTCCAATACTTGAAGACATAGCCCAGCGACACCTGCTGCTCGTCCGGGATACTCTGCACCGGCAGATGAGCCCCGATCGCCAACAGGCCGTCGACCTCGGCGCGCGGCACACACCACGGCAGGAAAGCTTTATCGAAGGTACGTCGGGCCGACGGGAAGAGCAGCCGAAGGATCCGCTGCATCCGCACTTTGCCGATACCAAGCATCTCCATGGCCGCCGCCATGCTCATCTCGCCGACGAGTTGCGAACTGATCTGGTCCAGTTGATCGCGGCGCACCACCAGAAAGCGCCGACCGGTCGTACTCACCGATTCCTGCCCGTCGATACGCCCCTCGCGAACGAGGTTGCGCAGCCGGGCGATCGAAATTTTCAGTTGATTCGCCGCGACAGTGCCCGGAATCCATTGGACCGAGGCAAGTAATTCGGCAGGCAAGCGCCGGTTACGCCGAGCTAGACCGCCTTTCCAGTGTTCCGCGAGCCACAACTCAAACGACTCCCGTAGCGGCCGGAATGCAGCCTCCCGGAACCCCTTATAGAGATAGTGGTAGGCATTTCGGAAGAGGCCACGTAATCCGGTCTTTTCACCGGCGGAGCTCTCCTGCAGCCGATTCAACGAGTCGTGAAAAGCCCGTGGCCAGTCGAACACGATTTCGGCCGCGAGCGCGGTTACCGACCATGAGATTTCCATTCGCCCGGCATTGCGCAGCTTCAGTGGTTTTGCTCCTGATCCCAGATCCATGTAACAGCCGAGATAGCGGATCAGGCGCTGCACCTGGTCGACGTCCAGCCCCTCCATGGGCACAGGAACTACTGCATCGCGCCCCAGCAGGCGGGCCTCGAGAAATGCCGACAGATGCCGCGGGTTTTCTGGGGCGCCCTTTGCCGTCTCCTGGCGCAGGTCGGAACCGCACTGGCAGCGCAACAGGGCATCCCGGTTCCAGCGAAGCGGCTGACCGCAGGAGCCGCACTGGTCGACCAGCCAGACCCCGTGCCGGGGGCAGACGTCATGAAAATAGAGCTCCCAGCCGGCCCGCCAGAGCGGCTCGTCAGCGAGGCACAAGGGGCAGAAGCGCGCATGACGGTGGTTCCAGATCCGGCCGGTATTCGTCAACCCTTGCGCCAGACGGGCAACGTGGGCACGAAGGTCCGGGTCCAGGGCGGGATCGGGCAGGAGCCGGTGCCGGGCCAGCCAGACGGGGTCGTAGCGAATGCCGAGTTGAATCAATTCGGACACCCGCAGGCAGTTGACCTCGGAGAGGCGCAGCAGATAGCCCTGGGGTCCCTCCTCACGCCCGGGGAATGGGCGGACCAGCAGGTCGGGGTCTGAGCCTGGGTGCGGGGAAAAGGTTAGATCGTTCATTTCAGCCGGCCCCCCGCGCGAGGTTCATTCCCAGCTTGCGTGCCACCGGCGAGCCGACCGAATCGTGTCGGGTATGGAGGTAAAAGACCTCCCCCGGCCGGTCCAGCGGCCGCAGCGGCGACTGCGGCTCGAAGGGATTAAGGCGCTCCGGCACATCGCGCCAGACACGGTTGCGAAATCCCGCGGCCAGTGCCGGCAGCGTGATGCTGTCCAGACCGGCCTCGGTAGCTGCTGAAACAGCCCCTTCGAGAATTTTCACTGCATAGTCGATCAGGCCGTAGCTGCCGACATGCAGACGCCGCGCGAGGTTGGCCTCGTGCAGCGGCACTTCAACGGGGAGCGGCAGACCCGCCTCGAAGGACTTCAGGAGACCGCGGAATTCGAGAAAGTCTTCGACCACATCGAAGGCAAACGGCGCAATGCGAATCCGCTCGGAGAAACGCCGAGCTAGTTGCTCATTACTGTTCACCACCATCTCGGCCGCTGGCAGCCCACAGGCGACCATACCGACTTTGGTGTCCTCGAGGAAGTTTTTCAGCCAGTCGGTAACGTCGCGAAAGGCGGTTAGACTCGGGGTGTAGAAGATGTGCTGAAACTCGTCGAGAAGAACCATTTCTACGTCGCAACGTAAAAACAGTTCATATATCCACGACGTTTTCTCGGGCGCCGTACCGCGGTGCGCCTTCTTCTGTCCCAGCGCCTCCAAGATGGCGCCCGCCAAGCTACGCGCCGTCGGCGACGACGGCACCGATACCAGCAACACCGGCACGCGAGTCCGTGCCGCCTCGTGCTGACGCGGGAAATTGGTCGCATAAGCGCGAACCATCGTGCTCTTGCCGGCCCCGGACGGCCCGGCGAGCAGCAACCCCCCGCCGAGCCCGTGCGTACGGCGGCGCAGATGCAGTTCGGCCATGCGACGCATGGCCTCACGGTAGCGACGATGGGGCAGGGGCTCAGTGACGAGCCGGAAGGCGTAAGCACCAGCGGCCGATTGCTCCGCCGATGCGAAGCGGATCAGGAGATCAGCGGGGTCCATAGCCGGCCTCCTCTGGAAGAGCGAAGTCTGGCAACTCGTCATCGAGACCAGACGGTAGATCGGAGGGCGGAGCCACCTTGTCCCGCTTCAGCGGGCGCCGTGCCTCGGCAAGCGGATCCTTGCCTTGCAGCACGGCCTCGCTGTCATGCAACAGGACTCCAGCGCCCGCCTTGCGGTAGCCCATCTTTTTGTCGCGCAGCGCCTGCTGCACCAAGCTCTCGATCTCGGCACGCGCTTCCAGCAGTTGCGGCGACAGACAGTGGTCCCCAAAGCGCTTGCGGGCCTGCTCGCGGACCAAACGATGGATATCCCGCGGCAGGCCCTCGGCGTACTCAGCGAGCTTAGCGGGCACCTTGATGTATTCCTGCTGCTGCGGATCGAAGACGTGGATGTGGGCGACCGTGTCCTCGTAGTACTTGAGCGTGACCGGTCGGTTCTCGCCGCTGCGGCGGCGGATCGTCTGCAGGAGTTCGGAGTTGTACTGCAGGCCGTCAAGCTCGATACCGTAGTGGAACAGCGTGCGCTTGGCCGGGATGCCGGCGATCACTTCCAGCTGCTGCGGATAGACCGGAAGCTCGACGATGCGACGGTCTGCCGACTCCAGCCAGCGATCGAGCGGCCGCGCACCGATGCCGCGGTTTACGGTGACGTTATAGATTTCAACGACCCACTTCGTGAGCAGATGGACGAGCGTTGCCATGTCGATGACTGCCTTGTCTTCGGCTGGATAGTCGCCGCGCTCATCGACGTTTGAGAACACCGTGCCGGGTAGCCTATGGATCAGGCCGGTATTCATCGTGCGGAAGAAGCGCTCAATCGCCCCCTTGTGCTGCGGCGTCTTCGACCCGCAGAAGAGGAGCTGTATGCCCATCTCCAGGCAGCAACTCTCCAGTGCTTCCGAGTGGAGGTCAGTGCCGTTGTCGACGGCAATCAGTTCGGGGATGCCGTAGGCCGGCCACTGTCCCTTGATGTCTGGGAAGCGAGCCAGCCAAAGATCCTTCGGCAGGATCGCGCGGCGTAGGCATTGCAGTACGCCATGCCCAGACGGTGCGTTGAAGCTGACGTAGAACCCGACGACCATCCGCGAATAGGAGTCGATGGCCATCGTCAGCCACGGCCGGCCCAGCGGCAGCTTGGTCAGGTTATCGATGACGATCAGGTCGAGCGGCGTGTGATCAATCTCAATCCGCTCGAGCACACTGCCGACCTTCACGCTGCCCAGTGCCGCACGGTACTTGATGCGCGCCGCCTCGGCCCCCTCGCGGGCAACGTCCACCAGGTCCTGCTGCAGGACCTCCAGCCAACGGTAGATAGTCGAGCGGGCAGGGCGCTTGATCCGCTCCTCTGGAGGAAGGCCGTTGTTGACCGCATCGACCCGACGGAACACCTCCTCGGCAACAACCAACTTGGGGAGTTGCTGGTTGCTAAGATAGACCGTCGCGACCACTTCCTCGAAGATCTGATACCGGCGCTTGGCCTTGGGGCCGGTGGAAGGCTTGTTGTGCGGAATGAGGCACAGAACGCTCTTCGTTCGTCGGTAGCGCCGCCACCAGGTGTGAACGGTCGAGGGGCAGGGCGGATAGCGGTCGTTGATTGCCTGTGCCGCTTCCGCGATCAGCGGCCGCCAGCGTTCCGGGTTGAAGGGCACCGATTCGGGATCGATCCGCTGCAGATAGTGCTGGCGCCGCTTCGCTTCCTTCTGCTGGTTTTCGGGATAACTTCCTAGGTCGCGCGGGACGGCGAGATAGACGGCGTCGGAGAGGCTACCGAGCGTCGATTCATCGATCAGCCACTGCTGCGACAGCCAGCGCTCCCGTAGCTCGTGGTCGGCGAGCGTGAGAATCTCGCCGGATTCGGACTCCAGTTGTAGCTTGCCAGTCGGCAGCCTTCGCCGAATTTGCCAACGGATTTGCCCAGCGATGAAGGTCAGGCCACGCTTAAAAGAGAAGCGCTGCATATGAGTCTCCTTTCGGGATCGATATCAGGTTGTTGCCAGACATTTCCTCGTCCAGGTTGCAAGCGAGGTCGCCAGCGGCGATGAGCCGCAGGGTAGTATCGCGACCAAGCAGCGCCTCCACCGCCAGGAAGGGCTGCGGCTCGATGAAATGGCGTAAAAGGTCGGCAGATGAGGGGAGTACGTGGCCCGGCCGCCCCACCAGATAGGCGAGGTTCCGGAGATTGACGAGACGCGGTTCGCGGCGAATGTCCTCCTCGGTCAGGACCCGGAACTCCCGATGCCGAGCTGCGTAGTGACTGGCCACCGCCCGGAACTTGCTCGCCACCTCCGGATTCGCGAGGCGATCAGTCGGCTTAATTTCCAGATGCACCACGCTGCCGCAGCCCAGTACAACTTCAAAGTCGGGGTAGTACTCGCGGATCTGCACACCGTCCGAGTAATGCACAACGACCGGCTGCGCCTCGTAGGAAATGACTCCAGGAGAGAATTCCAGAAGCAGGATCGCGTCTCGCTCCAGCAGCGACTCCCACGGAACCATTCGTCCTAGCTTTGCCGAGGGGAAATAGCCTCGGAACCGCCGTCCACGGCGGGTGACAACCTTTCTTGAAAGCATCGTTTTCTCCTGGCGACGGGCAAAGGGAGTCCCCTGCGTCTGTCGCGCATTCCAAAAAATCGTGAAAACCGGGACAAAAAGAACCCTCCGAACGGTTGAAAACCCGTTCGGTGTCTCGGTGAGGCAGTGGGGAAAGGCTTGACGCCCCTTGAGCGGGAAGACGATACTTGGCTTGTCTAGAGCAGTACCGTTAGTCGCCGTAGGGGGCGGGCCTCAGTGCTCGCCCTTTACATTTTTCGGCCCTCCTTCCGTATCTGGTTTCGGACCAACGCTGCGGGAACGACACAACCATTCCCCGCCGAGAACATTTCCGGCATCTGCAGCGCCATCTGGATCATTTGAAGTTGCAGGGGATGCAGCCGGCCGAGTTGGGGTTCGAGCTGGTGCAGGAGGGCGTATTCCTGCTCGCTGGCCCGGGCCGGCAGCGAGAACTGTCGGCGCGAGGCTTTCAGGGTCCTCGCAAGTTCGGTCTGCTCGCCTTCGTCGAGATCAAGACCGCGAATCAACCGCTGGATGAAGTCCCGTCTTGGTGGCCCCTTTTCGCTACGCTCAAGGGCCGAGAGATACGACGGCTCATACCCTAGGTGGTAGGCCAACTCTTTTTGCTTGTATCCGCGGCTTAAGCGAAGGCTTCTGAGGTATTTCGCGAATGGACTCATGACCGGCTCTTTCAGACGGCCAGTTTAAGTCCATGACGATGAAAACTCAAATTTAACTTGTTGTTTTAATGGTGATTTTTTTATTTCACATCTAAAACATACTAGGTTCAAAGACTACGCCTCGCGGTAAGCAGGGGCACAAATTGACTCACAATTTTGTGGAATCCCAACGTTGGGACCGGGTGTGAGCAGGGGATGCCACCAATGTCTGGAGCCTTGTCATCAGCCTTGGCCGCAGCTCACCACCGGTTCATACACCGTGCCACAGCGCAGGCATACGTATTGGCGCTTCCACGTCTCCATCTTGGCCACCCAATCGGTTCGGTTGTACATGAACCCGCGGTACGCCATGTAGATGCTGAAGATTCCAATGCAAAGAGAAATGCCCCAGATAAGAACCGCGGTGATGGTGCGATCCGGAAGCAACCACGTCAGCACGACAGCGATGATCACAGCGCTAATTGCGCCGGATTTGATAGGAAAGCCCACAGGAAATTTCTTAGGTGGCTCAGCCTGCCTGGACAACTCGCTTTGATTGATGCTAACCGTTGTATGAATGTGCCGAGAGGTGCGCGCTTTGCGTGTCATCGCTTTGCCGGTATGGACG
>VFQM010000745.1_pt1 | contig 33513 bp, 33 predicted proteins | sample 3512391 | NCBI WGS metagenome assembly VFQM01 (sample SAMN10412369, study PRJNA504923) | tailings metagenome | isolation source: Replicate 1 from Balatoc abandoned mine | place: Philippines
CTGCTGCGTGCAATAGATGCAACGGACCCGGGGGCAGTACCCGGCGGCTCCACCACTTGGGCCGAGAAGCGCGGTCAGCACGCGTGAAGCGTGCCGACCGAGCGGCTCAGCTGATGGGGCCGAACCAGGATCGACGTGTGTTGAAAAGCGTAGTTTTCGTCCGGGCTGAGTAACCCGCATAAGGCTCAAAAACCATAAGTGCCAACGACAACGAAGCACTTGCTCTCGCCGCGTAATGTGACGGCTTAACGGCCTGAATTTACAAAGCTTTGAGCACGGTTCGGACCGAACCGGGTAACAGAATCGGAAACCGGGCGTCCGGGGGGAACGTAGCAACAGAATCCCCCCACCGGCTCTTCAGCCGACCGCGCGTTTGAAGTAGTGAAACGGCAGCCAGCTGGCGACCCAGGTCCATCCGTCCCGCTCCAGTCCGGCCCTGCTGCCGATGACGCGGCGATATTCCCACACCATGTCAGTGCGCCGGAACGTCAGCCGCAGCGGCCCGACGCTCAGCAATTCGTGCCCCTGCCGGCCCTCGTCACGCAGGATGCTCATTTCGTTGAAGGCGTTGGCGCCGTGGCGAACCACGATCTCGCCATCGCCGCCGAGCGGGTCTTCATGGTCCATTGCGGGCGAGCGGAACCGCTGCTGGGCGGCCTGTTTGGAAATGCCGAGCACATCGCCAATCTCGCTCCAGCTCAGGCCCGACCGGCGCGCGGCCTCGACCCAGCGATGGAGCACGATCCGGCCTTCATCGGCAATCAGGTGCGCGGCAAGGATCGCCTCTTCAAACCCTTCGCGCCCCTCGCCGGTGAAGGGCGGCTGGCGCGCTTCGGCCCATTCCAGCATCAGCGCGCCAACCCGGTCGCGCAGAGCCTGCTGTTCGGTGATGTTCATAAGCCGACCTTTCCGTCAATATGTTCCTGACGGATCGTCAATCACACCTTGACGGCAAGTCGTCAATCAAAACTTGACGGAACGCTGGCTATTCGCGCGCTTGCCCTTGGCCTGCGCGCAATTCGGCCACTTCCTTTTCGAGCTTCAGGCAATCGAGGATCTTCGCACCGCCAAGGAACACCGCCCCGGTGGTTGCCAGAAACAGCAGCTTGCCGCCGAAGCCGGGATAGTCGTGCAGGTAGATCATGCCCCGCGCGCTTGAGCCCAGAGCGAGGGCATAGATGATCAGGAACGCTTCGAAGCGCGTCTTGATCACGAACAGCCGTCCCAGCTTGCGCAGCATACCGTCTCCGACCCTTACGCGACCAGCCGGGGGGCTGAGTCGCTTTAAGATGTCGCTAACCTTACGCCCGTGCGGGCCAGCCGCCAAACGCGTTAACCAAGCTCGGTCAAATCGAGCGCCTCCAGCAGGGCAAGACGCGCGGCAATGATGCTGTCGGCCAGCGATGGTGTCCCGATATCGGACGGGTCGATCTGTTCAGGCCAGTGCGCAGCAATGGTGCGCTCGATCAGGTCGGCCTTGGCCTCGGTCAGCAGGAAGCGCGGATCGACGGTCGCGGGGTCGCACACCACCCGCAGGCGAAGGCATGCGGGGCCGCCGCCATTGGCCATGGATTGTTTCACATCGACCGGGATGACCTGCCGGATCGGGCCGTTTCCGGCGAGCATCGTTTCGACCCAGCCCCACACGGCTGCGCTTTCGCGGCATTCCTCGGGCACGATCAGCGCCATCTCCCCGGAGGGCAGAGTGAGAAGCTGGGCGTTGAACAGATAGGTGCCGATCGCCTCCTGCAAGGAGACGGCGGAGGAGGGCACTTCGACCACTTCCAGCGCCGGGAAGGCGCGGCGGATCGCCTCGTAGGCCCCTTGCTGGTCGGCAAAGGCTTCGGCATGGGTGAACAGCACCCGGCCGTTCGCCACCGACACCACATCATTGTGGAACGCGCCTGCCGCGATGGCTTCGGGGTTTTGCTCGATGAAGACGGTGCGCTCGGGCGCAAGGCCGTGGCGCCGCGCGACGAGGCGGCTGGCCTGTTCGTGCTGGCGCGCGGGGAAGCGGCCACCCGGCTTGCCATAGACGAACACCTCGACGCCCGGCGCGTCATGGCTTTCGGCGAGTCGCATGTGATTGGCCGCGCCTTCATCGCCAAAGGTGGGCGGCACGGCATCGTGGATGGCGAAGGCCTGCGTGTCGCCGAAAGCGATTTGCAGCTGGCGCTTGGTATCCGGCCATTCCTGCGCGCGGTGCAGCATGGTGACAAGGTTGGCGGGCGTCAGGTGGCAGCGTCCGTCCGCCGTGTCCGGCGCGGGCGAGACAGTCGCGGCGTTGGCGGTCCACATGCTTGATGCTGACCACGGCGCGGCGCGCAGCTGCGGCGGTTCGCTGCCGTCCAATGCCAGCGCCTGCGTCAGCGCGTGATTGGGGCGGGGCAGCGGTAGCAGGAAGCCTTGCACCCCCAGACGCGCCAGATTGCTGCGCATCTTGGCCACGCCCTGAAGCGCGGCGGCGCGGGGGTAGGACGGATCGCCCGCATGGCTCGCACTGGCGATATTGCCGAGGCTGAGGCCGGCATAATTGTGCGAGGGGCCGACAATCCCGTCGAAATTGATTTCAGTGAGGCTCATCGCGCCACGCTCCATACCATGTCGCCGGGGCGCACATCGAGCAGGTCCGCGCTGGCGCTGTCGATGGCGATGCCGCCGTCCCCGTCCAGCACCCGCGCGCCGAAACAGGCGCGGAACGTGCCGAGGTGGCCGGTGGCAAGGATCGCTTTCTCGCCCTCGCTGGTTTCGACAGTGGTGACTTTCGCGTGGACGGCGTTCTTCACGCTGGTGACCATGTCCGTGCGCGCCGTCATCGTCGGGCCGCCGTCGAAGATGTCGACATAGCCTTCGGCGCGGAAGCCTTCCTCCTCCAGCATCCGCATCGCGGCGCGGCCGGTGGGGTGGGGCACGCCGATCACCGAGCGCGCATCATCATTGAGCATGGCGATATAGACCGGATGCTTGGGCATGAGATCGGCGATGAACTGGTTGCCGTTGATCGCGTTGAAATAGTCCGCGTCCTGAAAGCTCATCCCGAAAAAGCGCCCCGCGACCCCGTCCCAGAAAGGCGATCCGCCGCGTTCGTCGATGATGCCGCGCAGTTCGGCAAGGATGCGGTCGGCAAAGCGCGGGCGGTGCATGGCGACAAACAGATAGCGCGAGCGCGCCAGCAGCAGGCCAAGGCCCCCGGCGCGTTCATTGGGGTGAAGGAACAGCCCGCCGACCTCGCTCGATCCTTCCAGATCGGTGACAAGGCTGAGCAATTCGGCGCGCACCGTGCGGTCCAATTCCTGCGAATATTGGGTGAGTGTGTTGAGGCGGTAGGAGTAGAACGGCCAGCGTTGGCCCACCTGGCTCATCAACTGGCAGGTGCCGCGCACCGCGCCGGTGCGGGCGTTTTCGAGCACCAGCACGAATTGCTCGTCGGCCAGCGTGTCGCCTTCCCGCGCAAAGGCGGCCTCGGCGCGTTCGAGCTTGCCGCGCAGGGCAGCCCGATCCGGCGGCAGATTGGTGAACCCGCCTCCGGTCAGCTTGGCCATTTCATACAGCGCTTCAAGATCGGCGGGGCGCGCGGCGCGCAGGCGGAAGGTCACGACAGTGCTCCTTGGGAAAGGCGCTCGATAACACGGGCGGAAAGGGCCGCGCGTTCGGCAAGGCTGGGGACGATCAGATATTCGTCCGGTGAATGGATCGCGCCGCCACGCACGCCCATGGTGTCGACCACGGGCACACCGCAGGCGGCGATATTGTTGCCGTCACACACGCCGCCGGTGGATTGCCAGCGGATCGTCTGGCCGAGTTCTGCGCCGCATTCGCGCACCAGATCGAACAGGTCCTGCGCTCTGGCATCGACCTTTTTCGGGGGGCGGGTGACGCCGCCGTGGCGGTGCGTGGCCACCTCGTGCGCGGTCTCGATGGCGATCAGAAGGTGGCTGAGCGCATGGTCGAACGCCGCGCCGGCCTCAGCCGTGCGGGGCCGCACGTTGAAACGCAGCACGGCATGATCGGGGACGACATTATTGGCCGCGCCGCCTTCGAGCTTGGCGGGGTTGATGGTGATTTCTGCCGTCTCCAGCGCCTTCAGCTTCAGGATCAGGTCGGCCGCTGCGACAATGGCGTTGCGGCCTTCGTGGGGATTGCGGCCTGCGTGAGCGCTCTTGCCGGTGAAGGTGATCGAATAATTGCCCGTGCCCCCGCGTTCATGCGCCAGCGTGCCATCGGGCAGAGCTGCGGGTTCATAGGTCAGCGCGGCAAGCTTGCCCGCTGCCAGTTCCGCAATCAGCGCATTGCTGGCAAGCGAGCCGGTCTCCTCGTCGGAATTGATCAGCACATCATAACCGAGCGCCGCCGCGTGGGGACTGGCTTCGAAGGCCAGCAGCGCGTGGAGCATCACCGCGATCCCGCCCTTCATGTCAGCGACGCCGGGGCCGTTCAACGTCTCGCCATTCAGCCAGGTCTGGCGCTGGAAGGGGTGATCTTCGGGGAACACCGTGTCCATGTGCCCGGTCAGCAGGATGCGCCGGTTCGCCTGCGGACGCACGCGGACCACCAGATGCTGGCCGTGGGGCTTGGCGAAGGCGCTGCCATCGGCGGCAATCGCTGTGACGGGGGCCGGATCGACCAGTTCCACCGTGCCGGGCAGCGCCGCGAAAGCCTCTGCCAGCATCGCGGCTTGGCTTGCCAGCCCGGCGAGATTCGCGGTGCCGGTGTTGACCGCGCTCCACGCCTGCACCTGCGCCAGCATTGCAGCGGCGTCGATCTTGCCCTTCGTCCCGTCCATCCCCCTCCTCTAGCCGTGTGGCGGCGCTAGTCCAACCCGTTGCAATCGGGCCGAGGCTTTGCCATAGGGCCAGCCGTCCTCTCCTCCCCGGGTTTGGCTTTGCGCTTACCACACGAGGACCAGAATGACCGACATGACGACCCGCGCCGGTGTGACCATCGATCTGCCGCTGGCGACCTTCCTCGAAAGCGAAGTGCTGACGCCGCTGGGGCGCGATGTGGATGCTTTCTGGCAGGGCTTTGCCGCGCTGCTCGCCGACTTTGCGCCGCGCAATCGCGCGCTGCTGGCGAAGCGCGAGGCCCTTCAGGCGCAGATCGACGCCTGGCACACCGAACGCGCGGGCAAGCCCCATGATGCCGCCGCCTACAAGGCGTTCCTGACCGAGATCGGCTATCTCGTCCCCGAACCGGGCGATTTCCGGATCGGCACGCAGAACGTCGATCCCGAGATCGCCACGATGGCCGGGCCGCAGCTGGTGGTGCCGATCCTCAACGCCCGCTTCCTGCTCAACGCGGCGAATGCGCGCTGGGGGAGCCTCTATGATGCCTTCTACGGGACCGATGCGCTCGATGCGGCGCCCGTGCGGCCCGGCGGCTATGACGAGGAGCGTGGGCAAGCCGTGATCGCACGCGGGCGGCAGTTCCTCGATGCCACCTTCCCGCTGGCGGGCGGCGCAAGCTGGGCCGATCTGGCGGGGCGTGACGCGGTGACGCTGGCCGATCAAAGCCAGTATATCGGTGAAACCGAAAAGGGCCTGTTGCTCAGGAACAATGGCCTGCATGTCGAAATCGTGTTCGATGCGAACACGCCCGTCGGCAGGGCCGACAAGGCCGGGATTGCCGATATCATCGTCGAAGCCGCGCTCACCACCATCGCCGATTGCGAGGATTCGGTCGCGGCGGTCGATGCGGCAGACAAGCTGCTGGCCTACACCAACTGGCTCGGCATCATCCGCGGCGACCTGTCGGAAAGCTTCGAGAAGGGCGGCAAGACCCTCACCCGCACGCTGGCGGGCGACAAGAGCTTCACCGCCACCGATGGCACCGCGCACACGCTCAAGGGCCGCAGCCTGATGTTCGTGCGCAATGTCGGCCACCTGATGACCAACCCCGCGATCCGCCTGCCTGATGGCTCGGAAGTTCCAGAGGGCATCATGGACGCGGTGTTCACTTCGGCGATTTCCACGCTCGATGTCGAAGGCCACGGCCGGTTCGGCAACGCGGCGTGCGGGTCGATCTATATCGTCAAGCCCAAGATGCACGGGCCGGAAGAATGCGCCTTCACCAACGACCTGTTCGATGCGGTTGAGGATCTGCTGGGCCTCAAGCGCTACACGATCAAGGTCGGCGTGATGGACGAGGAGCGCCGCACTTCGGCCAACCTTGCCGCCTGTATCCACGCCGTGCGCGACCGGATCGTGTTCATCAACACCGGCTTCCTCGACCGCACGGGCGATGAAATCCACACCTCGATGCGTGCAGGTCCCATGCTCCGCAAGGGCGCGATGAAGGGGAGCGACTGGCTCAAGTCCTACGAAGCGCGCAATGTCGCCATCGGCCTTGCGCATGGTCTTTCGGGCAAGGCGCAGATCGGCAAGGGGATGTGGGCCGCACCCGATCTGATGGGCCAGATGATGGTCGAGAAGGTCGGCCACCTCAAGGCGGGTGCCAACACCGCATGGGTGCCGTCCCCCACCGCCGCGACGCTCCATGCGCTGCATTACCACCAGATCGACGTCTTCGATGTGCAGAAGCACCTGCCCGAACCGATGGGACTTGATGCACTGCTCTCGATCCCGCTGGCAGAGGGCACGAACTGGTCGGACACGGAAATCGCCGAGGAGCTCGACAATAACTGTCAGGGCCTGCTGGGCTATGTCGTGCGCTGGATCGATCAGGGGGTGGGGTGCTCCAAGGTGCCCGACATCAATGATGTCGGCCTGATGGAAGACCGCGCGACGCTGCGCATCTCCTCGCAGCACATCGCCAACTGGCTGCTGCACGGGGTGATTACCGAGGCGCAGGTGCTGGACTCGCTCGCCCGCATGGCCGCCAAGGTGGACGCCCAGAACGCGGGCGATCCGCTCTATGTGCCGCTGACGGGCAACGAAGGCGGCGCGGCCTTCAGCGCGGCCAAGGACCTGATCTTCAAGGGCGTGGAACAGCCGAGCGGCTATACCGAGCCGCTGCTGCACGCGTGGCGACTGAAGAAGAAGGCGGCTTAGGACAGCGCCTTTGCCAGCGCGACGAACTCCGCCACGCTGACCGTTTCGGCCCGCCGCGTTTCGTCGATGCCCAGCGCGGCAAGCGCCTCCAGTGCGCCCGACACGCCCTTCAGGCTCTGGCGCAGCATCTTGCGGCGCTGGCCGAAGGCGGCTTCGGTGAGGCGTTCGAGGGTGCGGGCGGAGACCCCTTCCGGCATGGCAGTGGGGGTGACGTGGATGATCGCGCTCATCACCTTGGGCGGCGGGGTGAAGGCGCTGCGGTGGACCTTCATCGCCAGCCGCGCCTCGGCCCGCCACTGGGCAAGCACGGCGAGGCGGCCATAGGCGTCGTCTCCCGCCTGCGCGACGATGCGGTCGGCGACCTCGCGCTGGAACATCAGGGTGAGTGACTGCCACAGCGGCGGCCAGCTTTCCCCGCCCAGCCAGCGCACGAACAGCGCGGTGCCGACATTGTAGGGCAGGTTGGACAGGACGTGGAACGGCTCCCCGTTCATCAGGGCATTGTGATCGAGTTTCAGGGCATCGCCTTCGATCACGGTGAGCTGGCCGGGGAAGGCCTCGCCCAGTTCCGCAAGGGCCGGCAGGCACCGGCGGTCCATCTCGATGGCGGTGACCCGTGCGCCTGCGCGCAGCAGCGCCCGCGTCAGCCCTCCGGGGCCGGGGCCGACTTCGAGCACCGGCTGGCCCGCAAGGTCGCCCGGCAGCGCGGCGATGCGGGCAAGCAGCTGTTCGTCGAGCAGGAAATTTTGCCCCAGCGCCTTGGATGCGGCGAGGCCGTGGCGGGCGATAACCTCGCGGATGGGGGGGAGGGTGGTCACGTGCCGCCCCCCAGCCCCGCCCGCAAGCGGAAGGGGCGAGAGACCTGGCCGCGCAGCGGCCGCGTCGCAGCGGTGTGGGCTTTCGCCTCAGCCATTGGCACCCGCCCGTGCTTTTGCCATGTCCGCCGCCATCACGATCGCCGCCGCCATCGCGCCCGGATCGGCCTTGCCTTTCCCGGCGATGTCGAAGGCGGTGCCGTGATCGGGCGAGGTGCGGATGATCGGCAGACCAAGCGTGACGTTGACACCTTGATCAAATTCCAGTGCTTTCAGCGGGATAAGCGCCTGATCGTGATACATGCACAAGGCCGCATCATAGCCCGCACGCGCCCGGGGGGTGAACAGCGCGTCGCCCGGCACGGGGCCGAAAGCGGCGATGCCTTCGGACTGAAGAGCGGCGATGGCGGGTGTGATCAGCCTCGCTTCCTCGTCGCCGAACTGGCCGTTCTCGCCCGCGTGGGGGTTGAGCGCGGCAATCGCCAGCCGGGGCTGAGACACCCCGAAATCGCGGGCCAACCCAGCCGCCACAATCCGCGCCTTGTGGACGATCAACTCGGCCGAGATCAGCTCCGGCACCGCGGCCAGCGCCACGTGCACGGTCAGCGGCACGGTGCGCAAGGAAGGCCCGGCGAGCATCATCACCGCATCGCGGTAAGGCCGCCCGCAGGCCGCGGCGAGGAATTCGGTCTGGCCCGGATAGTCCCATCCCACTTGCCCCAGCGCGCCCTTGGATACCGGCGCGGTCACCAGCCCGGCGGCTTCTCCGGCCAGCACCAGTTTGGCCCCCCATTGCAGCGAGGCAAGCGCGAGGCGGGCGCCATCGGGAGAGGAGGAGCCGGGAGTCAGGGGGCCATCGAGCGCCGCCAGCACCGGCAAGCCGGCAGCCGCGGCAAACACCGCCTCCGCTGGCTCGGCAATCGGCACGACCGGGCAATCGATCCCCAGCGCCTCGCCGCAAGAGCGCAGCAGGCCGGCCCCTCCGGTCACGAAGGCGGGCGGCGCGCGGCCTTCAGCCCTGAGCCGCGACCAGGCGCCAAGGATTACCTCCGGCCCGATTCCCGCCGGATCGCCGAGCGTGATCGCCAGCGGTGCAGGCAAGCCGGTCAATTGTATTCGATATAGGCGTCGTTGCGCAGATCGCGCAGGTAGCGCTGGGCGCGCTTCTGGACGCGTTCCTGCTCGATCTGGTCCATCACCGCCGCAAAGGTCGGCGCGCCCGAATCCTTGGGATCATCGCGCCCGCACAGCATCAGCACGCGCACGCCTTCCTGAATGCCGCCAAAGGGCGGGGTGGCCTGACCGATCTGGAGATTGAGCAGGATGTTGCGCAGCTGTTCGGGCAGGTTTGCCGCCTTGATCTGGTCGTTGGAGACCACATCGGCACCAATCTTTCTGGCGCCTTCTTCCACATCGGCACAGCCGCGCAAGCCTTCGACGAAAGCGCCGAATTCAGCGACCCGCGCTTCGGCCTGTTCCTGCGAGACGCCCGGCGCAAAGGCGATCGAGATCTGCTTGAGGCTCAGCACGGCTTCGGCCGGGTCGGCCATCAGCACCTGGCGCTTGTTGATGAGGTAGATGATCGAGAAACCACCGGGAATTTCGATCGGGCCCTGCAACTGCCCGGTGTTCATGGTGCGCACCGCCGCGGCCAGCTGCGGCGGAAGCTGGCCCAGCCGCACCCAGCCCAGATCGCCGCCGACCACCGCGGTGCTCGCTTCGGAATACTGGCGCGCATAGGCGACAAAGCTGCCGCCCTGCTGAAGCTGCTGCATGATCGCCTGTGCGTTCTGGAGCACGGCGGCGCGGTTTTCGGTGGTGGCCGGCAGGTAGATTTCGCCCACACGGTATTCGTCGGTGCCCTTGGCCTCGTTCATGCGCTTGAGCACGTCATTGACCTCTTCGGCCGAGACATTGACGAAGGGCATGATCAGGCGGCGCAGCAGGTTTTCCCACGCCACTTCGCCTTCGATCTGGCGCTTGAGCGAGGCAGCCGAGGAATTGATCGACTTCAGATAGGCGTCCATCTTCGCCGGATCGCCGCCGAAATTCTGCGCGGCGAGCTGCTGATAGGTCTGCTCCACCTCTTCACGCTTGGGGGCGACTTCGTTGGCTTCGGCGGCCTGGATCTTGAGCGTTTCATCGATCAGGTTGCGCAGCACCTGCACGCGCAGGCGCAGCATTTCATCTTCGGCGATCGGGGCTTCCGAGGCCGCTGTCACCAGTGCCACGCGCTGGTCGATATCGGTGCCGGTGATCACGAAGCCGTTGACGATCGCGGTAGCGCTGCGCTTGTCGGGATCGGTCTTGCCGAACAGCGTGATATCTTCGGGCAGGCCGAAGGGATTGTCCGCTGTCGGCACGGCAACGGTCTGCGCGCCCGCCGCCATCGGGGCGACGGCAAGACCCGTCATCGCCGCAGCCGCAAGGGCAGTTCCGGTTCTGGCAAACAGCGCCTTGGTCAACAGCTTCACACTCACTCGTTACATCCCGACTAATCCGCGCCATGCCGGCGCTACCCCTTGCGCCGTTGCACCGCAGCGGCTGAATGGAAGCTGAGTTCCGCCGCGCTCCTTAACGGCATTTGGCGGCCCTGCCAATTCTTGCAGGCAATCGGCGGGGGCTAACGGAAACCGAGATTCCGCAGGGCAAAGAACAGCTGGAAGGCGTTGCCGCGCCGCGCATCGCCTGCATCGATGAAGTCGCGCCGCCAGGTCGCGCCGAATTCGATGCAGTCATCGGCATAGGCGATGCCGAGGCGCGTGCGGATCGGTTCGAACCCGTCGGGCTGGAACACCGGGTCTTCATCGGGATCGGTGAGGTTGAACACCCCCGATCCGAACACCGACCAGCGCCGCCCGATCGCCACACGCGCGGCGGCGCGCAGTTCCTCGCGGTCGCGCAGGTCTTCGACTGTGGCGATGTTGCGATCGAGCCGCAGGTAGCCGACTTCCAGATAGGTGCGCCGCGATCCGATGGTGGCGTCGATTTCATTGCGGCGCACCGCGAAACTGTCCTTGTCGAGCCGGAAGCGGTGCGTGAAGCTGACAAGGTTGCGAAACCGCACTTCGGTGCGGCCGACGAAATCGCTGACCCGTTCCGACAGGCCGGTGCCTTCTGGGAACAGCCCCGGCTCCACGCTTTCGAGGCGGAAGGACTGGCCGATGGTGGATTTGATCCGCCAACCGGGGCGCTGCAATTCCCAGTCCACGCCCCAGGTGACGCGGCTGCCGTCTTCCACGCGGTCATAGCCGGGGAAGCGGTTGAGGGCGAACAGGTTGGAATCCTCAAGGTCGATAGCGCGCGCGTCTTCGTTGGGAACGGCGATGTTGCGCACCTTGGGGCTGGCGACGAATTGCAGGCGCGGCTTGAACACCTGCGTGCCGCCGAAAGCCTCACCGACAAACGGCCATTCGATATCGATCGCAGCCGTGGCGATGCCGCGCGCGGTCCAGCCTTCGGTGCCGCGATAGGCAAGCGTGGTGGTCGCAAGCGTGTTGTTGGTGTTGTAGACATCGCCGCGGACCAGCGCGGTCAGCGTCACCATCTGCCCCATGCCGGTCAGGCGTTTCAGATCCCACTGCGCGCCCGCAAAGGCCCGCTGGGTGTCCTGCCCGTCATTGCGCAGCAGCGCGAGGCTGTTGGCCTGAAGCATCAGGTTTCCGCCCAGCACCGGATCGGCAATCTTCTGGCGGAAATCGATCGCCGGCAGCGCCAGCGGCACCTGTCCCTGATCGGCGTTCAGCCGCAGCGTCTGGGTCGCCCAGCCGGCGATGGAGAAGTACGAATTATCGGTGATGCGTTCGAGGTTGATCGTCGAACGCAGCCGGTCATCGCGGCTGATATCATAGCGGCGCAGGAAAGTGCGGTCACTGGCGAGGCGGATCGATCCGGTCAGGCTCCAGTCGGGGGAGAACTGGAAGCGGCCATTGGCATCGAGGTATCCGCGCGGATCGGTCTGGAGGCTCTCGCCGCCCGTAAAGTCGGTCGCACGGTCTGAGAATGTGGCATAGCCGGTGACCTGATAGGCGCCTTTTTCGGTCAGATGCCGCCACTTCGCGCTCGCCATCGGGGCGACGTTGGAAAAGGCATAGGCGCCCAGCGTCAGATCGGCATTGTCGGCGATGCGCCAGTAATATTCGCCGCTAAGTTCAAGGCCGTTGACCTGCGTGACCCTGACATCGGGGACCAGAAAGCCGCTTTCCGCGCGGCCATCGGTGCGGATGGCGAGGCCGGGCAGCGGCAGGATGCGCGCGCCGAACAGTTCCAGCATCGCGCCTTCAAAGCGCACGCGGGCCGCGGACTGGTCATAGATCACGCGGCGCGCTGTGACACGCCAGCTGGGATCGGCCGCGCAGCCTTCGCCATCGACCACCGGGCAGGCTGAATAGGCCGCATCGGTGAGCACGGCATTGCCATCGGCGCTCCGCTCTGCCGAACGGGCCGCCAGCCGCCCCCCGGCGCGCAGGGCGATCAGCAATTCGCTCATCGCGCCGGTATCGAATTCTTCTGTCAGTTCGACCTGATCGGTGAACAACTGGTTGCCGGCATCATCGACCAGCCGGATGTTGCCGCTGGCGATGATGCGGCCCGACTTGCGGTCCCACGAGACCTCATCGGCGCGCACCGAGCGGTCTTCGGAACGCAGGATCACATTGCCGCGCGCGGTTACGGTATCGGCTTCGTTGTTGTAGCTGAGTTCGGTTGCTTCGAAATCGATCTTGCGCGGGGCTTGGGCGGAGGCCTCGACCGGGGTAGGCGCAGTCTCCTGCGCGGCGAGAGGTGCGGTGGTCGCAGCCAGCGCCAGCCCGAGCGCAACACGCGACGCCGCAGCGCACGCCGGAAAGCGCGGGGCAGGACGCGCAATCACGCGCGGTGCAACTGGCGAGCCTCCCGACATGGCCTTGCCTATTGCACCGCTCGCGCCTAATCGCAATCGCCATTGCGTGCCTGCGGTGCGCGGCTTGTCGCAGGGGCACAGCGCCCTGTCACGCCCCGGCTTTCCAGTGTTTTTCGGAGTCCCCATGCAAATCCATCTTTCCGCCGCCGCCCCGTCCGACATTCGCCTCACCGCGCGGGTGGTGAACCAGGGGCAAGGGCTCACCGGGCTCGATGCGGCGCTGGTGGAAGGTGCAGCGGTTTCGAAGTTCACGGGCCGCGCCGGGCAGACCTTCGAAGGCTTTGCCAGCGTCGATGGCAGTGTGAAGCGCATCGCGCTTGCCGGGCTGGGGGAGGCCGACGCCGCCGACCGCCGCGCCAATTGCGAGCGTGCGGGCGCGGCGCTGACGGCGAAGTATCTCGTCTCGGGTGAGGCGGCGATGGTGCTCGATCTGGGCGGGGCCGGGCTTTCGGCTGAGGATGCCGCCGCTGTGCTGCTGGGCTTGCGCCTGCGCGCATGGCGCCATGATACCTATCGCACCCGGCTGGCGGCGGACAAGCGCCCCTCGCTCACCACGGTCCATGCCGTCAATGCGCCCGAGGGCACGGCGGCAGCGTGGGAACGTGAGGCGGCGCTTGCCGACGGGGTGGAATTCACCCGCACGCTGGTCACCGAACCGGCCAATATCATCTACCCCGCCACATTCGTTGCCGCGTGCGAGAAGGCGTTCGCGGGCACCGGCGTCGAAATCACCGTGCTGGGCGAAGACGAGATGGCGAAGCTCGGCATGGGCGCGCTGGTCGGCGTCGGGCAGGGTTCCGAACGCGAATCGAAGCTGCTGGCGATCCGCTGGAATGGCGGTATTGCCGGCGACAAGCCGACCGTGTTTGTCGGCAAGGGCGTGACCTTCGACACCGGCGGCATCTCGCTGAAGCCGGGGCCGGGCATGGAAGACATGAAGTGGGACATGGGCGGTGCGGGCGCGGTTGCGGGCGCGATGCTGGCGCTGGCCAGCCGCAAGGCCAAGGCCAACGTGATCGGCGTGATGGGCCTCGTGGAAAACATGCCCGACGGCAAGGCCCAGCGCCCCGGCGATATCGTCACCACCATGAGCGGCCAGACGGTCGAAGTGCTCAACACCGATGCCGAAGGCCGGCTGGTGCTGTGCGATGCGCTGCACTGGGCGCAGCAGCAGTATGATGCCGCGCGGATCGTCGATCTGGCCACGCTGACCGGCGCGATGATCATCAGCCTCGGGAATGAATATGGCGGGATGTTCGCCAATGACGATACGCTTGCCGCCCAGCTGACTGCGGCAGGCCAGACCAGCGGCGACAAGCTGTGGCGCATGCCGCTTGGCCCCAATTACGACAAGCTGATCGATTCGCCCGTCGCCGACATGAAGAACATCGGCCCGCGCGAAGGCGGCTCGATTACCGCTGCGCAGTTCCTCCAGCGGTTCATCAAGGATGGCACCCCCTGGGCGCACCTCGATATCGCGGGCATGGTGTGGTCGAACAAGCCGGGCCACACCTGGGACAAGGGCGCGACTGGATATGGCGTGCGTCTGCTCGACCAGGTCGTACGGGATGTGGTCGAGGGTTGATCAAGGACGCGTTCGTCGGCCCGCAGGGCCGCACGGCCGACGGGCCGCCCGCAGCGATGCGGCCCTTGGGCCGTGTGAGCGAGCAAGCCAAGGGTGCGGACGCGCCCGCCGGCGTTCAAGGCGCATATAATGCCGAAAATGAGGCGTAAGTCCGACCTGCCGACCAAAACCTGCCTCACTTGCGGGCTGCCTTTCACATGGCGCAAGAAGTGGGAGCGGGATTGGGACAATGTGAAGTATTGTTCCGACCGCTGCCGCAGGGGCAAAGGGGGCTAGGCATGCGCAAGGCGGTGCGGTTCGGGATGGCGGCGGCGGCGCTGAGTGCGGCCAGCCCCGCGCTGGCGAGCGACTTTTCGGGTATTGGCCGGGTGTTCTGGTGGGCTGTCCTGGCACTGCCTGTGCTGATCGTGCTGATTGTCGCGCTCTGGCGCCGCCGCCGCCAGCCGGGCAGCCGCGAGGCCGATGCGCTGCTCTCCGGTCTCGCCGCTGTGCTGTTGGCCCCGGCGCTGCTGATGCAGATCGATGGCGCGTGGCTCCCCGTGCCCTTTCCGGGTCTGGCGGTGGCGCTGCTCGATGGTCACGTCCGGCTGCTGTTCCCGGTCCCCTTTGTGTCGATGATGCTGTGCTGGGCGGGCCTGTTCATGCTGTTCGAACGCCTGCGCGCGCGCCACACGGCGAAAGGCGGAGACAGCGAATGAAACTCGATTTCTGGCAGGTCACCGATGATCCGGTCGAAAAGGTCGTCACTCTGATCGCCAGGCGTGCGGTCGGGCAGGGGGAGCGGGTGCTGGTCGTCTCTGCCGACGCCCGGCAGCGCGCCGCCATATCCCGCGCGCTGTGGGAAGGCGGGCCGGAGAGCTTCCTTGCCAATGGCGAAGCGGACGCGCCGGGTGCGGATCGCCAGCCGATCCTGCTGGCCTCGGAACCGCTCGCCGCCAATGGTGCCAGCCACGTGATCCTTGCCGATGGCACTTTCCGCGAAACCGAGGGCTTCGCGCGCGTGTTCCTGCTTTTCCCGCCCGATTTGGCCCCCGCCGCCCGCACGGCATGGCGTGCGGTGGATGGGCGCGAGGGGGCGGAGCGTGCCTATTTCGCGCAGGAAAACGGCCGCTGGGAGAGGAAGGGCTGAGGGCTTGCCCCGCGCCCTGCTTTGCGAGATACTCCGCCCCGTGAACCACGGGGGGAGGAGAGCGGCAGATGCGAAAGGCAGCATTGATCATCGCAGGCGGCGCGGCGCTGGTGCTGGCGGCGTGCGGATCGGAAACTTCGGGCGAATTCAAGACCGAAGACGGCAAGAACGCCGAATACACGGTCGACAAGGAAACCGGCGAGACCACCATGACCGTCGATGGCCCCGATGGCGAGGCGACCTTGCGATCGGGCGCGAACGTGCCGGTCAGCCTGCCTGACGGGTTCACCTTGTTCCCCGGCACGAAAGTCATCGCCAATACCATCGTCAACCAGCCAGATGGAAAAGGGACGATGATCACCTTCGAAGCCGATGCTCCGGCGGAAAAGGTCGTCGCCCATTACCGCGATGCGGCCAAGGCGGCGGGCTTCGACATCCAGCTGGAAATGAACACCAACGGCACGATGGTGGTGGGCGGCGAGCGCAAGGCAGACGGCTCCTCGCTGTCGGTCACCGCCACCGATGGCGAGACCACCACCGGCCAGATCATCATCGGCTCCAGGAAAACTGGCTGAGGCCCCCGCGCTCCGCTGGGCCAACGCTGCCTGTCGGTGCCGGTTGACCGCCCGCCTTTTGGCGGCGCGCACAGGCTTGCCATTCGGCAGCGCAGCATTTAGGGGCGCGGCCAAATCCCTCTCCCACAAAAAAGACGTTCACAGGAGCATTCTCATGGCGGTTACCCGCACCTTCTCGATCATCAAGCCCGATGCCACCCGCCGCAACCTGACCGGTGCGGTCACCAAGATGCTGGAAGAAGCCGGCCTGCGCGTCGTCGCTTCCAAGCGCATCCACATGACCCGCGAACAGGCCGAAGGCTTCTACGCGGTCCACAAGGAGCGCCCCTTCTTCGGTGAACTCGTCGAATTCATGATGAGCGAGCCGGTGGTGGTGCAGGTGCTCGAAGGCGAAGACGCCGTCGCCCGCAACCGCGACATCATGGGCGCGACCAACCCGGCCGATGCTGCTCCGGGCACGATCCGCAAGGAATTGGCCCTGTCGATCGGCGAGAACACCGTCCACGGTTCGGATTCGGAAGAAAACGCGGCGATCGAAATCGCGTTCTTCTTCGAGCCGGAAGAAATCGTCGGCTAAGGCCTGCTGGTCTGACGATGCGCAAAGGGCCGTCCCGATGGGGCGGCCCTTTTGCTGTCAGCCTTGGGCAAACCGCGCCAATTGCGCGGCATGCTGGCGGTGGTGGCCGCCTTCGCTTGCGGCCATGACCTTGTGCATCGCGGCCCGGGCTTCGGGGGTGAGGGTAAGGCCGAGTTCGGCATAGACGCCCGCGATGGCGCTTTGCCAGTCGGCGTTCAGCGCATCGAAGCAGGCGCGTGCGACCGGCCCTTGCCAGCTTTCCAGCGCCGCTGCCATGCGGGCTTCGCGAAGCGCGATCTTGTGCCGCCAGCGCGCTTCGATCGCGGCCAGCGAGCAGGTGTCGGATTGCATCGCCATCTGGTTGGCCGCAAGGCTGATCGCGCTGCGCAGCACGGCTTCATGTTCGCGGGTGGCAATGACCAGGCGGGCATCGGGGAACGCCCCAAGCAGAGTGGCGAGGTCCTCGGCAAAGGCGGGGACTTTCAGCACACGGGGCTTGGCGGCCAGCCCGCGGTGGGCGGCGTCGGTCGCCAGAATGCGCGCAAACTCGCGGTAAACCGGCGCGGGGTCCTGGGCCTCGCTCCAGTCGGAATAGGCCGGGATGTGCCACTGGGATTCGTAGATCGAATGGTGAAGCGCGGCCGATAGCCACGCCAGTTCCTCCTCGACCGCGGCGGGGGCCATCGGGTGGATCGACTGCATCCACGGGTTGAGCAGGCCAAGCATCGCCAACTCCATCGCTGCCTTGACCCGGTTCATGCCAAGCGGCGAGGGGACGGGGTGATAGGCATCGCAATAGCGGGTGTGCGAGTGTGCCGGATCGGCGGCAAGCAGCGTGTGGATGCGGGTGGTGCCGGAGCGCATATGCCCGATGATGATGATCGGCGGGGCGAGCGGTGTGGCGAGCAGTTCGGGTCGTTCGCGCCACAGGGCACCGAACGCCAGCCGGTTCTTCACCACGCGTGAGAGTTGCCCCCACGCCATGGCCCGTCCGAGCGGGTTCAGATCGGCTTCGGCCTGCAACGCCGCGCACAGCCGCTCCAGCCGCTCGCGGAAATCGGCGACGTCTTCCTTAGATCGCCCGCCATGCTCTGCCGCTTCGGCCTTGGCACCGTAGGGCTTTGCGGCCAGCGCCCACAGCGCCTGCGGATCAAGCGCAGGTGGCGGCAACCACCCGCGCTCCCACGCCTTGCCGAGGAAGTCGTTGGCCTTCTCGGCCAGCGGGCCACGTGCCAGCAGGTGATCGCGGGTGGGCGGTGGCATCAGAATTCAATCCCGCGAGATCGAAGAAATGCACTGAGTCCTTGTAACGAAAGAACGACCAAAAGGATGGCGAGACACCAAGGGATCGGTGTGAGAAACGCGATCAATATGATTTGCGACCGATTGACCGTCTTCCATTTGATCGCGTTCTCGCACTCTTTGGTGCCCGGATCGGGACTGTGGCTATAGCCGTCAGAGCAATCAATCGGCGCAGAATAGGCCTGCCATCCCGACCACGCGGATAAGCCGAGCGTCACCAGCAGGCCGATCGCCAGCGTGAGGAGCATCGTCTTCAAAACTCGTCCGCCACGTCCATCAGCCGTGTCAGCCGCTTGGGTGCCGCGCCGCGCCAGCTGCGCTCCAGCCATGCGGCGACCGCGTCCCATTCCACCCCGGGACGGTTGAGGATGATCCCCACCCACCCGCTTGCGCCGTAATAGGCGGGCTTGAAATAGACCTCTGGCTGATCTTCGACCAGCGCCAGCAGTTCATCCATCGATCCGGTGCGCACCAACAGGGCGATGTGGGGCGTGCCGTGGTGCTGATCGGCGAAATAGGCGAAATACTTGCCGCCCTTCTCGCCGCCGACGCGAAAACCCGGGCTGCCGTGGCTCTCGCGCTCGTCGGTTTCGGGCAGGGCGAGGGCAAGGGCGCGCACGCGGGCCAGCAGCGCCGCCGGATCGCGCCAGCGGCTGACGTAATCGGCGACCGCGCGCGGATAGAGCTGGTGTTCGGCAAGCTTCACCCGCTCGGCGAGGGTTTCCGGTGTATCGCCCGCCACGATCGGCACCGCGATCTGCCCCAGCACCTCGCCCGCGTCGAGTTCCGGAGTGACGAGGTGGACGCTGGTGCCCGCATGGCTGTCGCCTGCCGCAATGGCGCGGGCGTGGGTGTCGAGGCCCTTGTACTTGGGCAGAAGCGAGGGGTGGATGTTCAGCATCCGCCCCGCCCAGCGTTCCACGAAACCGTCAGACAGGATGCGCATGTAGCCTGCCAGCACGATATATTCCGCCCCTGCGCTCTGCACGGCGGCTTCCATGGCGGCGTCGTGATCGGCGCGGGTCAGCCCCTTGTGGGGCAGGGCGAAGGTCGGGACGCCCTCGGCTGCGGCGAGGGCGAGGCCTGCTGCTGCGGGGGCGTTCGAGGCGACCAGCACCACCTCATAGGGGCACTCTGCCACACGGCTAGCATAGACCAGCGCGGCCATATTGGTGCCCGCGCCGGAAATGAGAACGGCGATCCGGGCTTTCACCTCTCCGCTCCCGCTTGCGGGACGGGGCGGGGGTGGGAATGACAAGCGCGTCGGAAGTGTGCCCACACCCAGCCCCTCCCGCAAGCGGGAGGGGAGCAGGGCGCATCACCCCACATGCGTTGCGCTCCAATCCGCCTTGGCCGACCATGTCTCGACAGAGCCGCGCACGGTGCAGCCCTTCTCGCCCGCTTCGATCCGGCCGACAGTGACGACGCTCTCGCCCGCGGCTTCGAGCTTCGCGGTGACTTCGGCGACGTTGGCTTCGCTCACCGCCAGCACCATGCCGACGCCGCAGTTGAAGGTGCGCGCCATCTCCTCGGGCTCGATGTTCCCCTGCGCTTGCAGGAAGGCCATCAGGCGCGGTTGGGGCCACAGGTTAGCATCGACATGGGCGTGGGCGCCTTGCGGAAGAATGCGCGGGATGTTTTCGAGCAGCCCGCCGCCAGTGATGTGTGCGAGCGCATTGATAAGCCCTGCGCGGATCAGCGGCAGCAGGCTGGCGACATAGATGCGCGTGGGCGCGATCAGCGCGTCGATCAGCAATTGTTCCTGATCGAACAGGGCGGGGCGGTTCAGCTTCCAGCCCTTGTCCGCCGCGAGCCTGCGGACCAGCGAATAGCCGTTGGAATGGACGCCGGAGGACGCAAGGCCCAGCAGCACGTCACCGGGTGCGACCTTGTCGCCAGTGAGCTGCTCGCCGCGTTCCACCGCGCCGACGCAGAAGCCGGCAAGGTCATAGTCACCGGCCGCATACATCCCCGGCATTTCCGCCGTCTCGCCGCCGATCAGCGCGCAGCCTGCCATTTTGCAGCCTTCCGCAATCCCTGCGATCACGCGCTCCGCCACGCCGTTCTCCAGCTTGCCGGTGGCGAAATAATCGAGGAAGAACAGCGGCTCTGCGCCCTGCACGATCAGGTCGTTGACACACATCGCGACCAGATCGATGCCGATGTGATCATGCCGGTCATGCTCGATCGCGAGCTTCAATTTGGTGCCCACGCCATCATTGGCGGCGACCAGCAGGGGGTCTTTATAGCCCGCCGCCTTGGGATCGAAGAACCCGCCGAAACCGCCCAGCTCGCTCGTTGCGCCGGGACGCGCCGTGGCCTTCGCCAGCGGCGCGATCGCCTTGACCAGCGCATTGCCCGCCGCGATCGATACGCCCGCATCGGCATAGGTGTAGCCCGAGCCTTGCGGCTTGCTCTCGTTTGTCCCCGAAGTCATGCACGCCGCCATAGCGGTTCGCGCTTGGAATTCCACTCGCCATTGGGCAAAGGACTTGCAATTTCCCCATGAGCGCGTCGCTTTCCCCTTCCGCCCCCCGCGTGGCCCCCCATCAACCGCTGCGCCGCTGGCTTGGCGGGGCGGTGCTTGCGCTGGCTTTGCTGGGCGGCGGCTATGCCCTGGTCGCGCAGGTCGCAGGCGAACGCGGCATCGCGCCCACCGCCGCCAGCGCCGATATCGAGGTCAAGGGAATCAGCGTCGATGTGCAGGGCAAAAGCGCCGAGGATGCCCGCAGCAATGGCTGGCGCGAGGCGCAGCGCAAGGCGTGGGAACGGCTGAAAGGTCCCAAGCTTTCCGACAGCCAGCTTGATGGGCTGGTGTCCGCGATCGTCATCGAACGTGAACGATTGGGGCCGCGGCGCTATATTGCCACCTTGGGCGTGGTGTTCGATCGGCAGCGTGCGGGCGCCTACCTCGGCGGAGCCGCTCAGGCGAGCCGATCTGCGCCGCTGCTGCTGATCCCCGTAGTGGAAAGCGCCGGCGCCTACATCACCTATGAACAGCGTAACCCCTGGCAGCGCGCCTGGGCTGAATTCAATCCGGGGCAGAGCCGCATCGATTACGTGCGTCTGTCAGGTGCCGGGGGCGATTCGCTGCTGGTGAATTTCGGCCAGACCCAGCGCCGCAGCCGGGCGTGGTGGCGATCGACGCTGGATCAATACGGCGCAACCGATGTGCTGATGGCCTTCGCGCGGCTCGATCACCAATATCCCGGCGGCCCGGTCAGCGGCACCTTTACCGCGCGCTACGGCCCCGACAGCCGCCCGCTCGGCAGTTTTACGCTCAGGGCCGACAATCCCGACGCCGTGCCCGCCATGCTGGCGCAGGCGGTGGAGCGGATGGACCAGACCTTCACCGGCGCGCTTGCCGCGGGCACGCTGCGCCCCGACGCCAGCCTGAGAATCGGGGCGGGCGGCGCGATCGACCCGGCAATCCAGCGTCTGATCGAGATCGGCCGTGCGGTGCAGGCCCGGCGCTCGGCCGAGGCGGCGATTGCCGCAGGCGCGGTGCCCCGGATCGAAGCCTTGCCCGTGACCGGGATCGAGCCGGGCGAAGTCACCGTGCGCAACATCACCGTCCAGTTCGCTACGCCCGATGCAGGCGCCTTCGACAGCGCGCTGGGCGCGGTGCGCGGCACCGGGGGCGTGCGCGGGGTGGGCGTTACCAGCACGGCCATTGGCGGCACATCGGTGATGAGCGTCGCCTATGCCGGATCGCTCGAAGAACTCGCCGCTGCCCTGGAGGCGCGCGGGTTTGCGGTGCGGCGCGGGGCCAACGCGCTCGCCATCAGCCGCTAAGGGCAGGGGAAGGCCGATGGGCGGTCCGTCCCAGATTGCCCTGCCTTTGTCCGCGCGGGGCGGCGCGCAGCGGATTGTGGTCGGCAATGCCAATGCCGCGGCTATCGAGGCACTCCAGCAGCCCGGCCAATGGCCTTTTCATGTCGCGGTGCTCACCGGCCCGCCGCGTTCGGGCAAGAGCCTGCTGGCGCGCTGGGCGCAGGGGTTGCATGGCGAAAGCCTCGATGTGATCGACGATGCGCAGGCCATGGACGAGACCGCGCTGTTCCACCGCTGGAACGCGGTGCAGCAGGGCGGCACGCGTGAAGGCGGGGCGCTGCTGCTGATCGCCACTGCCACAGACGAGGGCGGCTGGCGCATTGCGCTGCCGGATCTTGCCTCGCGCATCGGCGGGTCGCTCCAGCTGGAAATCGGCGCGCCGGATGATGCGATGGCGGGCGATCTGATCCTCGCTCAGGCCGAGGCGCGCGGGCTGTCGCTTCCCGAAAGCGCGGCCGATTATCTCGTCCCCCGCACGACCCGCAGTTTCGCCGCGATCGAGGCGCTGGTTGCGGCAATCGACCGGATCTCTCTTGAACGCCAGACGCCTGCCACCATGTCTGTATGGCGCGCGGCGCTGGAAGCCCTCCACGGGCCTGAACAGCAGCGCCTGCTCTGACGGCACAGGCAAGCCGATTGCATCGGCGGCCTATTGGTGGGAAAAGCTTGGGGATGTTTGACCGGCTGATCAGCTATCTGGACTCGGTCCGCGCCCGTGACCCCGCGCCGCGTTCGCGCTGGGAGATCCTGCTTTATCCGGGCGTGTGGGCGCTGGGTTTCCACCGCATCGCGCATTGGCTGTTCGAGGCGCGATTGTATTTCCTGGCGCGGTTCGTGAACCACCTCTCGCGCCTGCTGACTGCCATCGATATCCATCCGGGGGCGAGCATCGGGAAGAACTTCTTCATCGACCACGGCTTTACCGTGATCGGCGAGACGGCGGAGATCGGGGATAATGTCACGATCTACCAATGCGTGACGCTGGGGGGCACCAATCCTGCCAACGGCAAGGGCGGCAAGCGCCACCCCACGCTGAAGGACAATGTGATCATCGGTTCGGGCGCGCAGATCATCGGCCCCATCGTGGTCGGTGAGCGCGCCCGCGTGGGGGCCAATGCGGTCGTCACCGACGATGTGCCCGCCGGCGCGACGATGGTGGGGATCAAGGCCCGCTCCACGCTGGTTCCGGCTGAGGAATGGCTGCGCGAATTCATCCCTTATGGCACGCCCTGCGATGATCCGCCCTGCGATGAACAGGGCCGGTCTAACCGCGACTGCGTGGAAAAGCTCGAAGGCGAAATTGCCACCCTGCGCGAGGAAATGGCGCAGATGAAGGCGCTGCTGGCGGCACGCGAAGCGCCCCAGCCTGCGCAGCCGGTGCGCGTGCGCAAGAGCGGGACGAAGGACTAGAGCAAGGCATATGGCCGCAAACCAGTCGCCGGGGGGCACGCCCGGACAGGTGGTTCCCTTCCCCGGCCGGGCGGCGGATCAGGTCGGTTTTGAGCGGCCCGAGTTGATGCGCATCCTCGACCTCTATGGCCGCATGGTCGCCGCCGGGGAATGGCGCGACTACGCGATGGATTTCACCCGCCACGCTGCCACCTTCGCCGCCTTTCGCCGCGCCGCTGAACGCCCGCAGGCGCGGCTGGAGAAGCGGCCCGATCTGCGCGGCAAGCAGGGCATGTGGACGCTGTTCGGCGAACACGGGCAGGTGCTGAAACGCGGCCATGATCTGGCCAATGTCCTTGCTCCGATGGAACGCCGCCTGCTGAAGGCCGTGGAGGATTAGGGCACCTCCCGCCGTGCGGGGGAACGTGCCCGTTGTTGTTTCCTCAGGCCGGGCTGGCGCCTGCCGGGGCCCGGTAGGCAGGCTCTTCGGTTGCAGGCAACAGCGCCTGCACCCCTGCGGGCAGCAGCATCACCACCCCGCGCCGGATCGGCTGCCAGAAGGCCGACAGGCTGAGCAGCGCCGATCCGATCACCAGCGCGGTCAGCGCAAAGTTCAGTTCCACCGCGCCGAATTCCTGAAACAGGAAAGTGAGCGCGAACAGCACATAGGCCAGTGCCGAGACCAGCAGCGCCCGCCGGTCGGTCGCCAGCGCGACAAGGCCGAAGGCGACATAGGCGCCCAGCACCGCCAGCGCCGCGCCCACGCCGGGATTGTCCCCATCGGTCACGCCCAACAGTGCGAAGATCGGGTGGGCGATCATCGGCGCAGCGGTGAGGTGCAGCCAGAAGGCCACATCGGAGCGGCGCGTGGTGCGCGCCCGGTCGGACATGTCCCAGCGCATCGCAAAGGCGAAAACGCCAAGGCCTGCCGCGAGCACCATCGCAAGTACCAGCCGCTCCGAGAGGTTATCAGGGCCGATAGCGGCGGCAAGCAGAGCCAGCACCGTGCCAGCCACCGCGGCGGAACCGGCAGCAACCGTGATCGGCACCATGAAGCGCCGCCAGTGCAGCCAAGCCGCGCCTGCCGCCAGCAGAGCCGCGCCAGCGACCATCACCGCCACGACAGCGTTGTTGTCGTTCTGGGCCGCGCCCATCATGAACACAGCCCCGATGCCCATCGCAAACACGCCGCCGACAAAGGCGAGCAATAGCAGGATCGAGGGCAGGGCCATCCGCCGCCTTGCGGTGAAGAACAGCGCCAGCGGCCATGCGGCAGCGGCCACGAACAGCCCGGCCAGCATCGCCGAGAGCGCATTGTTGCGATCGGAGGCGGCATCATAGGCAGCCCATGCTTCTGAACCGATCGAGCCGAGCGCGGCATCCGGCCAGATGGGCTCCGGGGCGATGATCCCGGCCAGCGCCTGCCCGATCGCGCCGAGCGCGACCAGCAGGATCACGATCCCGATGCTCACGAAGATGTCGTTGAAGGAATTGAGCAACCGGAAATCTTCTTCCGAAGCGTGGGGCAGCGCCCGCATCTGGCTCATATGCGCCCGGAAATTCGCCGCCGCCTCGGCGCTCAGCGCACCTGCTGCAACGGCGGAATTGAGGTCGTCATCGCTATACACCGGCTCTTCTCCCCTGTTTTCCAGAGGATGCCGTCGGTGTGTTGGTTTGTCAATACAGTAAGACGGCCGGGCGCGGCGGCAGCTATTCAAACGTGGCCAGATCGACCGCGCCGTTGGTCTGGCTGTCCGTGACCAGCCGCATCACCTTGATCAGGAAGAAGGCCGATCCGGCGAACAGCAGTTGCCCGAACATCAGGATGAGCATGGTCGCCAGCGTCGGGATGATCACATGCACCCCCGGAATGGCATCGATGAAGGTGAACACGGTCACCAGCGTCATCACGATGGCCGATGCCACCCAGCATCCCCACCAACTGGTGACGGCATCGACCGAGGAATCGGCAAAATGCTCTGGCTCGCCTGCACTGCGGTTCGCCAGCTCGCGCGTTGCGGCGAAGGGCACGTAGAGGTTTGCGAAAGGCACCAGAAAGCTCGCGGTCGCCCAGATGGGGGTGCGGCGCAGCCCCTTGATGCCGGCTGCGTGGAGACCGGCGTGCGCCGTGTAGAACCACAGCAGGACCGGAATGGCCGAGAGCAGGAACACGGCATTGAGCGCCAGGCGGCTGAAAAACAGCAGCGCGGTCAGCGGATCGAGCGCGGCGTAAGGGTTGCGATAGGCTGCCCACACCACGATCACCAAGGCGCAGGCCAGCGACATGGCGATCACCGCCCACGCGCCGATTGTGCCCAGCAGCGCCAGGTTTCGCAGTTTACCCGTCTGCATGTTTTCGACCCCCTGTCAAACGGGCGCCCGATCCCAATCGAAACGCCCCCGTGCGGTTCTGCACGGGGGCGTTGAAATTGCAAGACTTTGGCTTTGGCCGAAGCAGGCTTATCCGCGGGCCGAGCTCGGCCCGGTGCCGGTGACCTTCTGCATCGCACGCAGGATGTTGCCCGACTGTTCGGAGCCGGACTGCGGGGCGATGAGGTTGGTGAAGCTGTTGATCTCTTCCCAGTGCGCGGCGAAGCCTTCGACGGTGCGCTCGCCTTCCGGCAGCCACACGGCATCGTTCATCACCGTCCACGAGGAATGGAACCCGCCCGCACCCGCGCCGACGATGGCGTTGGTGGGCGCATCTTCCGACACCAGGAACAGCGCAGCCGGGACCACGTTCTCGGGCGCGAACAGCTTGAAGGCTTCTTCAGGGAAGAGGTCTTCGGTCATGCGGGTGCCCGCGACCGGCGACAGGGTGTTGCAGCGCACGTTATACTTCGCGCCTTCCAGCGCCAGCGTCTTGGTGAGGCCTGCGAGGCCCAGCTTGGCCGCGCCGTAGTTGGCCTGGCCGAAATTGCCGAACAGGCCGGTCGAGGAGGCGGTCATCAGGATGCGGCCATAGCCCTGCTCGCGCATCAGTTCCCAGCACGCCTTGGTGGCGAAGGCGGAGCCGGTGAGGTGGACCTTGACGACGAATTCGAAGTCCGCCGGCTCCATCTTGGCGAAGGTCTTGTCGCGCAGCACGCCTGCGTTGTTGATCAGCACATGGACGCCGCCCCACTTCTGCTTGGCGTCGGCGACCATCTTTTCCATCTGGTCGTATTCGGTGACCGAAGCGCCGTTGGCGATGGCTTCACCGCCCATTGCCTCGATTTCGGCGACGACCTGTGCGGCGGCATCCGAGGTGCCGGTGCCATCGCGCGATCCGCCGAGGTCGTTGACGACAACCTTCGCCCCGCGCCGGGCGAGTTCCAGCGCATAGGCCTTGCCCAGCCCGCCGCCGGCACCAGTGACGATGGCAACCTTGTCCTTGAAGCTGATGGTCATGTGATCTCTCTCCTGTGGATGTGAGAGGGCCAAGCACCATTGGCACTTTACGCCCGCGTAAACCGATATGCGGCGCGCTGCGTGGCACTTTCGCGCCCGCCTTGCAACAGCCGAACTGACAGGGGGCGATGCCGTAGGGTCAGGCGGCGGGTGCGAGGGCCTTGAGCGCGGGAATCAGCCCTGCAAACGAATCGATCACCCCGTCCGCGTCCAGCTCGTGCGGGGGGCGGTCGCAATAGCCATAGGCCGCCGCGATCACCGGCACGCCGGCCGCTTTCGCGGCTCGCACATCATAGGTGGAATCGCCGAGGAAGGCGAAGCGGCCCCCTCCGGTCACTTCGCGGGCTTTCAGCACCGGGGCAGGGTGGGGCTTGGCGAGGAACAGTCCGTCAGGGCCCCGGCCCATCGAATCCCCGCCGATCACGGTTTCGAACTGGTCGATCAGATCGAGCTGGGTGAGGATTTGCCGGGCGAAGGCTTCGAACTTGTTGGTGACCACCGCCATGCGCACCCCGCGCTCAGCGAGTTCTGCCAGCACCTCGCGCACGTGCGGGTAGGGGGTGGTGTGGACCGCGTTGTTTTCTTCGTAGAATGCCAGCATGGCCTTGTAGAGGCGCTTGAATTCAGCCTCGGGCAGGCCGCCTTGCGCTTCGACGGCGCGGGCCAGCATGATCTTGGCCCCGCCGCCAATCAGGTCCTTGGACGATTCCACCGACACTGCCTCAAACCCGCCCAGCACCAGCGCATGGTTCACCGCCGCGCCCAGATCGCGGAAGGTATCGAGCAAGGTGCCGTCAAGGTCGAAGCCGATGGCGTCAAAAGGGATATTCGTCATGGTCTCTCCGGAAGTGCGGCGCGGGGTGGCGCAAGCATCATCAAACCGCAAGCATTTGCTGGCAGGCGCACCTTTGCTTACAGGGGCTTTCATGACGACCACGACACATCCTTTCGCCGCCATCATCCTTGCCGCGGGCAAGGGCACCCGTATGAAAAGCGACACCCACAAGGTGCTGCACAAGATTGCGGGCCGCGCCATGCTGGATCACCTGATGGCGAGCGTCGCCGAATTGGGGCCGGACCGCACAGCGGTGGTGGTGGGTGCAGGGCGCGAGCAGATCGAGAAGGCGGTCGAGGGGCGGGCGACGACCTGCTTGCAGGAACCCCAGCTCGGCACGGCCCATGCGGTGCGGCAGGCCGAGAGCGCGCTGGCCGGGTTCGCGGGCGATGTGCTGGTGCTGTATGGCGATGTGCCCTTCGTCCGGCCAAGCACAATGCGCGCGATGCTGGAACGGCTGCATGGCGACGATGCGCCGGCGGTGGTGGTGCTGGGCTTTGAGCCTGAAGACCCGCTCGCCTATGGCCGGGTGATCGCGGATGATGCGGGCAGCATCGTCAAGATGGTCGAATTCAAGGACGCGGACGAGGGCGAACGCGCCTGCCACCTGTGCAATTCCGGCCTGCTGGCCGCACGCGCGGACGATCTGTTCGCGCTGCTGGCGCGGGTTGATAATGACAACGCACAGGGCGAATATTACCTCCCCGATATCGTCAATATCGCGATTGCCGATGGCCGCCCCTGCGCGGTGATCGTGGCTGATAGCCCCGATGAAGTCGCCGGGATCAACAGCCGCGCGGAACTTGCCGGGGCGGAAAGCCGCTGGCAGGCCGCCCGCCGCCTTCTCGCGATGGACGAGGGCGCCACCCTGATCGCGCCCGAAACAGTGTTCTTTGCTCACGACACGGTGCTGGGCCGCGATGTCACCATCGAACCCAACGTGTTCTTCGGCCCCGGCGTGCGCGTGGCGGACAATGTCCTGATCCGCGCCAACAGCCATATCGAGGGCGCGAGCCTTGCCAGCGGGGTCAAGGTCGGGCCGTTCGCGAGGTTAAGGCCCGGCACGGTGCTGGAGGAAGACAGCTTCATCGGCAATTTCGTCGAGGTGAAGAACGCCGTGATGCACAAGGGCGCCAAGGCCAGCCACCTTACCTATCTGGGCGATGCCACCATCGGCGCGGGCGCGAACATCGGGGCAGGGACCATCACCTGCAACTATGATGGCTATTTCAAGTACAAGACCGTGATCGGGGAACGCGCCTTCATCGGATCGAACTCCGCGCTGGTCGCGCCGGTCACCATCGGTGCGGATGCGATCGTCGCGGCGGGCTCCACCGTCAGCCGCGACGTCGCCCCCGGAGAACTGCGCATGGTCCGCGCCGAACAACTGGTGAAAGACGGCTGGGCCGACCGCTTCCACGATACGATGAAGAAGAAGAAAGCGGCGGAGAAGAAGGGGTGAGCGAGGACCTGACCTGCTGGCTGTGCGAGCGACCGCTCGGCGATATCGTCCAGTGGCATCATCCGGTGCCCAAGGCCAAGAAGGGCAAGGTGAAGGTGCCGGTGCACCCGATCTGCCACAAGACCATCCATGCCAACTTCACCAACAACGAACTGGCGCGGATCGGCGATAACGTGGGCGTGATCCGCGATAATCCCGCCATCGCCAAGTTCGTCAGCTGGATCGCCAACAAGCCCGCCGATTTCGACGCACCCACGCGCTAGGTCGCCGCATCGGCGGGCGCGTGCGGGAACGCTTGGGCGTCTCGCACCTTGATGAGGCAAACACCTCAGCAGGAGACACCCCATGAAAACCGCCCGATGGATCGCCGCCGGTGCCGGTCTGGCCGTGGCCGGCGCTGCTGCCGCCTATGCCCAGTATCGCCAGACCGAGGAGCCGGACTTTGCGGTTGTGCGCGAAGATGGCGATTTCGAACTCCGTGATTACCCAGCGCTGGTGGTCGCCGAAGTCAGCCACGCCGGCAGCCGTGAGCGCGCCAGCGGGGCAAGCTTCCGGCGCCTTGCCGCCTATATCTTCGCTCAGGACCGGCCCGAGGGCGGCGACAAGATCGCCATGACCGCGCCGGTGCTTCAGGACGAGCCGCGCCCGGGCGAGTGGCGGATGCGCTTCGTCATGCCGGCCCGATACACGCTGGACACGCTGCCGCCTGCGCCTGCCGACATCACCCTTGCCGAAACCCCGCCGCGGCGCATGGCGGCGGTTCGCTTCTCAGGGAACGGGGCTGGCCGCGATCTGGCGCTGATGGAGGCGCGGCTGCGCGACTGGCTGGCGACGCAGGGCCTGATGCCTGCGGGCGAGGCGGAATTCGCTTTCTACGATGCGCCGATGGTTCCCGGCCCGCTGCGCCGCAACGAGGTGCTGATCCCCGTCGCGCCGTAAGGCTCAGGCGTCCTGCCCGATCCGCGCTTCATCGCCGCCGGTGGCGAGATAATCGGCCTCCCACTGCTCGAACTCGCTGCGGCTCAGCAGATACCGGCTGCGTGCTTCATGGAAGCTGATCGCCTGACTGCGCACGGCACGCACCACTTCATCCTTGCGCGCCTTGGACCAGTGCACGCGGTGGTTGCGGGGCAGGGCGTAATAGCTCTTGATCGCGTCTGCGATCGAGATGTGTCGGTCATAGGCCATCGGTGATGCTCCTCGTCGCTCGTGCTCATCGCCCCCGATGACCCGAGTGTTGACGCGTGCGCTTAACGAGGTCCTGCCAGACAGGGTAAACAAGGCGTTGATGAAACGCTCCGTGCCTTTCGCGCGACGAATTGAAGACAAAGTGTCGAGCTTGTTTACAAGTAGCTGGTTTATCTACCGAAACTAACGCAAAAAGGGGCGGCCCCCGCGTGGGAGCCGCCCCTGTTCGAGGCCGTGTGAGGCAGCCGGTTACTGGCCCGAGGGCGAGTCCATCAGTCGCTTCATCAGATAGATGAACTGCAATGCCTGAAGCTTGGCACGCTGGTCGTTATCGACCCCGCCGGAATGGCCCCCGGTGGTGTCCTCGAAGTAGTAATAGGGCTGGCCCAGCGCCTTCAGCTTGGCCGCGCCCTTGCGCGCATGGGCGGGGTGGGTGCGGTCATCCGCGGTCGAGGCCCACAGGAACGGCGCGGGGTAATCCACGCCCGCCACGATCTTCTGATAGGGCGAATAGCCTTCGATCCACGCGCGCTGTTCGGGGATGCGCGGATCGCCATATTCCCCGATCCACGAAGCCCCGCGCCCGATCAGGTGATAGCGCAGCATATCGAACAGCGGGATCTGCACGATCGCCGCATTCAAGAGGTCGGGCCGCTGCGTGAAGAAGGTGCCGACCAAGAGCCCGCCTTGCGAGCCGCCCTGGATGCCGAGGTGCTGGGGGCTGGTGAAACCGCGCTTCACCAGATCCTCGCCCACCGCGATGAAATCGTCCCAGGTGCGCTGCTTGTTCTCGCGGATCGCGGTCTGGTGCCACTGCGGGCCAAACTCACCCCCGCCGCGCAGGTTTGCGAGCACGTAGGCACCGCCCTTTTCGACCCACAGCTTGCCGGTCGAACCGAGGTAGCCCGGCAGGCGCGGGACCTGAAACCCGCCATAGCCGGTCAGCAGCGTGGCGGTGGAGCCGTCCAGCTTCATCCCCTTGGGCTTGACGATGAAATAAGGGATCTTGGTCCCGTCCTTGCTGACCGCCTCGTGCTGTTCGACTGCCATGCCAGCCGGGTCGAAATAGGACGGGCTGGTCTTCAGCACCGTCGGCGGCGCGGTGCCATCGGTGTAATAGAGCGTGGTCGGCTCAAGAAAGCCGCTCACGGTGTACATGATCTGGTCAGTCTCGTCCGAGGATGCAGCGATGCCGATCGTTGCATTGTCGGGCAGAGCGACCTGCGTGCTGGTCCACTTGCCGTCCGCGAACTTGAACTTCAGCACCTTGCCCACGACATTGTCGAGCAGCGCGACGTAAAGCCCGCCCCCGGTGACAGTGCTGCCCTGCTTGGTCTGGCGATAGCCCGGCGCCCACACGAGCGACTTCTTGGCGCCGTTGGGGTTGGCCTTCCAATCTTCCAGACCCACCGCGACAAGGCTGTCGGCGGGGAAGGTCTGGCCGTCCACTGTCCAGTCGACATCGGGCGAGAACAGCATGTGGCCATCGACGATGCCGACCGGGTTGGCCTTGGTGGGCAGTTCCAGTTGCAGCCACTGGCCGTCTTTCCAGACATACCACAGCCGCTCGTGGAAGCTGATCCCGCGATAGGCGATGCGGGCATGGATGGTGCTGTCATTGTCGCGCAGCAGCGCCGCACCGGACGAGACATCCTTGGCATCGCCGCGGAAGATTTCCGGCGCATCGGCGAGCGGTGTGCCGCGCTTCCATTCGCGGGTGGTGAAGGGATATTCGCTTTCGGTGAGCGTGCCTTCGCCAAAGTTGCGGCTGACCAGCAGGGTGTTTTCGTCCACCCATTCGACCCCGCCCTGGCTCTTCGAATCCAGCACAAAGCCGCCTTCGACGAAGGACTTAGTGGTCATGTCAAATTCGCGCATGATGGTGGCGTCCTCGCCCCCGTCGGACAGCGCGATCATGCACTTGTTCAGCGCAGGCGGCAGGCAGGTCGAGCCCTGATAGACCCATTCCCGCCCTTCCGCCTTGGCGAGCGCGTCAACGTCGAGAACGATCTCCCATTCCGGCTTTTCGGTGCGATAGCTTTCGAGGGTTGTGCGGCGCAGGATGCCCTTGGGGTTCGCCTTGTCCTGCCAGAAATTATACAGGCCATCGGGGCGGAAGCTGACAAACGGAATGCGGTCGTTGCTGTCGAAAATCGCCAGCGCCTCGGCCTTCAGCTGCGCATAGCGCGGATCGGCCTCGAAGGCCGCCAGCGTGCGGGCGTTTTCCTTGGCGACCCATTCGAGCGCCTCGGGGCTGCGGGCTTCTTCGAGGAAGATGTAGGGGTCCTGTTCGGGCCCCGGGATGCCGGGGACAGGGGTTTCGTCGGCGGCAGCAGCGCCGGTGGTGCTAGCGATGGTCATTGCGAGTGCCAGTGCGAAAGTGGAGACAAGTTTCAAGCGTCCTCTCCTCGGGGAAATGCTGGGGGACCTTGTGCCGAGTGCGCGCTGTGATGTGAAGGGGATAGAATTAAAAAGGGCGAGCCAGCGGCCCGCCCTGATTGGTTGTTCGTCGATTGGAGCGCCGATCAGCCCTCAACATGCTCCGCGAGCACGGTGAGGCCCTTCTCGTTGACCTCGGCAAAGCCGCCGCGCACCTGAATCACCTCGGGCGCCGCGTTTGCACTGGCGAAGATCTGCACCGCGCCGTCGCGGATCGTGCTCATGAAGGGCGCATGGCCCTCCAGCACGCCGAATTCGCCTTCGGTGCCGGGTACGACCACCATGTGGACATCTTCCGAGCGGACAAGCTTGGCGGGTGTGACGAGTTCGAAGTGGAGGGGCATTGTCTCTTCCTAACCCCCCTCCCGCTTGCGGGAGGGGCTGGGGGTGGGAATGGGCCGGTGGAGGCCCACCCCGCTGCGACTAGCCAGCAAGCTGGCAAGTCTCGCTCCCCTCCCGCCTGCGGGAGGGGAAAGCGGATTACGCCTCTTCGGCCAGCTTCTTGGCCTTCTCGACCGCCTGATCGATACCGCCGACCATGTAGAAGGCGCTTTCCGGCAGGTGGTCATATTCGCCGTCCACGACCGCCTTGAAGCTCTTCACGGTGTCTTCGAGCTGCACGAACACGCCCGGGATGTTGGTGAAGACTTCCGCGACGTGGAAGGGCTGCGAGAGGAACTTCTGGATCTTGCGCGCGCGGGCGACGGTCAGCTTGTCCTCTTCCGACAGCTCGTCCATGCCCAGAATGGCGATGATGTCCTGAAGCGACTTGTACTTCTGGAGGATCGCCTGAACGCGGCGGGCGGTGTCGTAGTGCTCTTGCCCCACGACGCGGGGCTCAAGCACGCGGCTGGTCGAGTCCAGCGGGTCGACCGCCGGATAGATGCCGAGTTCCGAAATGGCGCGCGACAGGGTGGTGGTCGCGTCAAGGTGCGCGAACGAGGTCGCGGGCGCCGGGTCGGTCAAGTCGTCCGCGGGCACGTAGATCGCCTGCACCGAGGTGATCGAGCCCTTGGTGGTCGAGGTGATGCGCTCCTGCAGCTTGCCCATGTCGGTCGCGAGGGTCGGCTGGTAGCCCACCGCCGA
>VFQM010000746.1_pt1 | contig 33402 bp, 15 predicted proteins | sample 3512391 | NCBI WGS metagenome assembly VFQM01 (sample SAMN10412369, study PRJNA504923) | tailings metagenome | isolation source: Replicate 1 from Balatoc abandoned mine | place: Philippines
TTTTTTGAAAAAGACAATTTGCCAGGTGAGCTAATTAGAGATTTCGAGCGCCTCAAAACCGGTGAGCCCATCCAATATATTTTGGGAAAAGGGCCTTTTTATGGTAGGGAGTTTTTAGTCAGTCCTGCCACCTTGATTCCCAGAAATGAAACTGAGGAGTTGGTTCACCTGATCATTAAGGAAAATCCACAAACAGGATTAAAAGTGCTGGATATCGGTACAGGCACAGGTTGTATTCCGATTACTTTGAACTTGGAAATGAAAGAGTCGGAGGTTTTTGGATTGGATGTATCCAAGGAAGCTTTGGAGATCGCCCGAAAAAACAATCAATACCTGCACGGTAAGGCTACCTTTTTGGAATGCGACATCTTAAAGGAAACGCCCGTAGTTCCTCCTCTTGATATTTTGGTCTCCAATCCTCCCTATGTACCCAACTCGGACAAAGCCACTATGCACCAAAATGTCGTCAGTCATGAGCCGCATCTCGCCTTGTTTGTGCCCGATAAGGATCCGCTGATTTTTTACCGAGTCATTGGACAAAAGGGCAAAAGTCTCCTAAAAAAGGGCGGTCGACTTTACTTCGAAGTCTATGAAAAAGCCGCGCAAGAAGTCGCTGATTTACTCCAAAAACAAGGTTACGACCGAGTAACCATCCACAAGGACCTTAATGGAAAAGATCGGATGATATCCGCTGTTTGCTATTAAGTTTATCGAAATTCAAATTCCAAAAGATGAAAAATACACCGCTTCAAGATTTAGGATTATTGGTAGTAAGGCTACTGGCCGGAGGGATGATGCTCACGCATGGAATTCCAAAAATCGGGCGCCTGTTGGGAGACGGTCCGGTAAAATTTGCTGATCCGTTTGGGTTGGGACCTGAAATCAGTCTAATCATGGCTATTTTTGCCGAGGTAGTTTGTGCAGTATTGATCATGGTAGGATTCAAGACTCGACTCGCCACAATCCCACTCATGATCACCATGCTGGTGGCTGCATTTTATGCACATTGGGATGATCCATTTGGAAAAAAAGAGCTCCCTCTGCTTTATTTCGCAGTTTTCCTAGGGATCCTAATCGTAGGGGGTGGCAAATTTGCCTTGGATTCGGCAAAAAAACATTAGAAACGAACTGATTGAACCAAAGTGCTTAAACAGAGGGCGACTTCTAGTTCGTGGCTCGTTGGAAGGTGCGTGAGTTGACATTTTTTTGACTCCTGTACTTCATTGCTGCTGTCCTTTTTTGGAAGAAAAAATGGATAAAAACAGATTGCATTTTGACCTAATGTAAGCCGAAGACACGAGCTGAAACATCGGTTTTGAGATATAAAAAATCACGAATTATTTAACTCAATACGTTAATTTTTATACTTTTAACTAGTTATCAAAAAAACAATTGCGTTTTTGGAAAAGGGATAATTTGTATCAAATAGGGGCTTGTTGATTTTATCCTATTGCAATTCAGCGTTTTACATAAAGCCTATTTGTCTCCACTTTTCCATTTGCAGATAGGGAGGATGTTTTACCTAAAATTTAAAAATGAATGAAAAACTCTAGAAGCTTTTTGGCGTTGGTACCACTTATTCTTTCAGGTTTGTCAGTGGTAAGTTCCTGTACGGAAAATAATAAGCCTAATGAAGCCAAAACTCAGGAGATTATAGATTTGGCTGTAGAAAAAGTGAGAGTAGATGTAGAAAATGAAATAAACAAAACTATCCCCAACTTAAATATTTTCATTCAAACTCCTGAAGGAGAATGGTTTTCCAGTTCGGCAGGTGAGGGATTCCAACCAATTACAGCTGATACTTACTTCCGATTTGCTAGCAACACCAAAAATTTCACGGCAACAGCCATGATCAATATGATGGAGGATGGCTGGCTGGACCTTGATGCCTTTATCACAGACCTTATTCCTGGAAGTACCGAACCTTATGTCCCTTCTGATCCTGAATGGGATTTTCCATTCAAAAATCAGATTACCCTAAAGATGCTGCTCAATCATAGCGCTGGAGTTTATGATGTCGACAATGGTGAAGTTCCGGGATTTAATGGGGAGTCCTATACCTCATTTTTCCTTAACAATGAGCCTGATCGCCAATTTACCACCAGCGAAATGGTCAATCAACTCACCCTTCATAACCTTTCCTATTTTGAACCCGGCACTGGTATGCAATACAGCAATACGGGCTATGCCATTGCCGGAGAAATAATTCGAAGGGTGTATTCCGTTCGTTCAAATAGCGAAAAAACACTTACCGACTACCTCCATGATTATCTCTACGGGCCAGAATCGCAAGTTCCGCTTGATATACACTTTCCAAATCTAGCATCTGACCAAGTTCTCCCTTCTCCGCGATCGTGCGGCCACGAATTATTGGAAGGTTCGAATGTGGTAGAATATTGTGATTTCAATATGAGTGCCCAGGTGGCTGAAGGGAACGGGTATACCACCATGAGAAATTTGAACACTTGGATACGCAGTACTATGAAAGGGATGAATGTGCTGACTCCTCCCTCAATAGAATTGATGAAAACCTCAGTGTCTGCTGCTAATCCGACTTATGGTTTGGGCTGTTTTTACAGGGAAAATTTAGGCTATGGACATAATGGCGCACGTATTGGCAACCTGTCTTTGATGATTTATGATCCTGTCACTGATATTTCCATTATTTCCTACATAAATGCGATCAATGAAGAGGATTTTTTGCCAACGTTTAATGCTATTGAGAATGTCGCATACGAAGTGAGAGAGGCGCTTGGGTATCCGGGCAAACCTTGATCGATCAATATAGGCCAGACCTTAATCCAAAAGGTGGAACATCCTAAATTCACGTCTTCTAAACCTAATTTTTCCAAAAAAATACCCAGTTGTGGGTATTTTTTTGACTTTTCCTTACCCTATTTTTGATCTATAAAATGAGTAAACTTTTTGCTGCGTACTCATCCAACATTGCCAAACAGGTCGTAAATGCCGGTAATCGAGGAAAAAGTAAATTTTAAAAGCAATACGATAATTTTGAAAAGGAAGAAAATCATGGAAGTCAGAAAAAAGGTGGATTTTTTGAAGAATACTTTTGAAGAAGAACAACTTCGTAAACAAGAATCAATCCTCAAAGAGCGCGAAGAAAAGCTAAACAAGTTCCGAATTCAATACATACCACTTTGCTGTGACGAGGATATGGAGCGGCTTTCAGAGTACTTCAGGGATGATTCGGAAGAGGAAAAAACGAAGCCTCAAGAAGATTAAAGTAATTACATAGCCATTTTGCGCTTTAGTTTGTTTCATAGCCCGATTGAAGAATTGTCAGATCTTTTTGTTGATCCTTTTCAAACTCTAAATCCAAAATGACAAACGTAAACATCCATTTGACCAAGCGTAATTCGGGAGTGCTAAACTGCCTCACAGGTAATTTTATGACAATCTGATTCCAGCCTTTTTGTAAAGAAATAGAAGTCGGTGGCCTGCTTTGAAAATTCTCATTTGCCAAAGCGATCTCGTGGCTTTTCTCGACATGCCTGTTTTGCCAATCTGGGGGTAAAATCGCTTGACCATTAACCCAAATTTTACTGCCTTTCCAGTCCCAATCGCCAGCAGGTGGGGGCAAGTCCTTTTCAGATCGGCTGTAGTCTTGGAAAGATATCCAGGCAGATACTTCCTGATCGATAGGGGAATAGATCCTTGTGAAAGCATAAGCAGTTGAATTCGGTTTAGGATCAATTACATAAGCAGGTACTAATGGTCCCCAAACATGCCGAAGATAAATCGTGCCTCCTCTTGCCTCAAATTGAGGAAAGGATTCAAGGGATGTTGTTGTATCATTGGAGAGAAGTGCTTCTTCTACCGGAAAAACCCGATCCAAGTCTCCCTCATTATCAAATGGGCCGATGATTTTCCATGTATATTCGCTTTGCTTGACATAGGGGAATGGATGGTTTGAAAAGTAGGAGGTTTGATGATGAAGTAATCGGTCTTCAAACTCCTCCCAAGCCTCACGCTCTGAACCTGCCTCCGGATACTGTACTCCCACTTCGTCAATGTACCCATCTCCTCCGCCTTGCCAGGTTCTCTCTGCAAAGGTTAGCATCAAGGGGTAAAAGTTGTTTTCAAGTAATATTGATTCCGAATCCGCCAATTTCCGGTCGTTCCATGTCGCCAGGATCGATCCTGCTACCACCTCATCACCTTGAGGTTGACCCAGGACATTGCTTCGAAACAGGCTAACCAAATCCGCAAAAGGATCAAAATGATTGATGTAATGAAAGCGGGAATCAATCACAGGGATAGTCCCATTGCGCTTTCCCCGGTAGCTCCAAAGATGCAGCATATCGATTTCCCCTTCCTGATAATCCCAACCCGGATTCCAGGAAATCACCTTGAAGCCCAGACTTCTGGCAAAGGCAACCATTTCCGGCACAAACTCAGGGTCGGTGAATTCCACTTCGTCCGTTCCCAAATGGATGTAAGGAGAATCCTTGAACAACTCCTGCGCCTCCTCCAAAATCATTTTCAAGGCGCTGATACCTTGAGGACTCTGCATGTCAAATCCCAAAGCCCGCTTAAACGCAGCACTATGACCCGGCATATCGATTTCAGGTATTACGGTCACTTGGTGAAGTTTGGCGACTTCCAGAAGCTTGCGGACATCCGATTTGGTATAAAAAAGCCCAGGGAAACGCTCCATATTTTCAGGAGCAGTCAGTTCGGGGAAAATTTCTGATTCCAGCCTCCAAGCCAAATCCTCCGTCAAATGCCAATGAAATACATTGATCTTGTAAGCCGAAAGAATACGAATCTGCTCCATCAGCTCCTCTACTGGAATAAAACTCCTCCCCACATCGTGCATAAATCCACGAATTCGAAATGCCGGCCAGTCATTAATATGTACTGCTTGAAAAAATAAGGTTCCGGATTCATTCTCTTTTCCAAGTTGCTTCAAGGTTTGCCAGGCGTTGAAAACACCCGTAGTGGTTAGGGCTTCAATTTTTAGTTGAGATTGATCTATTTGGAGGCGATACGCCTGAGTATGATTTACCTGAGCCTCAGGAATTTCACTCAGCCAATGGATTTGAAACCAATTAGGAAAGTCAATTACTTGACTCGAATCCTGAAGAAAAAGCAAGAGTTTTTCTTCTAACTTGAGGAATTCCTCTTTTCCTCCCTGAAACCTGAAATGCCCCTTTTGAAGCACAGATTCTTGTGGTTTGGGAATCAGAAAATCTACCTGGGCTCTTAAAGTCCTGTTATTAAAAATCAAGATTGCGAAGAGCAGGATTAGCGAATTTCTCATTGATCAAAAGGCTGATTTTGAATTTCCCTGATTTTTTGAATATAGGCTTTGGCATACTTCAGCATCCCACCATCGGTTGGATGGGTCCCGTCTACAAAATCCTCCTCAGTCAATCCGATCCGGTCCCTTTTCAACTGAAAAAGCAAGGAAACCCCTTCTTCTTTCATTTTTCTATATTCATCAGCCAATAGGAAATTGAGACTCTCGTAAATTTCTTTCCGGGAAGAATTTACCGCGCCATCAGAATATCCGGCATGTTCAGTAAGTAAAATCGGAGTATTAGGATGTTTTTGTCTTAAATACCGGACAGCGTACCGAAGTCGTTCTCGAATATCCTCTTCACTTAATCCTTTTCCGGGTCCTAAGTTGGGCAGGCAATCCAAAACAAAAAGACTGGCTTCATTTTGGGCTATGAAATGAATTAACTCTTTTTCCAGCAGGCCATTACCTGAAAATCCCAAATTCACCACAGGTTGATCCAACTCTCGTCTTAGAATAGCGGTCCAAGCTAGGCCAGGGCGGGAAGCACAGGCTCCTTGTGCGATGGAAGTACCATAGATAACCACTGGAGCGCTTGTAGAAACAGGGAGAAATTCCAATGGAAATCTGGTTTCATAACCAATTTCAAGATTTTCGATTTGATTATAGAGGGGTAGAAAAAGACGAAACTCCTCCCAATCCAGTAGGTCGGTTTTCAGTTGATAGTGATACCGAATCGTATCTCCAAACTGAAAATTACCTCTCAACCAATACCAAGTGCCTTCCTTGCTTTTTCCATAAAGATCCAATCCACTCACTCCTGTGGATGGCATGTGGGGAAGTTGAAGTGGACCCGAAACTGTATATACTACCTCAATTTTGGGCGCTTGGGTTTTGAATGAAATAGAAAGACCTGCGGATTGGTGAGACAAATTCCAAACTTCAGTACGAACAGAGTCTTTCATCACTTCCGGAAGCCGATTGAATTCCCGAAAATTATCCAGCCTTCCCTCGATAACCGGAAAACCAGCTTCCAGAGGTTTTTTCCATTGTGTTTGACTGAAGACAGTTTCGCAAAGAAAAAACACCACTATCCAAGTAAATAGAAATAAAGTGATTCGTTTTTTCATGGCTATTCTACATTCAATTCCTATTGGAAATTATTCACACTGTCATTCAATTCACTATTTTCCAGAGCTTTCCAGACCTGAAACAATCCTCTTGGCACATGAAAGCATCCTTTCCATTTTCCTCCTTTAAGAGGGAGCAAGACCTCTCCCTGACGGTTGAGATAACCATACCATTCACCACATTCCGGATCGGCAAAATGCTCCCAAGAGTAGGTGTGCACTTTTTCAAACAGCTTCAAAAGCTCGGGATTTTTGGTGAATCGATAGGCTTTAGCCAGAGCAACCAGTGTTTCCAAATGTACCCACCAGAGTTTTTGGTCCCATTCCAAGCCTAAGGGTGGTTTGCCTTTTGCATCCATGAAGTAGAAAATCCCTCCGTATTGGGTATCCCATCCATATTCCAATATGGAGACTACGGATTGAATCGCCTGATCCATCAATTGCTGATTATTTCGCCGATGGGCAATGTCCATCATAAACCACATCGCTTCGATCCCGTGTCCCGGATTGATGAGCCTGCCTTCAAAAGAATCGCAAAGACTGCCATCAGGCATTACGTTTTCGTAAATCAATCCGGTCTCCTTATCCCGAAATACCTCCATAACTTCGTGAATGCACTCGTCAATCGTCTGCTCGACCAATTCTTTGTCAAGTAGCGGTTCCAGCTCCAGACATAGATTGCTTAGGATCATGGGTAGTGAAAAGTTCTTTAATGGACGCGTTCCAGGGTAAGACTTTGCGTATTTCCCTTTTGGATTGGACTTTCGGGAAAGAATGTTCTCAAACGTGCATTTGGCCAAGTGCAGCATCTTTTCATCCTGTGTTGCTAGTCCATATTGACCAAATGCCATGGCAGCAAAGCAATCCGAAAAGATATTGTAGGGCTGAATCAAGGGCTTACCCTCCCGAGTCAGAGAAAAATAAAAGTCACCCTTTTTGTCCCGGCCATATTTTTTCAGGAATTCGACCCCGTCTTGTGCCAAAGAAAGCCATTTTGGATTTTTTTCTACTTGATTATAAAGCATGGAAAAAGTCCAGGCCTGTCTTCCCTGAAGCCAGACAAATTTGTCGGTATCATACACTTTCCCTTCTCGATCCAAACAGGTAAAATATCCTCCATAAACCGGATCGGGAGAATTCATCTCCCAAAAAGGAATCACATCGTCCAAAAGGGCGTTTCGGTACTGTTCTGAATAAGAGATCATTACTTGGTCAATATTTCATTGAGTGGAATAATTTGAAAAGTCATATTTGCCACACTGCTTTCGTAGAGGATGCCCACTTCTCGTTCATTAATCATGGTGAGGCAGGAGTAACCCCAGCCGGTTCCTTCGTCCAAAAGTACCTGCAAGTCCTCTGGCCAAGAATCCCCATCGTTCAAGCTAGCTTTGATCGTAATGTTATTTCTGCCTTTTTCAGTAGCTGGATTGGAAAAAAGGAGCATTCCGGCTTGGTAAGGATTCTCAATAATACTTGCCATACAGACGGGTTCGGGTAGCGCCGATCTGGAAGTCGCGTGCTCCGTCCAGGTCTGCCCTAAGTCTTTTGTGATGGAAATAGATCGGCTTCCGCCTCGGTTGTCCCGCATATTGAGCATTAGACTACCGTCCTGGAGTTCTACGACTTGTGCTTCGGTGGTATTAGATTTGGCTCCAGAGCCTACTTTCCAGGTTTTTCCTTTGTCTTTGCTGTAGATGATCGTGCTATGCGGCATTTGATCTTTGTCTTTGAATTGGGCAGGAAAGACTAGGGTTCCGTCTTTCATCGTGATCCCCTTTCCAGGACCGTTGAAAAAGAGATTCCACTCCGGATTTTTGATTTGGTCGGTAATAATCATTGGTTCAGACCAAGTAAGTCCGTCATCTTCGGATTTGACTAGAACAAATTGCCCGGTTTCTGATGGTCTCATCCCTGGCCTGGAAGAGTTCCAGGCCATTTCACCGGGTTTGCCATGCAGCCAAAGTGCTGCCACCCAAATGTGACCAGTCTCGTGATCGACCAAAATCGCAGGGTCGCCGATACCGTTTTGATCCTGCGGAAGTCCTCCGTGTTCACCCATATCCATGATGACTTTCATGGGTTCCCAGCTTTTGCCTCCATCGGTACTTCTGCTCAGTCCTACATCGATATCGCCTTGTAGATCTCTACTCGTATTTCTGCGGATATCATAGACGGCTAGAAGAGTCCCTTTGGTACTGGTCACCAAACCCGGAATCCGATAGGAATGAACTCCGTCGTCGCCAAAATCTCTCAGGGGAGTAGCCACTCGGTACAGTTCGATTTCACGGGATTGGACAATGGAGATTTGTTTGCCATCGGTCTCTATTGAAATGGGTTTGATTTCTATCCGATCTCTCAGGTTATGGTCAGCGCTTAACTTGACAGAAAGGGTGATTTTGTCCGAATGGCCAATTTTTTCAGAGTTATAGTCCAGCTGGACTTTTTCATTTACCCCTTCTTTTTCGACAAGGATTTCGACCTCTTTTTCCGAGGACCTGGTCGTGAGTCTAACTGCCTCAAAAGAACTTTCGCTACGAATATCCAAAGTCAGGTTTCCTTCCTTGTTGAGCGAAAGCCGATTCAAATCCAAAGTGCCGACTTCCACCCATTGGCCTTGGGGAAGGGGGACGAAAAGCGGAGAATAGGTTATAGAGTTAGCTGAATTAGTCTTTTCCTGACAAGTGGCGCTCATCAGGGTTGCTAGTCCAATTCCTATTACGGAAAGCATGTGTTTGATCATGGTAAATTTCAGGTTTATGATTAAGCTTCGATAGGAGATTCCTTAGGTTTGGTTTCTTTGTTTTTTTGATCAATCAGTGACTTTAGTGTCAGTTTTTTGATGTTTACTGGAGGGGGAGAAGGGAAAAATCGACTAAACACCCAAGTGATCCCCATTGCACTGGCCAATCCTGTCAGAGCGTAGAGGTGAATGCTTAGATCCGTTTGATATTTTATCAAAACCTGTACGACAGCACTGCCAATAAATCCAATCAGAGCGCCCTGCGCATTGGCTTTTTCAGAAAGAATTCCGATCAGGAATATTCCTCCCAGTCCTCCGGCAAACAATCCGATCAGCATATTGAATTGATCCCAAAGCGATGGGATTCCAAGATTTGCCATCCACAAAGCTAGGGCTGTCCCCCCTGTTCCGATGATGATAGTAATTGCTCTCGCAAAACTCAAGGCTTGGATTTTTCGGCCTATCAATTTGGAAAAAGAAGGATGAAAATCGGTAGTGATAACCGTGGCCACCGAGTTCATACTGCTGTCGAGACTGGACATAGCGGCTGCAAACACGGCCGCTATCATCAAACCCGAAACACCATTAGGCAATTGGGTGACGATATACCAAGGGAAAATACTATCCGTATTTGGTATGATGGGAGAAAGCTCCTCGGGATGTTGCTTGTAAAATAAATAAAGCGCTGTACCGATTGAGAAGAAGATCAAGGCAGAGGGAAGAGCCATCCACGCGCCGGTACGGATTCCTTTTGCGGCTGTCGCCTCATCTTTTGTGGTCAGGTAGCGTTGAATTACGGTCTGATCACTTCCGTATTGAACAAGGTTACTCGCTAAACCTCCAAAAAGGATTACCCAAATGGCGGTGCCGCTGAAGTCCAAGCTCCAGTCGAAGATTCTCATTTTTCCGCTATCCAAGGCCATAGCTTGAAATTGTCCCCAATCGAGGTTCACCGAAAATCCCAGATAGATCAAGCTGATAAATGCCCCACCGAGCAAAATCACCACTTGAACCACATCGGTCCAGATCACAGCCTCAATGCCGCCCAAAACGGTGTAGAAAATACTCAACACACCCATAATCAGGATGCATACTTCTACTTCTATCCCCGTTACGACCGCCAAGGCCAAAGAGGGAAGCAAAAGCACAATGCCCAATCTACCCAATTGGAGAGCGACGTAGACCATGCTACCGATCAGACGGACTGTCCGATTAAATCTCATCTCGAGGTATTCGTATGCGGTGGTTAGATCTAGCCTTCTGAAAAAAGGTAAAAACCAGGCAATAATGATCGGGGAGATCATAATGATGGTCAGCAATAAGAAAAAGAGAGTCCAGTCTGTTGCAAAAGTCTTGGCGGGAATCGCCATAAAGGTGATCGCGCTCAATTGGGTACCAAATACGCTGATCCCCGCCGCCCACCAGGGTACACGTCCGCCTGCTTTGAAATAATCACTGGCATCGTGCTGCTTACGTGAAACCCAAATCCCGATCAGGATCAAAATGGCTAAATACCCGATCAAAATCGAGTAGTTGAGCACTCCAAAACTCTGATTGCTCACTAGGTTCAGTTCATGGATTTCTGGGCTACGCTCACCCGGGGCAATTTCTCCCGAGATCAAAAGGGCTGATTTTCCTATGGTCACCAATGAAGATTGAACGGGGGAAGGAAATTCCAAATCCTCCAATCGTGTCCAAGTATCGGTCATGGTATGATAAGCCAAAACAGCCTTGCTAAATCCGGGATGAGTAGATAAAATGGATTTTTGAATTGCTGCAAGAGAATCCTTTTGGTCTTGGGAAGTATTATTTCCAGTCAGTGCATATTGAATTTTTTCGAGTGTATTGAAAGGTTCTGATTCTACCCCTCCGATCAACAGGATATGCCCAGAACCAAGTGGATCTGCTGCAGAGGCTGACAAGGGCAAAACCTTATCGCCAAGGGTAATAGGGGATTTTTTCACCCAGCTATTTTTGGATGGTAGAAAGGCATAATGATCCGAAAAAACCTCACTGATGGGTTTTTCTCCTTTATACCTTCCTCCCATCAAATGAATTTGCGCTGTTTCGCCGTTAGACTGAACGACTAAGGCTGCATGAGACCGAGTTGGTCCTGGCCAAGTAGGAAGTGATCTCCATGACGGCTGCTCAGATCGGAGGTCCAAACTGAGGAAAATGCCTTCCGGATGGGAATTGACTGCTCCGGCCAAATAGATCACTTCATCCAAAATCACCGCGGAAGTATTGGCCATTGGCCAGGGTAAGGAGGGCAGGGTAGTGATGTCAAGAGAATGCTTGTCAGCCCCGATTGAAATTTGAAATACATCGGAGAGTTCTCCTCGTTCATTTTCCCCACCGAGCAAAATGAGCCCCTTTTTGCTACTGACTGCCGATCCATAAGCCATGGGTTTGGGAAGGGTGAATTCTCCCAAACTTTTCCAGTTAAATTTTCCCTCCGAGGATTGGATTAAGGATATCTGATCCCAATACTTTTTTGTGCCGCCATCCCAAGGCATTTTCCCCGGGAAATTAGCTCCTCCTGCCAAGATCACTATTCCTTGATGAACCCCGGCATAGTGTCCGGCGAAACCTTTCCCAAATCCAACTGTAACAGAATCCGGTAAACTCAATGACTTTTTCCAAGAGAGGGATTCGGTTTTGAATCCTTCCTGAGCATTGATCGGGAACGAGAAAAAAATCAGGCAATAAATGAGAAGAATTAGGTTTTTCACAAGAAGATAGGTTATTGAGGGCGCAGGTTTTAAGTACTATCTAACAGAGTTAAAAAGCTGAAAGAAACCTATTCGATCCAAGGATTCTCTCAATTCTTGTCTTTTATTATCCGGGAGCTGATTTCCTGGAGACCGGAAGTCACCACAGTCAATCCCGCAAAATTTGAGGATAGCTTTCCCCGCCACAGCCCCCCCAAATTGGGAGTAGTGGGCAATGATATCAATCGACTTTTCCTGCAGGGCAAGTGCTTTATTGAGATCCTTTTCTTCAAAAGCCTGGATAATCTTCTGATATAGCGGAGCGGCATAGTTGTAGGTACTGCCGACTCCACCTTTGGCGCCCATGGCCAATCCAGCCAGAAGCATTTCGTCCCAGCCCCAGAGAATATCAAACTTAGAATTCTGATGGCGAAGGCATTGGTTGAATTCCATCAAATCGGTATGGGTGTATTTGATTCCTGCAAAGTTGGGAATTTCGGCACCTGCCACATCCAGAAGCTTGACCATGGACAAATTCACTTGGGTGAGCAGGGGAATGTGGTAAAAGTAAAAGGCAAGATTCGGAGCGGCTGCTGCGATCGGTTTGAGAAAATTTGAGAGCGATTCCACTGAGCCGGGCTTTACGTAAAAGGGGGCATTGGAGGAGATACCATAGATACCTTGCTCCTGAGCAAAAGCTGCGAGTTCGATACCCTCTGCCTGAGAAGTTCCTGAAACCATGGCAATGACTTTAAAGTCCTCCGAATTGTATGGTGCCCAGGCAGCGGTCAAGGCTTTTTTTTCTGACAAAGTCAGGGAAGCTCCTTCTCCGGTAGTTCCGTTGATAAAAGCGCCGACTACTCCATTTTTTTTCAGATGAGCAGCATAAGCCGGGATGACACTTATATCAAGGTGACCGTTGGAGTCAAAAGGAGAGAAAGTGGCTGTGATTAAGCCTTTTATTTTTTGAAAGTCCATGGGTGTGCGTGTGGTCAAAGAATGAGGAAAAAGGAACCGGCCAAGAGGCCGGCTCTTTTCTAATCTTAATACTCAATCTATTTCTAACTCTATGAAGAACAGGATTAATTTCCGTAGCCCGGATTCTGGGTGATTTTGGAGTTGAGACTGATAGTTCCCAAAGAGATCGGCCATAGTTCCAAATGACGTTGGTTAGGTCTGCTTTGGAGAGAAGGAACTTTTTCAAAGGCCTTGTCAAAGCGGATCAAATCCCACCATCTTTTTCCTTCGAAGCTCAGTTCAAGCAAGCGCTCCTGAAGGATTGCTTCATCATTTTCGGCTTGAGTTCCTGCTGAAAATCTGAATTCGTCAAAAAACTCCCCGTAAGCTCTTTGTCTGACTTGGTTGATTTCGGCACTAGGATCCTGTCCTAAGGCATTTTTCGCTTCAGCAATCAAAAGCAGGAGGTCGGCATAACGGTAGATGATCACGTCATCGATAAATCTTCTTCCTGAAGGATCGATAAATCCACGGTACTTCAAAACAGCTGATCCGTAATAAGATAGATTGCCTTCGCTATCAGGGATATTGATTTCGACAAAAGTCCCGTTTTTTCGACTGTCACGGTCATCATAGGCCGTTCTTACAATTTCAGACGGAGCCATTCTGTTTAACCCTCCTCCTTGACCAATTAATGCCTTTGCCTCAGGAGTGATTCCAGCAGGAATCTCATCATCACGGATGTAAAGAGAGTTATTGTAGTTTGCTCCTGACTCTAGGTCCAAGAATCTCACAGCAAAGAGGATTTCAGAATTGCCTTTATTGCTGTATCTAAACACTTGGTCAAAGTTGGGAAGAAGCGCCAATCCTGGTGCTGAAGCGGCCTCGGTCAATGCCTGAAGCGCAGTAGTAATATCGTTTTGCCCACCTCCTGCTCTTTTCCCAGTAAGGAGATATACTTCACCTTTAAGCATCAGTGCAGCTGGCTTAGACCAATAGGCTTTTCCTTGTGAAAGATTATTGTTGGGATAAAGATCCAAAGCCAATTCTAAGTCATTTTTAATCAACGCATACACTTCATCTAGAGAGGCTCGCGGCTTAAATGTGGTTTCGGCATCGTAGCCCTCTGTAGGATCAGTGACAATAGGGACTCCACCCCATGTCTTTGCCATCAAAAAATAGATGTAAGCACGCATGGTGTAGGCTTGGGCAAGCATACTATTTTTATTTGCTTCATTCTGGAAATTGATTCCTGGGACATACTTGATGATCAGATTGGCATCATGGATCACGGTGTAGAGTCGAAGCCAAGTAGGACCTGCGAAATTTGGATCGAGGGTGTTTTCAAAATACCGCTCTCTCCCCTCAGAGGCCTGCAATCCATAGGTTAAGGTTTCGCTTCGAGATTCTCCCCAAAAGAATAGATTATTGGAAGCCTCATCTCTAAACCGCACATACATACCGTTGAGTGCTCCGGTGGCATTGTCTTCGTTGACCCAAAATCCAGCTGCGGTAATGCTACTCACAGGAGTGAGTTCAAGCTGATCTGTACAGCTCGGGGCTGCGGTAAGTGCTCCTAGGACTAAGGTGTAAAGCCCAAGTGATTTTATAGATAGTTTCATAAGTAGCAGATTTGATTAGAAGTTGACATTGATTCCCACTAGGAAACTTCTTGGAATTGGATATCGTCCGGCATCGGTTCCTCCTTCCTCAGGATTCAGTCCAGTGTATTTTGTGAAATAATGGAGATTAGTTCCAGTGAAATACGCTCTTACAGAAGGGATCTTTAGAGGCCTGAGGATACTCTGGGGAAGATTATAAGCGAGTGTAACCTCTCTTAGAGACAGATAGTCTCCTTTCTCATAAAAGAATGTACTTCCTCGGAAGGAATTATTTTGGGCTAGTTGATCCGCCCACATGTATCTTGGAAACTGAGTCTGATCTCCTTGATTTTGCCAGGATTGTGTAGTTTCTTGGAGCATCCCAATATCCCCCTGATACTGTCCGTTGAACGTGGCTCGGGTTTGGTTATAAATGGTGTGGCCCAGCGCAAAGTCAGTCCGAACAGTTAAGCTTAGACGCTTGTATGTGAATGTGTTATGAAATCCCCCGGTAAATTTCGGGAAAATATTTCCTGCATAAACCCGGTCTCGGCTATCGATGGTATCGTTTTTATCCAAATCAGCCCAGTTTACATCCCCTCCAAATTTGCTTTTGTCATTTCCCGGAACCAATAGGTCAATGGGAGCTCCTTCTGCTTCCTCATCAGTGGCGTACACATTTAAATATTGATAGGCAAACATATCGCCCAGTCTACCGCCTTCTTGCAATCCACCTTTCCAAACATATTGGCCAAGAATAGGATCAAACACCAAAACTCCTCCTATTCGATTGTTTTCGTTGTCGTTTTCCGGCAATTCCAAAACCGTGTTGAGGTTCTTTGCAGCAACCACAGAAGTGGTCCAGGAGAAATCGTTTTTCTGTAGTACAGTAGCGTTAACCTCTATTTCCAAGCCCTTATTTCTTAAGGATCCCAGATTGGTCAAAATCGATGAAAAACCCGTGGATTGAGGCAGCTCCAGGTTGGTAAGGAGATCATCGGTAACCCGATTGTAGTAGTCAAAAACCACTGTGACACGATTATCAAAAAGTCCCATATCCAATCCGATATCGAGGGTTTTGGATCGCTCCCAGCGGAGGTCTTGATTGGCCATACGATTGTTCATAATCGCAGCACCGTCATTGTACCGCGATCCTACCGAATACAATCCTTGGGCGTGGAAATCGGATAGGTTACCGATGTGTCCGTTCACTCCATAGCTAGCTCTCAATTTTAGTGATGAAACTTGTTTTGGAATAGTAGTCCAGAAGTCTTCCTTGTGCATATTCCATCCTGCGGACACTCCAGGGAAAAATCCCCAATAATTGTTTGCTCCTAGATTAGAGGCTCCATCCTGACGTGCGGAAAGGGAAAGCAGGTATTTTTTGTCAAAATCATAGTTCACCCTTCCAAAAAAACCGATGATCCGCTGCTGGGACTGGGATGAAGAAACCGCGGTAGGCTCAGCTGATGCATTCAAAGTTGGAATTAAATCAGATGCTGCCCCTCGCCCTGATGCTGAGGCCGAATAGGTTTGGCGATCATAATAGGATCCGCCCAGTTTGGCCTGAATAGAATGGAGCCCAAGTGATTTGCTGTAGGTAAAAACCCCATCAAATTGCTTTTGCCAGTACAGGGAATTACTAAATGATGCCGCTCTGGAATCCACAAATTGAGTGGGCGTATTGAAAAATGATTTTTGGAAATTGTTAGATGTGCCTTGGACAAAATATAAAGAGGCTATAGGTTCAAAAGTGAGCTCGGGAAGGATTTCCCAAACACCTCCTGCAGAAAGCGTGAGGCGGTTGGTCGCATTGAAGGCTTCCGCTCGGCTCAAATGGTACAGCGGATTACCAATACTTCGGTTTTGTCCAGGGGCCAAGGAACCATCCTCATACCTAAGTTTGGCAGTAGGAGGAAGTCCAAGGGCTCTTTGAAAAAGCTCATTTTCGCTAAAAACCTGTCTGTTGGAAGAATTGGTAAAGTTTAATCTGCCATATACAGACAGTTTATTATTCACTTCTACGTCTCCGTTCATTCGGACCGTGAACCGCTTGAAGTCGGTATTGATGGCTACGCCCTCGCTGTTGAGATAGCCGATTCCCATGTCAAAGCGAGCTTTTTCTGATCCGCCTGATACTTGAACATAATGGTTTTGAGAGTTTGCCCTACGGAAAAGGATATCCTGCCAGTTCACCTCATCAAAGATTATTGTCTTGGAAGGGTCAACTGGGTCAGGCATGGACTGCCATCCCTCATTGAGCTTGTACTCATTTTCTGGAGTCAGGTATTGAGGGGTAAAGGCCGTGTTGTTATTTAAATTGTTTCCTATGCCAAATCCATTGGCTTGATTCAATCTGAAAAGCTGACCAGGATTCTTTTCCGCCAAGCGCATAATTCCGGTCCGGTTGAAATAGATATAATCTCTCGCCGAAGCCATGTCATACTGATTCCACATTTCAGACACTCCAAAATTGTATCGATAGGAGACTGATGTTTTTCCTGCTTTTCCTGTTTTGGTGGTGATGATCACTACCCCATTTGAGCCTCTCGCTCCATAGATTGCCGTTGCGGCTGCATCTTTCAATACCTGGAACGACTCTATATCATCCGGATTGATGTCGTTCATGTTGGTACGGATGACACCATCAATAATATACAGGGGCTCAGCTCCATTGGGATTGTTGATCGAGGTACCGCCTCTGACAATCACCCGAGGAGCCGCTCCTGGCTGACCGGTGGTTGTTTGCACACGAACACCGGAAACTGTTCCTTGCATAGCAGAGGCAGCATTGGCAAATGGGACATTTTCTAAAACTCGCTGATCTACCTTGGATACCGCCGAGGTGAGTGTCTCCCTGGACTGCTCCCCGTACCCAATGACCAAAACTTCATTAAGGTTTTGGGAATCGAGTCTTAATGCGATATCAAGCTGGGATTGTGCACCAACGGTGACTTCCTGTGTAGAATAGCCGATATAACTGAATCTCAGGCGGGCTCCTGAGACTACACGAAGGGAGAAATTCCCATCCAAATCGGTAACCGTCCCAGTGGTAGTACCAATAATTAATACATTCACGCCAGGGAGACTTTCTCCAGAGTTAGCGTCTGTTACCTTTCCGCTTACTTCTAGTTCTCCCTGCGCAAAGCCTACTTGGATAAGCATAGAGAAAAAGAATAGCAGCAGGATACGTTGGTAGTCAAAGTACTTCATGCTGTTTTTTGAGTTTAATGTGATTGGTGTATTTGTCCGGCTTTCTTTCAATCAGTTAGAAAAAAAACTTGCTCAAACCTACCTCTCCAGCAGAAAACTCCGGGGTGTCATTAGTCCACAAAAGGGGTGAAAAAAATTTGGAAAGGAGGACTATTGTCCATTTTCTGGGGGGCGATCGTCCGAAACTCCACTGGCATCTTTCTACCCTGTCTGGTTTCCTGATTACCTTTACCTTTGAAAGTCATGAGGCAAAGCGAAAACGGTAAATATTTTTCCTTCAAAAAATCCATTTTAGTATGGATCACTCTGATCGTAGTAGTGATCGGAGTTGAAATTCCAGGTTTTGCCCAAAATTCTTCTCCTACAGAAAGTAATTCAGCTCTCCCTCTGAAATTTTCACATTACTCCAGCAAAAACGGGCTGCCTCAAAACTCAGTATTAGCTATACTCCAAGACAACACAGGGTTTATTTGGATGGGAACCGATGATGGCTTGGCAAGATTTGATGGCTATCAGTTTCAGGTTTTTCGTCATCAGCCGGGCAACACCACGACTATACACAACAATGTAATCCGTGCCATCATCACCGATCCTTTAGGCCATATTTGGATAGGCACTGAAGGCGGAGGAATATCTATTTTCGACCCAAAAAATGAATCATTTCACAATTTATCCACTTTGTCACCCCTTCTGACAGAACTAAGTTCTGCCAAAGTATCGAGTTTGCTGATCGATGACCAAAACCGTATTTGGGTGGGCACCAATGGGAATGGGTTGTTCAAAATTTCCCTGGATTTTTCAAATCTCAGCTCTATCGAATCTTATGGCAACAACCTAATCGTACATAATTATGGCAAATCCTCTTCTGGGCTTTTGGATGATAAAATCTGGAATGTCTATCAGGATAAAAGCGATAATCTTTGGGTTGGCACATTGGAGGGGGGAGTTTATACCCTGTCTTTGAGTCAAAATGAAGTAAAAAAGCAGGATCTGACCAAAAACGGTATTCCCGTATCTTCGGTCAAAAGTTTTTACGAAGACCAACAGGGAAATTTTTGGATCGGTTCTGAAAAACAGGGACTGTTTTATAGAGCCAAAGGTCAACAAGTCTTTCAACCCTATATTTTACCGGAAAAGCGAAAAGATTTTCAACAAGAAGAGCTCAACATTACCAGTATTCGCGAAGATCTTCAGGGTCAACTTTGGATTGGGACGCTAGGAAGGGGACTATTCATTATTCAACCACTGACCAAGGAGATTTTCCATTTTGAAGATGATCCAAGTGACCCTTATAGTTTAAATGGGAATTCAGTTTATACCCAATTTAGAGATAGGGCAGGAAATTTTTGGCTGGGGATGTATTCCGGTGAGGGTCTCAATAAAGTGTCACCCTCTCAACAGCAATTCGAACATTTCCGGTATGACCCGGACCTCCAAAAGGGACTATCCTGAAAAATGGTGAAATCCATTTTCAAGGATCAATCCGGAAATCTTTGGATCGGCTTGTTTAATGGTGGACTCAATCTTTTGCCCGCCAAATCCTCGCGGTTTCAATATTTCACCGCAGGAGGAAATGGACTCCTCTCCCACAACCACGTTCAATCCATATTTCAGCAGTCCAGTGGGGATATTTGGATTGGCACCGATGGAGGAGGAATTACTGTCTACAATCCTTCTTCAAAAAAGGCAAGTTACCTGATAAACAATCCAATTGACACCAACTCACTGAGCAAAAACGAAGTTTGGGCTATGGTGGAAGATAAATCCGGGAAGGTCTGGATTGGGACAGCAAATGGAGGCGGTCTCAACCAATTCAATCCAGAAACGGGTGATTTACGTCATTTTTTACACGATCCAGATCAGCCTCACAGTATTCTCTTCAATGACGTGAGAGCCTTGTTGGTAGATTCGAAAAACAATCTTTGGGTAGGCACCTACGGGGGTGGATTGAGCAAGATGGATCTGGGTAATGAAAAATTTGATCACTATGTACCTGCAAATGGCGGGAAATCCGGTCTAAGTCATCCTATAGTGACTTCTATTTTGGAAGACAAAAAGGGATTCATTTGGGTGGGGACTTTCGGAGGTGGTCTCAATCGCATTAATCCGCTCACAGACAGCATCCAAGTATTCAGAGAAAATGATGGCTTGCCCTCAGACATCGTAAAGGCAATATTGGAAGATAATCAGGGGCAACTTTGGGTTAGCACCGTCAACGGACTCTCATCCCTGAATCCCAACAATCTCACATTCCGAAATTACAGGGAAGAAGATGGTCTCCAGTCTGATGAATTCAACTTGGGGTCTGCATTTAAAGATGAGGATGGAAAGCTCTTTTTCGGTGGAATAAATGGGTTCAATGCATTTTTCCCCGATAGGATTGAGCCTTATCCTGTTCCAAAAGCTCCGGTTCTTACTGGACTTAAGGTGCTGAACCAAAAAGTAACTCCTGGACAGGAATGGGATAATAAAATTCTCCTCGATAGATCTATTACTTTCACAGAATCAATACAATTCGAAAATAGCCAGAATTCATTCGAGTTTGAATTCAGTTCTTTAGAATACCTGTCTCAGGAGAAAATCCGATATGAGTACCAGCTCATAGGATACGATTCGGATTGGATCAAAACGGATGCCCAGCGCAGATTTGCCAATTACGCCAATCTGCCCCCCGGAACGTATCAGTTTAGGATCAGGGCCGTCTATGAAGGCGACACTCATTATTCTCCCATTCGTGAGATTGAGGTCATTGTCCTCCCTCCATGGTTCAAATCCACCTCCGCCTATTTGATTTATTTCTTCTTCCTCGGAGGACTGGCGTATGGCGTGAAATCATTTGTTTCATGGCGGATCAAACTTAGAAATGACTTAAGGTTTGAGCGGTTGGAAAAGGAAAAACAGGAAGAACTCAGTCAGTTGAAGCTTCGATTTTTCACCAACATTTCCCATGAACTCCGTACCCCCCTGATGCTGATCAAGTCTCCTCTGGAGCAGTTGGTACAGCGAATCGACTTACCTGCAGAAGTTCGGAGACAGCTGGATTCTATCCATGCCAATTCGGCGAGACTACTACGTTTGATTAATCAACTCCTTGACTTCAGAAAACAAGAAACTGGCCACCTGAAACTTGCGGTAAAGAAAGTCAGGTTAAGCACCTTTCTGACGCAGATCAAAGAATCCTTTGAGGTGATTGCCGAACAGAGGAAGATTGAATTTTTGCTGATTCTAGAAGATAGACTGCCAGAATTTATCTGGATAGACCCCGATCAGATAGAAAAAGTGTTTTTTAATTTGATTTTCAATGCGTTTAAGTTTACCCCCGATGGAGGTCAAATCATCATTCGGGCAAAACCTCAAAACTTCTCAGAAAACAACAGCTCAAGCATCCCCGGGATTAGCATAGAAGTGCAGGATAATGGAGTGGGCATACCACAGGAACAGTTGGATCGTGTTTTTGATCGGTTTTTTCAGGTCAAAGAGCAAAGTGGGAAGCAAACTGCCGGAACAGGCATAGGGCTGGCGTTATCCAAAAATTTGGTTGACTTCCATAAGGGCGAAATCAATGTAGAAAGTGTCCCAAAAGAGAAAACTATTTTTCGGGTTTATCTGAGACAGGGTTTTGAACATTTCGATAAGCATGAGCTCACTGATGATGACTATTTCACCGTCGAAAAGGAGTGGGTAAAAACAGAAGTGGCACGACTGAGCCTTCAAACAAGCCCTTCTCTTATTGGGAAAAAAGATCTTCAGATACCAGATTCGCCCAAAATCCTTCTAGTAGAGGACAATTCAGAACTCCTTCAACTTCTCGAATCCGTAATGGAAAACCATTTTCAAGTAATTACCGCGACTAATGGTATTGAGGCTTTGCAAGTATTATCTCAGGAGTCTGCGGACTTTATCATTTCAGATGTGATGATGCCCGAAATGGACGGAGTTGAACTCTGTGCAAGGGTAAAAGCGGCTGTCCAAACCAGCCATATTCCCTTTATTTTATTGACTGCCAAAAGCTCTTATGAGCATCAACTTCATGGTTATGAAGCGGGTGCAGATGATTATATTCCTAAACCTTTTAATCTGGAATTGATGGTATTGAAGGTGAAAAATCTTTTGGAGACCCGTCAAAAATTTCAGCATCAATTCAAATCTACACCTGAGTTAAGCATCAGCCGAACCCTCGGCAGCCCATCCGATGATAAGTTTATCCAATCTGCTATGCAGGCTGTAGAAATTAATCTGGACTCTGAAAGCTTTGGAATACCAGATCTTGTCAAAGAACTTGGAATCAGCCGGACTTTACTTTTTGAAAAGTTTAAGGCCCTTCTAGGACAAACTCCAAACGAATTTATCCAAACCATCCGGTTGAAATATGCGGCTCGATTGATCAAAGAAAGTGATTTGAAGATCAATGAAGTTGCGTTTAAGGTAGGCTTCTCGGACCCAAAATATTTTTCAAAAATCTTTCACAAGCAGTTTGGGATAAGTCCTTCACAGTTCAAGAAGCAACATGTTTAAGATATTGGATTAGGTATTTCTGAATTAACTAAACAAATATTTAAAATCAATTCAAAAAAATGCCCCCATCTACGCCAATCTGGGGGTGAAATGGGTGAGTATCCAGATTGGTACCCAGCCTACTTTTAACCTAGATGATGCATTAGAATTCGTAGCGACAACTCAGAATGCAGGAAAATCAAGGATTTAATGAATGAGACATACCATCGCTCCGGTGAATGCGTTAAATGCAGCAAAGCGATTGATTTTGAGGCATTTTGCCGTCGTAGCAGATTTTCTAATGCATATCTCAGATTTAACTAGCAAAATAATATGTGTATTTAAAAGACATTTCCTATACTTCTGAATTCGAACGGAAAAAAGATTTACTTTAGAAAATATTTAAGATTTGATTAATTCTCTAAATAGTAAACAAAAGAGTTTTTAATATCCGTTTTTGACGACGAGCTGACTATGAGATACAAGTTAAATATGTGTTTTCTTTTACTAGGACTCTTCCTGTCTTCAGATGTTTTTTCCCAAGGGAGCTCTTGGACTAAGGATTCCCTGAGTTATTATGAAAAAACCTTTTGGTCTCAAATCAAAGCTCAAAGCCCAAAAGAAGCAAAACAGACTGTGGACGCTATCATTGACAAAGGATCCGAAGAGCTTGCACCAGAAGTATTTGATTTTTTCAAGTTTACTCTTCAAAAACCCAAAGAGATTAGATACCCAGAGGTTTTGGGTCATTTGGAAATTGGTCTTGGCACCTTGGAGTATTACAGAGGGGATATCAATGCCGCCAAGGAAGCTTTCAAGAGAGCTAAAGTTATTTACTCAGATGCAGATATGCTTAATCAAAAGGCAGGAATGGCAATGAACATCGGTGTAATGCATGAAAAAGGAGGATATTACGATTCAGCAATTTTAAACTATGAAGAAGCCTTGCCCATTTTCGAAATGGAAGAGGATAATGAATCCCTAGCCAGCGTCAATGAAAATATTGGTCTAGCCTACGTCAAAAGATCCGAGTACTTGAAGGCTCTAACGTTTTTTGCAAAAACCGATTCGTTGTTGTCTACTTATCTTGATTCGCTCAACAGCCGATGGGTAGGATTTTACACCAATATTCATTTGGCATTAGAAGGACTAAACCGACAGGATGAAGGCCTTCAGGCATTGCTAAAAGCACTAAGGATCGCAGAACATAACCAGGACGAAATCCTTGTGGCTAAGATTTACTACCAACTTTCTGGCACCTATAGATTCATGGGAGAAAGTGAAAAAGCCTACGATGCCCTGATGCAGAGTAAGACTAAGATGAAAAACAATCAAAACTTACTGGATATCACTAACCTCCATATGAATCTTGCGGATTATCATTTCGATGAGGGAAATCTGGACTCTGCTTCCTACTACGCCAAGTTGGGTCTCGAATTCTATGAGACGTACGATTTCAAAAAAGATGCAGGAGATACCTATGGGACCTTGGGAAATATTGAGTTTGCGAAAGAAAATTACAAGGAAGCGATTAACTATTTCGAAAAAGCACTTTCGAGTTTTGAAGATCAAACTAGTCAAGGATACGCTGGTTATCTCTTTAATATAGGATATGCCTATACTAAATTAGGCGACTATCGATCTGCCCTAGAAAATATATATCGATCTCTTGAAATCAGAAAACCACTTAATATCATCAAAGACCTTCAGGAGTCTTATAAGGGTCTGGCAGAGACCTATCAGCGAATGGGCAATTATCAAAAAGCTTTCGAAAACCTGACCCTCTATCAGGCCTACAAAGACTCCGTCTTCAATGAAACTAAAAACAAACAATTAGCCGAACTGGAAACTCAGTATGAAACAGAAAAAAAGGACAAAGCAATAGCTGATCTGGAACAGGAAAAAGAACTTCAAAATTTAAGATCCGAAAAGCAGCAAGCACAAATCTATCTCAGTATAGGCGGGCTGGTAATTCTATTGGGAGTAGCAGGTTTATTTTTTAGACAGTCCACCATCCACAAAAAATACAATGATGAACTGGAAACCAAAAACAGAGAAATCGCCAAACAAAGTGCGGAACGAGAACTACTGCTGAAGGAAATTCACCATAGAGTAAAGAATAACCTTCAGATTATTTCCAGCCTACTAAGCATGCAAACCCGCGGATTGAAGGATGAAAAGATGAAAGACGCGATGAAGGAAAGCCAAAGCCGTGTCAAGACTATGGCCCTAATCCACGAAAAACTCTATCAGTACGAAAACCTTTCCAAGATCAATATGCAAGAATACATTCAGCAGCTGAGTGAATTCCTGACTCAAACCTATCGCTCTGACAAAGACATCAAAATCACCATTGATGCTGCCGATATCAATCTCGACATGGACACTGCGATTCCATTGGGACTGATTACTAACGAACTCCTTTCCAATTCCCTCAAATATGCATTTGAAGATCATAATTCCGGAGAGATCAATATTAGCTTTTCTCAGCTGGACTCCGGGGCTTACAAGCTGTTGATTACAGATACAGGAAAAGGTCTAGATGAAAATCTAGACATTGACACCACAAAATCTTTGGGACTAAAGCTGGTCAGAACGCTCACAAGGCAAATCAACGGACAGCTTCGGATCACTCATCACCCTGGGGCGACTTTCGAAATTGACTTTAGCGAACAGAAATTGGCCGCGTGATAAACTCTGACCATTTTATTAAGTTAGAATTCCCAAAACTTGAACCCTTAATCAAGTAAATCAAGAAGTGCTTGAGCCCATCACCACTCATTCGCTTCGCGAAAAGTATTTTCAAAAGTTTAAAAGAAAACCAAACAGAATCAATTAAACCCAAATACCCTTGAGCAAAATAAAAATTCTGATTGTAGAAGACGAGTTGGTCATCGCTGAAGACCTGAAAGAGACCTTGGAGGATTTAGGCTATGAAGTGTGCGGGATCGCCATCAGCAGCCGGGAAGCCTTGGCCCTGATCGATGAAAAATCCCCCGATCTTGCACTTTTGGATATTCAAATCAAGGGTGGCAAGGATGGCATCCAGCTGGCAGCTGAAATCAATGAGAACTATCACTTGCCATTCATCATGCTGACCTCCCATGCGGACATCCAAACGATCAACCGAGCCAAAGAGGTCAATCCCTATGGATATCTGGTCAAACCATTCAATGAAAAAGAAATTTTGGCAGGTATCGAACTGGCGATGGCAAATTTTGCCAAAGAGCAGACAAGAAAAAAAGAGGAAGAAAACTCACAGGATTTTGTATTGAGCGACAGTCTATTTATTCGGACAAACGGTATGCTGGTCAAGCTCAAACTCCAGGATATCATCTACTTGGAAGCCGATGCCAACTATACCCAAGTATATGCCAAAGACAAAAAATTTGTGATCCGGTCCACACTCAAAGATCTGGAAGGCAAACTAGACCCAAATCGATTTGTACGGATTCATAAATCTTTTTTGATCAACCTCGGTGAAATCGACAGTATTCAAGCAGAATCGGTATTCATTTCAGGAAAAGAAATCCCGATCAGTCGAAATCAATACAGCTGGCTTCTCCAACAAATCAAAATGCTTTAACCTACAGATTGACATTTTTTTACCTTTCTTTCACAATTTATAGGAGTTACTCCCGGACAGAAGGGAGTAGGGTAAGATTGTAAATAGATTCCATGGTTTAGAAAAAAATCAAATCCATTGAACCATGAAAATCTCAAATTCACCTCAAGCAAGCAGCTTACCGCCACTTTTTATAGGAATTCCCCATTCTGGACACCTGCTCCATTTTTTCACATGGATGATTGATCCAAATCAGGATAAGCATCGGCTCTTGGATTCTCAATTCACGGTATAATCCCAATTAAACAAAACAGTCCTTGGGATCAGTACATCCCATGAGATCATCCCAATCCCACTACTATTCTTACTAGCAAGGTCAAGAATTCCAAAGGTGAATTCTTGGCACCCATTCTTTAGCCTAACTCATTTCAAAAATTATGGAGCAACTTAAAGTCATCATCCTACCCAATGAAGAAAATCAACTGGGATTGTTAAGCGACTTTTTCAACGCATATGGATGCACGTTGAAAAAGATTGATTTAACCGAGCAAGACGCGTTGACACTTGTAAATGAAAATACAGCCAGCTTTACCGCCTTAGATATCCAAGTAAACTCACTCGAGACCGAACCAATACTTTTTGAAAAAAAATCATCACTCAAAGGCCCAAAAGGTGCGAAAAACAAGCTGGCATCGACTAAAGAAAACATTAGAAAATCCAATCGGAAGAATGAGGAACTGAAGACCGCGGAGGATAGTATATCCTTTCCCCTCTCTCACCCAAGCTGGATTGAGACTAAAAAGTCAACGTCTTCCCATGGTTTCATTTTCAAGGAAAACCTATTCATCCGGTCCAATAGCCAATTATTAAAACTGAAGTTTGAAGACATCGTCTACCTCGAAGCCGATGCGAACTATACCCAAGTTTTCACCACAGAAAAAAAGTACACAATTCGATCTTCGATGAAGGAGCTCCAGGAAAAACTAGCAGATAATCGATTTGCTAGGGTGCATAAATCCTTTTTGATTAATCTGGAAAAAATTGAATCTATCCAAGCCGAATTTATCCAAATCTCTGGAAAGGAGATCCCTATTGGAAGGCTTCAATACAGCTGGCTGCTGCGTCAAATCAAGATCTTATAACCGAATAGCTTAACATTTTTTCGCATTTCTTCTACAAGAAAAACCGTTTGCTCCCAAGCTCCGCATACGCGCAAGTATTGAATGTAAATTCAGTCACATGATTTCCACTTGACTATGAAATATCCAATTAAAACGATTCAATCCAATTATCCTCCTCAATATTCGGCTTTTGCGTCCAGAAAAATCGCAGGCTTACCTAAGTAAATTTCTACCCAAGCCAAATTCTCTTAAACCCATTGTTCACTCCCAAATAACGCTTTTCAACCATGCTTTTCAACTCACCGGTCTTATATCAAAAAGGAATTCACGAGCTCTTTGAAGCCCAAGTTGCTGAATACCCAAGCAACATTGCCCTGATTTTTGAAGAGTCTGAATGGACCTACACGGATTTAAACGGCAAAGCAAACCAATTAGCCTCATACCTAAGAATTCTTGGAATTGGCCAAGAAAGCAAAGTGGGAATCTGCATGCGACGATCCCCCGAATTAATCATCTGCATTTTGGCGATCTGGAAAGCAGGTGGTGCCTATTTGCCACTTGATCCCGACTATCCACAGGAAAGGTTGCAGTTTATGGTGGAAGATTCTGGTATCAGACACATTCTCACGCATTTCGCATCGGAGCCTTCTTCGGTGTTATTACTTACTAGTTTTAAAGGCAAAGTACTCGTCTGGGAAACTTTCCAAAAAGACCTAACCAACACTCCAATCCAAAATCCAGCTCTTTCGATCGAAGGCTCTGACTTGGCTTACCTTATCTACACTTCAGGGTCCACAGGAAAACCAAAAGGTGTGATGATTGAGCACAGAAATGCTGTCAATCTAGCTCATGCGCTCCAGCAATTTATAGCATTAAAGCCTGGAGAAAGGGTCTTACAATTTGCCTCGATCAGCTTTGATGCTTCCGTTCTTGAACTCATTCTGGCATTGACAAGTGGAGCAGCTTTGGTCATGGAAAGCAAGGAAAAACTCATGCCGGGCACAGCGCTGACTGACACCATCAATCGCTATGAGATCAACATTACGCTGCTTTCGCCAACAGCACTCAACCAGTTAAATCCCTTTAGTCTTCCCTCTTTGCACACAGTCTTGAGCGGTGGAGAGGCACTTCCCCTTAGCACTGCCCAACTCTGGGCCACTACCAAATCCCTTATCAACGCTTATGGCCCCACAGAAATCACCGTCTGTGCGACCATGAGTAAAGTAGAAAAGGATGCGAAACAAATCACCTTAGGCAAAGCCCTCCCCAACTACAGCGTTTACATTTTGGATCAAGACGGAAATCCACTACCAAGTGAAAGCCCGGGTGAACTGTGTATTGGGGGAGCAGGAGTGGGTAGAGGCTATCTGAACCGTCCCGAATTGACTGCCGAAAAGTTTGTAGCTGACCCATTTAATCCCGGGGGAAAAATGTATCGCTCAGGAGACCTTGCTCAATGGCTCCCAAGTGGGGAAATCGAGTTCTTGGGGAGAATCGATCAGCAAGTTAAAATCCGTGGATTCCGAATCGAACTTGGTGAAATTGAAAATGCCCTTCTCTCAAAATCTGACATCACCGAAGCGGCAGTCACAGTTCGCCATGATCCTCAAGGCGAAAAATATCTCTGCGCCTATTACGTAAGTGCAGCTCCAAAGACAGTAGAGGAACTCCGGATCTATCTGGGACAGACTCTTCCTGATTTTATGATCCCCGCACGATTCGTGCAGATGGAAAAACTTCCTTTGAGCCCTTCTGGCAAGATAGACCGAAATTCCCTGCCCGAGCCAGGAGAAACTATTACGACAGGTGCTGAATTTGTGGCTCCTATGACTGAATTGGAAATAAACATAACCAACTTTTATTCCCAGATTTTAAACCTAGCGCCCGGTTCAATCAGTACCAAAGATAGCTTCTTAGTCCTTGGAGGTGATTCCTTAAAGTCCGCTCAGCTGGCAGGAAGACTTTCTCAAAAAACTGGGACATCGGTATCAGTAAAAGACATTTTCACTTACCCAACTGCAAGCGAATTGGCAGCTCTGATCAGCTCCAAAGGACAATCAGAAACCTTAAAAATCACCAAAGCGCCAATTTTGGATTCTTATCCGCTGGCCTCAGCCCAGAAGCGGGTTTACCTTCATTCACTTCAGCAAGGCTCCGACTCAGTCTTGTATAATATGCCCGCTGTCTATGAAGTTGACGGGGCACTGGATCATAAACTGCTTGCCCAAGCCTTCCAACAGGTCGTCAACCACTACGATACTTTCCGGACTTCTTTTCTGATCGATGGAGAAGATCTTCGGCAGCGGGTTCTAGACCAGGTAATCGTAGACATTCCTCTTCGGGTGCTTCTAGAGAATGAGATCGGAGAAGAACTCAAAAACTGGGGAACTAAGCCTTTTGATCTGTCCCAAGCTCCTTTGATCCGTATGGAACTCTGGCAGACAGAGCTTCGGCAGTTTTTACTCATCGACACCCACCACATCATCATGGACGGGATGTCATATGAACCTTTCTTTCGGATGCTTTCTCTGTCTTATCAGGGAAAAACAGAATCCACAGAACCACTATCTTTCATCGATTATGTCCATTGGCAACAATCAGAACATCGACAATTAGCCCAAACCAAACAGTCAGAATTTTGGAAATCAATGTATCCGGGAGGAATACCAAGTCTGGATTTTCCAAAAGATTTTCACGCACGATCTACCTCTGATACAGATGGAGAAAGCTATTTATTCAAGCTTGAGGGAGAGCTTCTTGCTGAGGTAAAAAAGCATTGTAAGGAAACAGGAACCACCCCATTTATCTTCCTTTACACTTCATTCACCCTACTGATATCCAAATACGTCCAGTCTGAGGATCTGGTAATCGCAACGACTTCAGCGGGCAGAAATCTTCCCCAGACAAAGGATATGATCGGGATGTTTGTCAATACACTGGCCGTCCGAAATAAAGTAAATCCTGACTTACCGTTCAGCTCTTTTCTGGAAAACACCAAGCAACTTTTGCTCACTGCTTTTGAAAATGACGGCTATCCTTATGATGAACTGATCGCTGACCTGAGAGCAAATAAGCTTGAGGCAAATTCCGTTCAAGTGATGTTCACCCTGCTTCATGCAGGCTTCGAACATCAAGTAATCGGAAATCAAACCATCAGTCTTCAAAGATGGAAGAATAAGACGACTCCCATGTTTGACCTGACCTTGAGTGGATTTGAGGATAAAGAAAGTATAGGTTTCGAGTTCGAGTATAGGTGTAGTTTATTCAATTCAGATAGCATCAGACTCCTAGCTGATCGCTTTTTGAATGTCTTGCAGCTTGCAGTAAATGCGCCTCAAAAAAGGATCTCTTCAATCCCGATCATTTTAGATGAAGAAGAAAAGTTGATTTCGTCTTGGAACGACCAAAACCGGGAAATTTCCAAAAACGAAAATGCCTTTCAGTTTTTTGAGGAAAAAGCCCAAGAAATCCCTCACCTAACTGCCCTGAATTTTGAAAACCAGGAGTTCACCTTTTCTCAACTTAACGAAAAGGCTAACCAACTCGCCCATTACCTGATTTCATCTGGGGTCAAGAATGAAAGCATTGTTGGAGTTTTCATGCATCGATCTCCCGAGCTGATTATTTCCATTTTAGCAATTTGGAAAGCTGGCGGCGTTTATTTTCCCCTTGATCCTGAATACCCATCAGATCGCTTGGAATTCATGGTGGAAGATGCCTCAAGTCATTTTCTTCTAACTCACCTTCCTTGCAAGAGGCAAATTGAAGAAAAACTTAATAATTACTCGGGAGAACAGATTTTTTGGGAAAATATTCAGGGAGAGCTTATTAAACAACCTATTCACAACCCGAATCTATCCCTCAGTAATTCTGATCTGGCTTACATCATCTACACTTCCGGATCTACAGGCAGGCCGAAAGGAGTACTCTTGGAGCATGGCGGACTGGTCAATCTGATTATGGCCCAAACAGAGCGGTTCTCAATTACTCCTGTTTCAAAAGTTCTCCAGTTTGCCTCGATCAGTTTTGATACCTCCCTGTGGGAAATCCTTCTTTCGCTGTCATCCGGTGCTTGCTTGGTGATGGTCAAGCCGGAGAACCTAATGATCGGTCAAAACTTGACTGATATGATTAGGAACTACAAAGTCACCCACTTTACCGCTCCACCGTCCGTTCTTGCAGTGTTGAATCCGTCGGATTTTCCGGATCTGGAAGTAGTAGTCAGCGGAGGCGAGTCCTTGAAAAAAGAGACAGCCGCCACCTGGGCTAAACACAAAAAGCTTTTCAACGCCTACGGTCCCACTGAGGCAACCATAGAGGTGCTGGTTTCTGAGATAGATCCCGACTTGGATCAGGTCACCATAGGCAAGCCACTTCCCAATACGCGGGTGTATATTCTAGATACTCACGGCAACCAAGTTCCCATTGGCCTTCGTGGTGAGCTTTACATCGGAGGAGCTGGTGTAGCGAGGGGCTATCTGAACCGCACAGAACTCACTGCCGAAAAGTTTGTGGCTGATCCATTCAATCCAGACCAACGCTTGTACCGGAGCGGTGACCTCGTCCGTTGGCTCCCAACCGAGGAAATCGAGTACCTGGGCAGAATCGACCAGCAAGTCAAAATCCGCGGTTTCCGAATCGAACTCGGAGAAATCGAAGATAATCTTCTGGAGTTTCCAGGAATCATCGATGTGGCCATAACCGTCCGTCAGTCTTCCGACGGTGCAGACTTTCTATGTGCCTACTACGTGTCCGATGTGGAGCGCTCTGTTGTGGATCTGCGCGATTTCCTTTCCCGTACCCTGCCTGCCTACATGATTCCTGCCCGCTACTTGCGGATGCAGGAATTTCCACTTACGCCAAACGGAAAAGTGGACCGAAAGGCTCTACCCGACCCTGGGGAAACCATCCTCTCGGGAGCAGAATTTATAGCTCCAAGTACCACGGGGGAAATCATCATCGCCCAGCTTTGGGCTCAGCTTCTGGGGCTGGCTCTGGAATCCATCAGTACACTGGACAATTTCTTTGCCCTTGGTGGAGACTCGCTGAAGTCCGCACAGCTTGCCGGAAGAATCTCCCAGGAAACCGGAACTACCGTATCCGTAAAGGATATTTTTTCTAATCCCACAATCAGTGGATTGGCAGCTTTGATCAGTTCCAGAGGACAGTCGGCCGGTTCCAAAATCAGCAAGGCACCACTTTTGGACTCCTATCCCCTGGCCTCAGCCCAAAAGCGGGTTTATCTTCATTCCCTTCAGCAAGGCTCCGACTCGGTCTTGTATAATATGCCCGCTGTCTATGAGGTTGACGGGGCGCTGCAGCATGGACTGCTCGTGGAAGCTTTCCAACAAGTTGTCAACCGCTACGATACTTTCCGAACTTCCTTTCTGATCGATGGGGAAGATCTGCGGCAGCGGATTCTCGACCGGGTAATCGTAGATATCCCTGTTCGGCTACTCTTGGAGAATGAGGTCGAAGAAGAAATCAAAAACTGGGGAACAACCCCCTTTGATCTGGAAAAAGCTCCGCTGATCCGGATGGAGCTCTGGCAGACTCCCTCCAGACAACTTTTGGCCTTAGACACCCACCATATCATCATGGATGGGATGTCCTATGAACCATTCTTCAAGGCTTTAGCCGATGCCTATCAGGGAAAAGAGCCAAAGACAGACACACTTGGCTTCATCGATTATGCCTATTGGCGGCAGGACCTAGCTCAACAGTCCTTCAGAGAAAGCCAGGCTGCCTTCTGGAATCAGATGTTTGCAGACGGCATTCCCGCTCTGGAACTTCCGGTCGATTTTACTGAGCCAGTCCAGAGAAACTACCTCGGAGGAACCCATTCCTTCCGGATCCAGGGAGACCTGATGGAAAACATCCAACAGCTCTGCGCACAGACCGGAACCACTCCGTTTATCTTCCTCTACTCTGCCTTCACTTTGCTGATCAGCAAATACGCACAGGCTCAAGACCTGGTCATCGCAACCACCTCGGCGGGAAGAAACCTGCCCGAGACCGAGGACATGATTGGCATGTTTGTCAATACACTGGCGGTAAGGAATCACGTTGATCCTTCCCGATCGTTTAACGGATTTTTGGAAAGCACCAAGCAACTGTTGCTATCTGCCTTTGAAAACGATGCCTACCCGTATGACGAGCTGGTCGCCAAACTAAGGGCACAGGGACATCAGGAGAATCTTGTACGGGTCATGTTCACCATGCTCAAGGAAAGCGAAGAAAGTCTCGCCCTGGACGGATGCAAACTCAACGCCCTGCCTTTCGGAGGAGGATCCCCCGCCAAGTTTGACCTCACCTTCAGCGGTACGGAAAATCAAGACCGCATTGACTTTGACATCGCCTATGCAGCAGAACTGTTCAGCATGGAAAGCATGGCTCTCCTGGCAGAGCGTTTTGTAAACCTGCTGGGCAAAATCTCTGCATCTCCCCAGTCCTCTTTATCAGCCTTACCGATCATCTTGGATAAGGAATCTGAACAGATCAGAAACTGGAACGGCAATAACCTTGAGGTGCCCCAGAACGCTCTTGTTCACCAACTCTTTGAGGCTAAAGTGCTGGAATACCCAGACAATACCGCGCTGGTGTTTGA
>VFQM010000747.1_pt1 | contig 33395 bp, 32 predicted proteins | sample 3512391 | NCBI WGS metagenome assembly VFQM01 (sample SAMN10412369, study PRJNA504923) | tailings metagenome | isolation source: Replicate 1 from Balatoc abandoned mine | place: Philippines
ACAAGTCGGCAGTTTCCTGCCAATAGTCCGTTTACACAAAATTCTGCACACGCCCCCATCTGGGCGCCGCGTTTTGGTTTTCTCGGATTGTGATTGTTCGGTGACCGATGGCATCAGCAAACTCCTAAAGATGATGTGATGAAAATCGGGGGAAATTATTACTCGATCGACATCGACTGTCCGGCCCAGCTATTCCATCGCCAGATGATAATTGGCTAGATGAATCGATGCACTTTTACTGTTTGCATTACTGAGGGCGGCCGCTCTCGTGCGAATTGAACACCATGAGTCGGCGAATTGCACTGAGAAATGTGTCGCAAAAAGTGTCGCAAGAAATGAAAAAAGCCGCTTTCGCGGCTTCTCTCAATTGAGATAACTACTTGATTTTATTTGGTCGGGGCGGCGGGATTCGAACTCGCGACCCCTTGCACCCCATGCAAGTGCGCTACCAGGCTGCGCTACGCCCCGACACGAGGCGCGGAGTATATCCGAAAGCTGCGTTTCACTCAAACGCGCAGCATCTCGATGATGTTGGTGAGTTCGGTTCGCAGCGCCTGCGGCGAGAGTTTTTCGCCGTTGCTTGCTGATTCGGCAGGGCCACCATCGTCGAGGCGATTGCGCGCGCCGCTGATGGTGAAGCCTTCGCTGTAGAGCAGTTCCCGGATCCGGCGCACGAGCAGCACTTCGTGATGCTGGTAGTAGCGGCGGTTGCCACGGCGCTTCACCGGCTTGAGCTGGGTGAATTCCTGCTCCCAGTAACGCAGTACGTGCGGCTTGACGCCACACAGCTCGCTTACCTCGCCAATCGTGAAATAACGCTTGGCGGGGATCGGCGGCAAGGCATCAGTGCTGATGTCTTTAGGATTGGGTTCCATGGTAGAACTGCTCCACCTCGGACTTCAGTTTCTGGCTGGCGTGGAAGGTGACCACGCGGCGGGCGGTGATGGGAATTTCTTCGCCGGTTTTCGGGTTGCGGCCGGGGCGCTGCGGCTTGTCGCGCAGCTGGAAATTGCCGAAGCCGGAGAGTTTGACGCCGTCACCTCGCTCCAGGGCATTGCGAATTTCCTCGAAGAACGCTTCGACCATGTCCTTGGCTTCGCGCTTGTTGAGACCGACTTTTTCGAACAACAGATCGGCGAGTTCTGCCTTTGTCAGCGTCATTATTTTCCTCGTCAGACACGGAGTTGCGCCGCGAAGGCGTCTTGCAGATAGGCCACCAGTTGCTGCATCGCGGCATCGACTTCTGCGTCTTGCAAAGTCCTTTGAGTATCTTGCATAACTATCCGGAACGCAAGACTTTTCTTTCCAGAATCAATGCCTTTGCCGGTGTAGACGTCGAACAGACGGATGTCCTGAACGAGGCCCGGACGATGCGCCGCGAGACCGTCGAGAAGCGTCTGCAGGGTGACATTGTGGTCGACGACGATGGCGAGGTCGCGAACCACGGCCGGGTAGCGTGAGACTTCCGCATATTGCGGCAGCGAAGCCCCCTTCAGCGCGTCGAGATCGAGTTCGAAGACGACCGGTGCGAGCGGCAGATCGTATTTCTGCACCCACTGCGGATGCAGTTCACCGACGACGCCGATGACCTGGCCATCGATCACGATCTGTGCGGAGCGGCCGGGGTGCAGCGCCGGATTGGCAGCCTTTTCGAAGCGGGCGACGTGCGGCGCGAGCAGGGCTTCGAGGTCGCCCTTGACGTCGAAGAAGTCGACATTGCGCGCAGGCGCGCCCCATTGCTCGGGCACGGCACCACCGTAGGCGAGACCGGAAAGACGCCAGGGCTGATGGAAGCCGGGCACCGGGCCGGCCTTGGCGTCGCGCTGGAAACAGCGGCCGGTCTCGAACACACGCACGCGGTTCTGCTTGCGCTTGAGGTTGGTGGCGAGATTGGCGACGAGGCCGCCGAACAGCGTCGAGCGCATCACGCTCATCTGGCTGGCGATCGGGTTGGCCAGGCGGATCGGACTGGCGTTGCCGCTGAAGTCGGCTTCCCACGCTTCTTCGACGAAGGCGAAGTTGACCACTTCCTGGTAACCGGCATCGGCAAGGATCTGCCGGATGCGGGCCAGCGGGCGGGCCGATTCGGTCTGCGGCAGCATCGCCAGCGAGCCCTGCGGGGCCGGCGCCGGGATGTTGTCGTAGCCATGCAGGCGGGCGACTTCCTCGATCAGGTCTTCCTCGATCTCGATGTCGAAGCGGTACGAGGGCGGCGTGACGAGGAAATTGTCGCCGTCGCGGGTATGGCTCAGGGCGAGGCGGTCGAAGAGCCCGGCGATCTGCTCGCCGGTGAAAGGAACGCCGAGCACCTTGGCAACACGGGTGACACGCAGGCGCACAGGCGAGCGAGCCGGCAAATCGGCCGATGCCTCAACCAGGGGACCGGCATCACCGCCGCAGATTTCAAGGATGAGTTGTGTAGCACGCTCGATCGCGGCGCGTGTGGCACCGAAATCGACGCCGCGCTCGAAGCGGTGCGAGGCGTCCGATGAAAAGCCGTAGCGGCGCGCACGGCCGGCGATGGCCGTCGGTGAAAAGTAGGCGGATTCGAGGAACAGGTCGGTGGTTTCGAGCGTGATGCCGCTCTCCTCGCCGCCCATGATGCCGGCCATGGCCAGAGGCTTCTCGTCATCGGCGATCATCAGCACGTCGGCGTCGACCGGGATGGTCTGCTCGTTCAGAAGCAGCAGCTTCTCGCCGGGCTTGGCCATGCGCGCGTGAATGGCGCCGGAGAGCCTGGCGTTGTCGAAGGCGTGCAGTGGTTGCCCAAGTTCGAGCATGACGTAGTTGGTGATGTCGACCAGCGCCGAGATGGCACGGATGCCGGAGCGCTCGATGCGGCGCTTCATCCATTCCGGTGTCGGGGCCTTCGCATTCACGCCGCTGACGATGCGGCCGCAATAAAGCGGACACGCAGCCGGTGCATCGAGCATGATCTCGCGTGCGGCCGTGCTGGTGACGGGGACTTCGGGCACGGCAACGAAGGTAGCTGGCGTACCGGTGAGTGCGGCCACTTCGCGTGCAATACCGGTGAGCGACAGGCAGTCGGCGCGGTTCGGCGTCAGCTTGAGCGTGAGAAGGCGGTCGTCGAGGTCGAGATACTGGCGGATGCTCTGCCCTACCGGTGCATCGGCCGGCAGCACGAGCAGGCCGGAGGCATCCTCGGCGATGCCGAGTTCCTTGGCCGAGCAGAGCATGCCGGAGGACTCGATGCCGCGCACCTTGGCGATCTTGATGGTGAAGTCGCCGGGCAGCGTGGCGCCGGGAAGCGCACACGGCACCTTGAGGCCAGCGGCAACGTTCGGCGCGCCGCAGACGATCTGCTGCGGCGTGCCTTTGCCAATATCGACTTGGCAGACGTTGAGGCGGTCGGCATCGGGATGCTTCGTGACTTCCAGCACCTGCGCGACGATCACGTCGTTGAACGCGGGGGCGACGGTTTCCTCTTCCTCGACTTCGAGGCCGGCCATGGTGAGAAGGTGCGACAGCGCTTCACCCGAGAGGCTCGGGTTCACGAAGCTGCGCAGCCAGGATTCAGAGAATTTCATGATTCGCTATTTCCGGAATCGAATGCTTAGACGAACTGGCGCAGGAAGCGCAGGTCGCCGTCGAAGAAGAGGCGCAGGTCATTGACGCCGTAGCGCAGCATGGTCAGGCGGTCCGGACCCATGCCGAAGGCGAAGCCGATGTACTTCTCGGGGTCGATGCCGACGTGGCGCAGCACGTTCGGATGCACCATGCCGCAACCGGCGATCTCGAGCCAGCGCCCCTTCAGCGTGCCGCTCATGAAGGCGACGTCGATCTCGGCGGAGGGCTCGGTGAACGGGAAGAACGAGGGGCGGAAGCGCACCTGCAGGTCGTCGCTTTCGAAGAAGCGGCGCAGGAAGTCGGCGACCACGCCCTTGAGGTCGGCGAAGCTGACGTTCTCGCCGATCCACAGGCCTTCGACCTGGTGGAACATCGGCGAATGCGTGGCGTCGGAATCGACGCGGTAGACGCGACCCGGCGCGATGACGCGGATCTCGGGCATCGTCTCCAGATGCTTGTACTTCTCCACGTGCTGCTGCATGTAGCGCACCTGGATCGGGCTGGTATGCGTACGCAGCAGAATGCCTTCGGCGACCTTGCCGCTTTCATCCTGCAGGTAGAAGGTGTCGTGCATCGAACGCGCCGGATGGTCGTCGGGCGTGTTCAGCGCGGTGAAGTTGTGGAAATCGTCCTCGATCTCGGGACCGTCGGCCACTTCGAAGCCGATCGAGCGGAACAGGCCTTCGATACGCTCCAGCGTGCGCGTCACCGGGTGCAGACCGCCACGGGCTTCGCCACGGCCAGGCAACGTGACGTCGAGCGCCTCTTCGGCAAGGCGCGCTTCCAGCGCAGCCAGCTTGATCGCCTCGCGGCGTGCGTTGAGCGCGGCTTCCACGGCTTCCTTGGCGCGGTTGATGGCGGCGCCGGCGGTCTTCTTCTCCTCGGGTGGCAGCTTGCCGAGGCCCTTGAGGAGTTCAGTGATCTGACCGGCCTTGCCTAGGTAGCGGGCTTTCACCTGCTCCAGCGCATCCGGGTCGTTCGTCGCGGCAAAGGCGCCGCAGGCTTCGTTTACGATTGCGTCGAGATTCTGCATATCACCACATCCACACTCACCGAAAAAAAAGGAGGCGTGTGCGCCTCCTTTTTTCCTGTTACCTCAGGCTACAACCAAGGCTTTGCCTCGGCGCACCCCAAGGGCACTTCTTCGTAATTCGCGCTGCGAATTACTCAGGCGCCGAGGCTGGCCTTGGCCTGGTTCGCAATGGCAGCGAACGCAGCCTTGTCGAAGACGGCCAGATCAGCCAGCACCTTGCGGTCGACTTCGATCTGCGCCTTCTTCAGGCCATTCATGAGGGTGCTGTATTTCAGACCCAGCTCGCGGGCAGCCGCGTTGATACGGGCGATCCACAGCGAGCGGAACTGACGCTTCCTTTGACGACGGTCACGGTAGGCATACTGACCGGCCTTCATCACCGCCTGTTTGGCGATGCGATATACGTTCTTGCGGCGGCCGCGATAGCCTTTGGCCTGAACGAGAATCTTCTTGTGGCGCGCGCGCGCCGTTACACCGCGTTTGACTCGTGGCATGTCGGCTCTCCTTTACGCGTAGGGCATCATGGCGCGAACCTGGGCCTTGTCGGAATCGTGGACTCCGGTCATGCCGCGCAGCTGGCGCTTCGACTTGGTGGTTTTCTTGGTCAGGATATGGCGCTTGAACGCCTGCGAGCGCTTGATACCGCCGCTCGAACGGACCTTGAAGCGCTTCTTGGCGCCGCTCTTGGTCTTCATCTTGGGCATTTGGATGCTCCTTAATGACATGTCGCCAGGTGGTTTCCCCTGCGGAAACGCTTCAACTACCCGACGCCACTTGTATTGGCTGCCCGCCTTCCGGCAAGCAACCGAATTTCTGCAAACTTACTTCACTGCCTTCTTGACTGGCGCGATGATCATGATCATCTGGCGCCCTTCCATCTTCGGCATCTGTTCGACCTGGCCAATCACCTCGACATCGGCCTTGATCCGTTCCAGCTGGCGCATGCCGAACTCCTGGTGCGCCATTTCGCGACCCCGGTAGCGCAGGGTCACCTTGACCTTGTCGCCCTCTTCCAGGAAGCGAATCATGTTCCGCAGCTTGATCTGGTAATCGTTCTCGTCCGTCCCCGGGCGGAATTTGACTTCCTTGACCTGAACCTGCTTCTGCTTGAGCTTGGCTTCGTGGGCCTTCTTGGCCTCCTGGTACTTGAATTTGCCGTAATCCATGATCCGGCAAACAGGCGGCACGGCCAGCGGTGCGATCTCGACGAGATCGATTTCCGCTTCCTCGGCCATCTGCATGGCCGTCCTGATACTCACGACTCCCACTTGCTCTCCGGCTTCGCCAATGAGGCGGACTTCCGGTGCGTTAATCTCTTCGTTAACGCGATGCGCTTTCTGCAGTGCTATGGTCTTTGCTCCAGAATCGACAAAAGTTAAGCCGTGCCACTTCGCGCTGCGACTTCACCAAGAAGTCGTTCGATCAAGGCCTCGACGGGCATCTGCCCGAGGTCCTGACCGCCGCGTGTGCGCACGGCCACCAGTCCGGCTTCCTTTTCCTTGTCTCCGACGACAAGCTGATAAGGCAACCGGTTCAAGCTATGTTCGCGAATTTTATAGGTTATTTTCTCGTTGCGCAAATCCGATTCGGCGCGAAGGCCCGCATTCCGTAGCATTTGCGCCACATGTTCGGCGTAATCGGCCTGTTTCTCGGAGATGTTGAGCACCACGGCCTGCACCGGCGCCAGCCAGAGCGGGAAGGCGCCCGAGAAGTTTTCGATCAGGATGCCGATGAAGCGCTCGAGCGAACCGAGCACGGCGCGGTGCAGCATGACCGGGGTCTTGCGCGTGTTGTCTTCGGCCACGTACTCGGCACCGAGGCGGGCCGGCATCGAGAAATCGACCTGGATGGTGCCGCACTGCCAGGAGCGGCCGATCGCATCCTTGATATGGAATTCGATCTTCGGGCCGTAGAAGGCGCCCTCGCCCGGCAGCTCTTCCCACTCCAGTCCGGAGACGCGCAGCGACTCACGCAGGGCCGTCTCGGCCTTGTCCCACACCTCGTCGGAACCGACGCGTTTTTCGGGGCGCAACGCCAGCTTGACGGCGATCTCGTTGAAACCGAAATCGGCATAGACATTGCGCACGATGTCGTTGAAGGCGGTGACTTCGGTCTGGATCTGGTCTTCGGTACAGAAGATGTGGCCGTCATCCTGGACGAAGCCGCGCACGCGCATCAGGCCGTGCAGCGCGCCCGAAGGCTCGTTGCGATGGCAGGAGCCGAATTCGCCGTAACGCAGCGGCAGCTCGCGGTAGGAGCGCAGTCCGGCGTTGAAGACCTGGATGTGACCGGGGCAGTTCATCGGCTTCACCGCGTAGTCGCGGTTCTCGGAAGCCGTGGTGAACATGTTGTCCTTGTAGTTGTCCCAGTGGCCCGACTTCTCCCACAGCGTGCGGTCGAGGATCTGCGGGCAGCGCACTTCCTGGTAGCCGTTGTCGCGATAGACGCGGCGCATGTACTGCTCGATCTCCTGCCACACCGCCCAGCCCTTGGGGTGCCAGAAGACGAGGCCCGGCGCCTCGTCCTGCATGTGGAACAGGTCGAGGTGGCGGCCGACCTTGCGGTGGTCGCGCTTCTCGGCCTCTTCGAGCATGTGCAGGTAGGCGTCGAGGTCTTCCTTCTTCGCCCAGGCGGTGCCGTAGATGCGCTGCAGCTGTTCGTTCTTCGAGTCGCCGCGCCAGTAGGCGCCGGCCACCTTCATCAGCTTGAAAGCCTTGAGCTTGCCGGTCGAGGGAACGTGCGGGCCGCGGCAGAGGTCGATGAAATCACCCTCGCGGTAGAGCGAGACTTCCTGATCGGCGGGAATGGCACCGATCAGCTCGGCCTTGTACTTCTCGCCCATGTCGAGGAAGAACTTGACGGCATCGTCGCGCTTCCAGACTTCACGGGTAACGGGGATGTCGCGCTTGGCAAGTTCGCCCATGCGCTTCTCGATCGCAGCCAGATCCTCGGGCGTGAACGGGCGTGAATAGGCAAAATCGTAATAGAAGCCGTTTTCGACCGTCGGGCCGATAGTGACTTGCGCTTCCGGGAAAAGCTCTTTCACCGCGTAGGCCAGCAGGTGGGCGGTGGAATGGCGGATCAGTTCGAGGCCGTCCGCATCACGGTCGGTGATGATCGCGAGCTCGGCATCCTGCGCGATGGTGAAGCTGGTATCGACGAGCTTGCCATCGACCTTGCCGCCGAGTGCTGCACGTGCCAGACCGGCACCAATGCTCTGCGCCACTTCAGCCACTGTTACGGCTTGCGCAAATTCCCGTTTCGAACCATCAGGCAGAGTAATGACCGGCATGCTTTCGATCCCAGAAACAAAAAAAGCCAGAGGCCAAAAAAACAAAAAAAGCAGAGGCAGAAAGCAAAAAAGCCAGAGGCTTTTTCGGGCGCTCTGACTTTCGGTATTCTGGTAGGCGCGATTGGATTCGAACCAACGACCCCCACCATGTCAAGGTGGTGCTCTAACCAACTGAGCTACGCGCCTACTGCAAAGAAGCGCGCATTTTACGTGGTTTCCAACGCATGTCAACAAAACCGGAGGGGGCGACACCAACATTTCCTGACGGCATACTGGTGATCGAGTCATTCCTTGCTGCCAGGGCAGTCGCAACCGATGAAACAAAGACGAAAATCGGCACCACCGCAGGCAACGCGACCCGATCCCGGCAAGCCGCCTGCCCCACCCCAACCGAACCAGGCTGCCGACAATGCCACGCAGCGCTGGCAGCGCAGCGTCCGTTTCAACTGGGATAACGGCGGCCGGCGGGGCGGCAGCAACGACGGCCGGCGCTAGCACCCGCCGTCATCGTGCCTCATCAGGCCCGGAAGAATTCCTCCAGCCGCTCGAACACCGCATGGTCGGCGCCATGCCGGCGCACGGCGAGCACGTCTTCCAGCTTTTCCACCTGCTTGATCATCTGCGGCAGCCGCTGGTCTTCGTTCACCATCAGCCAGATACGGCTTTTCTCGCCATTGCCGACCGGCATGACGAGGATGCCCTCGACGTTGTAGGCACGGCGCGAGAAGAGGCCGACGACATGGCTCATCACGCCGGCGTGGTTGTTGACGTCAAGTTCGAGGACGGCACGGGTCAGTGCATTGCGTTCGTTCTGGGTCAGTGCATTCATCTCATCAGCCTCCGATCATTTCCTTGTTCGAGGCGCCCGGCGGCACCATCGGGTAAACCTTCTCGTGCATGTCGATGCTGGCGTGGATCAGGCACGGTCCCGGCGTGTTCAGCGCATCGGCCAGCGCGGCCCGCGGCTGCTCGGCCTTGTCGAGATCGACGGCGCGGATGCCGAAGCCTTCGGCAACCTTGATGAAATCCGGTACTGCCTTGAACTTCGAGGCATAGATGCGCTCGCCGTAGAACAGCGTCTGCTGCTGGTGCACGAGGCCCAGCGTGGCGTTATTCATGAGCACGATCTTGACGTTGGCGCCTTCCTCCGCGGCGGTGACCAGCTCCTGGATGTTCATCAGGATCGAGCCGTCGCCGGAGAAGCAGACGACGGTGCGCTGCGGCTCGGCGAGCGCGGCGCCGATCGCCGCCGGCACGCCGAAGCCCATGGTGCCGAGGCCGCCCGAGGTCAGCCACTGGCGCGGGCGGCGCAGCGGATAGGCCTGCGACACCCACATCTGGTGCTGGCCGACATCGGTGCTGATCGTCGCTTCGTCGTCGAGCGCGGAGGCCACGGCGGAGATCAGGCCGTAGTGCGTGCGCGGGTCGTCGATGCCGGGCGTCTGCAGCGGATGCGCGGCCTTGAGGCCGGCCACGTGCGACAACCAGCGCTTCCGGAGTTGCGGCTGCACCTTCGGCAGCAGCGCCTGCAGCACCTTGCGCACGTCGCCGGTGATGCCGACATGGGCAGCCTTGATCTTGTCGAGCTCCGAAGGATCGATGTCGATATGGATGATCTTCGCGCCGGGGCAGAACGCCGCGACCTTGCCGGTGGCGCGGTCGTCGAAGCGGGCGCCGACGGCGATCAGCAGGTCGCATTCGTCGAGCGCAAGGTTCGTGCAGCGGGCGCCGTGCATGCCAAGCATGCCGAGCGACAGCGGGTGGTCGACCGGCATCGTGCCGAGCGCCATCAGCGTCATCACCGTCGGCAACGAGGCCGTCTCGGCCAGCGCCACAGCCAGATTGGCCGCACCGGAATGGACCACGCCGCCGCCGAGGTAGAGGATCGGCCGCTCGGCCTGTTCGATCATGGCGATGGCCTGGTCGATGGCAGCTGCGTCGATGGCAGGCGCCGGCTCGGGCAGGCCGGGGGCCGGCCATTCCTTCACTTCGATGCGCTGGTTCTGCACGTCCTTCGGGATATCGACCAGCACCGGGCCGGGGCGGCCGGAGGCGGCGATCGTGAAGGCGCGCGGGATCACTTCCAGCAGCTCCTCGGCCGAGGAAACGAGGAAGTTGTGCTTGGTGATCGGGATGGTCAGACCGTAGGTATCGACTTCCTGGAAGGCGTCGGTGCCGATCATCGCCTTCGACACCTGGCCGGTGATGGCGACGATGGGGATCGAATCGAGCTTGGCGTCGGCAATCGCCGTCAGCAGGTTGGTGGCGCCGGGACCGGACGAGGCCAGGCAGACAGCCGGCTTGCCGGTGGCGCGCGCCATGCCCTGCGCCATGAAGCCGGCACCCTGCTCATGGCGGGCGAGCACATGGTGGATCTTGTCGGTTTCGGAAAGTGCATCGTAGAACGGCAGGATGGCACCGCCGGGAATGCCGGCGACAGCGGTGATTCCCTGCCGTTCGAGGAGGCGCACGACGATCTGCGCGCCGCTGAGAGTTTCTGACTGACTGCTACTGCTTGGGGACTTGCTCGCTGACATGGGTATCTCCTTGTCGGTCTTGGTTTGCCGGTTTCACCGAGCGGGGCCCAAAAACAGAAACCCCCGCCCGGTTCGCACCGGCGGGGGTTTCTGGAAATCCTGGCTGCTGCCTGCCTAAATTCCGGTCCGCGACGGTGCGTGGCGTACTACGCCTACTACACGTACGACTACCGGTACCGAAATGGCCTGCACTGCCAGGAAGGCAGAAGCGGTGGCGATGTCGGTGCGGCGGTTCATGGCGGAAGGTTCTCTGGCTTAACTCGTTGAATCGAGCGTCGATTATGCGTGCGTTCGACACGCGAAGGCAAGCGGATTTTTCAGACACGGGACTCGCCGGAGCGGGCCGCTTGCGCCTATCATCCCAGCCGGACCAATCACGGAGATTGACGATGAGCCAGAACCCGTTCGCCGACATGCCGCCGATGAGCGAAGAGGAACTCGATGCCTGCGCCGCGCGAATCGCCGAGCTGCCGGAACCCCATTCGGACTGGGTAGCCCAGCTGCTGATCGAATGCCGCCGCGCACGTGCCGCGACCGGTGACATGCAGACGCCGGACAGCGGCACCGACCGGAGCATCAGCGAACCGCTCGGCGCCGAGCTTGCCCAGATCGTCCTTGATGCGTCGATCTGGCTAAGGACGCTCTGGGAAGTCGGCTACATGGGAGCGGCCACGCTGCCAGTGCCGCCACGAACCCACTTTCCCCAGATCGAGGTCGAGGACGTTCTCAAGTCGACGCTGTTCACCCGCATCCGGCAAGGCAAGTACCCCCTGCCCTTTCCGCCGCCGACACGCTGGGGAAGCCCATGGCACGAAGTGGTCGAATCCGATGAAGCGCAGGCGGTCGAAGCGGAAATCATCAAGGACGAGGGCCGCCCCGCCTTCGCCCGGATCGACGGCTGCAACAACTGGCGGATCGTCAGCGTCGAGAACACCGGCGGTGCTACAGCCTACGTCGTCCAGCACAGCGGCAAAGGCCCCGTCTACCGTCTGACCCCCGATCCGTTCATGGCGACCCTGCTGCGCCTGCCACCGGAATCGCAACGACGCATCGTCATGCGCGAACGGGCCGGAATTCGCAGCTATGCACTCGAATGGCTGCACGAAAACGGCCGCCAGGAAGAAGTCCCGCTACGGGCAGCCACCCGGGAAGGTGCCGAGGCAGCGGCGAATGCCTGGATTGCCCGCCACCACCCGGCACAATATGGCCGCGTCGGTTTCGACTACGCCTGAGCTTGCTCCAGAATGAAGAAAGGCCGGGAACGCTCAGGCATTCCCGGCCTTTCTTCGTTTCGACGACTGCCTTACAGCTGCTCAGGCCGTCTTCGCCTCGTCCTTCAGCGCACGGCGCAGGATCTTGCCGACGTTGGTCTTCGGCAGTTCGGTGCGGAATTCGACATGGTGCGGCACCTTGTAACCCGTGAGGTTGTCGCGGCAGTGGGCGATGATCGCTTCGGCCGTCAGCGCCTGATCCTTCTTCACCACGAAGATCTTCACGGCTTCCCCGGTCCGCTCGTCCGGAACCCCGATAGCGGCGACCTCGATCACGCCGGGATGCATGGCGACCACATCCTCGACCTCGTTCGGATAAACGTTGAAGCCGGAAACGAGGATCATGTCCTTCTTGCGATCCACGATGCGCAGGAAGCCTTTTTCGTCCATCACGGCGACGTCCCCGGTCCGCAGGAAACCATCGACCATGAACACCTTCGCGGTTTCCTCGGGTCGGTTGTAGTAACCCGTCATCACCTGCGGACCCCGCACGCAAAGTTCGCCCGGCTGCCCCTGTGCGACATCGGCGCCGTAATCGTCGCGAATGACGACTTCGGTCGAGGAAATCGGCAGACCGATCGAGCCGTTGTATTCCTTCAGGTTCAAGGGGTTGATCGTCACCGCGGGGGATGTCTCGGTCAGTCCGTAGGCTTCGAGCAGGGGCTTGCCCGTCACCTGCTTCCACTTCTCGGCAACAGCCTTCTGCACGGCCATGCCGCCGCCCAGCGTCACCTTGAGACTGGAGAAGTCGAGCTTGCAGAACTCGGCATTATGCAGAAGGGCATTGAACAGGGTGTTGACCCCGGTAATGACCGAGAAGCGGTGCTTGGCGAGCTCCTTGGCGAATCCCGGAATGTCGCGGGGATTGGCGATCAGGACGTTACGGGCACCGATCTGGAAGAAGGTGAAGCAGTTCGCGGTGAGCGCGAAGATGTGGTACAGCGGCAGCGCGGTGATGATGCACTCCTCGCCCTCCCTGATCGCCGGCTTGATCCAGGCATAGGCTTGCAGCACGTTGCCCACGATGTTGCGGTGGATCAGCATGGCTCCCTTGGAAACACCGGTGGTACCGCCGGTGTATTGCAGGAAGGCGATATCGTCGTGAGTGATCTCGACCTTCTTCAGCTCGGCACCGGCTCCCTTCGCCAGCACCGACTTCAGGGACACCGCACGCGGCAGGCTGTAGGCAGGAACCAGCTTCTTCACGTGCTTGACGACGAAATTGACGAGAGTGCCCTTGAGGCCGCCGAGCATGTCGCCCATCTTCGTCAGCACGACGTGCTTGACCGGCGTCCGCTCCAGCACTTCGGCCAGGGTCGCGGCGAAGTTCTCGATGATGACAATGACGTCGGCGCCGGAATCCTTGAGCTGATGCTCCAGTTCCCGCGGGGTATAAAGCGGATTGCAGTTCACCACCACATAGCCGGCACGCAGCGCGCCGAACATGCAGACCGGGTATTGCAGCGTATTCGGCATCATCAGTGCAATGCGCGCGCCCTTGGGCAGCTTCAGCACCGACTGCAGCCACGCGGCAAAATCGCGTGACAGGCGGTCGACCTCGCCATAGGTCAGTTCGACGCCCATGCTCACATAGGCGACCTTGTCGCGGTACTTGGCCACCCCCTTCTCGAAGAGATCGGCAACCGACGCATAGGTATTGATGTCGATCTCGGCAGGAATGCCGTCCGGGTAGCTTTTCAGCCAAATCTTTTCCATCTGTCCTCCAGGTGTTTTCAGGTTATGTTTTATGAGTAATACAAAAGGCCGCCCTGCACGGCGGCCTCCGGGCCCTGCTACCCGCAATCAGCCTTGTGCCTGTTCGCCCTCCGGCCAGTTGCGGATGTAATTCTTCAGCATCCGGTTCTCGAATCCCTGTTCCTCGAGCACGGCCTTGGCCACGTCGAGGAAGGAAATCACTCCCTGCAGCGTACCGCTGTCCATCACCGGCAGATAGCGCGAGTGCTTGTCGATCATCAGTCGACGGAGTTCGTCCACAGGCATCGAGGGCGGCACGGTGACCGGGTCGCGGACCATGACATCGCCGACGACGACGGTATCGAGCTTGCCCTTGTGCAGGTTGACGGCTTTCAGCACCTCGCGGAAAGTCAGCATGCCGACCATCCCGCCGCTTTTCATGACCACCAGCGAACCGACATCATTCTCGTCCATGATGCCGATCGCATCGGCCAGAGGTTGATCCGGCGTTGCCGTGTACAGCGTCGCCCCCTTGAGGCGAAGGATTTCCCGCACTTCCATTTGCTTCCCCTGATGCTTGTGTTATTGGAACGGCCACTCAAACGACCGTTTGGTATTGCGATGCTATCCCAAGAATCTGCTTTGTGAAAGTGACCGAGCACCAATTTGGTGCCTGTCGGGACATTGGCATCAGGTCACTTCCTTCAAGGATCCGTCGGCAAAGATCAGTGCGCCGCGAACCGGCCGATCCGGAAATATCCGGCGTATGGCTCGGCAGTATGCCGCAACCTGCTCGCGATAGGCTTCCAGGTAGTCGGTTTCGGGCCCGGAACTCTTGTAATCGAGAACCCAGAAACCTTCGGCATCTTCGACCAGCCGATCCATGCGGCAGAGCGCGCCGGCCTCGTCGGTGATTTCCATTTCGTTCCAGGCACGCAGGTAGCGCCGGTGGTCGAAGAAACGCTGCAGGGACGGCTGACCGAGCAGGCGATCGGCGATATCGGCAGCCCGCCGCGCCTCACGGTCGCCATAACCCAGCTCCCGCCACCAGCCGTCTTCTGCAATGTTCTCGGTACGCCGTTCCAGCATGGCGTGCAGCAGAATGCCGAAGCGGGACGCCGCATCGGGCGCCGCCTTTCTTTCGCCGACCGGATTCAGCGGCAGCCCCGCCGCTGCAGTTGCCGCCGCCACGGGAAGCGGCGAAGCAAGCGGAGCGGCTGCAAGCGGAAGCGTCTCGCCGTGGATCGCCCCGGCGGCCAGCCGGTCAAGTGCCGCCCGCAGGCGGTCGTAGGGGGTGACGGCGCCCCCCTTGCGCGAGTTCTCGATGCCGCTGGCAATGAACATCTGCTGAGCACGCGTCATCGCCACATAGAGCAGGTTGAGTTCCTCACGGGCAGCCGCAGCGGCTTCCGTCTCGAACAGTGCCGTACGCGAGGCCCCTCGTTCCTCTTTGCGGCCGACGAAGGAAAAGTGGTGCGGACGCGGCGCCTCGGGCGACCAGCCGACGAGCACGTCCCAGGCCTTGTCTGCAGGCGGCGTCGCATTGGCGTCGAGCAGCCAGACCAGCGGTGCTTCCAGGCCCTTGGCACCATGCACGGTCATGATCCGGACGCGACCGTCGGCAGCCACGGATTCGTCGGCGGCCAGTTCCCCCTCGTCGGGCGCATCGTCGCCGGCAATGCGGGCCAGCGCCTTCAATTCGTCGATGAAACGCGGCAGGCTGGGATAGCGACCGCCATCGAGATCGAGCGCCAGCAGCAGCAAGGCCTCGAGATTGGCCAGTGCGGCAGCGCGCCGGGCTGCCGGAACCGCGAGCCGATAGCGTGCCAGGACTTCGCCTTCGTCGTAGATGCGGTCGAGCAGGTCGTGCGCGGGCAAGTGCGCTGCTGCCGGCAACCACCGTTCGATCAGTCTGGCTGCGCGCAGCAGCCGCGGGCTCGCCTCGCCGGCTGCGGCCAGCGCTGCCAGGCGCATCACCCAGCTGTCTTCGCCACGTGCCGCCAGCCGCAGCAGATCCTCGTCGCTGCAGGCGAAGATCGGCGATTTCAGCGCGTGGGCGAGCTTCAGGTCGGCTGCGGGCGTCACGAGAAACTCGACCAGCGCAACGACATCCGTGACTTCCAGCGATTCGAGCAGGCCGCCGCGCGACGCAGCGACGAACGGGATGCCCGCAGCCGCCAGTGCCTGTTCGACCGGCTTGATGCGCGCACGGGTGCGCACCAGCAACAGCACGTCGCTGCAGCGCAGCGGACGCTCGATCACCTGCAGGCCCTGTCGCTCGCGCACGAGCGTCCGACCCAGCATGTGCGACAGCCGGTCCGCGACCTGCTCGGCTTCGCGCTGTCGGCGGTTGTCGCCGGGCGCGAGGTCGGGAACGCGGAGCGGGTCACGAAGTGGGTCGAGAGGCCGGGATTGCCGGTCGCCGGGAGCCACTACGGCATCCGCATCGGCATCTTCCTCAGCGGCGCACAGCGGCAGGAGCTCGACGCAACCGGGCAGGCCTGCAGCCAGCGAACGCTGCGTACGAAAGGGCTGGAATGCCGGCTCGTGCGCAAACAGCGCATTGACCACTTCAATGATCGGCGGCGCATTGCGCCGCGTCACATCCTGCGTCAGTCGTACCGCGGCGAACCGTTCGACCAGAAAATCGGCGGCTGTGGCAAAGAGACGGGGCTCGGCACGGCGGAAGCGATAAATCGACTGCTTCGGATCGCCGACGAGGAAAACCGACGGCCGGGAAGCATCGGTGTAGGCGGCAAGCCAGGCCTGCAGGATCTGCCATTGCAGGGGGTTGGTATCCTGAAATTCGTCGAGCAGCACATGCCGGTAGCGGGCATCCAGCCGAGCCTGGATGTATGCGGCACTCGCTTCGTCGGTAAGGAGTTGCAGCACCCGCCACTCGGCATCGACGAAATCGATCTGCCGCCGCTCCGCCTTGAACGCATCCAGATGGGCAAGGAACGCGTCGTGCACGAGGAGTGCATCGCGGTTGAATGCCAGGTTGCGCTCTTCCTGCTGGCGCGCCAGACAATCCAGCAGTCGTGCGCCGAGAAGGGCATGCAGGTCGAGGAAACGCTGGGCGCCTTCGCTGCCGAAGCGTTTGTCGAGCGCCTTGCTCGGCTTGCGCACACGCAGCGTGTTGCCGGTCGTGAGCAGCACACCGGCAAGTCCGGCAAAGCATTCCGCCGGGTCCTCGCCACCGGTTGCGGTCGTCATTGCGACAGCGAGGCGGGCAGCGAGCTTGCGGTCGGCGTCGAGCTCGCTGGCCTCCAGAAACCCGAGATAGGCATGAAAATCCGCCGCCCATCCCGGTCCGAAAAATTCTGCCAGCGCGGCTCCCTCCTCTGCGGCCCCGAACAGATCGCCAAGTTCAGCCACCACGGTGGCGACCGGCGCAGCCTCTCCGGCGACACGCGCCAGCCATTCGGCACGTCGCGCCATGCCGCGGACGACAAGGGTCCGCACGCTTGCAAGGCCAATTCCGCCCAGCAAGCGAACGAAGGCCTGCGCGACTTCGCCCTCGGACTCGCGCTGCAGGCGACGGGCGAAGGACTGCCAGAGTTCCTCGAAACGGCGTGCCCCATCCTCGGCCAGCGTGGCGCCGGCAAGATTGGCAGACAGCGGGGCGACCGCGACAAGGTTGAGGAACCAGCCATGAAAGGTGTTCACTGCCAGCCCGGGCGGCGAGCCGGTGACCGATTCGTACAGGCTGCGCGCCCGGCGCAGCGTTTCAGGCTCATCGCCTGCGCCCCGTTCTCCCAGAAAATGCAGGGCTTCAGCGTCAGTTGCCGTAGCCAGCAGGCGCAGCCAGTCGACAACCCGCTCCTCGATCTCGCGGGCGGCCTTGCGCGTGAAGGTGATGGCCAGAATTTCCCCCGGCTGGGCGCCGGCGAGCAGCAGGCGCACGATGCGTGACGCAAGCAGCCAGGTCTTGCCGCTGCCGGCACAGGCCTCGACGACGGCGCTGCGGGCAGGGTCGAGGGCGGCAGAGAAGTCCATGTTCTTCCCGTCACTCATCGCTGACATGATCCCGGCGGCACAGGCCGCGCATCTCGCACCAGGCACAGAGGCGATCGCTGCCGTGTGCCGGCAGGGGCGTGCCGCCGCGGACAGCCGCCATCGTCTCGACCAGCCGCCGGCCCTGGGCGGCAGCCGATGCGGCAAGATCACCGAGACAGCCCACCGTATCGAGCCGCTCGTCGTCGAGGGCGACATAGGCCGCCTCGACAGCCCCTTCGCGCAGGAGGGCATAGGCCGGCAGCTGGATGTCGTCAGCCAGCATCTTCTTCAGATCGGCACGCTTCTTCGTCTTGTAGTCGAGCAGACTCTCACCGTCCGGACCGCTGTCGACACGATCGATGCGGCCGTAGAGCTCGACGCTCCCGCCATCGGGCAGCGGCAGCAGGCGGGCGGCACGCAGCTCGGCAGCCTGCCAGTGCCATCCGGCAGCCTCGCGCTCCCGCTGCCAGGAAAGATAGGCGGGCAACTGCTGTTGCCAGCGCAGACGCCAGCCGATCGACAGCCAGTTGCCGGCCTCGGCTTCGGCGAATGTCGCCTCGACAATCGCCGTCAGCGCGGACAGGGCCTGCGTGTCATCCAGGTCGGAGAGTGACGGGTGTCCGGCGTGGAAACGTTCCAGCGAACGATGCACGAGCTGCCCGTAGTCGCTCTTTTCGAGTTCTTCGCTGACTTCGTCGAGTTCGTTCAGGCGCAGCACATGGCGGGCGAAGAACTGGTAGGGACAGCCGACCAGCGAGACAAGGCCGCTGACCGAAATCCGCGCCGGCACCGAAGCCGGCGGCAGCACCGGTGCCGCCTTTCGCGGCAGGGTGGGTGCCGTTGCCGTGGCGGGTGGCGACTCGGCCGGAAACGGCAACGGAGGCCGCAGCAGATCGTCGCCCCAGGCCAGTCGGTGCAGGGTCGACAGCAGATCGAACTCGGGGGCCAGCAGGCACGCCTCTCCCTGTCGCTCCCGCTGCCAGGTGACCACGACGCGCGGCACGGTCGACAGCAGGAGTTCCAGGTCGCGACGCAGCGCACGCTCGGAATCCTCGCGCGTCGGCAGGCCGAGATCGCGGCGCACGGCCTGATTGAAGAAACTGCCGCCGCTGGCTGCCGACAGCTGTTCGGCATCGGCACCGATGATCAACGCAGCCTCGAAACGGCGCAGCCGGACATCGTGGCGCGGCAGCATGACGACGCTGCTGGCGATGCTGCGATCCCGGAAAGCTCCGCCTTCGAACTCACGGTTGAGCCAGTCGCGCCACGCGGCAAAGGCGAACACCGCTTCGCTGCCGGCGAGCTCGGCCTGCCGCTGCGCAAGCAGCGCCATCAATTCGGCACCGGCAGCATCCTCCGTCAGGGAAACGTCCGCCCCTACCGCCTGCAATGCGCGGGAGAGACGGTCGATCCAGCGCGGCAGCGTCACCGGCTTGCCGGCAAGGATGCGCAGGGCAACTTCGAGGCGATCGAGCAGTGCCTCGGCGACTCCGGTCAACGGCATGCCGAAATCGACGGCCCGCCCCGCCTCCCGGGACATCGCCAGCGCTTCGCGGAAGGCGGGCAGGCCGGCACGCACGCCGGCGCGACGGATCGCCCGCTCCAGGCAGAGGACTGCAGCAGCCCGCTCCGCCACCGGCACATCGGCGAAGAGGTGCGGAGACTTGCAGAGATCGAGCAGGTCGAGGTGATAGGCACCACCGGCGACAGTTTCGAGCAGCGCATCGACGGTTGCAGCGGCGCGGGTCGTCGACAGTTTCCAGCCGGTCTCGTCGGCAGCGAGGACGCCATGACGCTCAAGCAGGGCGCGCAGGCGGCGGGCCGAAAGCCGGTCCTCGGCGACCAGGGCGATCCGCCGCAGGCCTTCGTTCAGCCAGGCAAAGACCTGAGCGGCAGCGGCCCCGGCTTCCTGCTCCCGCCCGCCGACGGCAACCAGTTGCAGGCGGCCGCCGAGCGGACTTGCCGGGTGGAGAGCCCCCAGATCGCGGGCTCGCTCAAGGAGAGGCGGATGCTCCCCGCCGGCGGCGAGCGGCTCCGGCCAGGCAGCGGCAAGCACTGCGGCTACGGGTGTCACCCTTGCCGCACGCGGCAAGGGTGCGCAGAGCGTCACCGGCTGCCTTGCGGCGTAGCGTGCGAGAAAGTCGTGCTCGGCCGGGGTCAGCCGCTCATCGGCCGGGCCGTCCAAAAAGACGAAGAGCGGCCGTTCGGCGGCGTCTGCCAGGCGGGCAAGTCGCATGCGATAGACCGACGGCGAATCGGGGCGGCCGCAAGCAGCCAGTGCCCGCCACATTTCGTGCACCACGCGCGCCTCGAAGTTGAGCGGCGCCGATTTGCGCAAGGCATAGGCGCTTTCGAGCTGCGCAAGCAGATCGGCCTCGTCTTCCGGCAAACGGACGGCTGCCGCCGAAAGCTCGTCGGAAAGGGTGGCCAGCTCGGCGGCGATGCCCCACAGGGCCGTTGCGTCGAACCAGCCGCGCGCTGCCAGTGCCGAGTGCAGCAGGACCAGACGCTCGCTCGCCGGCTGCGGGGCTGGCATCTCTGGCAGCGGCGCGGTATTGGCCCAGCGGCGCAGCGTGTCGAAACGGGGCAGCAGCAACGGACACCCAGCCGCACGCGCAAGCGCAGCGCGCAGCTCGGCAGCAAGCGGCAGCGACGAGACGAGGACGAGATGACGGGAAAGATCCGGCAGGTCGCTGGCAGCGGCCTGCAGCAGCAGACCGGCAGCAGCGTCGAGACAGCCCTCGTCCGGCGACAGGGAATGCGCCGAGAGGCTCATGCCGGATCAGCGCTGCAGATCCTTGAGCTTGCCGGGAACACCGTTCTGCGCATCGGCATCCGGCAGGGCATCCTTGCGCTCGGCGATCATCGGCCAGCTTTTTGCCAGTTCCGCGTTGAGGGCAGTGAATGCCTGCTGTGCGTCGGGCACGTCATCCTCGGCAAAAATCGCCTCGGCCGGGCACTCGGGGACGCAGAGCGTGCAGTCGATGCACTCCTCGGGGTCGATGACGAGCATGTTCGGCCCCTCGCGGAAGGCGTCGACCGGGCAGACATCGACACAGTCGGTGTATTTGCACTTGATGCAGTTTTCGGTGACGACGTAGGTCATGGGAATACGGCTCTCCGGACGGGGTGCCAACTATAGCGCATCCACCTCCCTGCTTCACTCATCCCGCGCCGAACACGACCAGATCGCGCCCAGACCGCTACTGGCGCCGGCAGGCACCGCAAACAGGCTCAGGACGCCCTGGACAAGCGGCGAACGGCAGCTTCGAGCCGTCCCTTTTCCGCCAGCACCTTGGTCGCATAACGAAGTTCGGCATCGTCAGCGGCCCCGGCAAACTGCTGTAGCCCGCCGACCAGCCCGCCGTTGCGGGCGATCGATTCCTTCAGGATACGCGTACCGATCTGGACATTAAGCACCGGATCGAAGAAGGACAGGCCATCGGCGCCCTCCGGCAGCTTGTCCTGATGGAAACGCGGCATGACCTGCATCAGGCCCTGAGCGCCGACAACGCTCTCCGAGAAGGGATTGAAGCGCGACTCGATGGCAATTACCGCCACGACCAGCAGCGGATCGACATGCATGGCACGTGCCGAGGACTCCGCAGCGACGAAAATCGGCTCCAGAGCCTCGCGGGAAACACGGTAACGACGAGCGACGAATTCCAGGGCGCCGCGCATCTGCGGCGTCAGCGTATCGACCCCGGACCCTTCGGCCATCGACATCGCGACATCGGTAGCACCCTGCATCTCGCCGACCGGAAAAAGGTTTTGCAAGCGCTCCATCACCTGGCCATCGCCACGATGGGAATCGACCAGCGCCACGAGCAGCAGGAGTCCAGCCGCCATCAGCAGGGCCTGGAATCCACGGAAAAGACCGGCAACAAGCGCAGATGCGCGCAGCCGATCGGACTTGAGCACGAACGTTGCGGACATGCTTCTCTCCTTTACTGTGCCGCCACGGATCGAACCAGAAAAACCAGTGATCGGTAGCGAACGGTTAAACGAGACGGCGCAGCAGAGGAGTGGAAGGAATGGGATCGCCCGAAAACACTGACGATTCGATGCAGAAGAGGCACCGGAGTTTTGCGCTGCGCCGCAGCAACAAGCGCATGATATTGATTTGTATGTTATTTGTCAATTTTGAATTCAGAAACAGATATTAAAATGCGGCTTCGCAGCACGCGAAACGGCAGAAAAACGGGCGCCGCAGCAGGCTTTCACGCCCTGGAATCGGCACCGACAGGCAAGCGTATTTCGCCTTCCCATGCCCGCCGTTTTTCGCTAGCATTCCCCCCGTCAGACAGAGACCGATCCGGAACCTCATCCGGCATCCTGAATTCCCACAGATCGATTGAACGAGGCTTTTTGATGAGCGAGCACATCCATTACGTCACCGACGACAACTTCGCGACCGAAGTCCTGCAGTCGCAGCAGCCGGTGCTGGTTGATTACTGGGCCGAATGGTGCGGCCCCTGCAAGATGATCGCGCCGATCCTCGATGAAGTCGCCAAGGAATACGCTGGCAAGCTGAAGGTGGCCAAGCTCAACATCGACGACAACCAGAAGACGCCGGCACAGTACGGCATCCGTGGCATCCCGACGCTGATGCTGTTCAAGGGCGGCAACATCGAGGCCACCAAGGTTGGCGCACTGTCCAAAGGCCAGCTCACCGCGTTCATTGACAGCAATCTGTAATCCCGTTAGTCTCGCCCCCTGAAAGCCCCGCACGACGCGGGAAAAGCAAGAAAAACGCCGTTCCGCGGCCCGGGCTTTCAGGCGCAGTTTCAGTAGTCGCAGCGCCCAACCCCTACCCTTTCCCGATCTTCCCGGCAGCCTTCTGCGCTGCGTCATCGCATCCTATCGCCAGATCAATCGACCCATGCGTCTCTCCGAACTCAAGAATTTTCACGTCAGCCAGCTGCTTGAGATGGCCACGGCCAACGGCATCGACAACGCCAACCGCCTGCGCAAGCAGGAACTGATCTTCGCCCTGCTGAAGAATCAGGCCAAGAAGGGCGAGAGCATTTTCGGCGACGGCACGCTGGAAGTATTGCCGGACGGATTCGGGTTCCTGCGCTCGCCGGACATCTCGTATCTGGCCGGAACTGACGACATCTACGTCAGCCCGTCGCAGATCCGTCGCTTCAACCTGCACACCGGTGACTCGATCGAAGGCGAAATCCGCACGCCGAAGGATGGCGAGCGCTACTTTGCGCTGGTCAAGGTGGACCGGATCAACATGGCGCCACCGGAAGCGACCAAGAACAAGATCCTCTTCGAGAACCTGACGCCGCTGCATCCGACACGCCACCTGAAGCTCGAACGCGACATGCGTGGCGAGGAAAACACGACCAGCCGCATCATCGACATGATCGCCCCGATCGGCGCCGGCCAGCGCGGCCTGCTCGTCGCCCCGCCGAAATCCGGCAAGACGGTGATGCTGCAGCACATTGCCCATGCCATCGCGGAAAACCACCCCGAGGCCGCCCTCATCGTCCTGCTCATCGACGAGCGCCCGGAAGAAGTCACGGAGATGTCGCGTACGGTCAAGGGAGAAGTCGTTGCCTCGACCTTCGACGAGCCGGCCACCCGCCACGTGCAGGTCGCCGAAATGGTCATCGAGAAGGCCAAGCGCCTGGTCGAGATGAAGAAGGATGTGGTCATCCTGCTCGACTCGATCACCCGCCTGGCCCGTGCCTACAACACCGTGCAGCCGGCCTCCGGCAAGGTGCTCACCGGCGGCGTCGATGCCAATGCGCTGCAGAAGCCGAAGCGCTTCTTCGGTGCCGCCCGCAATATCGAGGAAGGCGGCTCGCTGACCATCATCGCGACCGCGCTGATCGATACCGGCAGCCGCATGGACGATGTGATCTACGAAGAATTCAAGGGTACCGGCAACATGGAAATCCATCTCGACCGGCGCATGGCCGAGAAGCGGATTTACCCGGCGATCAACGTCAACCGCTCGGGCACCCGCCGCGAGGAACTGCTGCTGAAACCGGATGTGCTGCAGAAGATGTGGATTCTCCGCAAGCTGCTCTACAACATGGACGACCTCGAAGCGATGGACTTCCTGCTCGACAAGGTCAAGGCGACGAAGACCAACAACGACTTCTTCGACTCGATGCGCGGCGGCCGCTAGGTCTGGACTTTCCAGAAAAATTCAAGGATAATCGCCCGTTTTGCTGGGGCCGGTCACATCCGCCGGCCGCGAGAACCGAAAGGAAAAACCCATGAAAGCCGGTATCCACCCCGATTACGAAGAGATTCAGGTGACTTGCTCCTGCGGCAACGTCTTCACCACCAAGTCGACCATGAAGAAGGCGCTGCACATCGAAGTGTGCTCGGCCTGCCATCCGTTCTACACCGGCAAGCAGAAGATCGTCGACACCGCCGGCCGCGTCGAGAAGTTCAACCAGAAGTTCGGCAACCTGCGCAAGTCCGCCTGATCGGATCTCGCGCCGGAAGAAAGGCAGCCTCCGGCTGCCTTTTTCATTTGCCCTGAACGATGATCGACCGCGTCCCCATCGCTTTCCCTCTCCCGCCCCGGGGCTGGCCCCTGGTGGCGCTGCTCGCCGTCTTCATCCTTGCCGGCCTCGTCGGGCACGATCCCTGGAAGAACGACGATGCGATCGCGATCGGCATCGTCGCCGACATGCTGCAACGCGGCCACTGGCTGGTGCCGCACCTCGCCGACCAGGCCTACCCTGACGCACCGCTCTACTACTGGACGGCAGCGCTTACGGGCGCCCTCTTTTCCTGGCTGCTGCCGCTGCACGACGCGATCCGGCTGGCCAGTGGATTCTGGGTTGCGCTGACGCTGTTCCTTCTTTACCGCGCCGGCCGCGAATGGCACGGGGACGAACCGGCACCACACGAGTTCGCCATCGCCAGCGTACTGGCCATGGCTGGCTGTCTCGGCTTCCTCGTTCACGCCCACGAGGCACAGCCGATGCTGGTTTCGCTGGCCGGGCACGCTGCCGCGTACTGGGCATTGGCATTGCTGCCGCGCAAGCCGGAACGTGCCGCAATCATCTTCGGGCTGGCCATCGGCCTTGGTTTCCTCGGCAACGGGTTCGCCCCGATGCTCGCGCTGCTCCCGGTTTCCGTTGCTGCATTCTGGCTGGCTGCCGATCGGCCCCGGGCGGGGAAAACCTTGCTTGGCGGGCTCTGCATCGGGCTGGCCATCGCGACCCCCTGGCCGATTCTGGTGGCAGCCCTGCAACCAGGTCATTTCGCGCAGTGGCTGCACAGCGAACTCGTTCAGATCGGCAAGCCGGAGAACATGCTGGCAACCGCCTGGAACTACCTGGCGATGCTGCCGTGGTTCGCTTGGCCAGCACTGCCGCTGGCGTTGTGGACCCTGCGTTCAAAACGGCGCGTCCTGCACGCCCCCTGCTATCGCCTTCCCTTGCTCGCCGTCATTGCCGTCTGGCTGACCCTGTCGATAACCTTCGAGGCCCGCAGTCCATCGGCCCTGCTCCTGCTGCCACCCCTGGCATTGCTCGCCGCCCCCGGCGTCGCCACGCTGCGCCGGGGCGCTGCCAATGCCTTCGACTGGTTCGGCATCATGAGCTTCAGCTTCTTCTGCATTCTGGTCTGGATTGGCTGGAGCGCGATGGTCGCCGGCTGGCCGGAGCGACTGGCGGGCCGCGTGACGAAGCTGGCTCCCGGCTTCATCGGCGAATTCCGGCCGCTGCCGTTCGCGATCGCCGTCATCGTCACGCTGGCCTGGGGCTGGATGCTGACCACCGGCCAGCGCCAGCGATCACCCTGGCGTGGCCTGGTGCACTGGCTGAGCGGGCTGACGGCTCTGTGGCTGTTGCTGATGAGCCTCTGGCTGCCATGGATCGAATACGGCAAGAGCTATCGCTCGGTCGGCGTAGCCATCAAGGCCGAATTGCCAGCGCGGCCGGGCTGCGTCGTCGGCCGCAACATCTCCGACGCCAACCGGGCCCTGATCGACTACTTTGCCGGCATCCCCTTGCGCAACGAGAAGCACGCCAGCAGCACACGCTGCCAGTGGATGCTGGTGCTGCGCGAAGCCAGCCAGCGGCGGAACCTCGATCTCGAGGGCTGGGACGTGATCAGCGAAATGCGCCGGCCGAGCGAGAGAAGCGAACGCTTCGTGCTCTACCGGAAGGCGGACTGAGCGCCGCAGCGCTTCTCAGTGCATCAGCTCGCGCTGCCGCTCGTCAGTTGCGACTGCAGGTAGTTTTTCAGCCCCACCCGGTCGATCAACCCGAGCTGCTGCTCCAGCCAGTGGGCATGATCCTCTTCGGTATCGTCGAGCATCTTGACCAGCCCCTCGCGCGTGACGTAGTCGCCCAGCACTTCGCAACGGGCAATGACAGCCTTGAGATCGGCCACGACCCGATACTCGACCGCGAGGTCACTCTTCAGCATCTGCGGCACATCCTTGCCGATCTTCAACGGTGACGCAGGCGTCATTTCGGGCCGGCCATAGAGAAAGAGGATGCGACGGATCAGCCAGTCGGCATGCTCGGTTTCGTCATGCATCTCGTGCCAGACACGCTCGAACAGACGCGTGTAGCCCCAGTTCTCGTACATCCGGGCATGAATGAAATACTGGTCGCGGGCAGCCAGTTCACCAGCCAGCAGATGATTGAGCGCAGCAATGATTTCCTTGTGGCCTTGCATGTCCTTGCTCCTTCACAGCTTCAGGAAGTTGTCGCGGTAGTAGCGCAACTCGGCGATTGACTCACGGATATCGGTCATTGCCGTGTGATCGGCCTTCTTCACGAATCCTTTCGCGACATCCGGCTTCCAGCGCCGGCAGAGTTCCTTGAGCGTCGACACATCGAGGTTGCGGTAGTGGAAGCATGCTTCCAGTGTCGGCATGTAACGCGCCATGAAGCGACGGTCCTGACAGATGGAATTGCCGCACATCGGAGAAATGCGGTCACCCACCCACTCGCGCATGAAGGCAATGGCCTGTTCGGCAACCATCGCCTCATCGCTGGTCGAGGCGCGGACCCGCTCGATCAGGCCGGAGCGGCCGTGCGTCGACTTGTTCCAGTCATCCATTCCGTCGAGTACGGCATCGCTCTGGTGCACGACCCATACCGATGATTCCGCCAGCGTTTCAAGATTGGCATCGGTCACCACCATCGCCAATTCGATGATGCGATCGCGATCGGGGTCCAGCCCGGTCATTTCCATGTCAAGCCAGACCAGGTTGTTTGCGTCTTGTGCCATATAATTCGCCTGAACTCGTAAAGCCCGTATTCTGTCACAACGGCATGGCCGATCACTTCACTTCCCTCTTTCTCGCCGCCCTCATCCTCTCCGTCCTCGTTCGCGTCTGGCTGGCATGGCGTCACATCCGCCATGTCTCCGCACACCGGGCAGTCGTACCAGGAGACTTTGCGGAGCGAATCTCGCTGGCAGCCCATCAGAAAGCGGCCGACTACACCACGGACAGAACACGCTTCGGCCTGCTGGGCCTCGCTGTCGAAACTGCATTGCTGCTCGCGTTCACGCTCGGCGGCGGACTCGATTCGATCGCTACATTCTGGAACGCGAAGCTCGAAGGCATCTGGCAGGGTCTTGCACTGATCATGACCGTAATCGCCATCTCCAGCATCGTCGACCTGCCGCTCGCAGCCTGGCGCCAGTTCGTCATCGAGGCTCGCTTCGGCTTCAACCGGATGACGCCGGGGCTGTTCCTCATCGACCTGCTGAAAGGGGCGACTATCGGCACCCTCATCGGCGCACCGCTGATCCTCGCCGTGCTCTGGCTGATGGCTGCGATGGGCAGCGACTGGTGGCTTTACGTCTGGGCCGTGTGGTGCGGCTTCAATCTGCTGATTCTCTTCATCTACCCAACCTGGATAGCCCCGCTGTTCAACAAATTCACCCCGCTTGCCGAAGGCGATGCACGGGCCAGGATCGAAGCGCTGCTGGCTCGCTGCGGCTTCCGCTCAGGCGGACTCTTCGTCATGGATGGCTCGAAGCGATCGGCTCACGGCAATGCGTATTTCACCGGTTTCGGCAAGACCAAACGCATCGTTTTCTTCGACACCCTGCTTGAGCGTCTCTGCCCGGAACAAATCGAAGCCGTTCTCGCGCATGAACTGGGCCATTTCCACCATCGTCACGTGCAGAAGCGCATCGCGCTGATGTTCGCGCTATCGCTCGCCTTCCTGGCACTGCTCGGGCAGCTGGGCGATGCGTCATGGTTCTTCACCAGCCTCGGCATCGCACAGGCCGGCAACCAGACACAGGCGATGGCGCTGACACTTTTCGTCCTCGTCGTTCCCGTTTTCACCTTCCTGCTGACACCGCTGGGCAGCCTGCTTTCACGCCGGCACGAATTCGAGGCTGACCGCTATGCGGCGACACATGCCAGCAGCAGCGACCTGATTCGCGCGCTGGTCAAGCTCTACGAAGACAACGCGGCAACGCTGACCCCGGACCCGCTGCATTCGCAGTTCTACGATTCACACCCTCCGGCTGCGATTCGCATCGCCCACCTGCGACAGCTTGCACGATGACAATCAACGGACTCGTCATCGCTGCCCACGGGCGCCAGTATCTGGTCGAGTTGCAGGATGGCTCGACCCGCCTGTGCTTCCCGCGCGGCAAAAAGAGTGAGCTGGCCTGTGGCGATCGAGTGACGATCAAGGCCACCGGTGACGGGCAGGGTGTCGTGGAGAAGATCGGTGAGCGCAGCAGCCTGCTTTATCGCTCCAACGAGTTCAAGCAGAAGCTGATCGCGGCGAATGTCACCCAGATCGTCATCGTCGTGGCCACCGAGCCGTCGTTTTCCGACGAACTGGTCACGCGTTGCCTGGTCGCCGCCGACAGCCAGGGGATCCGGCCGCTGATCGTTCTCAACAAATGCGATCTGACCGATCGCCTGGCAGCCGCCCGGGCGGCCCTGGATATCTACCGAAAGCTGGGCTATTCGATCGTCGAGTTGTCGGCACGGCTGTGCGCCCAGACCCTGCTGCCTCATCTGCATGGGCAGACGAGCGTGCTCGTCGGCCAGTCCGGAATGGGAAAATCGACACTGCTCAACGTCCTCATACCGGGGGCCAACGCCGCCACGCGCGAGATTTCGGAAGCGCTCGATTCGGGCAAGCACACGACCACCCATGCCCGCCTCTATCACCTCGATGCCGAGTCGGCACTGATCGACTCTCCCGGACTGCAGGAATTCGGCCTGCATCACCTCGACGTCGCCGCCCTCGAGGCCGGCTTTCCTGAATTCCAGACGTTTCTCGGCCGGTGCCGCTTCCGCGATTGCCGCCACGACCGCGAGCCGGACTGTGCCTTGCAAGCCGCGGTCGGGCGGGGTGAGATCGACCCTCGACGCTTCTTCCTCTATCGTTCGCTCCGCAGCGAAGCCTCCTGATTCGGCGCCCGGAAAGCAGAATCCCCGGCAGATGAAGCAACTGACGGGGATTCAATCTTGGCAGCGGCAAGCCGTCTGCCCTCGTGCATGGATTACTCGCCCTGCGGCTTCTCGTCCATTTTCTTCTTGAAGAAACGTGCGTAGTAGACCGACATGCCAGCCGTGAAAACGATCACGAAAAGGCTGAACAAGCCGATGTCGCTACTGAACAGCAATTCCCAAGCCATGGTTTTACCTCCCGTACTAGTTGGAAACGGATACTGCCGCCTTCAGAGTGGCGGCCGTTTGCTCTTTGGGATTCCATTCGCCGGCAATTCGCCAGCGACGTCCTTCGTCCTCAAGAAGAAGATTCCAGCGACCGGCCGTCAGCGGCGCCGACATGCGCCCGACATAGAGGCCGGCGGCATCCTTCTTCATGATCAGCTGCTGGTCGGCGCCCGCACGGGTCGGATGGAGAATCTTCAATAAAAGTGTCTCCGTCCCCTCAAGCGCCGCCGGCGCGGACAGGAATATCCGCACGTCGAGGCCATTGGCACCAACGACGAATTCTCCAGACAGCCCCAGACCCGCAGCCCGCTGATCGCGCTCGATCTGCTGATTCACTGCAAGACCCTGCTTGTAGTAGTCGGAGTCAACGAGGCCGTCGCTGCTGCGCACGGCCAGCCACGCGGTAATGAAGCCGGCGACGACGACGATGGCGGGGCCGGCCATCAGGATCCATGGCCAGGGCTCGCGGTACCAGGGTTTCGACTGGGAATTCAGGATATTCATGGCAGGATGAAGGTCGCCTTTTCGCTGACTGCAATCTTTTCGTGGTTCTGTGCCTGGACGTCGAAGCGGATCTGGTTCGATCCCTTCTTGCCGGCACCCGGTTCGACGAGGACGGTGACGCTGACGGACTTGGTGCTGGCCGCCGGCACCTCGACAATCCGTTCGCCCGACATGTCGATACCCTCAAGCCCGCTCACCGACAGCGCAAAACGATGCGCCGTTTCCCCGGTATTGATCACGTGCAGGGTATAGAGGTTCTCGATGCGGCCATCGTCGGCCTCGCGACTGAGCACGGAACGATCCCGGATCACGTCGACCTTGAGCGGCACGCGGGTCGCCATCGACCAGGCGGTAGCGACGATGATCAGCACCAGAATGCTGCCGTAGAGCAGCGTGCGCGGACGCATCAGGTGGGCGAGGATGTCCTTCTTCGTATAGTGCTTTTCCAGTGCCGCCTCGGTCGAGTAGCGGATCAGGCCGCGCGGATAGCCGACCTTGTCCATCACCTGATCGCAGACATCGATACACGCGGCACATGCGATGCACTCCATCTGCAGCCCATCGCGGATGTCGATGCCGGTCGGGCAGACCTGCACGCACAGGCTGCAATCGACGCAGTCGCCGAGGCCCTTCGCCTTGTAGTCGATGCCCTTCTTGCGCGCACCGCGCGGCTCGCCGCGCTCGGGATCGTAGGAAATGATCAAGGTATCGGGGTCGAACATCACGCCCTGGAAGCGGGCGTAGGGACACATGTACTTGCAGACCTGTTCGCGCAGGAAGCCGGCCTGCATGTACAGAAAGCCGGCGTAGAAGAGGATCCAGAACCACTCCCACGGGCCGAACGACAGGGTGGTGGCGGATGCCATCAACTCCCGGATCGGCGTGAAGTAGCCGACGAAGGTGATCCCGGTCCATAGCGCGACCAGCAGCCACAGCGCATGCTTGGTCGCCTTCAGGCGCCACCAGCGCGCATCGCGCGGCCCCTTGTCCAGTTTCATCCGGGCCGGACGCTCGCCCTCGATCTTGCTTTCGATCCAGAGCAGGATCTCCGTGTACACGGTCTGGGGGCAGACATAGCCGCAGAACAGGCGCCCGCCGATGGCGGTGACGAGGAATAGCGCGTAGGCCGAGATGATCAGCAGGATGGCAAGGTAGAGAACATCCTGCGGCCAGAGGACCAGGCCGAACAGGTAGAACTTGCGCTCGATGACGTGGAACAGCACAGCCTGACGCCCATTCCACTCGAGCCAGCACGTGCCGTAGAAGATCAGCTGGGTAAACCAGACCATTCCCCAGCGCCAGTTGGCAAAAAGACCGGTCACGCTGCGCGGATAGACCTTCTTGTGCTTCTCGTAGAGGCTTTGCGTATTGACGACGGCAACCTTGGCGCCGCTATCGTTCGGCTGATTCATTTGATGTCCTGATCTTCTTCAGAATTACACGAGTTACTAATATTCCACGAAGTGGATCATGTAATTTTGACGGATATCAGCAGAGGAGTCTTGTAGAAAGAAGTGCGGACCCTTTCCGGGTCCGCACCACTGGGCGAATTACTTCTTGTCGCTAGCAGCCGAAAGGCCGTAGACGTAGGCAGCCAGCACGTGCACCTTGCCTTCGCCGAGGAATTCCTTCCAAGCCGGCATGACGTTCTGACGACCCTTGGTGATGGTCTCGACGATGGCGGCCTCGCTGCTGCCGTACAGCCAGACCTTGTCGGTCAGGTTCGGGGCACCTACTGCATGCATGCCCTTGCCATCGGCACCGTGGCAGGCCGCACAGGCTGCAGTGAACTTATCCTTGCCCTTCGTCGCCAGCAGCGAATCGTGAGCCAGACCGGACAGCGAACGGACATAGTGCGCCACTTCCTTGGCACCGGCAGCGCCACCGACGGCCTCTTCATTGCCGCCATAGGCCGGCATCATGCCGTTGCGGCCATTGGCGATGGTCTCGATCAGCTGCTCCGGCTCACCACCGTACAGCCAGTCGTTGTCGGCAAGATTCGGGAAGCCCTTCGATCCCTTGGCATCCGAACCGTGACACTGCATGCAGTAGGTCAGGTACAGGCGCTTGCCGGTCTCCATCGCTTTCTTGTCGGCAGCCACTGCCTTCAGATCCATCGCCAAGTACTTGTCGAAAAGTGGCTTGCTTGCGGCTTCTGCTTCTTTCACTTCTTTTTGATATTCATTAGCAGAAGACCACCCCCACATTCCGGGGAAGCTCCCCAATCCAGGGTAGAGAACGAGATAACCCAGCGAGAACACCACAGTGATGTAGAACAGCCAGCTCCACCACTTCGGCATCGGGTTGTTGTATTCCTCGAGGGTCTCGTCCCAGACATGGCCGCAGGTTTTTCCCTCAGTAAAGCTCGCCTTGCTCTGAACCCAGAGAAGGGCCGCACAGGCAAAGATACTGACCAGCGTAATGATGATCACGTACCAGTTCCAGAACTCATTCACAAAATCGCTCATGATGTCTTCCTTTGTTCTTGGCGCGCCGGGCCGGCGATGACCCGGTCGCCTTCATCCTCTACGAACGGCAGATTGGCGGCTTCTTCGAAGCGCTGCTTGCTCTTGCTGCCATATGCCCACCAGACGATGCCGATAAATACCGAGAACGACAGCACCGTGACGATGGATCGTAGATCGTTGATGTCCATGGCCTTACTTCACAGCCTTGAGGGCAGTACCCAGACCTTGCAGGTAGGCGACCAGCACCTCCAGCTCGGTCTTGTCGCCGATGGCTTCCTTGGCACCCTTGATCTCATCTTCGGTGTAAGGAACGCCGAGCTTGGTCAGGCCACGCATCTTGCTTTCGATATCGGCACCAACGGTCTGCTTGGCGGCACGCTGGGCGAGCCACGGGTAGGCCGGCATGTTCGACTCGGGGACGACGTCGCGCGGCTGCATCAGGTGGGCGATATGCCACTCATCCGAGTAGCGGCCACCGACACGATGCAGGTCCGGACCGGTACGCTTCGAGCCCCACTGGAACGGGTGGTCATAGACGAACTCACCCGCCACCGAGTAGTGGCCGTAACGCTCGGTCTCGGCGCGGAACGGACGAATCATCTGCGAATGGCAGTTGTAGCAGCCTTCGCGGAGGTAGACATCGCGCCCGGCGAGTTGCACTGCGGTGTAGGGCTTGAGCCCCGGCACCGGCTGCGTCGTGGACTTCTGGAAGAACAGCGGAACGATTTCGACGAGGCCGCCAACACTGACCACGAGAACGGTCAGGATGATCATCAGGCCGACGTTACGTTCGATCTTGTCGTGCGTAATCATTTTGTTTTATCTCCCTGAATCAGGCGTGATGGCCCGCCGGTGCCAGCACCGGAGCATCTTCGGTCTTGCCGCCAGCCATGGTCTTGAACATGTTATAGGCCATGATCACCATGCCGGAGAGGAAGAGCAGGCCGCCGACGAAGCGGATCGTCCAGAACGGGTAGCTGCCCTTGACCGCTTCAACGAAGCTGTAGGTCAGCGTGCCATCCGGGTTGACCGCGCGCCACATCAGGCCCTGCATCACACCGGCAATCCACATCGAGGCGATGTAGAGCACGACACCGATGGTCGCCACCCAGAAGTGCACCGTGATCAGCTTGACACTGTGCATCTCGGGCTTGCCGAAGAGGCGCGGCAGCAGGTAGTAGATCGAGCCGATCGAGACCATGGCCACCCAGCCGAGGGCACCGGAGTGCACGTGGCCGACGGTCCAGTCGGTGTAGTGCGACAGCGCGTTCACCGTCTTGATCGCCATCATCGGACCTTCGAAGGTCGACATGCCGTAGAACGACAGCGAGGTGATCAGGAACTTCAGGATCGGGTCG
>VFQM010000748.1_pt1 | contig 33390 bp, 25 predicted proteins | sample 3512391 | NCBI WGS metagenome assembly VFQM01 (sample SAMN10412369, study PRJNA504923) | tailings metagenome | isolation source: Replicate 1 from Balatoc abandoned mine | place: Philippines
ATCATCTTTCCGGTAAGAACTAATATAGCAGCAATAATCGACCACAGCTTTAAGGTAATATTTTGAGTCAATTTCATCTTGTATTGACCTGTCTAATAAAATATCCCAGTTTGTGGTGATAACGCTTACATTATCAACATTAGGATAATTTTTGTCTTTTCGCTTTTGACATTCGTCCACTAAAAATTTCGCAAACCTATCAATGTAGCCTTTATCTGAGGTTAAGAGAATATGCTGTAATGTCTTGCCAATTAGATAGTAAATTAAGCCTCGAATTTCTTTTACTTGGTCAATGCTTAAATTTCTAAATGATAAATTATCCAGTAAACACTTATCTAATGGGGTAAATATATCTTCGAATGGAATTTTGTTTTGTAATGGCTCAGGGATATTAAGTGTGTTCGTCAGAAAATCTTTAAACCGATCAACAGTCCCTGAGATAAATATGTATGGGTCCGAATTGTGGATTTCAAATATCTTTTCTACCAACTTTTCCTGTGATGGAGCTCCTGCGTCCATAGAAAAACCTGCGCCTAAGATGTAAACAGTTTTGGTCATGGTCATTTTGTTTAGTAGGGTTGCACAGCTTGCTGCTAACGTCCGTGGCTTTATGCTGGTTGGATAATCCGTGTTCCGAATGCTGGCTTGGCCACTAAAGCCCCGATTAGTTAAAGCCAATTTACTGCAGCCCAATTGAAACACTAAAGCCTATGGGCCATTGCTAAACCTCCAACTGGCGTAAAGCCTTTTGTTAACGGCTGCCTTTCACAAGTTGTATCTCTAACCCATCATATAGAAGTTGAGCATGCATCGCAACTGTCTTAATGATAGTATTATAATTTGGAGAACTGTCAATTGAAAACTTTGTATCTTTCTTCCGATTCTGGAAAAATTCTTTAAATATCCCTTTTTGATACGTTGTCCAATTCTCCATCTTTGCTTTGTCAATTTTGCCGTTTGAATGAACAACAGCATGTCGCACTTCAGAAAACACAATATACCATTCAGCTAATTGATCGACTATAGTTTGGATTTTAGCATGCCTTTTTGAGCTAAATGCATTTATTAGTTTAAAAAGTTGCTTATTGTTTCTATTATTCTTATGGCAAATTTGGATTAGACTTTCTCGGCATGAATTGAAGCTTTTTAAATCTAATCGCGGTTCAATACGCTTGGCCAGAACTCTATCTTTTGTGGCCTTTAATGCAACTATGTCTTTAAGAAATGTTTCAAAAGCTTCGAAACTTTGGGCAACACAAAAGTTTGAAAATTGCATTTGAACATTCGCAACTGTCTTAACTAAATTTCTCGAATTGACAGTATAAGTGTGAATGAATTCATGCTGACCAATTAAATAATTTCTAAAAACTAAATGAGACCCCATATAAAATGAATTGGGAGCACGCTTTGCATTTTTTCTTATCCTAACTGCATCTTGAAAATGATTCTTAAGCTGAAACATAATTCCAGAATACAAGCCAAGTCTATTAGACAGATCTTTAAATATTTTGTGTCTTTCAATTTCCATAGGTTGCCGCAACCATAAAATATACGCTACTAATTATTGAAAGATTAAAACGGTAGCAATACAAATAAAGTTTTTATTATTATAGTTTTTGAATTGTCGTTGCATAAATACACTTATAAATTTTGTATTTTCAGTTAATTAATCAATCAATATACTTATTGTATTTCTAAATTCTAATAATAGCAAAGCCTCCTGAGTCCCAAGCATAAGAGTCACAGGTCAGTATGTCATTACAAACGAAACAATTGGGGGAGGAATAAATTGGGCATATGAATATAATAAATATTTTTAGAATATCAAATTTCAGGGATTGGTTTTAAATCGGGAATCTTCAAAAAAGAAGTGTTCATTTCCTACCGTGAAAAAACTGTCATTTTTTGGAGTTAGACAGTTTAAAAAAGTGAAATTATGTTTTAACTTAACGTAGACTTTAAAACTATAACCTTGAGAGCCATTATCATTGAGGATGAATACCACAGTCAAGTTCAACTTAAATCATTAATTACTAAGTATTGTTCTGATGTTTCCATAGAGGGAGTTGCAGAAACGGTAAATCTAGGACAGGAATTATTTTATGAAAAAAGGCCTGATACCATCTTTCTAGATATTGAACTTGGTGGTGAAAGTGGGTTTAATATATTAGAATCAATAAAGGATCATACTTTTTCTGTTATCTTCACATCAGCCCATGAAAAATACAGTTTAAGAGCTATTAAATTTGCTGCACTGGATTATCTATTAAAACCCATTCAAATAAATGAACTTGTTTTAGCAGTTGAAAAAGCAAAAAATAACCAAATAAAATTCAATCAATCTAAACAGCTAGACTTATTGCTTAAAAATTTAAAATCAGAAACTTACTGTTATCAAACAATAGCAGTTCCACTAAGTAGAGAGATTAGATTACTGAAAATTAGCCAGATTTTATACTTGGAATCTTCCAACAACTATACCACTATTCATACAACAGAATCAGAAAAACTTATTGTTTCAAAAGGGATCTACTATTTTGATGAACTCTTATCATCCATGGGTTTTATTAGAGTACATCAAACTTTTTTAGTAAATAAACGATTTATAAAAGGAATAGTAAGCACAAATGAACTAGTGTATCGACCCCTTAATTTTTGGACAAAATGGGGTTAAAATTTGAGACAATTTCTGATTTTTTTTCTGTTTTATAGGGTACGGAATTTTGATTAAAGATTTGCAAGAACTGCTCTGGTGATTTTCTGCCCAATGAGCCATGCTTTCTGTGATTGTTATACCACTCGTAATAGCGGTTAAAAATCAATTGCGCATGATAAATGGATTCGAACTCGTAACGTTCAACTACTTCTCTTTGCACATTGCTGTGAAGCGATTCTATGTAGGCATTTTCCTCTGGTGTAGCCACATGGGTAAATTCCTGGTTAACGCCTTTATCCTTCAAGAACTGCCTTACCACGGTTGCAATGAACTGGGATCCATTGTCGTTTCTAAGCGTTACGTTTTCAATCTTGTATTCCATCAGCAGCTGGGACAGTAAAATGATTACATCGCCTTTTTTGATGTTAAAACGAAGCATATGCGTCAACACTTTTCGGCTAAAAGCATCAATAACAGTCAGCAATAATGCATTTCTCTGAGCCCCATGGATATGGATATACTTAATATCCATGCATAGGTGTTCAAGCGGTTTTTCAGCTTTAATCTTTCTGAAGCGTACAAACTGTCTGGGAACACCAATGGAACCAATGCGACGATTAAATAGCAAATGGTTGATTTTCATCAGCCTGTACACTTTCTTGTGGTTAATGATGTAGCCTAAGTCTTTGAGTTCATCCCAAACATTTTTGTAGCCATAACAACAAAATTCTTGTTGCAGGATAGCTTCTACTACATTAACCACTTCCGTGTTAGCAACAAGTTCTCCGTCTTGCGTAATGGTCATTTGGGATGGTTTACGACCACGTAAACCATCCCCTCGCTTGTAGTAATAACTACTGCGGGGAACACCTGACCAAGACAAAAGATCCTGTTTGCTTACCATTGGATGTGATTGAAATTGCTGCATTACTTCGACCGACGCTGCTCGTGGAATTGACTTTTTTTTAAAAGCTCCGTTTTGAACTCAAGTTCAATCTGCTGCTTGGCTACTATGTTCTTCAGCAAACGAACTTGTTCTTCCAGGGCTTCCAGTTCTGGATTACGAACCTTTACATACGATTGAAGATTGGCAACACCACCTTCATTAAAGTTCTCCTTCCACCTTCTAAATACAGTCGGTGAAAGATTGTGTTTCCGTAAGGTAGCACTTACTCCTATTTGATCTGCTTCATTGATGATTGACAGTTTCTCCGAAGCTGAGAAACTCCTTCTTGACTTTGACATGATACCTAAATTTAGTGACTTAATTGTTGTTACAATCTTGTCCAGCTATTTAGGGGGTCAATACAATATAGAAATATGGAAACCAGTTGTAGGTTATGAAGGATATTATGAAGTTTCACTTAATGGTATAGTAAGAGGAATTGAAAGAATGATAGTTACCAAAGCAGGGCTAAGAACATTCAAAAGAAAAATACTTAAGAAGAGGATAAATAATTGTGGTTATGCAGAAGTAAGACTTTCTAAAAATGGCAAGAAAGCAACTGGTTTTATACATGTGCTTATAGCCAAGGCATTTTTACCCAATCCATATAATAAACCACAGGTTAACCATCTAAATGGCATAAAGTCTGATAATTGCATAGACAATTTAGAATGGTGTACCCAAGCAGAAAATATGAGGCATGCCTTTAAAATTGGTTTAATGAACAAAACAATTAAAAAAGTCATAAATCTTTGTACTGGAATAAAGTATAAAAGTGCATTTGAAGCTGCAAAAGAACTAAATATGAACTATAGGACTATTAAAAACTACCTGAATGGTAATAGAAAGAACCAAACTTGTTTAGAGTATTTGTCTGATTTATAAAAAAAGCGTGAAAATTTGGCAATTCAATACAAAAAGTCCTTAAATTGGGTTATCCCCCCAGATTTAAGAATAAAAATTTATAAAATTTGAATGAACATATTATACTTTGAATGAATACTAAAAAGGAAACCTCATCGTTATAATAATAAAGTTTTTAAGAATTTCATTTAAATATTTGAAAGTGAGTTTCCTTTATATTTATTTCAAATAGACTAAATCTTAAAGAAAAGTTTTAACGTTTTTTATGACTATTACATTAAATCAGTTTAGACAGAATATTTATTTTTATTCTTTAATACTGATAAATAAAAAATTTAGCCTTTAATAAAACCAATAAAACAAACAACCATGTCATTGAAAAAATTAACCTCAGGCTACAAAGTACAAGACCCAACTACCTATGCTAAGTATTTTGCAACAAAAGAAAAATATTTTAGTGGTCAAGTTATAGTGAAGCTAGATGTTAAAAAAGAAATGGAAAAAGCTCCAAGTAAAGCTGCTTCAAAAAAATGAGTACAAAAAGACATTCAATGTATGATGCAAACTTTGATTTCAAAAGATTTGCAGAAGAAACTCCACCTACAGAATTAGAAGAAGAACATTACAGAACAGTATTTCGAAGAGACTATGCTAGGTTGCTCCACTCACCAGCCTTTAGAAGATTAGTTGGCAAAACACAACTTTATCCAAACAACGAATCTGACTTTTTCAGAAACAGACTAACTCATTCTCTTGAAGTAGCGCAAATTGCTAAATCCATTGCGATTAAATTAAATGCTACCCAAAAATTTGCAGATAATAAGACTCCTTTAGATATTGATACTGACTTAGTTGAGACTGCTGGTCTATGCCATGACTTAGGTCATCCTCCATTTGGGCATCAAGGTGAAGAAGCATTAGACGAATGCATGAGAGATTTTGGTGGATTTGAAGGAAATGCACACACACTAAGGTTAATAACTAAACTTGAGAAAAAGTTTCTAGTAGACATAAATAACGCAGAAGAAGGAATTGTCTCAACTACAGGTAAAGATATTAGGGTAGGTTTAAATTTAACTTATAGAACTATTGCTTCTATTTTAAAATACGACAAAATCATCCCTTATAATATTGATAAAAGATTAAAAGAAAAAAACTTAAAGAAATCAGAAGTTGGAAAATTAAAAGCAGTTAAAGGATATTATAAGTCTGAGGAAGATATAGTGGATTTTGTAAAATCACATGTATTGAGAGGTAAAGAACTACCTGCTAAGGTTAACTTTAAAACCATTGAATGCCAAATTATGGATTTGGCAGATGATATTGCCTACTCTACATATGATTTAGAAGATGGATTAAAAGCAGGGTTTTATGACCCATTAGATATCCTATTTAGCAGAGCTGACTTAGTAACAAAAATTTGTACAGAAGTTAATAGAAAATTAAATCTAGAATCCAAACTTACAGAATCTGACATAAGAAATATATTTATTGATATTTTCAAAAGATGGCTTTTTCCTGATAGTTCAATTGATTTTACAAAGTTGAAACCAGAAGCCCAATTTAGTGAACAATTGGAATTTATGTCTGAGGTGTACAAGGCAAGTAAAAAGGTTTCAAAAAATGCTTATTCAAGAGTAGGTTTATCATCTTATTTAATAGGCAGATTCATCAGAGGTGTAAAATTTGAATTAAACAAAGATTTTCCTCAATTATCAAAAGTCTATTTTGATGATGAAATAAAAATAATTGTTGAAGTTGTAAAAACTTTTAACTACGAATCAATAATTCAATCTCCTCGTTTGAAAATTGCTGAATATAGAGGTCAGGAAATTGTTAAAAAGATTTTTGATACTTTAAAAGACCATGATAAAAAAGGATATCTACTAATGCCAAAGGACTGTCAGAGGATTTACTTAAAAGTAAATGAGAAAGAAAGACTGAGAGTTATATGTGATTTTATTGCAGGCATGACTGACAGATACTGCATTGAGTTTTATGGACGTTTAACTTCTGAATTACCAGAAACTATGTTTAAGCCTTTCTAACGTAGATTTTAAAAGTAAAAAACTATAAAAAGGCATAATCTACAATGCCTTTTTATAAGTCTGAACAAACCCATTATCCAAAGCAATAACCCTACTGATAGTTCTTTTTTGCCTAATCACATCATAAACATTATTTACCATAGCTGTAGGAGCAAGATTTGTATATTCAAATCTCTGGCAAACTGTTAGGAATATTTAACTGATGGGTGTAATTTCTTAATGCTGTTTCTGGGTTATTGCCCATTAAAAAAGCAGTCATAACTGGATTAATTCCTGCCTCAATACATCTTGAACCAAATGTGTGTCTACATGCATATAAAACTCTATGGGGCAAATTCAATCCTTTCAATACAACTGAAAATATTCTTCTTTGAAACATTCTATCATCAATTGGTTTTCCTGATACAGAATTAAACACTAAGTCATCTGCCAGTTTACCTACTAAAAGAGGGGCTATTAATCCCTTCAAATCATCTGTAAATGGAAGTACCCTGATTTTGCCATTCTTTGTTTCTTTTCGAACTCTAGCAGCAGCATGTGTACCATTAACTGTTCTTGCTAATACTTCTTTAATGACAACCCTGTTTAATGTAAAATCAAGACTGCCAACCCTCAAACCTACTGCTTCAGCATTCCTGACACCTGTTTTGAAAATAAAGTAAATAAAGGGGTAATAGAATGAATGTTTGTACCTGGTGTAAATTCCGGTCATGCTGACCCACTATTCCGGGATGTTGACCCCTCTGAGAGAGGAGCAATAATTGTAAGAGCTTAATGATATTGTAAAAGTACTATTGGTTATTGGTTTGCTTTAATTTTTTTTCTGCGTAAGGATTCTCCTTTCAGTTCTATTCGATGACTATTTGCTGTCAGTCTGTCAAGTATGGCATCCGCAAGTGTTGGGTCATTGATGTACTCATACCATTTGGCAACGGGTAGTTGAGAAGTAATGATGATGCTTTTCTTACCGTATCGATCTTCGAGTAGTTGCAATAAGGTTAGTCTTATTTCTTGTCCCAGATTCTGTAAACCAAAGTCATCTAGTATAATTAGGGTTTGCTTTTCTAAGTGGTTTAATAGTTTGATGTAGGAGCCATCCAGTTTGGAGAGCGTTACTTTTTCAATCAGCCGATTCATGTTTAAATAAGTGGTCTTATGTCCTTGCAGACAAGCCTGATGTCCTAAGGCACAAGCGAGGAAGCTTTTGCCGCAACCAGTAGGGCCAGTGATAAGTACATTTTCACCTTGTTGGATAAAACGACCTTCTGTTAATAGCGCCAACTGCTGCTTGGTAAGATTACGTGATGGACTACATTCTATTTGCTCAATGGTGGCTGGTAATCTTAGCTTAGCCAGTTTTAGATAGTAAGCTGTTTTTTCATTCATACGGCTTAGCTGCTCCGATTGCACCATTTGAGCGATGAGGTCATGTCCTTCCAGTTGTTGATCCATAGGGAGCTCCATTTGTGATTTGTAGGACTGGTACATTCCATTGAGTCGAAGTTGCTGTAGTTGTTCCAATGTTTGGTTTGTATTCATGTTGGTTGATTTGATAACGATTATTGATAGTGGTCTTTGCCTCTGATATTTTCATGTAAGGGTATCGGGGTTTCAGGGTTGAAGAAGAGCATACGGTCTAGCCCGCGTTCCAAAATATTTTTGATCATCGTATAGTTTATTCGGGTGCCTAGTAAAGCTCTGCTACAAGCAGCTTCCAATCGGTCACGACCGTATTTCTTTTGCAGCATTAACATGCCAAAACAAGCTTTATAGTTCTGCTCTACGCAAATACTGTTTTCCAGCATGAGCGTAGCTGCTTTTGTAGCAGATACACCTATCTGAGCGGCTTTTGCTAATAGGTCTTCTTTGGTCCATCCTTTGATCTCTTTCATCCGTTGATGATCGGGTGGCATATGTTCAGCAAGGGTAGTATATGCGTTTTGGTGTGTCTTGCGTAAATGCACGGCAATGCGCTGATGGTCTAAGTAAACCTCTACCACACGATTATCGTAGAGGACTTTTACTTTCTTGCCTACGTGTTGGAAGGGAACACTGTAGTAGTGATAGTTCTCTGTAAGCTGTACATGGTAGTTTCGTTGTACAGTTAGCATGACCACTTTTTTAGGAGCAAAGGGCTCACTGGGTAGTGGTCGTAAAGTAGCTTTCTCTTTTAAGTCATAATAGTACCAACGACTATGAGCAGTATTTTTATAGGGCTTATCATTGAGCATCAAGAGTTGTTGATGCATGGCCTGATTGAGGGACTTTAGGCTTGTAAAATGATGGTTGCGTAAAGGAGCATAGACATGCGTATAGATTATATTTACCGCACGCTCTACCATGGCTTTATCCCGTGGGCTATAGGGCCTCGTAGCACTAAAAGTAGTTCCATAATGCTCCCCAGCTTGGTAGCACATATCTGTAAATACTGGCTCGTATTTACTGGGGCGTATGACTGCGGTTTTTAAATTATCGCATAAAATAGTAGCAGGGCTACCACCATAAAATCGGAGCATCTCATTAAAGCATGTGGTAAGATCAGCGGTTTGTTGAGTGTGTACTGCAAGACAAAATATGAGCCCACTAAAGGGAAGAATGGCAACAAAGACTTCACAACTAATACGCTCACCCGTAGACTCATCAACGTAATATTGCTTATTGCCAGCAAAATCGATCATGATCATATCACCAGGCTTGTATTCCATGTGCATAGATAGATCCCTACTGCGATGGTAGGATTGCAAATGGTAACAAAACTGACTGTAACCATAACCGTCAGGATTTTCTAATAGATACTCATGCCATAGCAGTTGCCTTGTAACGCCTGTTTTAGATAGGTCGCCAGCTTTAGCTTTAAAATAGGTAAACAAGTTTTGCAATCGCTGTGCATCTTGTTCAAGTTGCTCATTATTATACGCAGTATCTGCAAGTTCTTTATTGGTAAGAGGTACATCAGCGTCACCCAATTTAGAAAGGTATTTTCGAACACTGTTACGACTAACTCCCGTTCGGCGTACGATCTCCCTTATGGCAACACCATCTCTTTTAAGTTGTATGATCTGTAATAAATGATCCATTGCAATTGGCTTTTGTGACATCGCTCCCTTGGTTTAAGGGTGCAAAAAACACCATAAAGCGCTATACAACTAATTGCAAGGGTGGGTCAACATGCCGGAATGACAGCAGTCAATCTACCCAAATGAAAAATGATAGAGGGGTCAATATCCCGGAATATAGGATTAAACACTACCCAACACGCTGCATCAGCTAGGTTTAAAGGGGTGGGTCAACATCCCGGAATAGTGGGTCATCATAAAACGGAATGAGGGGTCAACATGCTCCGGAATCTACAACCTGGAGCTTTTAGGACAATAAGTGTCATTTTTAATAGCTTCTAGAATTAGTTTTATTTCATCTTCACTAAAAGGAATCCTATCAGCTTTTTCAGTCTTTTTAACCTTTCTTCTTGATACTCCTTCAAAGGGATTAAGATTCCAGTACTTTTTCATTAACATCCAAGTAGAAAAACCTTTCAAAATGGACAATCGCTCATTGTAGGTTTTAGGACAATATTTTTCTGTATTTAATTTAGAAAGTATTTCAGAGGGGGCAATTTCACCCCATTTCCTAAGCGTGTTTCGTAAGTAGAAATAATCAGAATTCTTATTACAGTCCAACTGCTTGTAATTTGATACCCAAAATTCAAAATACTCAACCAAAGTTTTAGGTAATGCAACCTCTATTTTAGCTTCTTTAGCCCCATACTTAACCAGAGAATCATCAAAATTCCCTGATGCCATATCAAGTTCAATTTGTAATGAAACCTTCTTAGATGCAGTTAAATTAGGCTTATTGTACGATGAGAGATTCAAGGAATACCTTTTTCCCTGATAACGCCATCTTAACCTTATTCTGTTTCTGTAATTTTCAACTGATACAGAACCTTTCTGTTTTTTGATACCCATTTGATACCCAAATTTTAATGTGACAGGCACATTTGGGGTATTCATAGCTCTTGAAGAAAATACGAACAAACAACTGTAATCAACTTACTCAACAATGTGAAACCCTTTATTCATTGGGGTTTTGGCACAAAAAAAGAGCACCAATTTCTTGATGCTCTTTCGTCGGGAAGACAGGATTCGAACCTGCGACCCCCTGGTCCCAAACCAGGTGCGCTACCGGCCTGCGCTACTTCCCGTGAACCGTTCATGATTTTCGCCGGAGAAAATCAATCTTTTCGTTTGCTAGCAGATTATGTTTAAATAATCTGCGGTGAGGGCGGGATTCGAACCCGCGGTACAGTTTAACCCGTACGGCAGTTTAGCAAACTACTGATTTCAGCCACTCATCCACCTCACCGTCCTTACTCCTTTCGGAGAGGGATGCAAAAGTAAGTTTCCTGAGCTTAACTGCCAAAAAATGAAGCAAAAATTCATAAAATAAAACATCCCATCTGCTATAGACGGGATGTTAAATATGAAAAGCAAGTTTTATCGGGGTATTTCTCAACTGAAAGAGAACTACATCGCCGCTAATTGAACCTTCTGGGTCAATTCCATAACATTCTCTCTGAAAATAGAGTCGGTATCCATCAGGTCTTTCACAGTTTGACAGGAGTGGATTACTGTGGTATGGTCTCTACCGCCAAAATGCTCTCCAATCGTTTTTAAAGAGTTCTTGGTGAAAGCCTTGGCTAGGTACATGGTAATCTGACGCGCCTGTACTATTTCACGTTTACGGGTCTTGTGTAACAGGCGATCGTATGGTACATCAAAGTATTCACAAACCATTTTCTGAATAGCGTCAATAGTGATTTCTTTGCTGCTGGTCTTCACAAAATTGCGCAGTACTTTTTTCGCCAACTCTACATCAATTTCTTTCTTATTTAAAGAAGATTGAGCCAGTAATGAAATCAAAGCGCCTTCCAATTCACGAACATTGGTATTGATATTGTATGCCACGTATTTTATTACTTCCTTCGGCATATCTAAACCATCGTTCTTCATTTTCTTCTCCAAAATCTCAATACGGGTTTCATAGTCGGGCACCTGTAAGTCAGCACTTAAACCCCATCTGAAACGGCTTAGCAAACGTTCCTGCATACCATCCAGATCCTTAGGCGCTTTATCAGAAGTCAACACCAATTGCTTTCCGCTCTGGTGCAAATGGTTGAAGATGGCAAAAAATGCATCCTGACTTTTTTCTGCGCGGCTGAAGAATTGAACATCATCAATAATCAATACATCAATCAACTGATAAAAATGAATAAAGTCATTGATAGCATTGTTGCGACTATGATCTACAAATTGATTGATAAATTTTTCACTACTCACATATAAAACCACTTTGGAAGGATGCAATCTTTTCACCTCATTTCCAATCGCCTGAGCAAGGTGGGTTTTACCCAATCCAACACCTCCATAAATTACCAAAGGATTAAATGAGTTAGCACCAGGCTTCTCTGCAACTGTTTTACCAGCTCTGCGTGCAACGCGGTTACAATCCCCTTCTATAAAAGAATCAAAAATATATCCCTGGTTCAACTGAGGATCAATCTGCATTTTTTTCAATCCCGGAATCACAAATGGATTCTTTACAGGATTGTCTATCACCAATGGAAAGTTCATTTCATTGTTGTTGATAGATTTTGGACCTCTTGCCGGCAAATCAACAGAACCACGACTATTGGTATTGCCGCTGTCTACCATGATGCGGTATTCTAATCTTGCTTCTTTTCCTAATTCACGTTTCAAAGTTTTAGCAAGCAACGTAACATAATGCTCTTCCAGGTATTCGTAGAAGAATTGAGAAGGAACCTGAATTAATAATACATTCCCTTTCAACTCTACTGGAGTAATGGGCTCAAACCATGTTTTGTAATGTTGCCATTCAACAATGTCTTTGATAATTTTTAAACAATTGATCCAAACATTTTCAGCGTTCTTAGCCATATAATAAAGTGAACAATTTTATATAATCAGTTAAGTTTTGTCTTTGCTTACAAGTTATCTTATTTTCCCCATATGTGTATATGTTTCGAAAATAAAAACCGGGTTGCGAATATGTAGACTTTATGTTGAAAAAAAAATTTTTTTATTCACTTGTTTTTCTCATCACAACTACAGTATGGGCTTTCGGCGATTTATTTCTTTTTACTTCCGAAAAATTATAATCCAAACGCCCCATTTGTATGCCTCCCCACCCCACTTGGTTCACCAAAATATCCCCGCCATCCCTGTTTTTATATTTTCTGGGTTGATCAAAAAAGCGGTGCGTATGACCACCGATGATTAAATCGATGTTGCGACTCTCTTTAGCCAGGATTTCATCGCTCACTTTATTGTCGTTGTATTTGTCTCCTAAATGAGAAAGACAAACAATCAAATCACATTTTTTTTGCTTCAACAAATCAGCTGTTCGATTGGCAGCTACAATTGGATCATTGTAAACCGTATTCCCGTACAAATTTTTAGGAACCAGTCCTTCCAGTTCAATACCCACACCTAAAATACCAATGCGTTGTTTTCCTTTCTGAATAATGGTATAGGGCTTATACAAAAACTCCATAGGTGTATCCTTAAAATCATAATTCGATATGACCACTGGGAAATTCGCATGCTTTAACTGATTGGCAAAGTTCTCTATCCCTGCATCAAAATCATGATTCCCCATCGTTACCGCATCATAGCCCATTTTGGCCATGGCTTTGATTTCGGGTTCACCTTTGTATAAATTAAAATAAGGCGTTCCTTGAAATATATCGCCCGCATCCAGCAATAAGGTGGATGCGTTTTCATCACGAATAGATTGAATAATGGACGCTCTTGCAGCTACCCCACCCAATCCCTGGTTCCTGCCACCATCCATGGGAAAAGGTTCCAATCTGCTATGCACATCATTGGTATGCAATATGGTCAGGAGCGATTGCTCAGGTATGGATTCAACACCCAAAATTCCGCCATTTGAAGAAAGGGCCTTTGCCTGTATAACTCCCTTACCAACAATGGAACTGGTTGCTAAAGCAGCACCTGTGAATGCGGTCTGTTTTATAAAATTTCTTCTATTCATTGTTATTGCTGGTTACGCGGTTTTCAATTTTGGGATCCAGGGGTTTACCACTGGCAGTAATTTCAGAAACATAACTAATTAACGCATCCCGTATTAAATAACCCTTATTCTGAAAGGGAAAAGGTTTTAACATAGCGGCATCACTACCACCCTGGGCAACATAATCGGAATTGGCAACAATATAGGTGGCGTTTCTGTCTAAGGGTTTTCCATTCACTACAATATCAACAGCTTTCTTATTTTGAATTTTAAAGGAAGAGCCTTTTGAAATAGGCCAGCCTCCATCAGCCGCAACATGCTGAAACAAAGCTTCCAGTACCGATCCCTTCAACTCCTGAATCACGAGTAAATTGTCAAAGGGCATTAACTCATAAATATTTCCTACGGTAATATTCCCCTTATTCAGTGTGGTTCTGATGCCACCTGAATTCATAAAAGCAATATCGACTTCCACTTCAAATTTTTTAGCCGCCATTTGCTGCATACAGTCCGCCATGAAATTACCCAAGCCGCTCTCGGGCAAACGCTTAGCCAAAGTGGTAGGCGTAAATCCAATCACTTTATTCATGGTTCTGTTAATTTCTACCGAATAGGGTTGAATCAGATTCAAAATTGCCGTGTCTTTTTTTTGCTTACCCGAAACAGATAAACCCTGATAATTCACTGTATTGGGAACCTGAATGGTACCGCATGATAAAGCAACAAAAAGGAAGAAAACGAGCGGGAAAAATAATCGCTTCATTGGAATGAGTTGTGAACGAAGAAAGGTACAAATTTAATTGGTAAAAATACACCTACTTTTGTTTAAAATAAACCTTACCCATGAGTTATGAAATTGTAGGCAAGCTGGTAGCCAAATTTGATATTGTTCAACGTACTGAAAGTTTTAAAACCAGAGAATTTGTTATTGAAAAATCTGAAGATATTAACGGAAGAACCATCACGAATTATGTGAAATTTCAATGTGTGCAGGACAAAACAGCCATGCCCGATAGGTTCAATATTGGAGAAGACGTAAAAGTACTTTTCAATATCAAAGGAACCAAGTGGGTAAAAGACGGCAGAGAAAACTATATCACCAATCTAGATGCATGGAGAATGGAAACCGTAAAGCTTGCCTCTGAAGGCGATATGCCACCATCCGCCTCTTATAACGATATACCACCTAGCGATGAAGTGGTAGATGATCTTCCATTCTAAAGCTTTTACTTTTTAGGATCAATACCTGACAGTATGCAAAAAAATGTCTCGCTTAAATTAAAGCCCGAAGAAGCGGCCAATCCAATGATTGTGCAATCCATGCTGGCTGCAGCAATGGGCGTATCCGCTGAATATATTTCCGGATACAGCACGCTTAAACAATCCATAGATGCCAGAAGCCGTCAACAGGTCTGGATCAACCTGACCCTGAACGCTTTTGTGAATGAACCTTTCATAGAAAGAAATAAACATCCTTTCACTTTTGATTCATTACCCAAAAATGCCAAAAAAGTAGTCATTGTTGGTGCCGGCCCCGCTGGACTTTTTGCGGCATTGGAACTATTGCAGTTAGGCATTCAACCCATCATCATCGAAAGAGGAAAAGACGTAAAAGCTAGAAGAAGAGACTTGGCTGTTTTAAACAAAGAAGGTATCATTCATCCGGATAGTAATTATTGTTTTGGAGAAGGTGGCGCTGGAACCTACAGCGATGGTAAGTTGTACACCAGAAGTAGCAAGAGAGGTAGTATTGACAAAGTGTTGCAATTGTTTTATCAGTTTGGAGCAGAGGAAAAAATTCTTTATCAATCACATCCCCATATTGGCACCAATAAATTGCCACAGATTATTGCTGCCATGCGCGAACAAATTATTGCGGCAGGCGGGGAAGTGCATTTTGAAACCAAGCTTATTGACTTTGAAATAAAAGACAATAAAATCATTTCTCTGAAAACGGCAAACGGTGGCAACTTTGCTGCAGATGCTTTTATTCTAGCAACCGGACACTCTGCAAGAGATATTTTCAAACTACTCCATCGGAAAAACATTGATATAGAAGCCAAGCCCTTTGCCTTGGGTGTAAGAATTGAACACCCGCAAAGTATCATTGATTCCGCACAATATCACTGCAATACAAGAGGTGAATTCTTGCCACCTGCATCCTATAGCTTAGTAGAGCAAGTAAAGCAAAGAGGGGTATTCAGTTTTTGTATGTGTCCCGGGGGGATTATTGCCACCGCATCAACGGACCCCGGCGAATTGGTGGTAAACGGCTGGAGTCCAAGCAAACGCAATAATCCTTTTGCCAATAGCGGAATGGTTGTACAGGTTGCCGAACAAGATGCATTAAAATACTTTAAGAAGAAAGAAATTGACCCACTCTTACTCATGGATTTTCAGCAATCGGTGGAACAGAAAGCTTTTACTGCCGGAGGGGGAAAATTTGTTGCACCCGCGCAAAGAATGGTAGATTTCTGTAACAATAAAATTTCGCAAAATCTGCCCGATTGCAGTTATCTGCCCGGCTTACAGGCTGCCAATCTGCAATCAGTTCTACCTGATTTTATTTATCAGTCCTTACAAGGTGCCCTTAAAATGTTTGGTGCCAAAATGAAGGGATACTATACCAATGAAGCCGTACTGGTGGCCACCGAAAGTAGAACTTCTTCACCCGTAAGAATCCCCAGAGATCCGGAAAAATTAACGCATCCGCAACTACAAAACTTATATCCTTGCGGAGAGGGTGCAGGATATGCCGGAGGGATTGTAAGCGCCGCAATGGACGGACAAAAGCTGGCACAACAAATAGCAAAAACTTTTGCTTAACCAATAAGAACAAAGCGAATAGATAAATTTTCTACCGCTGCAGAATTATTTTTTCTTGGCCTCCAACAAATTATCGGTAATCAGACGATTAGTTTTGTAAGCTTCCATTTCCGAGGCAATAGCTGCTTGCATTTCAGCACTATTCTTAAACAAATTACTCAAATTGGGTTTCCCTGCATCTACCCAGGCGGTGTACCAGAAATCAGCAATCATAGATGCCGAAAACAATAACTGCCGATTAATCGTAGGCTTTAATTGTTCCGCATAGGCTTTGGCAAATCCACTGGTATAGGAACGGGATTGTCTTCCGTTGCGCAGCTGGTATCTGTATTTGGTAGAGTCTGTAAAACTAAGCGTGACCTTCCTTTCCATTTCCAGAATATCAGGCAATAACTTGTGCGCACGTTGCATGGCTTTTTGAACCTCACGCATTGGATTACGCAAATACTGCGCTTTATGTCCGTTGAACAAACGATAGGTTTCCATTTCCAGTTCCGGAATCATGGATTCCCATAAACTATGCAATCCGGTCTGATTGGTCAATTGACCATCATAGTTAAGGGTAGTATGTAAAGGCACATTGGCATCGCCTATATAGTGGCCCAGATCTGCCGCATAAAAAAGGATGGAGTCTTTGTGCTGATCCTTAAAAGCAGTTGTTAGCTTATCTTTCATCACCATAATCTGGTATGGAACATACCCATACTTTTTTAAAGTATCCCAGCTATATTGGTCAATGGCTTTTTCAAAACTAGATGGCAGCTGAAAAGTGGTCTTTACTTTATATGGCTCAAGGTCCATGAAATGTTTGGGGGCTTCTGTACTATCTGTATTTCTTCTGGTATCTGCCCGGGGAGCATCATATACTAGCTTAGACAGATTGTTGTAAAAAAAACCATTCATTTCTGCAGGTAACTGATAAATAGCCAATTGGTGAATAGTACGGTGGACCAGAAAGCCCCAACTCGATAAACCAACGAAGCAAACAAGCATCAATCCTGCAACTCCCCACTTCTTAAAACCCTTCATTTCACTTTTTTTATTAACGTACGAAACCGTTTTTATGTAATACTGCAAAATTACTCAAAAAACCTGCCCACTCCTGTAATATTATGTTGAATGGGCGTACTAATTCTTACATTCAGCAAATAAATAAGCGTATGAGTGCAATCTTAGAATTAAACAACCTGAAAAAATATTATGCTACCCAGAAAGCGGTGGATGATATTAGTTTCAGCATAGAACAGGGAAGTATTTTTGGCTTGCTAGGCCCGAATGGTGCCGGCAAAACCACCCTTTTAAGAATGATTACCGGCATATTTTATCCGGATAGTGGTGAAATAAAGCTAGACGGAAGAACTTTTGATCCCTTGAACGATATTATCAAGATCGGATACATGCCGGAAGAAAGGGGGTTGTACAAAAAAATGAAAATTGGCGAACAGGCCATGTACCTAGCACAGTTAAAGGGCTTGAGCAGGGCTGAGGCCATGCATAAGATCAAGTACTGGTTCAAGAAGTTGGAAATGGAAAGCTGGTGGAATAAAAAAGTGGAAGACCTCAGCAAGGGAATGAGTCAGAAACTCCAGTTTGTAACCACCATTTTGCACGAGCCTAAGTTGATTATTCTAGATGAACCTTTCAGTGGACTTGATCCTTTGAATGCCAACTTAATTAAAGAAGAAATTTTTGCCCTGGCCAAAAACGGCAGTACGGTTATTTTCAGTACGCACCGTATGGAACAGGTAGAAGAAATCTGTGACCATATTGTGCTGGTAAACCTGGGTAAAAAAATACTGGATGGTACCGTACAGGGCATCAAGCAACAGTTTAAGGAAAACAAATTCAGTATTCGCTTGTCCGATGTTTCTGGCAATTTAAGTTCTCCTGCATTTAATGTGGTAAAAGTCAATGACCATGAATTGATACTACAGATTAATCAGGGATATAAGAGCAATGATATTCTGAATCACTTTCTGCAAACTTCTTGTACCATTGAATCCTTCAATGAAATACTGCCTACCTTAAACGAAATATTTATTAGTCAGGTTGAAGGCACACACGCAACAGCAAGAGCATTTCAAAAATTAGACAACTAAATCTATGAATAAAATATTAATCATTATACAAAGAGAATACCTCAGCAGAGTAATGAACAAACGTTTTCTGCTGACCACCATATTAACCCCATTGATCATGGTAGGTTTTATAGCAGGTGCGGCATTGTTATCTTCTACAGGAAAGGAAAATCATAAAATTGCGGTGATTGATGCCAATGGATTTTTCAAAGGTAATTTGAGAGATGCCAGTGATATCAAGTTTGAGTTCCCAGCCAATGTAGACACTTCCAACTACGTAAGCAAGGGTTATACGGATATCATTCTGATTCCTAAGTTTGAAGGCACCAATAAAACAACCTATATCATTCGCTCCAAGAAAAGAATCGGTTTAATGCTCCAATCTAAAATTGAAGACCGAATCAACGATGCTATAGAAGACCAGATGTTACAGGATGCGGGAATAAACAGAGCACAGTTAGATTCTATAAAGTCTTCTTCCCAGTTTGCTGAAATGAAGTCATTGGAAGAAACCGGTGATACCGTAAAAGAAAGCAGCGCTGCCCTATCTTATGGAATTGGTTTTGGATCAGGTATGCTGATTTACATTACTATGTTTATTTATGGCGCTATGGTAATGCGTGGCGTTATGGAAGAAAAGACCAATCGTATTGCAGAAGTAATGATCAGTAGTGCCAAGCCATTCCAGTTAATGATGGGAAAAATCATCGGGATAGGCGCAGTAGGTCTAACACAATTCTTTGTTTGGATTCTATTGATATTCGGATTCATCGCCGCATCTCAGTTCTTTATTCCACAAGATGTGTTACAACAGGTGGCTGAACTGCAAAAAGCCAATGCTCAAATGGGACCAGGTGCTTCCATGGCACAGGCAAGTGAAACCGCACAGAATATTTACAAGTTTCAAAATACCATGAGCACAGCCAACTGGCCACTGATTATCGGATGCTTTATTTTTTACTTCCTGGGTGGTTATTTATTTTATGCTTCATTGTTTGCCGCTGTAGGTTCTGTGGTTAATGAAGATCCACAGGATGCGCAAAGTTTAATGTTGCCCATTACCATGCCTATTATTTTCTCTTTCATTATCATGAGCCGCGCGGTTGAAGATCCTAGCACTGGTTTGGCTACCTGGGCAAGTATTGTTCCATTCAGCTCACCCATGGTGATGATGGCTAGAATTGCATACGGAGTTCCCGGAACCGTTCCTTACTGGCAATTAATAGCGAGTATGGCAACCCTTATTGGAAGTTTCTTACTCACCACTTGGTTGAGTGGAAAAGTTTACAGAACTGGTATTTTAATGTACGGTAAAAAAGTAGGCTGGAAAGAAATCGGCAAATGGGCTTTTAGAAAAAACTGATTTATTGCGCCAGTGAAATCCGCACGTTGATTCCAGCTCGCGTATTTGTGATAGGTGCAGAAGTAGAGATATAAGGCGTTACTCTTCGCTGATCAAAGAATAGTTTTACATTTATCCTGCTGTTGATTACATAATCAATGGCAGGCTGAATGGTAATTTCTTTCTGTCCACCTGTGCCGTAGGCATTGGTCTGATCTAAGCGGCTATTACTGATAGACACATCACGAACAGATACGTCCAGTTTTAAATTCAGATCGTTTTGCAATCCCTTACCAACTATGCCAAACGGCAATTTAAATCCTCGCTTTCTCCAGTTCAATCCTACTATCCATTCTGTGCTGCGGCTTTCACTCAACTGATAATCAATCAAACTTAAACTCAGCTGTCTGCTCTTTCTGAATTCCAGATTAAAGTTAAACTGACTAATAGTAGTAAAATCAATTTTCAAGAGTGGCTCAAAACGCTCAGCCATACTGATGTTGGGTACCAGGAAGAAAGGAATAAAATTACCGCTGGTAGAATCAATAAAGCCTGGCGCATTCAATCTAAAAGGATCCTGATACAATAATGCACTGCTAAAACTGTTCATGCTCAGTTGTCCATTGTAACCATGACTGATGGTAAAATTACTAAAGACTGCAGCCAATGCGGGTATCTTCGTTAAGCCAGTATAGGTTACTCTCCAGTTGGGTTTAGGCATAATACCACGGAATGGATTGGCACTGATTTTACTGGAACCCTCTTTAATTAATGCTATGGTATTGGGGTCTTTTCCTGTGTATGCCGCAAGGAAGGACGGAATCAATACATCCTGAGAATAACGTCCGTAACCACGCGCATATCCGTCACTGGTAAACTGTTGGTTGGCTGGAAGCTGCTGCCAGTAAGGATTTAATGATGCTACCCTTCTTGAAACAATTAAACGGTTGGCTTCAAATTCCTTGAATGTAGCCGACAGTTCATTCGGATTACTTTTCCCAAACAAAGTATTGAATGCAATATAGGATACACTGAATCCTCCACTGAATAAAGGATTCAATTGCCCGAAATTATTTCCTGTTCCGGTAGTGTCTTTAATCAATGCTGTATAATCCTTACTAAAGGTTTTATCAAGATTCAAATCAATAATCAATTCACGGATAGGTTCCAGCTGTGCCGTTATTTTTAAACTTTGTTCAAAGCTTTGTCTGTATAAAAAGTTGAAAGTACTGTCTTTGGTTAATAAGCCCCTTCCAATTTTATCATTGATCCAATTGGCGTCGGGTTGTTTACCAAATACATAATCTAGCCCCGGAGCCATGCTCTTAAAGTTCTGTCCTATAAAACGGGTACTATCCATATAACCCGGCAAACGGCTTCTGTAATTTTCACTGTAGTTCACCGAAATATTTTTGAACATGGTCAGGAACTTACCAGCAGATCTTTCCAATGCGCCTAGTTCAGGGGTAGTAGCCTGACGCAACATTTTTTCTGCGTTTCGGATATCGCGACGTTGCTGTCTCCATTTCTTAATGGCTTCGGTTCTTTTCTGTCCGGTTAATCCTGCAATCACTTCTTCCTTGGAAGGAAATACAGAACCCAGCGGATTCAATCCGGGAGGAGCATTACGGGCATTCTTTGTGTCGCCCTTTGCCCTTGGCGGTGGTAAATTATCCAACGCACGCATCCATCTTGACTTGGCATATAAGTTGCCAAAATTAAACTGAGCATTTAAATTATTTTCCTGTGAGTTCTCAATGGTATTACCCAGGTTCACTGCTATTCGGCTGGCACCGATCCAGCTATAAGAAGTTCCGTAACTATATCTTGCCGTTATCCAGTCTGCAAATGGAAACTTATTCAACGGAAGATTGTAATTCATAATGGCTTTCTGTTGATACAAGGTATTTCTTCCTCCCTTTAAGAAATTACTTCTTACCGTATCCTTTTTCTCTTTGGTATCAATTCTTCCAAAAGGCTCGTCAATTCTAGCGTTATTGGTTGCGTTAAAGTCCAGATTCACTGAGCGTGTTAAATCCCACCGTAAATTATAAAAGCGATCAAACGTAAAGTACTTGTCATAAGTAGTATCTACCCTATCCACTTTACTGCTAAACGTATTTACCATGCGCGGGATAAATTCTCCGAACTGACGGTTGATATCTGCTCTGAAACTGATGAAGGAAGGCTTCAGATTAAAATTCGCATCTCTAACAAAAGCCAGCCAGGGACTCTTTCCTTTAATTACTTTTTTCAATGGCTCTATAAAACTATTCTGTCCAATATACGTGTATCCAAAGCCGCCGCGATGACGGGTTACTTTGTTCTGTGTAATAACAGGACTGGTATGTTCTGTTTGTGTAAAGGAATAACTGATATCAAAATTGCTGAGACTGAGTAATCTGGGCCTGCCTGGTCCTTGCATCACTCTTACATTATTAAAGTTGAGGGTCTTAATGGTAGTAATATCAACAGCCGCTCTTTTTATGGAGTCTCTTTTATCAGGTGCAGCGGCATTTAATTTCTGTTTATAGTTCACATCCATATCGTAGGGATCAAACTCAGGTGTTAAAGTAGAGCGATTGATGCTTGCATAAATAGGTACAGAGAGTCTGGCTTTTTTAGGAACCAGTTTACCTGCATCAATATTGGCTGCAATATCAAATTGCATCAAATTGTCTTTTGCTCTTTCATTCACTCTTTGTTCCAGTGAACCAAAGCCCTGTGTGTATTTATTGGCAGATACAGATAGGGTTCCTAAATCGGCTAAAACAAGATCTACCCTACCTAAAGCAGCATATCCACCTCGTTCATCTAGACCAGATAGTCTTAATTCATTGGCCCAAACTTCGGCACTGATAGCGGTACCATTCGGTCTTACCGGATTCTCTACAGCTACCAATATGCCTCTTACTTCTCCCAGGTTGGGGTTACCCATGATGGAGAAAGTTTTATTACCCATTATTTTCCGATAGATGGTTGCCAATGAAGCTCCGGAATTATTTCTCTCCAATTTCAGGTCTATTAAATCACGCAAGAGAAAATCAATATTGTTATCTACTGGCCAAACACGGGCTTCCTGTCCTCTTGGATATATACCGGGTGGCGTAATCTTCAGTGGAATCTTGATTTCATAATAGTTATTCAGAAAATCCTGACCAATACGGATCACTGCCCTGACTTCGTTGTCGGCAACCGGACGCTGACCGGTAATGGATTCTGCGTGCAGATACATAGATAGTTTAGAATACCTGCGCATGTCTAGATTCAGGGTTTTAAAAATCCCTCTTGCATCACCCGGTTGTAAATTATTTACCCGCATGGCAATGGCTTGTTCGTTTTGTTGTAGGTTCACCCCGTTGTTACTCAATAACTGCACCCGCTCCACATTCGGTGGCATCAGATAATTCACAGGGGTTCTGCTACTATTTTCTTCCAGATTCACAGCCAACGTATTAAAAGCAGTACCAGCAGTGTTGTTAATAGGCGTGTATGATCCCGTAGTATCCAGATTATAAATAAACTGACGCCATTGATTTCTTACCAGATCTAATCTGGCCAATCTCACAACCACTGAATCTTCAAAATCGGTCATGTACAAACGCACAAAACGAATGGATTTAAAATCAGGAATATTCCCAATTTTTCTGGTATAGTTTTTAATTGGTACTCTGAACAAATACCAGTCTTCCGTTCTGGTAATTCCATCTGCAGAATTCACCGTTACCCGTTTTTTATCTGTGATATAAGGCGTTCTACCCACATCCATACCCGGTGTTAATCCCAACTCGTATTCATAATACGATTCACTTTCATTCAGGGTATTGTCTCTGTTTAAATCTTCATTATCTGGAAACAAAGTAGCAGCTGAAGTAAACTGTCCTCCTGTGGTTGCCACTGGTGAGTTACCCTGCGGATTATTGAAATTTTTATATCGACCCAGAATGCCCGTACCTGCTGCATCATAGGCAGGATCGCGATACCATTGATAGTTATCATTCGAAGGATCCTGCAGCGCTCTCTGATACACTGCAGAAGCCGGACCAAAATTATTCGCTAGCTGATTCAGGATATAACTTTTCTTACGGCGTTCAGCTATATCATCAATACCATCAAAACCCACATCCTGAAAAGGTCGGTCGTTTGGATCATTGCTGAAAGCCTGAGTAATTTGTATGGGATTCACTGGCGTTTTACCCCAGGTATTGCTGCTATCTACTGACGCAGGTACCGTTGGTGTATTCATACCATTCTCATAAAATCTGCGGCCATCTTTTAAAATATCTTCACTGATATTACCGAAGTTTAAAAACAACTTACCTCCCCTGCTCGTAGGATTTAGTATAAACGGATTCTGCATCCAGAATTCAACAAACTCAATATTATTGGTTTCGAAATCGGTTTGATCAATGGCCCGCATAATACCACCCCAGCGCGAAGTAGGATTGCTCAATCGTCCATTGGCATTGATTTGTCCGGGACGGGTTTCAAAATTATAAGGACCTTTTTCCGTTGGGTAAAATGCCAGGTCAAAAGTAGCGGCCTGTACATCGGTGATATTGGTTGTTCTTTGTGGGAATAATTCATTGGTAAATACCTGACGTACCCGCGGATCACTTAACTCAGTAAGGTTTCTGCGCAGCGGATTATTCGGACTGTTCTTGTCTTGTAAATTCGGTTCAATATTGTACCAGGCCAGTTTGGCTCTGTTGAAATTGTAATTGATGGAATCCGTTAAAGTGGACTCTGGGAATTTCGGATTGCCCTGTGGTGTAGAAGCCAATGCCCAGGAAACAAAAGGAAAGCGCAAATCAATGGAAGCTCGGGTTCCTTCAAAATCATCAATGAAAATCAATCCCTGATCTCCTCTTCCAATTTGAGGCGGATGTCCTGGTTGTAACATGGCTGCTTCCCCATAAGCATTGATAGACGATTTTGCCTGTGTGGTATAGAAAGGTAGTTTATCGAGTAAGCGGGTTAATCCCGGCAACTCAGAACGATAACTGAAATCAATACCATACATGGTATTGCGAATGGGATCATCACCATAACCCATTTTGGTAAAGAAGGGACGTTCTCCCAGCTTCACCATGGAAGCCCCAACAGATAATTTCTTGCTCGCCAGATAATCTACCCTCAATCCGGCAAAGCCACGCTGTTGCATACCAAAGCCAATATTGTTTTCGAAATTAACTTTCACGGGAATATTGGCACTTAAAATACCTTGGTTCAGAATTTTTACTGTGCCTAAGTTATAATCAACAATAAAGTCTGCACCTTCCCTAAGTATTTGTCCCCCCGCGGTAACAGAAACAGAACCGGGAGGAATATTAAAAGTGTTTAGATAAATCTCAGAACTTCCACCGGATCCTTTTACCTGCCCCTGCATGATGAATCGATTCACATTGGCAAAAGTTTGGGCAATGGCTTTAATAGAATCATACAATTGATAATAAATATATTTTTCCTTGGTGGAAGCAGGCAGGCCACTGAATGCCAGGGTATCTAGGTCTCTACCAAAAGGTTCCAGCACTGGGAAAACTACTCTGCCCATTTGTGGCAAAATGGTAAAGCCTTCTATATAGTCAAATACCCCATCGGGTTGCGGGTCGTTTCGGTTATTGAGTCGGTCTAAATTTAAAATGCGAAGCAAAGGTTGTCCTTCAACAGCAGGGGATGTTTCTGGTAAAAATCTTTTTAAACCACCACTGGGTTCTTCGTATAAAACGTTCAGTTTAAAATCTGTCCTTTCAATACCACCAAACAAATCAAGTGAATACACATTCTTCATCATCCATTGCCAGATAGGTAAATTGGTTCTTTGCGAAGTAGCTTTCAATAATTTCAGGAACAATACTTTCTGCACTCCTCTGTTAGAATCCAGCGAAATATCCTGTGAAAATTCACCTACCTGAAATACCCTTCCGTTATAAGTATATTGATAGGCAACGGCCAATACTTCATCGGCCTGCAACTGTGTATTTACCGAGATAAATCCCGCCTGCGGATTAAAATAATATTCATTCGGTGATAATTTTCTGGCAAATGTTTTTTCAAAATCATCAACCGGACGGAGGCCTTTACTCAACAACAGGCTATTGATGAAAGCAGGATTTCTGGCATTGGGATCACCCGCTAAAGAAGCGTATAAATTATTGGCACCATTCGCAGGTAAATCACTGTTGGTAAGGGATTGAACAGAGGGATTAAAGGGTCTGGGTTCTGCCAAATCCATCAAACCCACAATATCACGTGCGTCTGTAGTAGCACCGGTTCTGTTGGTAACCCAAACTTCCATCCGCTGAATCTGTACCTGCGAGTTCACTACTGGCAAACTGCGCATGGTTTTATTAAAATTATCGCGGAAATATTTTCCCAATAAGAAGTGTCTGTTCTCTTCGTAATCGTCCAGTTTTTTCTGGAAAGATTGTAATGCCGCACCACCCTGCAAGTTGAGACTCTGACGGGCAGATCGCTGATTGGCCAAAGCGCCGGTCACAAATAATTTTCCAAATTGCAATTGCGCTTTTACCCCGAATAAATTCTGTGTACTCGGAATTAAAGTTCCTTTAGATTGAAAAGAAATATTACCCGCTTCAATGCTCTTGATAATTTCATCATCCATCCCCTTGTAATCTAGTTTCAACTGATTATCAAAACCCAGATTCGTTAAAGTATTATAGTTGATAGGGAACCGAAGCTTGTCACCAATATTCGCATTCAGGTTCAGATTGGCGTTCATGTCAAAATCAAAACCACCATTCTTTCTAGCTCTTTCAGGCAAAGTAGGATTCTTGATATTCTGTCCCTGATAACCCGCCATTACATTCACTTCTCCCGCAGGCCTTATGTCTACTTTTAAATTTTGTCCGGTCAGTCCAAATATGCGGTCGAATAATTTAGGATAAGTCTGAAACGCAGGTCTTTTGGATTTCTGATTTAAAAGAAACAAAGCATCCGCTCTTTTCTTAAAATAATCATTCTCCGATTTCCTGTTTTCCAGTTTCATGAGTTCATCCATTCCCAGCACCGTTGGTTTACGATACCAGCTGTTCCCGATTTTTTCAGAAACATAAAAGGATTTTGTTTTGGGATCGTATTCTGTCTTCCTTTTAATTAAACCTGTATCCCGTATATCAAAAGGGTTTTTGCTTGGATAACTCAAAGGATCTCCCCTTCTGTCTGTTATTGGATAGCGTAAACTGTCTTTGGTTTGTGCAATAGCAGGCAGGTACCACAAAATGGTCAATAATAAAGTCAGAAGTCTTCCGCAATAATTCAACAGCAGTCCCGCTTGGTTAGGTAAAGCTCAATTCGATGGCTAGAGGTTTTTGAGTGCTTGTTTAATAATTTCTTCTAATGAACTGTTTTCGGGGGTATTTTGCATGGTCTTCTTAACGGCTTGTTCGGCCATTACACGTCCAATGCCTAATGAAATTAAGGCATTTATAGCATCCGAGTCCATTTGAGGGGTAACAAATCCGGGTAAAATATTTTCATTGTGCTGTTTGGCCAGCTTATCTCTCAATTCAACAATCAATCTTTCGGCCGATTTCTTGCCAATACCCTTGATGCCTTCCAGTTGTTTGGTATTGCCTTGCACAATGGCGCGGGTAATTTCTTCGGGTTTCATGCCAGATAACATCATTCGGGCAGTAGAAGCACCAACGCCGGAAACACTAATCAGCTGCAGAAAAAGGTCTTTTTCTATCAAGTCGGCAAAGCCAAACAGGGTATGCGCATTCTCCGTTATATGCAGATAGGTAAAGAGCTGACCACTCTCCAGATTGCTGATAGCAGAAAAAGTATTCAGGCTAATCTGAAGATCGTACCCAACTCCATTCACGTCTACCACCACACGAGCGGGTGTTTTAACGGCAAAATGACCTCTTACAAATGCTATCATAAATGAAGACGAAAATAACAAAAAGAAAGCAATTAGCTGTACCTTCAACCTTTTATATAACCCTCATACTACATGAATAAATTAAGTGCAGCGATTACCGCGGTAGGCGGTTATGTTCCCGAAACAAAACTGACCAATTTCGATCTGGAAAAAATGGTAGACACCAACGACGAATGGATCAGAACCAGAACAGGAATAGAAGAAAGAAGAATATTGAAAGAACCAGGAAAAGCCAGTAGCGATATGGCGGTGAAAGCTATTGAAGAAGTGTTGCGTAAGAAAAACATGGCCCCCACCGATATTGATTGTATTATCTGTGCAACCGTAACACCCGACATGGTTTTTCCGGCAACCGCCAATATCATTGCGGATAAAATAGGCGCAACCAATGCCTGGGGCTTTGACATGAGCGCAGCCTGCAGTGGTTTCTTATATGCGGTAACCACCGGAACCATGTTCATTGAAAGTGGACGATACAAAAATGTAATAGTAGTGGGCGTGGATAAAATGAGTGCCATCATAGACTATACAGACCGTGCCACCTGTATCATATTTGGAGACGGCGCAGGCGCCATCTTGCTGCAACCCACTACAGAAGACCTTGGTGTAAAAGACAGTATTTTAAGAAGCGATGGCAGCGGCAGACAATACCTTCACATGAAAGCAGGCGGATCCTTAAAGCCGGCATCTGTTGAAACGGTTATGGCCAAAGAACACTATGCATACCAAGAAGGACAGGCTGTTTTTAAATTTGCGGTGAAGGGCATGGCCGATGTAAGTGCAGAATTGCTGGAGAGAAATAATTTAACGGCAGACGATATTGCTTGGCTGGTACCACACCAAGCCAATTTAAGAATCATTGATGCAACCGCTAACAGAATGGGGCTTCCCAAAGAAAAAGTGATGATCAATATTCAGAAATACGGCAATACCACAGCTGCTACCCTACCCTTATGTTTATGGGATTGGGAAAAGCAATTGAAGAAAGGAGACAATATTGTTTTGGCTGCATTTGGAGGAGGATTTACCTGGGGAGCCACTTGGATTAAATGGGCCTACGACAGCCAATAAATCCTGGCGTTTAATGCGCAACGAATTAATAGAAATTTCATTGCAAAAAAATTCAAATGAATAAAAAATACAAAGGAGTTGGTACAACTGCCATCCATGCATCGGGCCATAACAATGGCAATCATGCCCATTTAACGCCCATACATGCCAGCTCTACTTTTACTTTTGAAACAGCCACTGAAGGAAGTGAAAGATTTGCAGGAACCGATAAAACAAAAATTTACAGCAGATGGGGTAACCCAAGTTTTACGGTTGCGGAAGAAACCATTGCAGCACTTGAAAGTTTCGGAATCAAGAACGAAGCCGGAGAACCCTTACAGGTGAAAGCTTTGCTTCATTCCAGTGGACAGGCAGCATTGACTACTTTGTTTTTAGGCTTACTAAAAAAAGGCGATGCCGTATTATCACATCATGCATTGTATGGGGGCACACATGAATTGCTGCACAAAGTACTAGCAGACACCGGTGTGGAAACCATATTGGTCAATCTGAATGATGAAGCCGCAATTACAACCGCTTTACAGAACCATCCGAATATTCAGTTGATACATATTGAAACGCCCTCTAATCCAACCCTGCGTTGTATAGATATTCAAAAGGTTTGTGAGTTGGCAAAATCAAAGGGGATCAAAGTCTCTGTTGACAACACAGCCGCTACACCGTTCTTGCAGCAACCCTTTAAATGGGGAGCCGATTTTGTAATGCACAGCACTACGAAATTTTTGAATGGACATGGTACCGCCATCGGTGGTATTTTAATAGGCAAAGACCTGGCATTAATGAATGGCCCTATCTGGAAATGGCATGTATTGTTAGGAGGTAACAGCAATGCATTTGATTCATTTTTGCTAACCAATGGATTAAAAACGTTGGAGTTAAGAATGGAGCGACACTGCAGCAATGCAGTGCAGGTAGCCAATTATCTGGCACAACATCCTGCCGTAGCCAAAGTAAATTTCTGCGGATTACCCACGCACCCCGATTATGCCATTGCCCGCAAACAAATGAAACAAGCAGGTGCATTAATGAGCTTTGAATTAAAAGGCGGATTGGAAGCAGGCAAAAAATTCATAGATGCTTTACAAATGGCAGTGAAAGCCATTTCATTTGGTACGCCCGATACATTGTTGTCACACCCTGCCAGCATGAGTCATATGGGTTTAACCAAAGAGGAAAGATTACAATTCGATATCACCGATGGTTTAATTAGGCTGAGTGTTGGCATTGAAAATATCGAAGACATTATTGCAGATTTTGATCAAGCACTGAACCAACTATGAATATTAAAATCAGAAGAGCCGAAGCCAAAGACTGTGCACGCATTCTTGAATTAATTAAGGAATTGGCGGTTTATGAAAAAGCCCCGGATGAAGTAACGGTAACGCTGGAACATTTTATAGAGAGTGGATTTGGTGAAAAGCCGGTATGGTGGGCATTTGTAGCAGAAGAAACCCAACCCGACGGAAGCAACGAAATTCATGGTTTTGCACTCTACTATATACGTTACAGTACCTGGAAAGGTCAGAGAATGTACCTAGAAGATATATTGGTAACCGAAAAAATGAGGGGTCAGCATATCGGGAAGCTACTCTTTGATCGTTTAATAGAAGAGTGTAAAGAAAAAGGATTCAAGGGAATGGTATGGCAGGTTTTGGAATGGAACGAGCCCGCGATCAATTTTTATAAAAAATACAATGCCAGTTTTGATCCAGAATGGATCAATTGCAGCATTAACTAAAGAGAATGAATAAATTTTTTGCAACCATTCTATTAATGAGCGCCATCTGGTTCACGGCCTGTACCAAAACGGAGTCCAGTCCTGATCCTGTGATTGGACCTAAGGGAACAGCAGTAGACAATCTGGCCCGAGGCATCAATTTGTCTAATTGGTTCAATGATTATTCAGATCCTTCTCAGTACAGCAACCGATTTGGCAATGCAAATTTCAAACAGATTAAAGACGCCGGATTCACGTATGTGCGTCTTCCAATTGGACCTTCCGTATTATGCGGAACATCAAAAATAGAAGACATACAAACCGCCAATCTGGTACATGTTGAAAATGCCGTAAAAAATATTCAGGCAGCAGGGCTGGCAGTCACCATTGAAATGCATCCCTTCGGCGATAATTTTGAAGCAAGACTTGCTATTGATCCGTTGGCCAGACAATCTTTTAGACAATTCTGGAAAAACCTGGCGAATCATTTTAAAGGCTACGATACCAGCAAACTGTTTTTTGAAATCTGGAACGAACCCAATATTGGCGCTGAAAGACTGGTATCAGGAATTGATAAAAACTGGTGGGCACCTTTTCAGGAACAGATTGTAAGTTCCATCAGAGAAGCTGCACCTAACCATTATATCATTGTAACGGCTGAAAATTATAGTAGCTGGAGCGAGTTATTGCAACTGCCCATCATCAATCAGAAAAAAATCATTTACAATTTTCATTTTTACGATCCATTCACTTTTACCCATCAGGGAGCCGATTGGATCAGCGGACCATATTCCCTGCTTCGCTTCTTGCCTTATCCGGCAACTCCAACCAATGTGAGTACGCTGGCGGCCAATGCCAGCAATCCTTCTGCCAGATCACAGATAGAATGGTACGGCAGACAACAATATGCAGCCGATTCCATCAACAAAGTAATGCAGCTGGTTTATAACTGGAGTGTACAGAAAAAAGTAGACGTAATCTGCAACGAGTTCGGAGTGCATAAAAAAGTAGCCCCGCCAGAAAGCATCATCAATTATTTATCAGACGTAAGTACCTATTTAAATAAGTTTGGCATTGGCTGGGCGGTCTGGGACTACGATTATACATTTGGCATAGCTTCCTATACAACAGGAACCAGGGCCGTTCCTCCAGTATGGGACAACGGCGTACTCAATGCATTAAAGATTAAATAGGTCAACATCAAGTAACCCAACCGCCAAAACTAACATTGGCTGTTTTATTACAAACTAATTCACGCCATTACAGGTAACAGCCGCACCTGCAATCTTACCTACTAATCCTTGTAAAACTTTACCAGGACCACACTCCGTAAAACGAGATGCACCATCTGCAACCATTGCCTGAACACTCTGTGTCCATTTAACCGCACCAGTTAACTGATTGATTAAATTATTTTTGATTGCTAGTGGATCGCTAACCGCTTGGGCAACAGTGTTCTGGTATACCGGACAAGAAGGCGTATTAAAAACAGCAGACTCAATAGCAGCCGCCAATTCTGCTTTAGCAGGTTCCATTAAAGGAGAATGAAAAGCTCCACCAACCGGAAGTACCAATGCTCTTTTAGCACCGGCTTCTTTCATTCTAACGCAAGCCAAATCAATCGCAGCAATCGATCCGCTGATTACCAGCTGACCTGGGCAATTGTAATTGGCTGCCACAACTACTTCACCCGTTTCCGCAGCAACAGCAGCGCAAATTTCTTCTACTTTTTCATCTGGCAAATTCAACACAGCCGCCATGGTCGAAGGATTGGCTTCACAAGCTTTCTGCATGGCTTGCGCACGAATACTAACCAATTGTAAAGCTTTATCAAAAGACAACACTCCATTAGCCACGAGTGCAGAGAACTCTCCTAAAGAGTGTCCTGCAACCATATCAGGCTTAGCCCCTTCAATGGTTTTGAATGCGGCAACGGAGTGAATAAAAATAGCAGGCTGTGTAATATTGGTTTGCTTCAACGCTTCATCGGAACCGGTGAACATAATATCACTAATGCGAAAGCCCAGTATTTCATTGGCTTGTTCAAACAAATCTTTTACTGAACTATGTGCATCATAGAGGTTCTTTCCCATTCCGGAAAACTGAGCTCCCTGACCAGGGAAAACAAAAGCGTGCTTTGCCATGAATTAAAAATTTATGGCAAAGTAAACGATTTTTTAAAACTCAGTCTTCAATTCTAAATAACGAAGGAATTCTTCTTTGCGTTTTTCTTCTTTAAACTTACCACCATAGAAAGAAGTAATGGTAGAAGAAGTATCATCTTCCACACCCCTGCTAGCAACACACAAGTGTTTCGCATCAATTACAATGGCTACATCTTCTGTGCCCAACTCTTTCTGCAGTTCTTTCGCAATCTGCACGGTCAAACGCTCTTGTACTTGAGGACGCTTGGCAAAGAATTCAACCAAACGATTCAATTTACTTAGACCAATTACTTTACCATTGCTGATATAAGCCAGGTGAGCCTTACCAATGATGGGTACAAAATGGTGCTCGCAGTTGCTGTAGAAAGAAATATTCTTTTCTACCAGCATCTCATTATACTTGTATTTATTATCAAATAAAGCAACAGCAGGTTTGTTAGCAGGATTTAAACCGCTGAAAATTTCCTGCACGTACATTTTAGCAACACGCTTGGGCGTTCCTTTTAAACTATCGTCGGTTAAATCCAATCCAAGGGTTTCCATGATGGCTTTAAAATGCTCTTGGATGATGGCGATTTTCTCTGCATCTGATTTTTCGAATGCATTCGCTACCATTGGAGTATCTACAGAAGTACTCACATGATTGTCTCCCATTTCATCAATCAAGTCATCATCGTTAAAAACGATTTTATCACCATTCAGTCGGATATTCGACAAAATT
>VFQM010000749.1_pt1 | contig 33339 bp, 30 predicted proteins | sample 3512391 | NCBI WGS metagenome assembly VFQM01 (sample SAMN10412369, study PRJNA504923) | tailings metagenome | isolation source: Replicate 1 from Balatoc abandoned mine | place: Philippines
TGCATGGCGACTTGCGCCGCTCTTGGATCTGGCTTGAGCGTTCTCGTCAAACCGAGCGCTGGGGTGATTTACGGCGTGCGGTATATTCGCCCGCCATGCAGGCAGCCGCCCCGGCTTCCCTATTCCATCCGGCCCAAGGCCGGGAACCCTGAGGCGTGATTCCTGAGTGTCCATGACTGCAACCCCGCCTTCTTCCTCTACTGACAGCGATCTCCAACTGGTGGAGCGCACAGTTGCAGGCGATCAGCGAGCATATGAGCTGTTGGTCATCAAATACCAACGGCGCATTGAGCGCCTGATCGGACGGATGGTGCGTGATGTTGACTTGGTGCAGGACATTGCCCAGGAAACCTTCATTCGCGCCTATCGCGCCCTTCACCAGTTTCGGGGTGATGCCCAGTTCTACACCTGGCTTTATCGGATCGCTGTCAACACGGCCAAAAAGGCGTTGATGGACATGAAGCGCAATCCGGTCGTCTCTGAGAACGCTCTGCGCGGTGGTGACGAAGAAGATGAAACTTCCCGCGTGGATCATGAACTAACCACACAGGAAACCCCGGAAACCGTTTTGGCGGCCCAGGAGATTGCCCATGTGGTGAACGCGGCCATGGAAGCTTTGCCTGAGGATTTGCGACAGGCGGTCACCCTTCGTGAAATCGAAGGCCTCAGTTACGAAGAAATCGCCAGTGCCATGAATTGCCCTATCGGAACCGTACGATCCCGCATCTTTCGGGCGCGAGAGGCAATCTCGGCGAAGGTACGCCCCTTGCTGGAGAATCAATCTGGCAAGCGGTGGTAGTGCTCGTGAGTGAGTAGGCCCTAGAACGTATTTTGTGTGGTTGCTGGTTGTTTGACAGGTGAAATCATGGACAGAGATTTGACGCAGGATGAACAGTTGTCGGCGCTGATGGACGGAGAGCTTGACGATGCTTCGTTGGCGGAGGCGCTGTCTTTCGCTGCAGACAAAGGGCAAGCTACTTGGGAGCTTTACCATTTGGTTGGTGATGTCTTGCGCTCGCCTGAACTGGCTGCCCACGCCACCAGCCCGTTGCTCGGCCGTCTGCGTGAGCAAATAGCGCAAGAACCCCGGTTCCCGGTGCAAAAACCTGAAGAAGCAGTGGTTGTAACGCACAGCGCTGTCGTCAACACGGAGCGTCCCGCAGCCAATTCCTCCGTATTTCGTTGGAAGATGGTCGCCGGTTTCGCGTCATTGGCTGCAGTGGCAGCCATTGGCTGGAACTCTCTCAGCACTCTGCAAGGGCAGGGCAAGCAGCTTGCGGCAGCCCCGGTGCCGCAACCGACGGAGGTGTTGGCTGTGTCCGAGGGGGCAGGTCAGCCTGTGATGTTGCGTGATCCCCGTCTGGATGAGTTGCTGCAGGCTCATAAGCAGTTCGGCAGCACCTCCGCTTTGCAGATGCCTGCAGGCTTCCTGCGCAATGCCACCTTTGAAGAGCCTTCCCGATAAGTTTCTCATGGTATTCGGCCAGCAAAAACGTTTGGTCGCAGACCGCCCATCGGCCAGTTTTTCACCCACCTTAGCCTCTCGCATCCGAGGCTTGGTGCTGGTAGCGGGTGTGGTCATCGGAGCTCATGCCCACGCCTCCAGTGAGGGAGCATCTGCCCCTGCGCAGCCCAACCGCGATGTGTCTCAATGGGTCGAGCACATGCGAGGGGCGGTGTGTCAAAGCCCTTACTCTGGGACTTTCGTGGTGATGTCTGCCTCAGGGGCCATGTCCAGTTCGCGCATCACCCAGGCTTGCGATGGCGGTGTGCAAATTGAGAAGGTAGAGAGTCTGACGGGCGCACCGCGAACGGTGTACCGGCGCAATGGCGAGATGCGAACCTTTTTTGGCTCCACCCGCACCGTGCGTACCGACCGTGCAGATACCCTGGCGGTCTTTCCTCAGCCTTCCGTAGTGCCTGGGGCTCAGCTATCGCAGTATTACTCTGCCAAGCGGCTCGGCTCAGAGCGGGTGGCGGGCCGGATGGCTGATGTACTCTGGTTCAAACCGCAGGATGACTTGCGCCTGGGCTATCGCATCTGGTCTGATCAAGCCACGGGCTTGGTGATGAAGCTGCAAACTCTGGCGGTTGATGGCCGAGTGGTGGAGCAGGCGGCATTTTCTGAGATCGACTGGAATGCACCAGTGCGGGCTGAGGATCTTTCTCGCTCCATGGATGCGATTGCCGGCTTCCAAGTAGTGTCCGTCGATGTGCGAAAAACCTCTGCACAGTCTGAGGGATGGGGGCTACGCCAGCCGGTCGAAGGATTTGTGCCTGTGCAGTGTTATCGCCGCACTTTGGCGACTCAGGCCGATACGCGAAGTGTTTTGCAGTGCTCATACTCTGACGGGCTGGCTTCCGTTTCGCTGTTTCTGGAACCGCTCGATGTGGTTCGGCATGCCGACCTGCAATCGCAGGAAGTGAGCATGGGGGCGACCCAGTTGCTTGGCCGCAAAGTGGGTGAGGATACCTGGCTCACCGTGGTCGGCGAAGTGCCCCGTAAAACGCTGTACAGGTTCTCTCAGGCTTGGGTAAGGTTGCGTTGACGAGCTGGGCGGCGGCTGTTCCATACAGGTGCTCACTTTTTTTGATTGAACGGTGGTGCGCCAAACGTCGCCGCCACCTGGGTTTACGCGAAAACTTGCGTACAACAAGGGAACCAATCGCTGCCCACGCCTTTCACAGCATCATTCGTATAACGCCCTGTCACCTTTTTTTGAAAGGCCAATGATGTCCGTTTTGGATTGGAAATTGCTCCGTTCTGTCGCTCTGGCGGGAGTGTTCACCAGCATTGCGGGGTTGACCGCTGTCTCTCCCTCGGTGGCCCTGGCGCAACCTGCGGTAGTTCGAAATCTGCCTGATTTCACCGATTTGGTGGAGCAGGTCGGCCCTTCGGTGGTCAATATTCGTACCACTGAGAAGTCACTGGGCCGCGCAGGTGGCGCAGCCATGGACGAAGAGATGGCTGAGTTCTTTCGTCGCTTTGGTGTTCCCATCCCGAACATGCCTCGTCAGCAGCGGCCCCAGCAACAGCCCGAAGATCAGCCTCGGGGTGTGGGATCTGGGTTCATCCTCACGCCCGATGGTTTGGTGATGACCAATGCGCACGTGGTGGAAGGCGCTGATGAGGTGATCGTCACCCTGACCGACAAGCGTGAGTTCAAGGCCAAGATTGTTGGCTCTGACAAACGCACCGATGTAGCACTGGTGAAGATTGACGCCACCGGACTGCCGGCGGTCAAAGTGGGCGACGTCAGTCGCCTCAAGGCGGGCGAATGGGTGATGGCCATTGGTTCGCCCTTCGGCTTGGAGAACACGGTCACGGCAGGGATCGTCAGTGCCAAGCAGCGTGATACGGGGGACTATCTGCCATTTATCCAGACAGACGTTGCCATCAACCCTGGAAACTCAGGGGGGCCACTGATCAACATGCGTGGCGAGGTGGTCGGCATCAACAGCCAGATCTACTCCCGCTCAGGCGGGTTCATGGGAATTTCATTCGCCATTCCGATGGACGAAGCCATGCGTGTGAGCGAGCAGCTGAGGACTGCCGGGCGCGTGACACGTGGGCGGATCGGCGTGCAGATCGGCCCGGTCACCAAGGATGTTGCGGAGTCTCTGGGGTTGGGCAAAGCCCAGGGGGCGCTTGTGACTGGGGTGGAGTCTGGCTCTCCCGCTGAAAAGGCAGGGGTGGAGGCCGGTGACATCATCACCAAGTTTGAAGGCAAGCCCATCGAAAAAGTGGCTGATCTGCCTCGGTTGGTAGGGAATGCCAAGCCTGGCAGCAAGAGCAGCTTGACGGTGTTCCGTCGTGGTCAAAGTAAGGATCTGGCTGTCACCATTGCCGAGATTGAGCCTGACAAGGTCGCGACGAAAACGGCTGACAAAGAAGAGCGCGCCAAGTCATCCAATGCGGGGCAACATGTGGGCTTGGCGGTGAGGGATCTGACCGATGCGCAAAAGCGTGAGCTCAAGCTCAAGGGGGGCGTGGTGGTCACGGCTGCGTCGGAAGGTGCTGCGCGCGCGGGTTTGCGCGAGGGGGACATCATTCTGGCTTTGGCCAACTCTGAAGTGCTGAGCGTCAAAGACTTTGAAGCGGTGTTGGGCAAGGTGGATAAAAGCAAAACCCTGAGCGTGCTGTTCCGCCGGGGGGAATGGGCGCAGTACGCCTTGATCCGTCCTGCTCGCTGAAGCTGGGATATCCAAGTCACTGCAGGGTCGCGGAGCCTTGTGGTGACTTGAAAGTTAGTGTGTGCACACCTGTAATTTATGCATCGGCCGATTTCGATAGAATACAGACCGACCACCGGCTACTGCAATCATCGAGTTGGGTAGCCGGTTTTGTGCGCAGCAGCTCCAAGTTCCACCACATCTTGTCCACTCAGGCAGTCTTGCTCTGTGAATAAGTTGTGCATAAGCGATCTGTTGCACTGCGGCAACGACCCCAGAGTGCATTGGTGTGGAGTCTGTAGCGAAGGCTTTTTGCCTACAATGCAGGTCCAGCCATCGCAGTTGCCAATGATTGTTGGTTCAGGGCGCGTCGCCATTCGACGCGCCCTTTTTTCTTGTGCGGGCCGTTCTCCTTCAATTAATTGACGCTTTTCGTTGATGAATCACATCAGAAATTTCTCCATCATTGCGCACATCGACCACGGTAAGTCGACATTGGCAGACCGACTCATCCAGCGTTGTGGTGGCCTTGCTGACCGCGATATGGAAGCCCAAGTGCTTGACTCGATGGACATCGAGAAAGAGCGGGGCATCACCATCAAGGCACAAACAGCGGCGCTGCAATACAAGGCCAAGGATGGTCAGGTCTACAACCTCAACCTCATCGACACGCCCGGGCATGTGGACTTCTCATATGAAGTGAGTCGCTCGTTGTCTGCTTGCGAAGGTGCATTGCTGGTGGTGGATGCATCCCAGGGTGTGGAAGCCCAGACGGTGGCCAACTGCTACACCGCGCTGGACTTGGGCGTAGAGGTTTTGCCCGTGCTCAACAAGATGGATCTGCCCAATGCCGATCCTGATAACGCCAAGGCAGAGATCGAGGATGTGATCGGCATCGATGCTGCTGATGCGATTCCTTGCTCAGCCAAAACCGGCATGGGCATTGATGACATCCTTGAACTGATCGTGGCCAAGGTGCCGGCGCCCAAGGGCAATCCCGATGCGCCGCTGCGAGCGATGATCATTGACAGCTGGTTCGACACCTACGTGGGTGTGGTGATGCTGGTGCGTGTCGTGGATGGGCGCCTGGCCAAGGGCGAGCGTTTCAAGATGATGGCGACCAATGCCACTTACAACGCCGATAACCTGGGAGTCTTCACACCGGCCAACCTGCCGCGCGAATCGTTGGAAGCGGGCGAGGTGGGTTACATCATTGCAGGCATCAAGGAGTTGCAGGCTGCCAAGGTGGGCGACACCATCACCCTGGAAAAGAAGCTGCCCAACAATCTCGGCCCTGCCAGTGAGCCGTTGCCTGGTTTCAAGGAAATACAACCCCAGGTGTTTGCAGGCCTGTACCCCACAGAGGCCAATCAGTACGACTCGTTGCGTGATGCACTGGAAAAACTCAAGCTCAACGATGCAGCCCTGCATTACGAGCCGGAGGTGTCTCAAGCGCTGGGCTTTGGCTTCCGCTGCGGCTTCCTGGGCCTGCTGCACATGGAGATCGTGCAGGAGCGTCTGGAGCGCGAGTTTGACCAGGACCTGATCACCACCGCGCCGAGCGTGGTGTATGAAGTGGTCAAGGGCGATGGCGAAGTGATCATGGTGGAGAACCCCTCCAAGATGCCCGATCAGGGCAAGATGCAGGAGATTCGCGAGCCCATCGTCACCGTGCACCTGTACATGCCCCAGGACTATGTGGGCCCGGTGATGACACTGGCCAACCAAAAGCGGGGCGTGCAGATCAATATGGCTTACCACGGTCGCCAGGTGATGCTCACTTACGAGTTGCCCCTGGGCGAAATCGTTCTCGACTTCTTTGACAAGCTCAAATCTGTATCGCGTGGCTATGCCTCCATGGACTATGAGTTCAAGGAATACCGCGCCTCGGACGTGGTGAAGGTGGACATCCTGCTCAACGGCGAAAAGGTGGACGCGCTTTCCATCATCGTTCACCGCACCCAGGCTGCCTACCGCGGGCGCGCCGTGGCGGCGAAGATGCGCGAGATCATCTCTCGCCAGATGTTCGACGTGGCGATTCAGGCTGCGATTGGTGCCAACATCATTGCGCGTGAGACCATCAAGGCGCTGCGCAAAAACGTGCTCGCCAAGTGCTACGGCGGTGACATCACCCGCAAACGCAAGCTGCTCGAAAAGCAGAAGGCCGGCAAGAAGCGGATGAAGCAGATTGGCTCGGTGGAAGTGCCGCAAGAAGCGTTTCTTGCGATTTTGCAGGTGGAAGATTGATGCAGTTCATGCAAGTGATCACGTCGTTGCTGCTGGCGGCGTTTGCCGGGTACATCGGTGCCTGGTACTTTGGTGCTCTGGAGGGCAATTTCGCACTCCTGTTGTTCCTTGCCACCGTGGTGACGGGGGTTTATTGGCTGGGTGAGCGTTTTTACTTCCTGCCGCAGCGGCGCAAAGCTGCCCAGGCACTGGAAGACGCCGCTGTCCAGCGGCGTGCCGAACTGGACCGCATGGGCATCCAAAAAGTGGATGTGGATGCGCAGGAAGCCAAGAGCCGCATCCTCATGCAGCCTTGGTGGCTGGATTGGACGGCGGGCCTCTTTCCCGTGATCGCGGCTGTGTTCGTGCTGCGCTCATTCCTCTTTGAACCCTTCAAGATTCCTTCGGGCTCGATGGTCCCGACGCTGCGTGTCGGTGACTTGATCCTGGTGAACAAGTTCACCTACGGGGTGCGCCTGCCCGTCATCCACACCAAAATCATCGAAGGCAACAAGCCTGCGCGCGGGGATGTGTTGGTGTTTCGCTACCCACCACAGCCGAGCCTGGACTACATCAAGCGGGTGGTGGGTGTGCCGGGGGATGAAGTGGCGTACCTGAACAAGCGCCTCACCATCAATGGCAAGCCGGTGCCAATCTCTGCGCAGCCCGACTTTCTGGAACAAGAAAGTATGCGGTACTTCAAGCAATTTGAAGAAACCCTGGGTGAGCATTCCCACCGGCTGCTGAACAACACTGACGCCCCCGCATTTGTCCAGGGCGTGACCAATTTTGCCTACCGGGAAAACTGTCGCTACAGTGTCGAAGGAGTCGTTTGCAAGGTGCCCGAAGGCCACTATTTCATGATGGGCGACAACCGGGACAACTCCCTCGATTCTCGTTACTGGGGCTTTGTGCCCGAAGGGAATATCGTGGGCAAGGCTTTCTTTGTCTGGATGAACTTTGGCGATTTCAAACGCATTGGGCCATTCAACTGAATGGCCAGGGGCAATCTATAAAACAAGAGGGTGTGAACCATGAAGTTGCAACGCACAACATTTCGCTCGCGTCAGCGCGGCCTGTCGTTCATCAGCTTGATTTTTGTAGGCTTTTTGGCGGTGGCTACCTTTGCCATTGGCGGGCAATCGATTCCGATCTTTCTGGAGTACCAAGCCATTCGCAAGGCGGCGCTGAAGGCTTCCAAAGACGGAACCACCGTGGCTGAAATTCAAGCGGCTTTTGATCGCGCAGGTGCTATCGACAACATCAGTTCCATTTCTGGCAAGGACCTGGAGATCACCAAACGCGGAGACAAAACCATCGTGAGTCTGAAATACTCTCGCGAGATTGAATTGGCAGGGCCCGCCTTCCTTGTTTACCGTTTCCAATACCAGACCAATTAATTAGTGCATCCCAGTCTCTCTTCGCTGCAAACCCGTCTGCAGCATGTCTTTTCGAATCCCGCTCTCTTGCAGCGGGCTGTGACCCACCGCAGTTTTTCAGCCGACCACAACGAGCGGCTGGAATTCCTGGGGGATTCTGTGTTGAACCTGGCGGTGGCCAGTCTGCTGTACGAGCGGCTGGCGCAGTTGCCAGAGGGTGATTTGTCACGCGTGCGGGCCAATCTGGTCAAGCAAGACACCTTGCACCAGCTGGCGCTGCGTTTGAAGGTGTCGGAAGTTTTGCGCTTGGGCGAGGGTGAGTCCAAGTCCGGGGGGCAGCAGCGTCCGTCCATCCTGGCTGATGCCTTGGAGGCGTTGATTGGCGCGGTGTATCTCGATGCCGGCTACGAACAGGCCGAAGCACTGGTGCACCGGCTGTTCCAGGAAGTGGAGATCAACCCCCACATGCAGGCTGTGGCCAAGGATCCCAAGACGGCTTTGCAGGAATGGTTGCAGGGCCGCAAAATGAAGCTGCCGCAGTACCGCGTGGTGGGCACCGAGGGCGAAGCCCATCGCCAGACCTTTGACGTGGAATGCGACATTGCCGAACTGGGCCTGACCGAGCGTGGCATCGGTGGCTCCCGCAGGGCGGGTGAACAGGCCGCTGCTGCTGCCATGCTGGCCACACTGAAAGCGAAAAAACTATGAATGATGCTACAAAAAATGTAGCTGGTAGCGCTGATTCAGCAAGCGCTCAAGGCCAAAATGATCTGGATGCGATGCTTGCGGCGGCGCGCACGGCAGGCGCTGTCAAGGCGGCGGGGGCTAACCCTTCTGTGCCGGTAGAAGGCCAGCGCTGCGGCGTGATTGCCATCGTGGGCAAGCCCAATGTGGGCAAGTCCACGCTGATGAATGCGCTGGTGGGCCAGAAGATCAGCATCACCTCGCGCAAGGCGCAGACCACGCGCCACCGCATCACCGGCATCCGCACGCTGGGGGCTACGCAGTTTGTGTTCGTGGATACGCCTGGTTTTCAGACCAAGCACAGCACCGCGTTGAACAAGTCGCTCAACAAGACGGTGATGGGCGCGATTGGCGATGTGGACCTGATCCTGTTTGTAGTGGAGGCTGGCAACTTCACCCTGGCCGATGCCAAGGTGCTGTCGCTGTTCAAGCCCGGCATTCCCACGCTGCTGGTGGCCAACAAGCTGGACATGGTCAACCGCCGTGCCGAGCTGGCCCCCTGGCTCAAGAGCATGCAGGAGCGCCACCCGTTTGCCGAATTCGTACCCATGTCGGCCAAGAACAAGGGCGATATCGAGCGCCTGTTTGGCATCTGCGAAAAATACCTGCCCGAGCAGCCCTGGTGGTACTCGGAGGACGAGTTGACCGACCGCAGCGAGAAATTCCTGGCCGGTGAAACCGTGCGTGAAAAGCTGTTCCGCTTCACTGGCGACGAGTTGCCCTACACCTCCACCGTTGTCATCGACAAGTTTGACGAAGAGCCCAGCAAGACCCACAAGCGCTTTGTGCGCGTGGCCGCCACCATCGTGGTGGAGCGCGACGGCCACAAGGCCATGGTGATTGGCGAGAAGGGCGAGCGCCTCAAACGCATCAGCACCGATGCGCGGCAGGAGCTGGAAAAGCTGCTCGATGCCAAGGTGTTTCTCGAAGTGTGGGTGAAGGTGCGCTCTGGCTGGGCCGACGACGAAGCCCGCGTGCGCTCTTTCGGCTACGAGTAAACGGTGGGCAGGGCTGTTGCGCGCTGCACCAGCCCGTTCATAGCCTGGCCCCCACAGGGCTTGGCTTGCGCGCTCAAAGTCACATACCCCGCTCAACCCCTCACCGCTTTCCTGTCGTGGCCGCCGCCAAGCGCATCTCTGACGAACCCGCCTATGTGCTGCACAGCTACGACTGGAGCGAGTCCAGTCTGATCCTGGAAGTGTTCTGCCGCCGCCAGGGCCGCGTGGCGCTGGTGGCCAAGGGGGCCAAAAAGCCCAGCTCCAACTTCCGCCCCGTGCTGTTGCCCCTGCAGCCGTTGCTGCTCACCTACACCCTGGCGGGTGATGGTGCGGGTGACATCCACACCCTCAAAGGCGCCGAGTGGGTAGGCGGGCATGTGATGCCCACGGGCGATGCGCTGCTGTCGGGCCTGTACCTCAACGAACTGCTGCTGCGCCTGCTGGCGCGGGCCGATGCCCATGCGGGGCTGTTTGACGTGTACGCCGGTGTGGTGCGTGTGCTGGCCAGCGAGCATGGCGACGCCCTGGAGCCGGTTTTGCGCAGCTTTGAACTGCTGTTGCTGCGCGACCTGGGCCTGCTGCCCACGCTGGATGCCGAAACCGCCACGCTGGCCAATCTGCGCCCCGAGGGCCGCTACACGCTGGTGGCCGAAGGCGGCTTGCGCACCGCCTCGCAGGCCGATCGTGCCAGCCTAGCGGGCAGCCAGTGGCGTGCGCTGCAAGAGGCGCTGGACGAAGCCGCCAGCTACACCGCCACGCTGCGTGCCTGCGCCCCCGTGGCGGCCGAACTCAAACCCCAGCTGCGGGCGGTGCTGCAATACCATTGCGGCAGCCCGGTGCTGCGCACCCGCCAGCTCATGATGGACTTGCAAAGCTTATGAACACCCGACCCCTTCAACACCCACGTCACCGTACCGCCCTGTCCGTCAACGTCAACAAGGTCGCCCTGGTGCGCAACACGCGCCACCTGGGCATTCCCAGCGTGACCCGCGCCGCCACCCTGTGCCTGCAGGCCGGTGCGCAGGGCATTACCGTGCACCCCCGGCCTGATGAGCGCCACATCCGCGCGCACGATGTGTACGAACTGGCTGAGTTGATGAAGGCCTGGCCGGACCGCGAATTCAACATCGAGGGCAACCCCTCGCAGAACCTGATGGAGTTCATCCGCACGGTTCGTCCTCACCAGGCGACGTTTGTGCCCGACAGCGAAGACCAGTTCACCAGCGACCATGGCTGGAGCTTTCCGCAAGACGCTGAGCGCCTGGCCCCGCTGGTGGCCGAGTGCAAGGCCCTGGGTGTGCGCGTGAGCCTGTTTATGGACCCGGTGCCCGAGCAAATGGCCGCCGCCCGCGCCGTGGGTGCAGACCGCGTGGAGCTGTACACCGAACCCTATGCCGCCGCCTGGGGCACCCCCCAGCAGGCCGAACAACTGGCCCGCTACGCCGCAGCAGCCCAGGCTGCGCTGGCCGCAGGCTTGGGCGTGAACGCCGGGCATGACCTCAACCGCGACAACCTGGCCGCCTTTGTGCGCGAGGTGCCCGGTGTGCTCGAAGTCTCCATCGGCCACGCGCTGATTGCCGACGCGCTGGAGCTGGGCTATGCCGCCACGGTGCAGGCCTACCAGGCGTGCATCGATGTAGGCTTTGCAGGCAATCGGTAACTCCTGATTTGATAGCTGCTTGCGCTGATCCATCAAGCGCTAGAGGCCTATTTCAGGCTCTTCTAGCGAATGCTAGTGATGCACTCGATAAATGTCGTACGTCGAAATCGTCGTTTACAGACGTGCGGCGATTTCCATCACTACTATTCGCTAGAAGAGCCCTATTTCACTCAAAACCATGATCTACGGCATTGGCACCGACATCTGCGATGTGCGCCGCATCCGCGAAAGCCTGGAGCGACACGGCGACCGCTTTGCCGAGAAGGTGCTGGCCCCCGGCGAGCTGGCCGTGTGGCGCGAGCGCACCGAGCGCTGGCCCGATCGCGGCCTGCGCTACCTGGCCACTCGCTTCTCTGCCAAAGAGGCCTTCAGCAAGGCCGTAGGGCTGGGCATGCGCATGCCCATGACCTGGCGGCACTGTGAGGTAGCCAAGCTGCCCAGTGGCCAGCCCGTCATCGTGCTGCACGGGGCCCTGAAAGCCTGGTTTGAAGAACGCAGCCTGCGCGCCCACCTGAGCGTGACCGACGAAACCGACTACGCCGCCAGCTTCTGCGTGGTGGAGCGTTTGGAGGCAAATCAGCCTCCAGCGCTTACCCCATAAGCGCAAGCAGCTCTTGATTTGATAGCAATTTATCCCCTCCGATCTTCCATGACCGAACACGCCCCCCTCATCATTGACATCGCTGGCACCGAACTCACCGCCACCGACCGCCGCCGCCTGGCCCACCCGCTGGTGGGCGGCATCATTTTGTTCGCCCGCAACTGGGTGGACCGCGCCCAGTTGCTGCAGCTCACCAGCAGCATCAAGGCGGTGCGTGACGACCTGCTGATCTGCGTGGACCACGAAGGCGGCCGCGTGCAGCGTTTTCGCACCGATGGCTTCACCCACCTGCCGCCCATGCGCGCGCTGGGCGAGATGTGGATGGATGACGGCAAGGGGGCTAAAGCCGTGCCCGGCAGCGGTGCACTGCGGGCCACCAATGCGGCCACCGCAGCGGGCTATGTGCTGGGCACCGAGTTGCGTGCGTGTGGGGTGGATTTCAGCTTCACGCCCGTCCTCGATCTCGATTGGGGCGAGAGCGGCGTGATTGGCGACCGTGCCTTCCACCGCGACCCTCGCGTCGTGGCCCTGCTGGCCAAGAGCCTGATGCACGGCCTGCTGCAGGCGGGCATGGCCAACTGCGGCAAACACTTTCCGGGCCACGGTTTCGTCAAGGCCGATTCGCACACCGAAGTGCCGGTGGACAAGCGCAGCCTCAAAGCCATCCTGGCCGACGACGCCGCGCCGTACCCTTGGCTCAGCACCACGCTCACCAGCGTGATGCCCGCCCACGTCATCTACCCCAGGGTGGACAGCCGCCCCGCAGGCTTCTCGCAGCGCTGGCTGCAAGAGATTTTGCGCCGCCAGATGCGCTTTGATGGCGCGATCTTCAGCGACGACCTCAGCATGGAAGGCGCACGGCGCATTGACGGCCAGGTGGTGAGCTACACCGACGCTGCACTGGCTGCGCTGGAGGCTGGTTGTGATCTCGTGTTGCTCTGCAACCAGAGCCTGGGCGAAGGCAAAGCGGTGGACGAGCTGATCGACGGGCTGGCCGCCGCGCAGGCAAAAGGCCGCTGGCAGCCGAACGTGGACAGCGAGTCGCGCCGCCTGGCGCTGCTGCCCGAAACACTGCCCCAGCCCTGGGATGAATTGATGCTGCAGCCTGCCTACATGCAGGCGCTTGATCTGCTGCCCTGATGGGGGAGTCTCGCTCCGTGCAGACCCGAGAGGGTCAAGGCACGGGCGAAACCGTAGCTTTGGGCGCCGTTGATTGGGCGTCTGGCTCGGCCGTGAGGGGCGTTGGGGCAGGGGGCTCCCCGCTCCAGCGCCGCACCACGCGCTGGAAAATCAGCGCGTTCGGGATCTGGATCCACGCACTGCCGGGCGGGGTGTTGAACTCTTCCAGCGTGGTGTAGAGCAGGTTCACGTCCACCACGCGGCCTTTGGCGCCCGGCTTTTCGGCTGTGTCCAGAATCTCCACATGGTCACCAATGCGGAAGGGCCGCGCGGTGAAGATGAGCAGTGCGCAGAACAGGTTGGACAGCACGCTCCAGGCCGCGAAAAACGCCACGGCCCCCACGGTGGCGAACCCGGTGAACGCCGTCCACAACACGGTGGCAGAGACGCCCAGCCGTTCCAGCGACAACAGCAGTGCGCCGGCCATGATGGTCCAGCGGATGAGCCCGTTGATGGGCACCACCAGTTCCCCTGGCAACTGGTAGCGCACGGCCGCCTTGCGCACCAGGCGCCGCAGCAGGCGCTGCAGCAGGTACGCGGCCAGCAAGATGCCCAGAATCTGGCTGCCGGGCACGATCACGTCCAGCCAGTCCTGCACCCATTCCGGCAGGCGGTGTTTGGGAATCGCCATGGATTGCGTGGGCAGTCGGTCAGCCTTCGCGGCGCAGCGCCGGGAACAGGATCACGTCGCGGATGCTGGGGCTGTCGGTCAGCAGCATCATGAAGCGGTCGATGCCGATACCGCAGCCGCCAGCGGGGGGCATGCCGTATTCCAGGGCGCGCACGAAGTCGTGGTCGTAGTACATGGCTTCGTCGTCGCCGCCGTCCTTAGCCGCCACCTGGGCGTGGAAGCGTGCGGCCTGGTCTTCGGCGTCGTTCAGTTCGCTGAAGCCGTTGCCGAATTCGCGGCCCGTGATGTAAAGCTCAAAGCGCTCGGTCACTTCAGGGCGAGCGTCGTTGGCGCGCGCCAGCGGGCTGATTTCGGTGGGGTGCTCCATGATGAAGGTGGGCTGCCACAGCTTGTCTTCCACCGTCTCTTCAAAGTACAGCACCTGCAGGCCGGCCAGGCTGCGGGTAGACAGCTTGTTCTTGGCTTCCGACATGCCCAGCTTCTTGAGGGCGCTGATCAGCCACTCGGCATCGTCCACATGGGCACCGGCTTCGGTGTACTGGAAGATGGCTTCGCGGATGGTCAGGCGGGCAAAGGGCTGGCTCAGATCCACCTCTCGGCCCTGGTAAGTCAGTTGCAGCGTGCCCACGGCCTTCATCGCGGCGTCGCGGACGAGGGCTTCGGTGAAGGTCATCAGGTCCTGGTAGTTCCAGTACGCTGCGTAGAACTCCATCATCGTGAACTCGGGGTTGTGGCGCACCGAGATGCCTTCGTTGCGGAAGTTGCGGTTGATTTCAAACACCCGCTCGAACCCGCCCACCAGCAGGCGCTTGAGGTACAGCTCGGGCGCGATGCGCAGGAACATTTCCTGCTCCAGCGCGTTGTGGTGGGTGATGAAAGGCCGCGCGTTGGCACCGCCAGGAATGGGGTGCAGCATGGGCGTTTCCACTTCCAGGAAGCCGTGGTGCACCATGAATTCGCGAATGCCGCTCACGGCCTTGCTGCGTGCGGCGAAGCGCTTGCGGGCGGCTTCGTCGGTCATCAAATCCACATAGCGCTGACGGTACTTCACTTCCTGGTCGTGAATGCCGTGGAACTTGTCTGGCATGGGGCGCAGGCTCTTGGTGAGCAGGCGCAGTGCAGTGACCTTGATCGACAGCTCGCCGGTCTTGGTTTTCATGAGCGTGCCTTCAGCGCCCACGATGTCGCCCAGGTCCCAGTGCTTGAAGGCAGCGTACAACTCTTCGCCCACCGCGTCGCGAGTGATGTAGAGCTGGATGCGGCCACCCGTTTCACCCAGCGAGCCGTCCTGCACAGTCGCAAAGCTGGCCTTGCCCATCACGCGCTTGAGCATCATGCGCCCTGCCACACTCACGCTGACGTGGTGGGTTTCCAGCACGCTGGCTTCCACATGGCCGTGGGCGGTGTGCAGGTCGGCGGCCTTGTGGGCTGGCTTGAAGTTGTTGGGAAACGCCACGCCTCCACCCTGGGCCTGGGCTTCACGCAGAGCGCGGAGTTTTTCCCGGCGTTCGGCGATGAGTTGGTTTTCGTCCTGGGGGGACAAGGGGGCTGCGGCGGCGTTGACTGCGTCAGACATAGAGCGGGACCAGGGTTGGTGGGGGAAACCTTCTATTTTAGGTTTAACGCAGCCCGGCGCCGATTTCGCGGTCCTTTGAGCGCCAGAAAAGGTGCGTCCCTAGCGCTTTCAGACCCAAAATGAGCAGGTTGAGCCCACGAAAGGCGGCTTAGCGCCGTGGCAGTGCCAGCATCCAGGCAGACAGCACCAGCAAGCCGATGGCGGATGTGCCAGCCAGCCACCAAAGGTGGACTTCCGCACTCCATCCCTGAGGCGCCCACAACGGGGCCACCAACACCACCAGTTGCAAAGCCTGCAGCGCCATGGCCAGCCACGAGTACTGGCGCTCTTGGGCGTGCTGGAATGGCCGATGACTGAGTGCAGCGGAAATACAGGCACTTCCCTGCCACAGCACCAGAGGCAAGAGGTAGGGGCGTATGCCCTGCCATGCGGTGGCAAGCGACGTGGCGTCCAGCACCAAAAAGCCGACCCATCCTGCCAAAGCTGCCGTAGCGGCGGCGCCCAGGCCCACCGCCAGTGATCGCCACTGTGCGGTTTCCACCCTGGCAAGCAGCACCTGCGCCCAGGCGGTGTGAACGACGGCGGGAATGAACCCCAACAATCGCAGCAGCATGGCCAGATAACTGGCATCGGCCAGCCCGTGCAAGCGTTGCCATACCAAAAGCAATGCCGTACCTGCGATGGCGTCTATCGCGGTGTGGGCCAGGCGCAGGCTGGTGCTGCGGCGATCTGCCTGCGCGGTGGTGGCGGGGGGCTCTGGGGACTGCTGCTGTGGGGGCTGGGTGGTGCGGCCCTCAAGGCGTGCTGACCGCAGCCACAAGGCACCCACCGCGTAGCCGCAGGCGGCCGCCAACAAAAGACCGTGCGGGCTTTCTGCTGGCCAAGCCCGTGCTGCGGTCACGGTCAGCACCAGCGCCACCACGGGCGGGCCCGCGCGAACCAGCGCAGCCGACAGGGGCGATGCGGTCCTCAGCGTCCAGGGCTGGGCCAGGTACCAGGCGAGTTGCAACAGAGCCAGCAATGCGGCCCAGCCCATCACAGCGAATGGGGCCTCCATGGCAGACCACCACACGGCCAGCGCTACCAGCGGTGCAAGCCCGAACCAGCGCCAAAGGCTGGAGCGCAAAACCGCCTGCAGCGCCGCGCGGGGCGGATGGTGGGCGTCTGCCAGGAACTGCAAAGGCCCTTGCGCGAGCGACAGGGACACCCAGAAAAATGCCACCTGCGCCGTGATGGCGAAACCACCAGCGGCCTGGGGGGTAAAAAAATGCAGCATGGCCAAGCCCACCAGGGCCTGGGCTGCCAGCGACACCATGCTGCCCAAGGCCATGATGACGGAGGTGGATGCAAAGCGGTATGGCTGCTTCACGGGGCCAGTCCTGCGGCTTTCCAGATGTTCAGTTGCCCCAGGGTGTGGGGCCAGGCCCAGCCTCCCATGTCTGGGGATGGCGCGCTCGCCATGTCTCTCGTTTCACGAAAAAAATCTGCATACGCGCTAGCGCTGGCCTGGGCTGGCAAATACGCGATAGCTGCCTTGTTTGAGGCTGCAAAGTTGCGCACCCAGCGGTAGTCCGTACTGATCACCGGCAGACCGATCGCGCAGTATTCGAGCAGCTTGGTCGAGGTCTGCTCACTGTAAGGAATCTGGTCAGGAACCAGGTTGAGCGCACAGCGTGCCCGTCGCAAATGGACGGGAACCTCATGGTGTGGCACCTTGCCTGTCACGGTGATGTGGTTGAAGGCTTGAAACTGGCGCTGCAATGGTGCGGGCATGCTTCCGATCAGCAAGGTGCGCATGCCTGCCTGCTCCAGCCCTTCAAAGACGGGGAGAAAGTGCCGCAGCCGCGCCATGTCGCCCAGGTACACCATGTCAAATTCTGCTGCACCCTGGATGGTGGGCGGTGTCAGAAAAGTGGATGAGACGCCCATCTCTCTGAATTCCCACGGGACATCGTCGGCAAAGCTCAGGCGCTGTCGGACCCACTCGTTCTGGAAGAGTCGGTAATCGGGCTTGGGCTGGCTCCAGCGCTTGATCTGGTCCTTGGCCCAGGCGCAAGGGGGCACGGAGGCTGAGGCATATTCATGCACCTGAAAGGCCTGGGCAAAGCGCTGGTGGTCCGTTGCGTGCACCCGGCCGCACATCCACCACACGACGCGCGCATCTGCGGGCACCGTGCTGGCATTTTGGTGCGTGCAGACCTCATGCCCCCACGGCTGCAAGTGGGCGGCGTAGGCCTCCAGCTCCGGAAGGTAGGAGTGACCGGGATGGATGAAATGCACTTGCATCAGGCCGCCACCTGTTCAATGAGGTGAGCCCAGGCGCTGGCAAACCGCTGGGGCGTGTATTGCGCAAGTACCTCAGCCATGTCGCGCTGGAGAAGTTCGGCCGGTGGGGACATCACGCGGAGCACTGCCTGTGCCAGTGCGCTGCCGCTGTTGTCTTCTGCCAATGCGTAGGGCATGTGGCTGCCCAGCATTTCGCGCAGTGCAGGGATCGGCACACCAACGCAGGGCACACCGGCCGCCAGCGATTCCAGTACGGCCATGGGGCAGCCTTCATACGCAGACGTCAGCAGCGTCACATGGTGGGCCTGGTACAGCGCTGGTGTTGCGGGCTGGAAGCCTTGCCACTGAACCCGTCCCGGTGCTCGGGCTGAGGCGTCAATTTGCAGAGTGCTTTTCAAGGAACCCTCACCAGTGATCTGCAACGCGTAGTGCTGCGGCAATTGGGTCAACGTATCGACCAGCAGCTCGGGGCGCTTTTCTGGTGACAGGCGGCCCACGTAGCCACATCGCACTGTGTGCGGCGCAGCCGGTGGGGGCGCGGGGCGCGCTGCGGGCCAGGCAGGGTGCGGGTTGGGAATGACCTGCAGACACTGGTGTGCTGACGCGTCGCCACCCATGAATTGCATGAAGGAATCGCGCCCCTGGTGGGAAACAAACACCAGCGAAGGCAGCCGCCGATACAGCCAGCGTAACCAGCGGCGTTTGGCGGCGGAAGCATGGGCTCTGTCCAGGACCTCCAGCAGCGGGCCATGGAACCAGGTGATCACCGGTTTTCGGTGCCATTGGCCCAGAAGCCAGGCGACATAGGCTGGCAGGAAGTTGTGCGTGGCAATGATCACATCGGCCTGGCTGGCAGCTTTCCACAGGCGGGACAGAGGTGTGACGCGAATCACCTGGTTGTCACAGCGGTGTCCTGCCGCTTCCAGCGCGTGCGCGAGCGCATCGGAAACGGTGTGCACTCCTCCCGTTTCGAGATTTTCCTTCAGCAGCAGAATGCGGCGGTGCGTGTGGGGAGGCAACATCGAAAAGATCACACCATGGGCCACAGGGCGGTATGGAAGGGCGAGTGCGTCACCGTGCACCAAATCCGGTGAACAGGATACGTGCGGTCTTGTAGGCGATCAGCAGATCCAACGCCAGCGAATAGTGGGCCACGTAGTACAGGTCGTAGCTCAGTTTCACTGCAGTCTGCTCCTCACCTTCCGCGTAACCCTGCTGCACCTGTGCCCAACCCGTCAGGCCGGGGCGCACCAGATGGCGGTAGGGGTACGCTGGAATCCGATGGGCGAACACCCGAACAAACTCGGCCTGTTCCGGTCGGGGGCCGATCAGGCTCATGTCGCCCTTGAGCACATTCCAGAGTTGAGGCAGTTCGTCCAGGCGGGTTCTGCGGATGATTTTGCCCACGGAAGTCACCCGGTCATCGTTGGGTTGGGCAAATCGCGCAGTGGTGGCTTCTTCATGCCGCATGCTGCGCAGTTTCCAGATGCGGAACTCGCGGCCGTTGCGACCGATGCGAATTTGGGAAAACAGCATCGGCCCTGGCGTGTTCAGCTTTACAGCCAGGCCTGCCGCCAAACACAGCGGAAGCCACAGGGGCAACGCAGCCAGCGTCAAGCCAATGTCGGTCAGGCGCTTGACGGTGTCGTATGCCGGATTGCCGTCCAGCGCCCATAAGTCCTGGGCTTGCAGGTTGGACAACATTTTTCGGCCGCTGATCAGTTCTGCCACGGCTTCCACGCTGTAGAGCCTCACATGCTGCAGGCGCAAGTCGCTGATCAAGCGTTCGCGAGCCGCGTCGGTGGGCGCTTGCGGGTCGATGACCACGCCAGCCAGGGCAGATGTGTCATCCTTGACTTTGGGGGCTGCATCCGATGCGGCTGGAATGGCCAAGGGCCGCAGCTTGATGTCTTGCTGGCTGAATTCCGAGGCATCCCCCAGCAGTTCTTTCAGCCGCATGGGTACAGAGGAATCCAGATAGGCGAGTGACAACGCATAGCGCCCTCGCTCTCGCCAGTGCCCCAAAGTAAACCAGGCGGCAGACAGCAGGTAGACCAGCAGCACAGCGCCGCGCGAATAGGGTTGTTGCAGCAGTGCAAACCCCAGCGGGGCCGCCAGGTACGGTGCCGCCGTGGCCACCAGAAGAAAGCGCCGTTCTTCGAACTGGGGCAGGTACGCTCCGTTGTACAGCCAGTAAGCGGTGATGGTGTAAGGCACGCTGCACCACAAGACCGTCTGAGGGAACTGGTACGTTGCCCACTGGTATTGCTCCAGCACCCATCCGATGGCGTAGCTCAACAGCAGCACCAAGATGCCTTTCAACGCCCAGCCCAGCACGGCACTTTGGCGGTGTGCTGTGGAAGAGTCGAGGGGGCTGTGAGAGTGGCTCTTCATGGATGGCTTGGAGAAGGGGAGAGGGCGCTTTGGTAGGTTGCCATCACCTCCATGCCCATGCGTTCTGCGGTGTAGTTCTGTTCGTAGCGTTGTCTTGCAGCGCGGCCAAGGCTGGTGCGTAGCGCGGGCGACTCTACCAGTTGTCGCAAGGCCAGTGCCAATGCTGTTGCGTCATTGGGAACCAGGCGGGCTTGGGTGGCGTCGGGCAACAGCTCGCGCATGCCGGGAAGGTCGCTGGTCACAATGGCCAGCCCACCGCGCATCGCTTCGATCACGGAAATAGGCAAACCTTCGTGGTCCGAGGTCAGCACAAAAATGCTGTGCTTCATCAGCTGTGCAGAAATATCGCCCACATCTCCGGCGAACACAACGGATTGCAGTCCAAGCTGCCTGGCCATGGCCTGGTGGCTGGCAAGTTGAGGGCCTCCGCCAAAAAACGTGGCTGGCACTTCACACCCCAAATCATCTCGCAAACGTGCGAGAGCCTGCAGTAGCAGGTCGGGGCGCTTTGGTGGGGCCATGCGCGCCACCATGGCGATGCGGGGTGGGGCGGCCGCCAGCTCGGTGGCGAGGTGCGTGGATGCGGGCACCTCTTCAATACCGTTGTGAACGACCACCACCCGCCTGGATGGAAGTGGCAGCACGCGTGCCAGCCTGCGCTCGTGTTCTGACACACACACCATGCGCCGTGTCAGGGGCGCGAGCAGCCATTCGACGGCAAAAGCGGCCACGCGCCGCTTCCAGGGGTTTCCTGCCTTGAACGCAAATCCGTGCACGGTGTAAATCACCGGCTTGCGGGTTCGCGCTCCCGCCAGTCGTGCCGCCACACCCGCCATCGCGCTGTGGGCGTGCACAAGGTCTGGAGACTGCTCTCGCACGATGGCTTGCAGGTGCCGTACGGCTTGCGCCAAGCCAGCGACGCCTGCAGTGTTGCCCAGTGAAGGAATGGAATGCACCCGAATGCCCGCAGCGTTCAGCGCGCACGCCAGAGGGGACTGCAGGCAGTCACCGCCGATGGCCACCTGCACCTCAATGCCTTGTCGGTCGCGCAATTCGCGGCACAGTGTCAGTACGTGGCTTTGGGCGCCTCCCACCTCACCTTTGGTGATGACCTGAAGCACTTTCATGGCACCGGGGCTGCGGGCAAGGCCGTTGCCCTGCGTGCGGTCACTGTGCAATTCCCGTGCGCTCCAGCACATCGCCCACCAGCTCCAGCCGTACCAGCGGGTTGTCCAGTTCCATCAGCCGCTGTTTCAACTCCATGGGCACGGGCAGCAGTTCACACCAGCGGTTGGCCACCCAGCCACAGTCGTCCAGTTGTTCCGGCGTGGGCAACTTGGCTGCTGGGTTCAGCGCATCGCGCGCATGCAGGGTGTGCAAAACCTGGGTCAGGGCCGTGGCGGTTTTCTTCAGGTCTTCAGGGATGGGGATGGACAAATCCCTGTCCAGTTGCGACACGCTGGCAATCCACAGGCCATGAACCAGGTGGTTGCGCTGGGTGATCCGAAACCGCTCAGTGCCTTTGCACACCAGGGTGATCAATCCAGGCTGGGGGCTTGCGAGTTGCTCGATGACCGCCAGTGTGCCCACGTCGTGAAACTGCTCATCCGGCGCCCCAGCCCGGCGCACTTCGCTGCCCTGTGTCAGCGACACCACGCCAAATGGGGCGCCTGTTTGATGGCATTTGCGCACCATGTCGAGGTAACGCACCTCAAACACGCGCAAGGCCAGCACCCCGTCGGGGAACAGCACCGACGCCAGGGGAAACAAGGGCAGGGATGAAAGGGTCAGGGTCTGGGTCATGGGCCTGGGTGGAACGCCTGGTCAAGATCTGCCGGGCTTGGCAGGGTTGCTGGCCCTGGGCTGCCCAGCGGTCAGAATGGGGTGGGGCCCACGGCCCAATCCCCCAGGCGGTCTGGCGCTGAATCTTGGGCCGCTATCATCCCACGGCGCAGCCGGTTTTCCGCCGGGGCACCCCTTCATTTGTGGATTTCCATGTTGTATCAAATCGCTACTTTGCTGCTCGATGTCATTGGTGGGCTGTTGACCGGTGCTTGCCTGTTGCGCCTGTACATGCAGTGGCAGCGTGTGCCCTTTTCCAATCCGGTGGGGGCTCTGGTGTTTGCGTTGACCGACTGGTTCATCATGCCGCTGCGCCGGCTGATTCCGCCCACAGGCCAGTGGGACGTCTCCAGCCTGGTGGGGGGCTTGCTGGTGCAGCAGGTGCAATATGGCCTGCTGTGGCTGATTGCGGGCGGCGCCATCTCTGGCGCAGTGGTGCCTTTGCTGGCAGCCTTCGGTCTGGTGCGGGTCGCGATTTCGGGCTTGATCGGCCTGCTGATCGTGCATGCGATCCTGTCCTGGGTGCAGACGCGCTCTCCCATGTCGGATGTGATGGGGCGGCTGTGCGCGCCGCTGCTCAGGCCTGTGCAGCGGTTCGTGCCGCTGGTGGGCGGTTTGGACTTGTCACCCCTGGTGTTGCTGGTGCTGCTGCAGATCGCCATGATCGTGCTGGGGCATTTGCAGGCAGCGGTGTTGACGGGGGCCTTGCAGGGCTGAGTGTGGGCATGGGCCACGCCGGCCTGCTGCTTCAACCGATGTATGGCCATCGGTTGCTGGGTCGCAAAGGCGCTTGGTTGACGCTTTGCTACTCATTTCCCTGAATATCAATAAAAATAGCTGCCAGTGCTTACTGGATAAGCGCTGGCAGCTATGAATTTAATAGCGTTTGCGGTAGGGCGATGTTTCAAAATCGCCCCGCACCGCAGTAGCGTGGGCTTACACCACCGCGTCGGCTGGCAGACGCTGCAGCATGGCCAAGCTGCTGGCCACGGTGCTGCGCAGTTCACGGCGGTCGCAGATGAAGTCCACAGCACCCTTGGTCTGCAGGAATTCAGCACGCTGGAAGCCTTCAGGCAGTGTCACGCGCACAGTGGATTCGATCACGCGGGGACCCGCAAAGCCAATCAGGGCCTTTGGCTCAGCAATCACGATGTCGCCCATGAAGGCAAAGCCAGCGCTCACGCCGCCCATGGTCGGGTCGGTCAGCACACTGATGTAGGGCAGGCCCTTCTTGGCCAGGCGGGTCAGCGCTGCGTTGGTCTTGGCCATCTGCATGAGCGACAGCAGGCCTTCCTGCATACGGGCACCGCCGGTGGCGGTGAAGCAGATGAAGGGCACCTTTTGTTCGATGGCAGTTTCGACGCCGCGCACAAAGCGCTCGCCCACCACAGAGCCCATAGAGCCGCCCATGAAGTCGAATTCAAAGCAGGCGGCCACCACATTGATGCTCTTGACGGCACCGCCCATCACGATGAGCGCATCGGTCTCGCCCGTGTTCTCCAGCGCTTCTTTCAGGCGCTCGGGGTACTTGCGGCTGTCCTTGAACTTGAGGGCGTCCACCGGCAGCACTTCCTGGCCGATTTCATAGCGGCCTTCGGCGTCCAGAAACGCGTCCAGCCGTGCGCGGGCGCCAATGCGGTGGTGGTGGCTGCACTTGGGGCAGACGTTCTGGTTTTGCTCCAGGTCGGCCTTGTAGAGCACGGTTTCGCAGCTCGGGCACTTGATCCACAGCCCTTCGGGCACCTGGCGGCGCTCGGTGGGGTCGGTTTGCTGGATCTTGGAGGGCAGGAGTTTTTCGAGCCAGGACATGGTTTCCTCTGTATGAATGAGCCTGTGGCGGCGCGGCCTTCACGCTAGCGCTGCCCATCAATCAGGGCTCCCGCGCAAGGGCCGCCCCGCCGCGCTGGGAGCGTCCCCCTTCCTGTGCGCAGCACAAGAGAAGGGGGAAGCGGCAAAGCCGCTCAGGGGGATGCCCTCTATTATGCGTCGAGCGCCTTGCGCACGCCGCGCAGGAAATCCATGGTCATGGGGACGACCTTGGCGTGTTCCTGGTCTTCAATCAGCTGGATGATGCGGCTGCCGATCACTACGGCATCCGCCACCTTGCCAATCGCCTGGGCGGTGGCTGCGTCGCGGATGCCGAAACCCACGCCCACCGGAATGTGAACGTGCTGGCGAATGCGGGGCAGCATCTGTTCGACAGCCGCTGTGTCCAGCGCGCCCGAACCTGTGACGCCTTTAAGCGACACGTAGTACACGTAGCCGCTGGCCACGCGTGCCACCTGGGCCATGCGTTCGGAGGTAGAAGTGGGGGCCAGCAAAAAGATCAGATCCATGCCGTGGGCGCGCAGGTCGGCGGCGAAGGCCTCGCATTCCTCGGGCGGGTAGTCCACGATCAGCACGCCATCCACACCGGCTGCGGCGGCGTCGCGCACAAAGGCGCTGCCGGTAGTGCCCGGCGTACCGTGCTTCTGGTCGTAGCGTTCCACGGGGTTGGCGTAGCCCATCAGCACCACGGGGGTGGTGGTGTTGCGCTTGCGGAATTCGCGCACCTGGTCCAGCACCTGCACCATGCCAACGCCCAGGCTCAGGGCCTTCTCGCCCGCCTTCTGGATCACTGGGCCATCGGCCATGGGGTCTGAAAAAGGGACACCCAGTTCGATCACGTCAGCGCCCGCTTCCACCATGCCGTGCATGAGGGCGGGCGTGATGTCGGCGAACGGAAAGCCTGCCGTCACATAGGGAATCAGCGCCTTGCGGCCTTGGGCCTTGAGGGCGGAAAACGTTGCTTCGATGCGGCTCATTTGACCACCTTGACGGGTTGCTCGCCGCCCTTGACGGACTGCCCCTGGCAGCTGGGGCGGCAGTAGAAATCGGCACCACTGAGGTCGGCCACGGTGCCGATGTCCTTGTCGCCACGGCCCGAGAGGTTGACCAGGATGGACTGGTCGGGGCGCATGGTCTTGGCCAGCTTCATGGCGTAGGCCACGGCGTGGCTGGATTCGAGGGCGGGAATGATGCCCTCGGTACGGCACAGGTAGTGAAAGGCGTCCAGCGCCTCCTTGTCGGTGATGCCCACGTATTCGGCACGGCCGATTTCCTGCAGCCACGCATGTTCTGGCCCCACGCCGGGGTAATCCAGACCCGCGCTGATGCTGTGGGTTTCGGTGATCTGGCCGTTGTCATCCTGCAGGATGAAGGTGCGGTTGCCGTGCAGCACGCCGGCGCTGCCTTTTTGCAGCGATGCGGAGTGGCGGCCAGAGTCCAGTCCCTCGCCCGCAGCCTCCACGCCAATCAGGCGGGTTTTCACGAACGGAATATAGGGGTGGAAAATGCCCATGGCATTGCTGCCGCCGCCCACGCAGGCGATCACGGCGTCAGGTTGTTCGCCCAGCACTTTCTGTTCGGCCAGCATGACTGGCATCTGCTCAATGCACTCCTTGCCGATCACGCTCTGGAAGTCGCGCACCATCATGGGATAGGGGTGGGGGCCCGCCACCGTACCGATGATGTAGAAGGTGTTGTCCACATTGGCCACCCAGTCGCGCATGGCGTCGTTCAGGGCGTCTTTCAGGGTCTTGCTGCCAGACTCAACGGGCACCACCGTGGCACCCAACAGTTTCATCCGGTACACGTTGGGGCTCTGGCGCTTCACGTCCTCGGCGCCCATGTAGACCACGCATTCCAGGCCGTAGCGGGCGCAGATGGTGGCCGTGGCCACACCGTGCTGGCCTGCGCCGGTCTCGGCAATCACGCGGGGCTTGCCCATGCGCTTGGCCAGCATGGCCTGGCCGATCACGTTGTTGATCTTGTGCGCGCCGGTGTGGTTCAGGTCCTCGCGCTTGAGGTAAATCTGCGCGCCGCCCATTTCACGGCTGGTGCGCGCGGCATGGTAGATGGGCGAGGGGCGGCCCACGAAATGCTTGAGTTCGTACTGGAATTCCGCCAGGAACTCCGGGTCGTTCTGGTAGCGGGCATATGCCTCGCGCAGTTCCTGAATGGCGTGGGTCAGGGTTTCGCTGACGAAGCTGCCACCGTAGGGGCCAAAGTGCCCGGAGGCGTCAGGTTGCTGATAAGAGCTCATGGGGATTCTTTGCAAGTTGGGCATCGGCCGCACGCACGGCGGCAACGAAGCGTTGGATTTTTTCGGCGTCCTTGATGCCCTTGATGGGTTTGCCATCGGGGCCATCGGCTTCAACGCCGGAACTGACATCAACCGCCAGCGAGAGACCTCGCGGGCGGACTTGCAAAATGCCATCGGTCACGTTTGCAGGCGTGAGTCCACCAGACAAAACGAGGTGAGAGCTGACGCTTGGTGGAAGGAGTGACCAATTGAATGCCTTGCCGCCGCCGCCATAACCGTCAACATGGGCGTCGAGCAGGATGGCCTGGGCGTGTGAATAATCCTGCGCGTATTTTACGAGGTCGAAGCGTTCAGCCCCATTGCCTAGGGGTATGCGTGCCGCCCGCAAAAATGGACGCAACCCGTGGCCTGTGGCCAGCAGGCAATCGGCCGGCGTTTCATCACCATGAAATTGCACGATAGCGCCCGCCACCATTGCGCTGGCAGCTGCAATATTGGTAGCACTTTCGTTCACGAATAGCAGCACGGGGGTGACGAATGGGGGGAGTCTGCGTGCCAATTGCGCAGCGCGCTCAGGGGTGACTGCGCGGGGGCTGGGCGCATACAGCACGAAACCCACAGCGTCGGCACCCGCCGCCACGGCGGCATCCACATCCTGTTCCCGGGTCAGGCCACAGATTTTGATTCGCGTGCGCTCGCAGGCCATGGAACGGGGTTTCGTTGCAAAGCCATGCGGGTGGGGTGTGGAGGCGGTTTCAGCAGAGTGGTGGGTGGTCATGGCAGCCAGGCAAAGGGAGGGGTGCTTTCAGGAAGCTTCCACTGCGCATCGTAGACCGGGCCCAGAAAATACAGCCCGTCTGGGGAAAAGGTGGGTGCTGCCGCATCGCGCGACCGCGCATTGAGCACGCTCTGCATCCAGCTTACTGGCTGCTTGGCACTTCCGACGGCGATCAGGCAGCCCATGATGTTGCGGATCATGTGGTGCAAAAAGGCGTTGGCTTCGAACTCGAAACGCCAATAGCAGGGGCCCCAGCCCAGTTCGGGGTGCGGTGCTGCTGCACGGCAGTCAGTGATCTCAATGCGCTTGATCGTTTTGACCGGCGTCTTGGCCTGGCAGGCAGATGCCCTGAACGATGTGAAATCGTGCTCACCGAGCAAGATGCTGGCGGCCTGCCGCATCGCATCCCCATCGAGTGGGTTGTGTACCCAGCCCACGCGACCAGACTCGACACTGGGGCGCACGGGTGACTGCAGCAGCACGTAAGCGTAGCGCCTGGCCGTTGCACTGGCGCGCGCGTGAAAGCTGTCAGGCACCTGCTGTGCCCATTGCACCGCAATGTCGGGTGGCAAAAAGGTGTTGGTGCCCCGAACCCACGATGCGTTGGGGCGGCACAGGGGGGTGTCGAAGTGCACGACCTGCATCAGCCCATGCACCCCACTGTCGGTGCGGCCCGCACACAGGGTGCTCACTGCATGCGTAGCAAAGCGGCCCAGGGCCGCTTCGAGCTTGTCTTGAACAGTGTTGCCAGATAACTGGCTTTGCCAGCCGTTGTAGCCTTGCCCGTTGTAGCTGACGCCCAACGCCATCCTCACGGTGGCGTTGGAGGAGGAGGCGTTGGTCGGGCTCTCGGGTGTCAGCTCTGGCGGCATCAGCCCAGATCAGCCAGCAAGCGCTGGGCGCGGGTTTTGAGTGCGCCTGTCGCCTCTGCCACCACTTCCTCGATCAGGGTGCGGGCACCATCGGTGTCGCCGATCGCGTTGAACTCTTCCGCCAGCGCCAGTTTGGTCGCCAGAGGATCGTCATGAGCAGCAGCCTCGCCATCGTCATCGTCACCCATCGGCGCCGATGCCGTGGTGATTTCTTCGCTGACCGATGGTGCGCTCGGCGTGGGTGTGCTGAGGGTGGAAGGCGCTGTCAGGTCGAGCGAGAGATCTCCGAGATCGAATTCCAGCGTGTTGTTGTCTGGGGTGCCAGACGACAAAGGCGCGAGGCCAGAGGATGCAATGCTCAGATCATCTGCGGCGCCCAGTGGGTCGAGCGTCGAAGCTGCTTCAGCCATAGGGGGGCGGGCCGTATCTGGCTCGTCATCCAGCGAAGGCAGTTCCATTTCGGGAGCCAGACCAGAGGCCGCAGCCGCTGCGGCGAACCCACCGGCGGCGGGGGCATCCGTCAGGGCATCATCTGGCAGATCGAGATCCAGATCCAGGTCGAGATCAGAAGGCAGTGCAGCAGCCGCAACGGCACCCATCGCGGCGGGCATCGTGCTCGCAAAGCCGCCGGCGGGGGCGGGCTGAGCGACTTCACCGCCGGGGCGTCCACCGGGTTGGTACAGGGCATTTTCCGGGTCCAGGCCGCGGCCCAGTTCGGTGATGCGGGCCCAGTCGGGGCCCTCACCCTGGGTGAGCTTGAACACGTCGCCTGCCACTGCTTCCAGGGCCTTGCGGTCCTGGCGCTTGGCGTAAATTTCGCCCAGCTTGACGTGGACGGAAACCCGTGCGGGGTTGTGGCGAATCGCCTCTTTCAGAATCTCTTCCGCTTGCAGGTCGCGGCCATAGGCCAGGTAGACGTCGGCTTCTGCAACAGGGTCCACATCGCCGCCAGCATCCAGCTGGCTGGGCGAGTAGGCCATGGAAGAGCCGCCCGTGGTCATTTCGCTGTTGGCGGTGTCGATGCGTTGGCCACCGCTGGCGCCGAAGAACGAGTCAGGCTGAATGCGGCTTTCCATGAAGGAGCTGTCTACGCCGCCAGCGCCACGGCGGCGCTGCACGACACGGTAAGCGCCATAACCGATCAACAGAGCCAGCAGGCCGCCACCGGCCAATGGAATCATGGGGTCTTCCATCAGCCCATCAAGGAAGCTGGGCTCTTCGATGGGTGGTGGAGGGGGCGCGACCACCTTGGGTGCGGGCGCTGCTGGTGCAGATGCCTCGGCGGCAGGGGCAGACGCAGTGGCATCGGGGGCTGATGCAGCATCCGCAGGGGTGCTGGCCGCTTCGGCTGGCACCTCGGGTGTCGAAGCAGGTGCTTGCGGGGCTGTCGGGGTGGCGGGAACGCCGGGCACTTCTGCCTTGATCGCCGCAGGCGTACTGGCCGCTGGGGCGGTGGCTGGAGCCGCGCCTGCAGCAGAGGCCGCGCCGACCTTGTTCAGGTCGCTGATGTTCTTGGACAGCTCAGCCATGCGGGCATTGGCCTCGCTGGCTTGCTTGTCTCTCGCCAGCTGGTCTTCAGCAGCCTTTTGGCCCTTGAGAGAACCCTTCGAGAGGGTCAGCTTGTCTGGGGCAGCTGTTGCGGGCTTGCGGTCTTCCACCTGGGCCTGCACCTTGCCACTGGCCGAGCGCTCGGCCGAGGCCACTGTTGCGCTCGGTGCGGCATCAGCCAACTTGCGGCGGAAGGTGTTGAAGTCGCGGCTTTGGGCTGCCAGGATTTGGCGAGCCTCGGTGTTGGACACCGACTTGGCGGTGGCTTCATCCGGAATCTGCAGCACAGAGCCGGCGCGTACGCGGTTCACGTTACCCTGGATGAATGCGTCGGGGTTGGCGCGCATCAGGGCCACGAGCATCTGGTCCAGAGAAACATCTGCAGGGCGGTGGGCATTTGCAATGCGACCGGCCGTGTCGCCAGGCTTGACGGTCACGCCGTCGGCAGGGGCGGGGCGCGATGCTGCGGGTGCACGCACAGCGGGGGCGGCTGGAGTCGCGACACGCGCAGGGGCGGGGCGTTGCTGTGCCACGGCTGGCGCAGTGATCTGGGGCGCTGCTGTGGCTGTAGGTGCGGCGCTGCGCAATGCCGGTGGGTCAAACAGCAGGGTGTAGCTGCGAACAATCTTGCCTGTGCCCCAGGTGGTGTCCAGGACCAGATCGAGAAACGGATCGTTGACTGGGCGGTCGCTGGAGACCCGCAGCACGGCGCTGCCATCCGCACGGCGTTGCAGCTGGATCTGCAAGGCGTTCATCAGCGGATTGAACTCCATGCCTTGGGATCGGAACACCTCGGGTGATGCCGCGGTGGCACGCAGGGTCTCAGCTTCCGCCTGAGTGATTTGAGGTACGTCGATCTCGGCGCGTAAAGGCTCACCCAGCGCTGATTGCACCGTGATTCGCCCCAGGGCCAAAGCAGACGCCTCGCCTGCGTGCAGGCCGACGCAAAGCACGGCAGCAGCCGCCAGAGCTGAAAATTTCCAACGATGCATGTTTGCCATCAACTGATTAGGTGGTGCGGCTCGGTCGAGCGGTGTTGTTTTTCTCATGTGCTGTTCCCGCCCCGGAGCGTGAAAATATGTAAAAAGCACCATAGCAGCAATGTTTTGCAGTGACAAGCTGAGGTGGCGTCGAAGCTTTGGTGGGCAACCATGGGCTCTCATTTGAGGCGTAAACCTGTTGCCATTCGACAACGTGGCGTAACTGGTTGTTTCTGCGCTCGAGAATGAAAAAAGCGCGCAAAACGTCGGTTTTGCGCGCTGGGTGCAGGCCTTTGAAATCAGGCGGACAACAAAATCCGCAGCATGCGGCGCAGGGGTTCCGCAGCGCCCCACAGCAATTGGTCGCCAATGGTGAAGGCGCCCACATACTCAGGGCCCATCGCCAGCTTGCGGATACGGCCCACGGGAATGTGCATGGTGCCAGTCACGGCCACGGGGGTCAGATCCTTGATAGTGGCCTCGCGGGTGTTGGGCACCACCTTCACCCACTCGTTATCGGCGGCGATCATGGCCTCGAGGTCGGCCACAGGCACATCCTTCTTGAGCTTGAAGGTCAGCGCCTGGCTGTGGCAGCGCATGGCGCCTACGCGCACGCAGAAGCCGTCGACCGGGATGGCGGCAGAGCTGAAGCCCTCGCCCAGTCCCAGGATCTTGTTGGTCTCGGCCATGCCCTTCCACTCTTCTTTGGACTGGCCATTGCCCAGGTCCTTGTCGATCCAGGGGATCAGCGAGCCGCCCAGGGGCACGCCAAAGTTGGCGGTTTCAGCGGCAGACAGGCTGCGCTGCTTGGCGATCACCTTGCGGTCGATCTCCAGAATGGCGCTCTTGGGGTCATCCAGCAGAGACTTCACTTCGGCATTCAACGTGCCGTATTGCGTGAGCAGTTCGCGCATGTGCTGCGCGCCGCCGCCCGAGGCTGCCTGGTAGGTCTGGGTGCTCATCCACTCAACCAGCCCCGCCTTGTAGAGTGCGCCCACGCCCATCAGCATGCAGCTCACGGTGCAGTTGCCGCCCACCCAGTTCTTGCCGCCGTTGGCCAGCGCGTCCTTGATGACGGGCATGTTGACGGGGTCCAGGATGATGACCGCGTCCTTTTCCATGCGCAGGGTCGATGCAGCGTCGATCCAGTGGCCGTTCCAGCCTGCTGCGCGCAGCTTGGGGAACACTTCGGTGGTGTAGTCGCCGCCTTGCGCGGTGATGATGATGTCGCAGCGCTTGAGGGCGTCGATGTTGTACGCGTCTTGCAGGGTGGTTTCGTTCTTGGCCTGCGCGGGGGCTTTGCCGCCTGCGTTGGATGTGGAGAAGAACAATGGCTCGATCAAGTCGAAGTCTTTTTCTTCGATCATGCGGTCCATCAACACCGAGCCGACCATGCCGCGCCAGCCGACCAAACCTACCAACTTGCTCATTTCAACGCCCTTTCAGTGATAAACAGTGCCAGACCAGACTGTTTTGCCCCGGCTCGTCTGGCCAGGGAGGGCGCACGACGGTACCGGAGCTGGATCAGCCCTTAATAATGGTCGTGGTTTTGGTGGTGATTGCGCGCACAGCCACGCCTGCCAGGGCGGCAGTAGCGGTGTTCAGGGTGAACGGGCGAGCGGCAAACATGCGAAGATTCTAGCCGAATGCGTGCATGGGCCGATGCGGGAATTGCATATGGTGATTTTCCAAAGAAAAAGGGCGGCCAGAGCCGCCCTTGAAATGACATGGCAAACCTGGGATCAGGCGAGCGCCTTCACCACGGCATCGCCCATCTGCGCGGTGCCGACCTTGGTGGTGCCTTCGCTGTAGATGTCAGGGGTGCGCAAGCCCAGCGCCAGCACCTTTTGCACAGCGGCTTCGATGCGCTGAGCGGCTTCTTCCTGATTCAGGCTGAAGCGCAGCATCATCGCGGCGCTCAGGATGGTGGCCAGCGGGTTGGCCACGCCCTTGCCTGCGATGTCGGGCGCGCTGCCGTGGCTGGGCTCGTACAGGCCCTGGTTGCTGCTGTTCAGGCTGGCCGAGGGCAGCATGCCGATGGAGCCCGTGAGCATGGACGCTTCGTCGCTCAAGATGTCGCCAAACATGTTGCCGGTCACCACCACGTCAAACGCCTTGGGGGCCTTGACCAGTTGCATGGCGGCGTTGTCCACGTACATGTGCTGCAGTTCCACATCAGGGTACTGCTGACCGACTTCGGTCACCACGTCCTTCCAGAACTGGAAGGTCTCGAGCACGTTGGCCTTGTCCACGCTCGTGACCTTCTTGTTGCGCTTGCGGGCGGCCTGGAAGGCGACGTGGGCGATGCGCTCGATCTCGGGGCGGCTGTAGCGCATGGTGTCAAACGCTTCTTCGGCACCGGGGAAGTGGCCATCCACCGCCGTGCGGCGGCCGCGAGGTTGACCAAAGTAGATGTCGCCGGTCAGCTCGCGGATGATGAGGATATCGAGGCCGGCGATCAGTTCGGGCTTGAGGCTCGAAGCGCCCACCAGTTGCTCGTAGCAGATGGCGGGCCGGAAGTTGGCGAACAGGCCCAGGTTCTTGCGCAGGCCCAGGATGGCTTGCTCGGGGCGCAGGGGGCGGTCGAGCTTGTCGTATTTCCAGTCGCCCACGGCACCAAACAGCACGGCATCCGCTTCTTTGGCCAGCTTGAGGGTGGCTTCGGGCAGGGGGTGGCCATGGGCGTCGAATGCGGCGCCACCCACCAGAGCGGATTCCATTTCAAACTTCAGGTCGAGCGCCTTCAAGACCTTGACGGCCTCGGCCACGATTTCGGTACCGATGCCGTCACCCGGCAGAACTGCGATTTTCATTGTTTGGTGCTTTACTTTTGATAGCTGCCAGCGCTTATCAGATAAGCGCTGGAGGCCATTTTTGCTTGATATCTGAATCAGGAAACCATCGAGTGCGCAAGCCAGGGCTTGGTGGCCAGGCGCTGGGCTTCAAAGGCGCGGATCTTGTCGGACTGGCGCAGGGTCAGGCCGATGTCGTCAAAGCCGTTGAGCAGGCAGTATTTGCGGAAGGCCTGCACCTCGAACGGGATCTCTTCACCCTGTGGGCGCACGATGACCTGGCGCTCCAGATCGATGGTGAGCTGGTAGCCGGGGAAGGCGGCCACTTCGTCAAACAGCTGGGCCACGGTGGCTTCGGGCAGCACGATGGGCAGCAGGCCGTTCTTGAAGCAGTTGTTGAAGAAGATGTCGGCAAAGCTGGGCGCGATCACGGCGCGAAAGCCGTACTGGTCCAGCGCCCAGGGCGCGTGCTCGCGGCTGGAGCCGCAGCCGAAGTTCTTGCGTGCCAGCAAGATACTGGCGCCCTGGTAGCGCGGCTGGTTCAGCACGAAGTCGGGGTTGGGCTTGCGCTGGCTCTCGGGGATGCCGGGCTCGCC
>VFQM010000751.1_pt1 | contig 33301 bp, 22 predicted proteins | sample 3512391 | NCBI WGS metagenome assembly VFQM01 (sample SAMN10412369, study PRJNA504923) | tailings metagenome | isolation source: Replicate 1 from Balatoc abandoned mine | place: Philippines
CAGCCTCACCGCCTCCTCGACGGCGATCTCGTCGAAGGGGTTCATGCTCATCTTGGCAGCGGCCAGGTCGATGCCGGATCCATCCGGCTTGACTCGCGGTTTGACGTTGTAGTCGAGCAGTCGCTTGACGGGGACGAGGATCTTCATCGGGGTTCTTGTTGGCGGGGAACTGTGTGGTGCGGTTCGGTCAGCGTCCGTTGGACCACTGTGGGCTCAATCCATCTGGGTCACGAACTTGGTGACCAGGTAGCCGTCGAAGGTCTCGGTCCCGCCTTCGCTGCCCATGCCGCTGTCCTTGATGCCGCCGAACGGGGTCTCGGCCAGCGCCTGGCCGAAGTGGTTGACGTTGACCATGCCGGCCTCCAGCCCGTTCTGGACGGCCAGGGCGGTCCGGGTCGATGTCGTGAAGGCGTACGACGAGAGGCCGTAGGCCAGCGCGTTGGCCCGCTTCAGCACCTCGTCGAGATCCCGGAAGGGGGCGCAGGCCGCGATCGGCCCGAACGGCTCCTGCGTCATCGCCATGCTCGCGTCGTGGGCGTGGCTGATCACCGTGGGCGCGAAGAAGCAGCCCGCCTCCGTCAGGCGCTCGCCGCCCGTCTCGATGCGCGCCCCGCGGCTGCGCGCGTCCTCCACGAACTGGCCCATGGCCTCCACGCGACGCGCGTGGGCCAACGGACCCATGGTCGTGTCCGGCGCCAGGCCGTCGCCCACCTTGATCTGCCGGGTCTTCGCAATGAAGCGCTCCATGAAGCGATCCCAGCAGGGCTCCTGGACGAAGAAGCGCGTCGGCGAGACGCACACCTGGCCGGCATTGCGGAACTTGAAGGTGGCCAGCATGTCGGCCGCACGGTCTATGTCGGCGTCGGCGAACACCAGCACCGGCGAGTGCCCGCCGAGTTCCATCGTCATGCGCTTCATCTGGGCGCCGGCCAGCGACGCCAAGTGCCGGCCGACCGCCACCGAGCCGGTGAACGAGATCTTGCGCACGATGGGCGACCGGATCAGGTGCTCCGACACCTCGGCCGGCACACCCCACACGACGTTCAGCACGCCCTTGGGCAGACCCGCATCGTGGAACATGCGCGCGATCGCCAGCACGGCGCTGGGCGCGTCCTCCGGGCCCTTGATGATCACCGAGCAGCCGGCGCCGATGGCCGCGGCGATCTTGCGGATGGCCTGGTTGTAAGGGAAGTTCCAAGGGGTGAAGGCAGCGCACACGCCCACCGGCTCGCGCAGGACCATCTGGCGGACATTCGGCAGCCGCGGCGGCACGACGCGGCCGTAGATGCGCCGGCATTCCTCGGCGTGCCACTCGCAGTGCTCGGCACAGTTCACCACCTCGGCCACGGCCTCGGCCAGGGGCTTGCCCATCTCCAGCGTGATGCCGCGGCCGATGGCCTGGGCGCGTTCGCGCGACAGCTCTCCGACGCGGCGCAGCACGCGGGACCGCTCCATCGGCGAGCTGTGGCGCCACGACGCGAACGCCCGTTCGGCGGCCGCCAGCGCGCGGTCGAGGTCCTCGCGTGTCGCGTGCGGCAGGTGACCGATCGTCTGCCCGGTGGCCGGGTTGACGATCGGCTGCGTGCGCCGCCCCTCGGCGGCGACAAACTCGCCGTCGATGTACAGGCTGGGATCCTCGTAGGTTGGGTGCGTGGGCTGGTTCATGGGTGGGGGTTCCTGTGCGGTGGATGCGAGGCCGGCAGGGGTCAGTCCTCCTGCAAGGCGACCATCGCGGCGAGGGCAGGGTCCGGCCCGGGCCCGGGCTCGATGTCGATCGTGACCTGATCGATGCGGCCGGTGAACGGAAACGGGCAGGCGTAGCGGTCGCTGACGGGGCAGCCGTCGTCACGGCCGCAGTGCAGCCCGCCGGCAGTGGCGCCGAGGGGCCAGAGATCGTCCCAGCGGCCCTGGTCCAGCAAATGGCCGTCACAACTCAGCGTGACCAGCCCCGAGGTCGGACCCTGGGCCACGCAGCGGAAGACCACCTGGTGAAGGCCAGGCGACAGCGGAGCGGCGCTCTCGAGCACGTTGGCGCCGGCAGAACCGGCGAGTTCGAACACCGCCCGCCCGCCCTGCATGAAGAGCACGTAGCCGCCGAAGCGGCTGCCGGCCGAGAGGATCACGCCCTCCGCGCCAGGACCGACGACGACCTCGGCCGCCAGCTGCCACGTGCGCCCCGCCACCGGGGGCGTGGCCTGCACCGACACGCGTCCGGTTCCGGGCCGGTAGACGTACCGGGTTCGGGCCGGCACCCGATAGGTCTCGAGGATCCGCTCCCGGTCGCGGTCGTCGAGTGGCAGCACCTGGTGCGCCCGGGCCTCCTCCCACCACAGGGCCACCAGTTCGGCCAGTTTCTCGGGGTGGCGGTCGGCCAGGTCCGTGGACTCGGAGAAGTCCTGGTCCTCGTGGTAGAGCTCCCAGCGGTCGCGGTCGAAGTCGGTGCCCCGGACATGGTGGGTGACGGCCTTCCAGCCATCGGCCCACAGGCCTCGGTGACCCAGCAGTTCGAAATACTGCACCCTTCGCGGCGGCGGCGCGTCGGGTTCCGCGAAGGTGGGTGCGAGGCTGTGGCCATGGAGCGGAAGCTGCTCGACGCCCCGGAAGACCGCCGGCGCCTCGACGCCCACGCACTCGAGCACGGTCGGCACGATGTCGACGCAATGGCAGAACTGCGGACTGATCGCACCGGGGGCCGTCACGCGCGCGGGCCAGTGGACGATGAGCGGATCCCGCACGCCCCCGCCATGGGTGTGCATCTTGAACCACTGGTGCGGCGTGTTGCCGACATGGCCCCAGCCCCGCGGGTAGTTGCTGAAGCAGTGCTCGCTGCCGAGGCGATCCAGCGCCGCCAGCTTTTCGGCGACGCTCTCCTCCAGGAACTGGTAGTGCCGGCGGATGTTCACGTCGCCCAGGTCGCCGCCCTCCTCGGTGGCGCCGTTGTCCGACAGCACGATGAACAGCGTGTCGTCGAGCAGGCCGTCTCCGCGCAGGGCCTCCACCAGGCGGCCGATCTGCGCATCGGCATGCGTCAGGAAGCCGGCGAACACCTCTTGGTGCCTCGCACACAGGCGCTGCTCGTCGGCGCTCAGGCTGTCCCAGTCCCGCACGGCCGGGTTCCGCGGCGTCAGCCGCGTGCCCGGAGGCACGACCCCGAGCGCGAGCTGGCGCTCGAACCATTGTTCACGGACCCGGTCCCACCCTTCGTCGAAGCGGCCGGCATAGCGGTCGATGAACTCGCGCGGCGCATGGTGCGGCGAATGGCAGGCACCCAGCGCGAGGTAGGTGAAGAACGGGCGTCCCGGCGCAACGGCCTGATGGTCGCGGACCATCGCGATGGCCTGGTCCACCAGATCCTCCGTGAGGTGATAACCCGGCCGGCTCGGCGTCGCGATGGCGTGGTTGTCCTGGAAGAGCTCCGGATGCCAGTGGTCCATCAGGGCTGCCAGGAAGCCGTAGAACCGGTGGAACCCGCGCCCCAGCGGCCACTGGTCGAAGGGGCCGGCCGAGGTCCAGTCGCGCAGGCGCGCCAGGTGCCACTTGCCGACGGCCATGCAGTGGTAGCCGGCCCCGCCGAGCATTTCCGCCAGCGTGGCCGCGCGATGGCTGACCTCGCCCTGGTAGCCGGGATGGCCGGTGCACCAGTCCGGGATCATGCCCATGCCCACGGCGTGGTGCTGTCGTCCGGTCAGCAGCGCGGCCCGGGTCGGCGAGCACATCGCCGTCGTGTGGAAGTTCCGGTAGCGGCGGCCCGCCGCTGCCAGCGCGTCGATGTGTGGCGTCTCGATGGTCGAGCCATAGCAGCCGAGGTGGGCGAACCCGACATCGTCGAGGACGACCAGCACCACGTTCGGCGCGCCCGCAGGCGACGCCGGGTCCGGCTCGAGCGGCACCATCGGGATCGGCTCGCGCAATCTCAGGGCGCCGGGCGCCAGATCGGCCCGCGCTCGCGCACCGGATCCAGCAGCGACCAGTCGCCCTGCTCCACGTGGAAGCCCTTGGGGTAGGGAGACCGCACCTCCATGCCGATGGCGCGCATGACCCGGTCATCGCGGTAGTAGCAGCGTGTGGTCAAGGCCACCAGCGGCGGCACCAGGGCCCGATGCCGATCGCGGAATCTGGCGATCGCCTCGGCCTGCACGTCTGCGCGCGCAGTCGCCAGACTGCCGCCGGCGAGCCGGTCCAGTTCGGCCAGCGCGGTTCGCACGGCGGGGAGGTCTCGCCCCACCGAGGCCACGATGTCGGCAAAGATGCGCTCGTCGTCGGCGCCGGGAACGCCGTGCTCCGCGCTGGCGGGAATCATGGCGCCCACGACCACGCGCAGCGCTTCGCACTCGGACTCGCTCAGCGGCTGAGCCCGCGTCACGGGGATGGGAAAGGTCATCGGTGCCTCAGTCGAAGAGGTTGCTCAGCCGCTGCTTGATGTTGTCGGCCACGTACAGCGCCAGCGCCTGGATGGTCGCGGTCGGGTTGACGCCCCCGGAGGTCACGAAGATGCTGCCGTCGACGATGAAGAGGTTCTTCACGTTGTGGCTGCGACCCCACTCGTTGACGACCGAGCGCTTCGGATCCGTGCCCATGCGGGCCGTGCCCATCAGGTGCCACCCGGCGTTCGGCAACGGCGCCTCGGCCACGACGTCCCGCGCGCCGGCGGTCTGGAGGATCTCGGTGCCGCGCGCCATCGCGTGCTCCAGCATGCGCTGGCTGTTCTCGCTCAGGCGGTAGCGGATCCTCGGCGCCGGGATCCCGTCGGCGTCCTTGAGCTCGGGGTCCAGCGTGACGGTGTTGTGCTCCTCGGGCAGGTCCTCGCAGATCGCGACCATGCCGGCGCTGCGGTCGAACACCTGGCGGAACGCCCGGTGGTGGTCGGCGCCCCACGGTACGCGTCCAGCCGCCATGCCCAGCATCGCGGCGGCCACCGGCCCCTGGCCGCGGACGAACTGGTACGTGTACCCGCGGACAAACCCGCGCGCGCGGTCGGTCTCGTAGAACTGCTGGCTCCAGGTGCCGATGTGCGGACCGCGATAGCCGTCCAGCGGTTCGTCGAAGTAGCCGCGCACCGACGCGTACGGATGGAACATCAGGTTCTTGCCGACCAGGCCGCTGGAGTTGGCCAGGCCGTCGGGGAAGGCCGAGGACCGGGAATTCAGCAGCAGGCGCGGCGTCCCGATGCCGTTGCTGGCCAGGATCACCACCTCCGCCCGCTGGAAGTGCTCCACGCCCTGGGCATCGATGTAGATCACGCCGCTGGCCATGCCACGGTCGTCCACCGTGATCTCGCGGACCCGGGCCCGGGTCCGCAGTTCCACCCGCTGCCGCAGGGCCTCGGGCCAGTAGGTGAGGTCCGTGCTGGCCTTGGCGCCCTGGGCGCAGCCCGCGATGCAGTGCCCGAGATTGATGCACTTGGCGCGGCCCTCGTAGTCCTGCGTCGAGATCGCGCTGTCGGCAGCCCACCAGTGCCACCCCAGCCGGTTCATCGCCGAGCCGATGCGCATGCCGGTCTTGCCCAGGGGCAGCGGCGGCAGGACGGCCTCCTTGGGGGGGTAGGCAGGATCGCCAGCCAGGCTGGCGATGCCCATCATGCGGTCGTTGAGCGCGAAGTAGGGCTCCAGGGCCGCATAGTCCACCGGCCAGTCGTCGGCCACGCCATCGAGCGAGCGCACGCGGAAGTCCGAGGGGTGCATGCGCGGGAAGTGCCCGGCATAGAGGATGGTGCCTCCGCCCACGCCGTTGAAGTTGGCGATCTTGATCGGCGAGTCGTCGTCGTTGATCGGGTAGTCCCCCACCCGGCCCCGCCGGTTCGGGCTGGTTGCGAAGTCGCCGAACTGGCGCTCCTCCCAGTCGCGGCCATTGCTCGGGTACTCGCTCGACTTGACCCAGTCGCCCTGCTCCAGGCACAGGATGCGCATCCTCGTCTCGGCCAGGCTCCAGGCCACGGCGGCGCCCGAGGCCCCCGCGCCGATGATCAGGACATCGACACTGTCGTCCATCGTTTGCTCCTGCGCTCAGGCCTGGGGTTTGCTGCGGCCCATCAGGCCGTGGTTGGCGATCGGCGGGTACGCCCGGAGGGCCTCCTCGTTCGGCTCCGTGCCCCAGCCGGGCCGATCCGGCATCACCAGATGCCCGTTCTCGTAGACGGGCACGTGGGTGAAGAGCTCGGCGTCCCACGCGATGCGGTCGATGTCCACTTCCATGATGCGCAGGTTGGGCACCGCGGCGCAGAAGTGCGCGTTCATCATCGTGCACAGGTGGCCGTAGAAGTTGTGGCACGCCACGTTGACATCGTGCGCCTGTGCAGCCGCCGCGATCTTCATCGACTGCCAGACCCCATTCCACGGCGTGTCGACGATGGCCACATCCACCGCCTGCTCACGCAGGAACGGCATGAACTGCTGCGCGCCGATCAGGGTTTCGCACGAGGCGATCGGATGGCGGCTCTGGGAACGCAGCCAGGCCAGCGCCTGCGGATTCAGGGTGTCGATCTCCACCCAGAACATGTCGAAGTCCTCGATCGCACGGAGGATCTTCAGATAGCCCTCGGTCTTGGCGTTGAAGTTCAGGTCCAGCAGGATGTCCATGTCGGGGCCGGCCGACTCACGGAGGATCTGCAGGTGATCGCGGAGGCCGTTGATCAGCTTGCGGTCGATGTTCAGCTCGGGCACGAAGGGCGTGCCGAAGCCCGCGCCCCAGCCGGCGATCTTGCCGTCCTCGTAGCGGAACATGTTCGTCTTGAGGCCGGTGAAGCCTCGCTCGCGGACCTCGCGGCCCAGGGCGCGCACGCCGTCGGCGTCGGTGATCTCGGGCTGGTAGAAGGGTCGGCGTGCGGCGCGCCAGGTCACGCAGTGCGACCAGTACACGCGCAGGCGGTCGCGGATCTTGCCGCCCAGCAGGTCGTAGCACGGCACGCCGAGCGTCTTGGCCTTGGCGTCCAGGAGCGCGTTCTCGATGGCGCCCAGCGCCTGGCCGATGACGCCACCGGACCCCGGCCGGGTCACGCAGTGCAGGTCCTCGCGGATGCGTTCGTGCTGCATCACCGACTGACCCACGACGCGCGTGCCGAGCTGCTCGATGACATGCCCGACGCCCGGCGAGCCGAAGCCCTCGTCGAACTCGCTCCAGCCGACGACGCCGTCGTCGGTCGTGACCTTCACGAAGTAGTAGTTGCGCCAGCCCGCGCTGCAGGACAGGGTCTGGACGGCGGTGACACGGTTTTGAGTGGGCATGGCTGACCTTGATGGATCGACGGGAAGGAGGGTGTGACGCTCAGGCGTCGGCGTTGAACGGTGCGCTGCCGGGAAGGTCCGCCAGCGCGGCGGCCCGCTTGAGCAGGTAGTCGGGGAAGGTGCCGCCCGCATCGGCCTTGCCGGTGCGGAAGAACTGGCGGACCCGTTCCGGCTGCTCGTGTGCGACGCTGGCGTCCGAGAGCCCTCGGCGGACGGGGTACAGCAGGGCCCCCGTGCCGTCCACCTTGCAGTTGAACCACCACTGGTCGTCGATCACGGTCAGGCTGCCGCCCCACCCGACGGTGACGTGGCGTCGGATCGGATCGCCGCCCTCGAATGCGGTCTTCCAGAACGAGCGCCCGTCCATCGGCTCCGGCGGCGTGATGCCGGCAGCCTCCAGCACGGTCGGCGTGATGTCGTGGGCCTGCACGAAGGCATCGCACTGCGTTCCGGCACCGATGCCCTGCGGATGCCGGATCAGCAGCGGCAGGTGGAACGTCTCGGGGTCGGACGGGTAGTGGCGCTTGCCGATGAAGCCGCGTCGGTCCCAGATGGAGTGCCCGTGGTCAGCGGTGACGACGATCAGCGTGTCGTCCAGCCGTCCATTGACGCGCAGCGATTCGATCAGGTGCCCGAACCATCGGTCGCACATCTCGACCAGGCCGGCGTAGTTGGCCCGGGTGCGGCGCAGCAGGTCCTCCGGGATGTCGGGGATCTCGGCATAAGGGGAGATCACCTGCTCACGGCCGTCGTGCGGATCGTGCCGCTTGCGGTAGTGCTCCGGCACGAACCAGGGCTCGTGGGGGTCGAAGCATTCCACGGTCAGGAAGACCCGCTCCGCATCGCCGTTCTGCTCCACCCAGCGCGCCGCCTCCTGCATCACCTGCGCGTTGAACCACTGCTCCTCGCGGACCCGGTCCCTCATGTTGAGCAGCGCCTTGCTGTCGAACCAGAAGGAGTCCTTGTTGGCGGCCTTCATCACGCGGTCGTGGATCTCGCTGAACTCGCGCGGGATCCAGCGCTCGATCTCCTCCTGCGTGGGCACGCGGCCGCTGCGCTGGTGGTCGGTCTCCTGCCCGCGGATGAAGGTCCACTGGTCGAAGCCGCGCCAGAAGTTCTTGCCGGGCTTGAACTGGTGATACAGGTCGGAGACCAGGCCCGTGCGGAACTGCTGTGCGGACAGGATCTCCGACAGCGTGTGCTGCTCCTCGGGGATGGGCCCCCAGCCAGGGAAGTAGCCGACGCACCAGTCGCCCTTCATGTGGCTGTAGTCGCCGTTGTGGAAAGGAAAGGTCCGCTTGCCGGTGTAGATGGCCCGACGCGCGCACAGCGTCGGCAGCGACTCGGGGTAGGCCCGCGTGAAGCGCACCGACTCCCGTGCGAAGGCATCGAGGTTCGGGGTCTGGATATCGGCCCAGGGGGTCGGCGTGCCGTAGCAGCCCAGCGCATCGAGCCTCAGCGAGTCGAAGATGACCAGGACGACGTTCTTGATGGGCGTGGCGGGCTTGTCAGGCATGGGGAAGCATGTCCTTGGTTCGAATGCAAAAATGGTAGCGCATAGCATTCGACAAAACAAGCGGACAGCACCCCACTGATCGACAATTTCACCGAGGGTTTATGCCCATCTTGCACAGGTGACAAGATCGTCCACGCCGCCACCCTGACCATCGACATGACAGGAATCGGGCCATGAATGAAACACGCTGTCATGCTCCGCCGGGCGGCGGCGGCGGCGTCCTGCCCCCCCCCGCCCGTGCCGGGAGGCCGGATGGGCGTCAGGTGTCGGCGTTGAACGACGCGCTGCCCGGGACGTGGGGCAACGCCGCCGCGCGCTCGAACAGGTAGTCGGGGAAGGATCCGCCGGCGTCCGCCTTGGCTTGGCGGAACAGTTCACGGACGAGTTCCGGATGCTGCTCCGCGACGCTGGCATCGTCCGGACCGCGCCGGACCGGATACAGCAGCGCCCCAGCCCCATCGACCTTGCAGTTGAACCACCACTGGTCGTCGATCACGGTGAGGCTGCCCGCCCAGCCGACCGTGACATGCCTGCGGATCGGCTCGCCACCCGCGAACGCGGTGTTCCAGAACGAACGTCCCTGCATCGGCTCCGGCGGGGCGACGCCGGTCGCCTCCAGCACCGTGGGGGCGAGGTCGTGGGCCTGCACCAGGGCATCGCAGCGCGTGCCGGCCGCAACGCCCTGCGGATGCCGGATCAGCAGCGGCAGGTGGAAGGTCTCCGGGTCCGAGGGGTAGTGGCGCTTGCCGATGTAGTGGCGCCGGTCCCACAGCGAATGGCCGTGATCGGCCGTCACGATGACCAGCGAATCGTCGAGGCGCCCGCTGACGCGCAGCGTCTCCATCAGGTGCCCGAACCAGCGGTCGCACATCTCGACCAGCCCGGCGTAGTTGGCCCGCGTGCGCCGGAGCAGGTCCTCCGGAAGGTCCGGGATCTCGGCATAGGGCGACAGCACCTGCTCGCGCCCGTCGTGCGGATCGTGCCGCTTGCGGTAGTGCTCCGGCACGAACCAGGGCTCGTGCGGATCGAAGCACTCGACGGTCAGGAACAGGCGCTCGGCATCGGTGTTCTGCTCCACCCAGCGCGCCGCCTCCTGCATCACCTGCGCGTTGAACCACTGTTCCTCGCGCACACGGTCGCGCATGTTCAGCAAGGCCTTGCTGTCGAACCAGTTGGAGTCGACCTTGGCCTGCTTCAGCACGCCGTTGTGGATCGCGCTGATCTCGGGCGGGATCCAGCGCTCGATCTCCTCGCGCGTGGGTGCGCGCCCGCTGCGCTGGTGATCCGTCTCCTGTCCACGGATGAAGGTCCACTGGTCGAAGCCGCGCCAGAAGTTCTTGCCCGGCTTGAACTGGTGGTACAGGTCCGAGATCAGCCCCGTCCTGAACTGCTGCGCCGAGAAGATCTCCGACAGCGTGTGCTGCTCCTCGGGGATGGGCCCCCAGCCGGGGATGTAGCCCACCCAGTCGCCCTTCATGAAGCTGAAGTCGCCGTTGTGGAACGGGAAGGTGCGCTGGCCGGTGTAGATCGCGCGCCGGGCGCACAGGGTGGGCAGCGACTCCGGGTACGCGCGCGTGAACATCACCGACTCGCGCGCAAAGGCATCCAGGTGGGGCGTCCGGATGCGCGACCAGGGCGCCGGCGACCCATAACAACCGAGGGCGTCACGACGGAGGGAATCGAACATGACGAGGATGACGTTCTTGACCGTTGGTACTGACATGGGAGTGTGTGAGTTGACGGATGCCGATTGATGGTAGCGCTTATCAAAATGAACGGCAAACCACCCGCTCCACCGCCGCCCCGCGCCCACGTGGCCCGCGGTCCGGACGCACCTCTGCCGCGTCCGATTTCGCCCACACGACGACGACGGCACGCCCTCGACACAATTGACCGTCGCTACCATCTGCACTGAGAATTCGCGCGTCGCAGACGCAGGCCGGAGGGGCACCGCCCTCGGCGCCCGGTGTGCCGGCAATGCCGGCACCCAGTCCAGGGGAGGACATCGATGGCCAGAGCCAAGGCAGAGCCCCAGAAGGCCGCCGTGACGCGCACCCGCTCCAGCAGCGGTCTTCGCATCGAACAGGTCGCGGAACGCGCCGGCGTGTCGCCCATCACCGTCTCCCGCGTGCTGAACAAGCCCGAGGCCGTGTCGGAGCGGACGAAGGCCGCGGTGTGGAAGGCCATCGAGGAGATCGGCTACGTCCCCAACCGCCTGGCCGGAGGCCTGGCCTCCAACAGTTCGCGCACGGTCGGGATGGTCCTGCCCTACATCGACAACGTGGCGTTCTCGGAGCGGGTCAAGGGCGTCACCGACGTGATCCGCGCACAGGGCTACACGCTGCTGCTCGGCCTCAGCGGGTATTCGCCCGAGGTGGAGCTCGAGCACGTCGTGTCGTTTCTCGGCCAGCGTGCCGCCGGTCTGATCCTGACCGGGACGGTGCACGCCGAACGCACCTACAGCCTGCTGGCCCGTTCAGGGATTCCGGTCGTCGAGGTGCCGGTCATCTCGGGCCGCCTGATCGACATGGCCGTGGGCTACTCCGGCGAGGACGCCGCGTATGCGATGGTCCAGCATCTCGCGCGCTGCGGGTACCGCAAGGTGGGCCTGATCTCGACGCCGACGCTGAACGACCGCATCGTGCAGGACCGTCGAACCGGCTACCAGAAGGCCACCGCGGACTTCGGCCTCGCCCGCGATGCGAGCCTGATGGTCGAGACCCACGTGGGCATCGTCAGCGGCGCCAAGGCCTTCGTCGAGCTGATCGGGCGCCACCCGGACCTGGACGCAGTGTTCTGCACCTCGGACCTGCTGGCGATCGGCTGCATCCTCGAAGCCCAGCGCAGGGGCATCTCCGTGCCGGGCGACCTGGGCGTTGCGGGCTATGACGACATCGAGCTCGCCCAGGAGTTCCTGCCGCCGCTGACGACGGTGCGTCTGCAACGCTACGAGATCGGCACCACGGCGGCCAAGCTGCTGGTCGAACGCTTCCAGGGTCGCGAGCCCGCCCAGCGCGTGGTCGACCTGGGTTTCGAGATCGTCGTGCGCGGCTCGACCCGCAAGCCGCACGGCTGAGGCCGCAGGGGCCCGGCCGTGCACTGCATCCAGGTCAGTTGAGGCGGACGCCCGACGCGCCGTCGAACAGGTGAAACTGCTCCGACGGCAGGCGGACCGGCACCCGGTCGCCGGCACGCACCGTGGCACGCGGCGCCAGCACCCGCAGCCGCTGCCCGGCGAAGCTGCCGATCAGCAGCATCGTCGTGCCGAGCTGCTCGCAGACCTCGACGTCGAGCATGCCGCTGGCCGTCTCGGTGCTCGCCACCGTCACGTGGTCGGGCCGGATGCCAACGTGGATCTGCTGCCCTTCGTCCAGCCGATGACCGTTCAGCGGGGCCGAGAAGCCCGGCGTCTGCAGGGCCCCGGACTGCACCCGCATCTCCAGGACGTTCATCTCGGGCGAGCCGATGAAGCCGGCCACGTACAGGTTCGCCGGCCGGTCGAAGATCTCCAGCGGCGCGCCGACCTGCTGCACGCGCCCATCGCGCATGATCACGATCTGGTCGGCCAGCGTCATCGCCTCGGTCTGGTCGTGGGTCACGTAGACCATGCTCTTGCGGATGCGGCGCTGCAGCTTGAAGATCTCCTCGCGCATCTGCACGCGGAGCTTGGCATCGAGGTTGGACAGCGGCTCGTCGAGGAGGAAGACCTCCGCGTCCCGCACGATCGCCCGCCCGAGGGCCACGCGCTGCATCTGGCCGCCCGACAGCTGCTTGGGTCGCCGCGCCAGCAGCTCGGTCAGGCCCAGCATCTGCGCCGCCGTCTTGACACGGTGCTCGACCTCCGGGCCGCTCACGCCCCGGATCTTCAGGCCGAAGCCCATGTTCTCCGCCACCGTCTTGTGCGGGTACAGGGCGTAGTTCTGGAAGACCATTGCGATGTTGCGGTCGCGCGGGTCCAGCGTGGTGACATCCTGGTCGCCGATCAGGATGCGCCCCTCCGTCACCGACTCCAGCCCCGCGATCATGCGCAGCGTGGTCGTCTTCCCGCACCCCGAAGGCCCGAGGAACACGGTGAGGCCGCCCTGCGGAAGGCTCAACGAGACGTCACGAACGACTTCGACCTCGCCGAAGCGCTTGTAGACGTGCTCCAGTCTGACTACGGACATCGAATCCTCCGGGCTTCAGCCCTTGATGCTGCCTGCCGCGAGACCTCGCACGAGGTACTTGCGGACGAAGATCGAGAACACCACGACAGGCAGCATCACCAGCGTGCCGGCCGCAGCCATGCGGCCCCATTCCCAACCCGCGTACTGGATGAAGCCGACGATGGCCACCGGTGCCGTCGACGCCTGCGTGCGGGTCAGGATGAGGGCGAAGAAGAAGTCGTTCCAGGATTGGATGAAGCAGATCACCGCAGTGGCCGCCAAGCCTGGCCCCGCCAGCGGCAGCGTGACCGTGCGGAAGGTCTGCCAGGTGGTGCACCCATCGATCGCCGCCGCCTCTTCCAGCTCGCGCGGGATGGCATCGAAGAAGGGCTTCATCATCCAGATCACGAGGGCCAGGCTGAAGGTCAGGTAGACGATCACGAGCCCGATGCGCGTGTCGTGGAGTTCCAGCCAGCGGAACGAGATGAACAGCGGGATCGTGAAGGCGACCGGCGGCGCCATGCGGGTGATCAGGATCCACAGCCCGATCTGGCCCTTGGAGCGGAACCGGCCACGCGACAGCGCATAGGCCGCAGGCACGCCCAGCAGCATGGCCAGCACGGTGGCGGCGGTGCTGCTGACCATGCTGTTGATGAAGGAGAACGGGAAGTTGCCCTTCCACAGGGCCAGGTAGTTCTCCAGCGTCGGCGTGAACAGCAGCGAGGTGCTGAACATGTCCTCCTTCGGCCGCAGGGAGACCTGGATCAGCCAGAAGAAGGGGAACAGCACCAGCAGCACCAGCACCAGCGTGGCGATGTCCCCCAGCCAGAGCGGGTGACGCTGCCGCCAGCCCGGCCTGGCGGGCGTGGCAGCGGATGGGGATCGGGGCATGGCAGCCGTCTCAGGAGGCATGCTCGTCCTTCGCACTCGTGATCTTGTAGATGAAGTAGCTGACGACGAAGACTCCGACGAGCATCAGCGTCGCGATGGCGCTGGCGTACCCCCACAGCGAGAAGCTGAAGGCCTGGCGGTACACGTAGAAGTTCGTCACCTCGGTCACCTCGCCCGGGCCGCCGTCGGTCATGATGAAGATCAGCGGGAAGGCCTTCACGCTGTCGATCAGCATGAAGAGGCCGGCCACGACCAGCGTGGGCGCGATGAATGGCAGCCGCACATGCCAGAAGATCTGCCAGCGGCTCGCGCCGTCGATGCGTGCCGCCTCGATCGGGCTGTCAGGCACCATCTGCAGGGCCGCCAGCGCCATCAGCATCGCGAACGGGAAGTGCTGCCAGGTTCCGGCAAACACGATCGCCCAGAGCGCGGTGTCGGGATCCGTCAGCAGCGGGGGCACAGGCAGGCCGATCCCCGCCATGAAGCGGTGAAGCGGGCTGATGTCGACGGTGAACAGGGCGAGCCACGTGATGCCGACCACGATGGGCGGCAGCACCATCGGGATCAGGAGTGCCGATCGCGCCATCGAGCGCATGGGGGTGTTGGCGTGCAGCAGCAACGCCACCCCCAGACCGGCCAGCAACTGCAGCACCACCGACGACACCGACAGCTTCACCTGCACCCCTACGGAGTGAAGGAATCGCGGGTCCTCGAACATGCCGATGTAGTTGCCCAGCGGCTGGCTGAAATCCCACGCGCTGTCGGGATTGGTCAGGTTCAGCGGCGTCAGCGAGGTGAGCACCAGGTAGACCCCCGGCGCGGCGGTCAACGCCGCCAGCACGATCAGGGCCGGCAGCAGACCGAGAAAGAGCGACGCGTCGCGGCGGTCGCTCCATCCCCGGCCCGCCTGGGCCGCACTCATGACGGCACTCATCTCAGATCTTCACCCCGGCCCTGCGGAAGTCCGCGATGATCGAGGTCTGCGCCTGATTCATCGACTCCCTGGCGCTCATCTGGCCGGAGACGATCCGGCTGATGGCCTGGTTGATCTGCACGTTGACCTGCGGATAGACCGGCACCGTGCGGTACTTCATGTGCCCTTGTTCACCGAGCTTGATGGTGTCCAGCACGATCTGCCCCGTGTCCTGACCGTTCACGGTGATGAGCTTGCGGTAGTCCGGCGTCTCGTAGATCGAGCGCCGCGTCACGGACCCGAGGAACTTTTCCTTCACCATGCGGTTGATCAGCTGCTTGGAGGTCGACCACTTGATGAACTCCCAGGCCGCCTCCTTGTTCTTCGAGCCGACCGGAATGCCCCAGCCGTGCGACGCGATGCCGGGGAAACGACCCTTGGGCCCACGCGGCGTCATCGCGAACCTGAGCGTCTTGGCCACCTTGGCCTCGGGCTCGGCATGGCTCATGCCGCCGACGTGCGTGACCATGGACAGGTTGGCCTTGCCGGCGCGAAGCAGCTCCTGCGTCTGCCCGTAGGCCATGCCCACGGCACCCGGCGGACCGAACTTGCCGACGATGCGCGCCAGCTGCTCGGCCGCGGCAATGGCCTCGGGCGTGTTGAGCGTCGGCATCAGGTCGTCGGGCGCGTTGCGGAAGATGTCGCCCCCGTAGGCATGGAGCATCGGCGGGTACCAGAAGCCCCAGTGGTTGTCGGTGAGGAAACCGTCGACGCCGTCCTTCTTGTGCACCAGGCCGGCGGCCCGCTCGAGCTCGTCGAACGTGTCGGGCATGCCCAGCCCGGCCGCCTGCAGCAGGTCGGAACGCGTGGCGATGATCATCGAGGAGTCGGTCACCCACGGCACGCCGTAGACGACGCCCTTGGCGTCCCTCAGCGGGGCGACGGCACCGGGCAGGAAGTCCGCGAAGTCGTAGTCGGGCCCGGACCTGCGGGGATCGTTCAGGTACTGATCCAGCGGCGTCAGCCAGCCATTGCCGATCCACCGGTTGGTGAAGATGAAGGTGATGTTCAGGACGTCGTAGCCTGCGCCCTTGGTGGACAGCTCGAGATCGGCCCGCTGGTTGTAGACCTGGAAACCCGGGGTGTCGTAGTTGACCCTCGCGCCCGTCATCTCGGTGAACTCGTTGACGTACTCGGCCAGCAGCGTCGGATACCGCGCACTCCAGCACGAGACGTTCAGCGTCACGCCGCTGAAGGGCTTGGCCTGCGCCAGCACCGCCGGGGCGCCGAGCAGCGCACCCGAGGCCATGGCCGCGCCGCCGACGATCAGAGCCCGGCGACCAGGCTCGGGGACCTGTTCGCTGCGTGTTCTCACCGGCGCATGGGCGGGCGCCCCCAACGTGTCGTCGGTGTGCGGGGACTGCAGAGGGATTGCCTGCTTCGTCATCGGGTACCTCCTCGCGCTTCAGCGCATGACCAGCCAACGGGCCCACCGCCCTCGGCGACGGACGCTTCTCGTTGGCAACGATGGTAGCGCACATCAATCAAGATCATCCATCTCTCGTTTACCCGGGTACCCGTCGCCGACATCGCCTGCATGGTGCACCAATTAACCAGCAGAACCATCGCATGACCCGGCACCACCGGTATCATGGTAGCGAACATCAAATTGAGGACCCCATGCGAATCAGCGATGTGCGCGCCGTGCCGGTGTCATTCCCGGTGCCTCCCGAGCATTCGGTCCGCCTCGGTATCGGTCGCAGCGTCAAGCGCGACGCGGTGCTCGTGCGGGTCGAGACCAGCGACGGCCATGTAGGCTGGGGCGAGGCACACCATGGGCGCGCACCGGGCGCGATCGCTCGCCTGGTGGACACGACCGTGCGCGAATTGCTGCTCGGCCGGGACGCCATGGATGTCACCGGGGCATGGCAGACCGTCTACCGGATGCAGCTGGCCAGCCATGGCATGGGCGCAGCCGCCGCGATGGCGCTCAGCGGTATCGACATGGCGTTGTGGGACATCCGTGCGCGGTCCTGCGCGTGGCCGCTGTACCGCCTGCTCGGCGGTGCCTCCCGGCCGGTCAAGGCGTATGCCGGCGGCATCGCCCTCGGCTGGCAGCCGGCCGTGCAACTGGTCGAGGAAGCGACGCGCCTGGTGTCACAGGGGTTTCGGGCCCTCAAGCTCCGCGTCGGCGATCGGCCTGACCGCGATGTCGAGCGGGTCCACGCGGTGCGTGCCGCGCTGGGTGCCGATGTCGAGATCCTGGTCGACGCCAACACCGTCTACACCCTGGACGACGCACGCCGGGTGATGCCCGCCTTCGAGGAGGCCAGCGTGGCCTGGTTGGAGGAGCCCTTTGCGCCGAACGATCGCCATGCCTATCGCACGGCTTCGCGGTTCGGCCGCGTCGCGCTGGCCGCAGGAGAGAACCACTACACACGTTTCGAGTTTGCGACCCTGCTCGAGGACGGTGCGGTCTCGCACGTCCAACCCGACCTGTCGAAGACAGGCGGGATCACCGAAGCCCTCCGGATCGCGGCGATGGCCAGTGCCCACAAGATCCCGGTGCACCCCCACACATCGGCCACGGCGCTGAACATGGCGGCATCGATCCACTTCCTGGCCGCCGTCGACAACCCAGGCTACTTCGAGGCCGACGTGACCACGCTGAACCCGTTCCGGGACCTCCTGGGCGGGGCTGCGCCCTACGCGCTCGACGAGAACGGCTGTGTCCGTCCCTTGGAAGGGATCGGCTACGGGCTGACTGTGGATACAGACTTCATCGCGCGGCACCCACTCATCGAAGGGCCCTGCTACGTGTAGCAACTGCCGAGCCTCTGGAACCCGTACGGCATCTTCCAGAGGTCGAGCAACGTCGATTCCGTTGCGTTCGCAACAGGGCCGCTTTGCAGCGGTTGCAGCCATCTGCTGATGGCGGACCTACTCACGGTAAGCGCCAGGAAGCCGACATCCAGCCCGACAGCCAGCGCCGCCGCGAGGGTCAGCAATGTGTGGGACAACTGACCGCCGCACTTCTACTGCGCGACCGCGGACCGCGAACGACCGGTCCTGTCTGGCCTGGCAGGCTCGGATCGACCCCAACCGGGCATCCGGGCGCCGAGGACCAGGGCCCTCAAGCGGTCATTGATTGGTTCGACAGGGCTCCCCCTGGCAGAGAGACTCGCGGGATTCAGCCCATGCTACGCGCAGTGGCCGTTCGCCTGAGTTCCGTCTTGCCGAACGCCGGCGTGGCTTCGTTCCGTCGCGTCAGACCGTCTTCCGCGCCAGTAGCAGACTCAAAACCAGGTTCAAGGCATCCGCCACGTCGGCACGGGCCAATCGGCCGCGTGCAAGTCTGCACTCGACGGGTCCGCTCAGTCCGACCTGGCTGCAGTGGCCAACCCGGGCATCCTGAGCCGCCGCTGCCAGAGGGCTGCAATATCGCGGTGGGCGGGAATGTTCTTCACGAACGACTCGCGCAGCGCCGGGTCATCCAAGGTGTCGGCCTGCTGCATCAGCCTGGAGTGGGCGCGCTCCAGCCACGCTTCGGCGCGTGGGTCGCCGCACGCGGACAGCACGCGATGGCAGGTTAGTTCGATCTTCAGCGGTTCCGCGGCCCCGGCGAAGCTGCCTCCCGCCGCAACGGCCGCCAGGAGCGGCTGCAGCAGCTGCAGCGCCTCCTCGGATCGGCCCTGGGCCAGGACCACCCGCGCCAGAACTTCGGTCACGTCCTGGGCGAACGGCGTCTTCAGTTCCTGGGTGAGCGACAGGGCCCGGGTGAGCGACTCTTCGGCCGCGGACCATTGGCGCTGCATGCACTCGGAGTCACCCTGCCGCATCAGGGCTAGCGCCTCGGCGACACGGGCGTGCGTGGCCACGGCCAGGCCCAGTGCCGCTCGTGCCAGCTCGAGCGCCTGCGGCGCGTCACCCTCCCAAAGCGCGAGTCGGGACAGGTTATTGAGTGCCCAGGCTTCAACGACCCGGTCGCCATTGGCACGGGCCAGTGCCAGTGCAGGTTCCAGCTCGGCCCGCGCCCTGGCCAAGTTGCCGAGATTCATCCAGCCGAAGCCCAGGTTCTGCCGCCCCACGGCCTCACCGATGCGGTCACCGCAGTCCTGGCTGGCCTGCAAGGCTTCGGCCTGTAGCGTGAGGTACTTCAGCCGGTCGCCCCGCCATTCGGCCACGACCACCAGGTTCACGAGCAACCGGGACACGAGTCTGGTCAGTCCGAGGCGACGGGCGTCGGGCAGGGCCCCCAGGGACATCGCCTCGCCGGTGTCCGGGTCGCCGAGCCGGATGCGCGCCAGCGCCATCACTCGAAGTGCCGCGACGCGATGGGCCTCGTTGCTGCTGGCTTGCGCCACCGCCAGCAGCCGCCGGCCCGCGGCTTCAACCGCGGCCCAGTCGGACATGCGCATGGCCCGGGTGAAATGCGCCAGCTGCACGTCGGCGTGACGGGCAGGATCGTCCAGGGCCGCGGCGATGGCCTCCATGGCCTCGATGTCGGCCAGCTCTTCTTCACGGCGCCCCAGGGTGGACAACGTCCGTTCCCGGGCATGCAGCGCGCGGAAGCGAATGTCAGCCCGCTGCCGCGGGGTCAGCCCTTCCGCTTTGTCCAGGCTGCCCAACGCCTGCTCCGCGTGAGCCAGCGTGCGCTCGTGGGCGAGTCGCTGGGACGCGTGCTCCGCGGCACGCGCGTGGAATTCGGCGGCGTTGGCCGCGTCGCCCGCCTCGGTGAAGTGCGCCGCCGCCAGGCCAAAGAGATCGCCGCCTCGAGGACCGCCGCGTTCGCTCACGTCAGCCAGCCAGCGCGCGACGCGGGCATGTCCGGCCTGCCGGTCGCGCCGGAGCACGGTGCCGTAGGTGACCTGGTGCAGCAGCTGGTGGCGGAACGCGTACTCGCGCAGACCCTCGAGTGAGGCTTGGTCCCGGGGCAGCGCCAGCTCGCGCCGGGTCAGCGCGGGCAGTTGCGCCTCGGCCTGCGGGTCGACCGACGCCAGCGCCCGGTCCCAGAACACGGTACCGACGATGCTGGCCTGCTGCAGCGCACGCCGCTCGGCCGCGGGCAGACCGTCCAGCCGCGCCTGAATCACGGCGCTCAGGGTGGGGGGCACGCGGGTCAGGCGCAGGCGCTCGGTGTCGACCGTCCACGGTTCTCCGGGCCGTACGGCCCCCTGGTCGATCAGCAGGCGCAGCACCTCCTCCATGTAGAAGGGGTTGCCCTCGGCGCTGCGCGTCAGCAGCGTGCTCAGCGCTTCGGGGGCCGCGGGCAGCTTCTGCAGCAGATCGGCCGCCAGGGCCTGGCTCGCGGCCTCGTCCAGCGGGGCCAGGTCGATCCGGTGCAGCACGGCGGCCTCGCGCGGCCAGCGGCCAAGCCGCTCGAACAGAGAGGCTCGCGCCAAGCCCAGCAGCAGCAGCGGTGCATCGTGGTTGGCCAGAACCATCTGCTCAAGGAAGTCCAGACTTTCACCGTCGGCCCAGTGCAGATCTTCGAGATGCAGCACGACGGGCCGATTCTCGGCAGCGCCCAGGCGGCGGAAGAGCTGCGTGGCCGCGTGCAGGGCCCGGCTGCGCAGTTGCGCAGCTTCGTCGACGATGCCTTGAATGTGGCGGCTGTCCCGCCAGTCGATGCCCAGCAGGTGACCCAGGAGGTGCGCGTGAGCCTCCGCCAAGTCAGGGCCATCGTCGGCGGAGAAGAGCGGCACGATGCCGTCCTGGATCTTGTTGCGCGCGACCTCGAGGCGGTCGTCATCGGCGATCTTGAAACGCTGCACGATCACGTCGCGCAGCAAACCGTAGGGCTGGCTCTCGGTGGCGGGCGTGGCCGAACCACGCAACCAGAGGCAGGGCTCGGGCTGTGACTCGCACCAGGACTCGAACTCCTGCAGCAGCCGACTCTTGCCGACGCCGGCATCGGCCACGATGGTGACCACCGACAGCCGGCGTTGCCCGCACACGGCGCCAAAGGCTTGCTGCAGCAGGGTGAGTTCGGCCTCGCGCCCGACCATGCGCGTGACCACCCCCTCGATGCCCCGTGCGCTGCCGCGTGCCGCGCGCGGCCGCACGCCGTGCACGAGGTAGCTGCTCACCGGAGCCTCCAGGCCTTTGACCGCCAGGGGCGGCTGCAGAACGGCGTCGAACAGCCCGCGCACCAGCGCAAAGGCCTCCTGGCTGACGCGCAGGCCGCCGGGCGGTGCCGCTTGCTCCATGCGCGCCGCCACATTGACGGCGCTGCCGCGAATCGTGCCTTCGGCATCGACCCCACCGCCCAGCAGCACATCGCCGATGTGCACGCCCACGCGGACGTCAAAGCCCGCGTGCCGATGAGCCGCCAGCACCTCGGCGCCCAGCACCCGGCCGAGCGCCAGCAGGTCCAGGCCACAGCGCACCGCGCGCTCGGTGTCGTCTTCGCGTGCGCTGGCGGCCCCAAAGGCGGCCAGCACGTTGTCGCCCGCGTATTGCAGCACCCGACCGCCGTGCCGCTCGACCACCGCCGTGGCGCGCACGAGCGCGCCGTCCATCACGGTGCTGACCGTCTCCGGGTCCAGGCGCTGCGCCAGCGTGGTGGAGCCCACCACGTCCATGAACAGGATCGTCACCTGCCGCAAGCTCTGCGGCGGCTCTGCCAGCGCCGCGATCTGCGCGTGCAGTGCGGCGATCGAGGCCTCGACGATCTTGTCGCCAAGCAAGTCGCGTTGTGCCTCCAATGCCGCGATGCTCGCTCTCAGCTGGTCTTGATCTTCGGTCGACATGGCGAAGCAGGATACCAACGCGGCTGCCTGCGACGGCCTGGCGCCGGTGCGGGGGCCGCTTACCGCAGAGTGGCCCGTTGCGACCGACGGCTTCTGGCCGAACTGAGCCTGTCGCAGTGCGGCCAGTAAGCGGTCACAGGGCCCGGGACGCTTGACAGTCAAGGTCCGTCTTGCGGCGGAAGCTCGATCGGCTCAGTTCGGCCAGGAGCAGGCGAACATGGATGACCGCTTGGCAGGCGCAGTTGCTGTTGGGTTCTCGATAGACTCACAGACTGGCGTACTGCCGACGTTGCAGAGATCATCGAGTCTGCTGCTACCAAGAGAGGAGCGTCTGCGATGCAGCGCAAGGGATTCACCTGGCTCCTTCGGGCCGGCTCGCTAGCGGCGGGCCTGTGGGCGGCCACCGTCTGGGGTGCGCCCACGCTTCATGTCGAGCCCGGGTCGTCAGTGCTCGACGGTGAGCCGCTTCACATCCACGCCACCGGCGTGCGCCCCGGCGCGCGGGTCAGGTTGACCGCCGACCGTTGGTATGCCGCCACATCCACGCAGCCCCAACGCCCGCGGCTGATGCGTTCGGAAGCCGAGTTCGTCGCCGACCAGGAAGGCCGCGTCGATCTGCGGACCGCCGCATCGTTGAAAGGGAGCTACCTGGGGCCCGATGCGCGTGGTCTGTTCTGGTCCATGGTGCCGGTGCCGGGCGTCGAGCGCGCCTTGCCGGGTTCGGTCGACACGACGCAAGTGGTTTTGCGGCTGCGGACAGCGGAGGACGAGGTAGAGGTCGAGGCGAGGGTCCGGCTGCTTCCCTCGCTGCCGGCCGTTCGCGTGCGGCCCGCCGAGGGTCTGCCTGGCGCCGTTTTCGCCACCCTTCCGGGTGATCGCAAGCGCCCGGCCGTGATCCTGATCGGTGGCTCCGAAGGCGGCTCGCTGATCACTCAGTCGGCTGCGCCGTTCGCTTCGCATGGCTTGGCGGTTCTGGCGCTGCCGGTCTTCTCGCCGCCCGATCGCACCGGCGCTCGCGAGATCGCCGAGCTCCCGGCCGCATGGGTAGACATGCCGGTGGAGACATTGAATCGGGCACGCGACTGGCTCGCCGCGCAGCCCGAGGTGGACGCCACACGTATCGGTCTTCACGGCACATCGATGGGCTCGCTGCTGGCGATGCTCGGTGCCGTGCATCTGCCGTGGGTGAGCGCCGTGGTGGCCAACGTGCCGTCAGACGTCGTGTGGGACGGCTGGGGCCCCGGAGTTCCTGCCGAGCAGCGCTCGATGTTCTCGCTGCGCGGCAAGCCCTTGCCGTTCGTGCCGGCTGTCGGCTACGAAGAAGAGATCCGCGGCTACGAACGCCACGTCCCGGTGATCGTCAGGCGAGCGTTCGAACGCGGCCGGGCTGCAAATCCCGAGCGCGCGGTCAAGGCACGCATTCCCGTCGAACGTATCAAGGCACCACTGATGGTGATCGGCGCCTACGACGATCAACTGTGGCCGTCGGGTCATATGGCCCAGAACATCGCCGAACGGCGGCTCGAGGCCGGTCTGCAAACCGAGGCGCTGCTGTATCTCGATGCTGGTCACCTGCTCTACGACACCGGCTACGCCCCGACCACAGGGTACAACTCAGGTCTGCGCAAGACGGGTGGCACGCCGCAAGCCAATGCCGCCGCGCAAGCCGAGGTTTGGACTAAGACCTTGCGGTTCCTCCAGCAAGCACTGACGAAACCCGGCAAGTAGTTCCTGTTGAGCTGTCTCGCAAGCATCGGCAGGCGCTGGTTGGAGTCAGCGGACGGCTGGCTGCTTTGTGTCAGGTGCGTTCGGCCCACGGATGTCGCTTCAGGGTCGATCTCGGGCGCTCGGCGGCTGCGACAGCAGGCGTTCGAGCCCGGTGCTGTGACAGCGCGCCTCGCACTTCAGATCCTGAGCGCAAAGCTGCCGGTCCCCGTGTCTGACGACGAACGACCGGTCTCTGTCATCGCCGACATCGACGCGCCTACCGCGAACGTCTCAGATCAGTCTTGAGCGGGCATTGGTGTCTCGCAGTCTGGGGTCAGCCGCAGCCTCGGGATGTAGCTGCAGCCGCTCCTTGCTCGCACGTTCCCTGGCGGCCGTGGCCTACCATGTCGCCCAACATGACCACCCCGATCTCCACGGCTGAGCTTCTGAAGGGCGACCTCTCGCGCCATTCTCCGTCCATGCAGCAGTACCTGCGCATCAAGGCCCAGCACCCCGACGCGCTGGTGCTCTACCGCATGGGCGACTTCTACGAGCTGTTCTACGACGACGCGCGCAGGGCTCACCGGCTGCTGGACATCACGCTGACCACGCGCGGACAGAGCGCCGGCGAGCCGGTGGTGATGGCCGGGGTGCCGGTGCATGCGCTGGAGAGCTACCTCGCGCGGCTGATCCGGCTGGGCGAGGCGGTGGCCATTGCCGAGCAGGTGGGCGACGTGGCCACGGCCAAGGGCCCGGTGGAGCGCAAGGTGGTGCGCGTGGTCACGCCCGGCACCGTCACCGACACCGAGCTGCTGGCCGACCGCGCCGACACGCTGCTGCTGGCCCTGCACCGCGCGCGCGTGGAGGCCCGCGGCGGCCGGCCCGGCGGCTTCGTCTGGGGCCTGGCGTGGCTCGGGCTGGCCAGCGGCCGCCTGGGCCTGAGCGAGTGCGACGACGAGGAGCTGCCCGGCTGGCTGGCGCGGCTGGCCCCGGCCGAGATCCTGCACGACGGCACGGCCCCGGCCTGGCCCGGCGTGCCGGCGGCCCGCACCGCGCGCCCGGCCTGGCAGTTCGACGCCGCGCTCGGCCTGAAGAAGCTCTGCACCCAGCTCCAGGTGCAGAGCCTGGCCGGCTTCAATGCGCAGGACCTGACCGCCGCCCACGCCGCCGCGGCCGCGCTGCTGAGCTTTGCCGAACACACCCAGGGCCGTGCCCTGGCCCACGTGCGCACGCTGCAGGTGCAGCGCGCCACCGACCTGGTGGACCTGCCGCCGGCCACGCTGCGCAACCTCGAGATCGTGCAGACGCTGCGCGGCGAGGACGCCCCCACCCTGCTGTCGCTGCTGGACAGCTGCCGGACCGGCATGGGCAGCCGCACGCTGCGCCAGTGGCTCACGCAGCCGCTGCGCGAGCGCCGCACCGCCAGCGAGCGGCTGGACGCCATCGGCGCCCTGCACGCGGCCGGGTTCGAGCCGCTGCGCGAGGCGCTGGCGGGCGTCAGCGACGTGGAGCGCATCACCGCCCGGATCGCGCTGCGCTCGGTGCGCCCGCGCGAGCTCACCGGCCTGCGCGACACGCTGGCCGCGCTGCCGGCGCTGCGCGCCTCGGTGCCGGCCGGCACGGCGCTGCTGGAGACGCTGCGCACCGCGCTGTCGCCGGATGCCGGCATCGCCGAGCTGCTGCAGGCCCTGGCCCCCGAGCCGGCGGTGCTGCTGCGCGACGGCGGCGTGATCGCCGCGGGCGTGGACGCCGATCTCGACGAGCTGCGTGCCATCGGCGCCAACTGCGACGCCTTCCTGCTGGACCTGGAAGCCCGCGAACGCGCGCGCACCGGCATCGGCAACCTGCGCGTGATGTTCAACAAGGTGCACGGCTTCTACATCGAGGTGACGGCCTCGCACGTGGCCAAGGTGCCGGCCGACTACCAGCGCCGGCAGACGATGAAGAACGCCGAGCGCTACATCACGCCCGAGCTCAAGGCCTTCGAGGACAAGGCGTTGTCGGCCCAGGAGCGCGCCCTGGCGCGCGAGAAGTGGCTGTACGAGAACCTCGTGGACGCGCTGCAGGCCCACCTGGGCGAGCTCGGCGCGCTGGCCGCTGCGCTCTGCGGCCTGGACGCGCTGGCCTGCCTGGCCGAGCGCGCCGCCACGCTGCGCTGGTGCCGGCCGGAGTTCGTGCCCTACCCCTGCCTGCAGATCGAAGACGGCCGCCACCCGGTGGTGGAGGCACGCCTGGCCGAGACCGGCGGCGGCGCCTTCATCGCCAACCACTGCCGCCTGGACGCGAAGACGCGCATGCTCGTGATCACCGGCCCCAACATGGGCGGCAAGAGCACCTACATGCGGCAGGTGGCGCTGATCGTGCTGCTGGCGTCGGTGGGCAGCTGCGTGCCGGCCGGCGCCTGCCGGCTGGGGCCCATCGACGCCATCCACACGCGCATCGGCGCGGCCGACGACCTGGCCAACGCGCAGTCCACCTTCATGCTGGAGATGACGGAGGCGGCCGCCATCGTGCACGCCGCCACCGAGCACAGCCTGGTGCTGATGGACGAGATCGGCCGCGGCACCAGCACCTTCGACGGGCTGGCCCTGGCCGGCGCCATTGCCAGCCACCTGCACGACCGCAACCGTGCCTTCACGCTGTTTGCCACCCACTACTTCGAGCTGACGGCGTTCCCGGAGAAGCACGCCGGGGCGGTGAACGTGCACGTCAGCGCCGCCGAGGCCGCGGGCCGGGGCGGCGACGGCATCGTCTTCCTGCACCAGATCGAGCCTGGCCCGGCCAGCCGCAGCTATGGGGTGCAGGTGGCGCGGCTCGCAGGCATGCCGGCGCCGCTGATCCGCCAGGCGCGCGCGGCGCTGGAGGCGCTGGAGGCCAGCAGCAGCGCGCAGCAGGCGCAGGTGGACCTGTTCGCCGCGCCACCCGCCGTCGCGGCGCCCGAGCCGTCGCCGGTGCAGGCCGCGCTGGCCGCGCTGGACCCTGATACGCTCAGCCCGCGCGAGGCGCTGGATGCGCTGTACCGCCTGAAGAAGCTCTCCGCCAAGGATCGCCCATGAAGCCCCCACGCTCAGTTCGTCCGCTGCCCCCCGGTGGGGCTGTCAGCCGCTTCGGAACGACCGGGTGGTGCTGACATGACCTACTGCGTGGGCATCAAGCTCGATGCCGGGCTCGTCTTCCTGTCCGACTCGCGCACCAACGCCGGCATCGACCAGATCAGCACCTTCCGCAAGATGATGATCTACGAGGTGCCGGGCGAGCGCTTCATGGTGCTGCTGTCGGCCGGCAACCTGAGCATCAGCCAGAGCGTGCGCGAGATCCTGCAGGTGGAGAAGCTCGACCGCGGCGCGCACGAGGAGCCGCTGACGATCTGGAACGCGCCGTCGATGTTCGACGCCGCGCGCGTGCTGGGCAGCGCCGTGCGCCGCGTGTACGAGCAGGACGGCCCGTCGCTGAAGGCCGCGGGCGTGGACTTCAACATGTCGGGCATCTTCGGCGGCCAGATCAAGGGCGAGGCCATGCGGCTGTTCCAGGTCTACTCCGCCGGCAACTTCATCGAGGCCACGCAGGAGACCTGCTTCTTCCAGGTGGGCGAGAGCAAGTACGGCAAGCCGGTGCTCGACCGCATGCTCACGCCCAGGACCAAGCTCAACACCGCGGCCAAGTGCGCGCTGGTGTCGATGGACAGCACGCTGAAGTCCAACCTGTCGGTGGGCCTGCCGCTGGACCTGCTGGTCTACCGCGAGGGCGCGTTCGCCAGCCAGGAGCACGTCTGCATCGACGAGCAGAACCCGTACTACCAGATGATCCACAGCACCTGGGGCCAGCGCCTGCGCGAGGTGTTCATGAGCATCGACGACCCGCTGGGCGACAACGAGCCGCAGCACCCGCTGCTGGTGGACAGCGAGCGCTACGCGCCGCTGCGCAAGATCACCAACCCTTCGGAGCGGGTGATCTGAGCGCGTGATTCGGGCGCGTGCCGAGCCGGTGGCCCGGCCCGGCCGCGCCTCAGGCGCCGGTCAGCAGCCGCGCCGCGGTGGCATAGCGCTCGGCGGTGGCGTCGATCACGGCCTGCGGCAGCGGCGGCGCCGGCGCGCGCTTGGGCCAGGGCCGGCCATCCACCTGGGCCTGCTCCAGCCAGTCGCGCAGGTACTGCTTGTCGAAGCTCGGCGGGTTCTGGCCTTCCTGCCAGCCATCGGCGGGCCAGAAGCGCGAGGAGTCCGGCGTCAGCACCTCGTCCATCAGCGTCAGGCGGCCGGCCTCGTCGAGGCCGAACTCGAACTTGGTGTCGGCGATCACGATGCCGCGCGTCAGCGCGTAGGCCGCGGCCTCGGTGTAGAGGCGGAGGGAGACCTCGCGCACCTCGGCCGCGCGCTCGGCGCCGATGATGGCGGCGGCGCGCTCGAAGCTGATGTTCTCGTCGTGCTCGCCCATCTCGGCCTTGGTGGCCGGCGTGAAGATGGGCTGCGGCAGCCGGGACGCCAGCTGCAGCCCCGGGGGCAGCGGCACGCCGCAGACGGTGCCGCCCTCCTGGTACTCCTTCCAGCCGCTGCCGGCCAGGTAGCCGCGCACCACGGCCTCGATGGGCAGCGGCTGCAGGCGCTTGACCAGCATCGCGCGGCCCCGCACCTGCGCCACCTCGTCGGCGGCCACCACACCCTCGGGCGCCTCGCCGGTCAGGTGGTTGGGCACCACGTGGCCCAGCCTGCCGAACCAGAACAGCGCCATGCGCGTCAGCAGCGCACCCTTGCCGGGGATGGGCTCGCCCATCACCACGTCGAAGGCGGAGATGCGGTCGCTGGCCACCATCAGCAGGCGGTCGCGGCCGACGGCGTAGTTCTCGCGGACCTTGCCGCGGCCCACCAGGGGCAGGGAATGCAGGCTCGATTGGTACAGGGCGTCCATGGCCCGATTGTCGCCGCAGCGACCCGGCCGCGGCGGCCCAGCGGCGACAATCGCGCCCGATGCCCCGCACGCTCGTCTTCTGCCACGCCAACGGCTTTCCGGCCGGCACCTACCGCACGCTGTTCGAGCGCTGGCGCGCTGCCGGCTGGCACGTGCTGGCGCCGGAGAAGTTCGGCCATGACCCGCGCTACCCGGTCAGCAGCAACTGGCCGCACCTGCGCGACGAGCTGGTCGACTTCATCCGCGTGCACACCGCCGGGCGCCCGGTGTGGCTGGTGGGCCACTCGCTGGGCGGCTACCTGGCGCTGCTGGCGGCCTGCCAGCGCCCGGAGCTGGCACGCGGCCTGGTGCTGCTGGACTCGCCGGTGCTCGGCGGCTGGCGCGCGCACAGCGTGCAGGTGGCCAAGGCCACGCGGCTGATCGGCCGCGTCTCGCCGGGCAAGGTGTCGAAGGCGCGGCGCAACCACTGGCCCTCGCGCGACGCGGCGCTGGCGCACTTTGCCGCCAAGCATGCCTTCGCCCGCTGGGCGCCCGGCGTGCTGCAGCACTACATCGACGCCGGCACCGAGCCGGCACCTGCCGGCGGCGTGCAGCTGGCCTTCCGCCGCGAGGTGGAGACGCACATCTACAACACGCTGCCGCACGTGTTCGAGCGCGTGCTGCACCGCCACCCGCCCCGCTGCCCGGTGGCCTTCCTGGGCGGCACGCAGTCGGCCGAGGTGCGGCAGGTGGGCCTGGCGCTCACGCGCGCCGTCACCCGCGGCCGGATGCGCTGGGTGGAGGGCTCGCACCTGTTCCCGATGGAGCAGCCGCAGGCCACGGCCGACGCCGTGCACGAGACACTGCAGGCCCTGCAGGAGGAGACCACGCCATGACCGAGACCGTCCGCCTCGTCGAGGTCGGCCCGCGCGACGGGCTGCAGAACGAGCCGCAGCCCGTGCCCACCGCGGTGAAGCTGGCGCTCATCGGCCGCCTGGCCGATGCCGGCCTGCGCTGCATCGAGGCCACGGCCTTCGTGAGCCCGAAGTGGGTGCCGCAGATGGCCGACCAGGCCGAGGTGATGGCGGCCCTGCGGGGCGGCCTGCCCGGGCACCCGGACGTGGCCTTCCCGGTGCTGGCGCCCAACCTCAAGGGCTACGAGGCCGCGGTGGCCGCCGGCGCCAGGGAGGTGGCGATCTTCGGCGCCGCCAGCGAGAGCTTTTCGCAACGCAACATCAACTGCAGCATCGCCGAGTCGATGGCGCGCTTTGCGCCGGTGATGGCCGCCGCGGCGCGCGACGGCGTGCGCGTGCGCGGCTACGTGTCCTGCGTGGTGGCCTGCCCCTACGAGGGGGCGGTGGCGCCGGCCCAGGCGGCTGCGGTGGCGGCGGAACTGCACGCCATGGGCTGCTACGAGGTGTCGATGGGCGACACCATCGGCGCCGGCACGCCGGCCAGCGTGCTGGCCATGCTGGAGGCCACGGCCGCGCGCGTGCCGGTGGCGGCGCTGGCCGGCCACTACCACGACACCTACGGCATGGCCGTGGCCAACGTGCACGCGTCGTACACCTTCGGGCTGCGCGTGTTCGACAGTTCGGTGGCCGGCCTGGGCGGCTGCCCGTATGCCAAGGGCGCCACCGGCAACGTGGCCACCGAGGACCTGGTCTACCTGCTGCACGGCCTGGGCGCGGCCACCGGCGTGGACCTCGACGCGCTGGCCGACACCGGCGCCTGGATCAGCGCGCAGCTGGGGCGGCCGACGAACTCCCGCGTCGGGCGCGCGCTGCAGGCCCGGCGCGCCGGCTGACATCGACCCCGGGGGCGGCACGGCCCGCGGCCCCGGCCTCAGGCCGGCAGGCGGGCGTCGATCTGGTCGAGGAAGGCGGGCACGTCGATCGGCTTGGTCCAGTAGGCCTCGAAGCCGGCGTCCAGGGCACGCTGGCGCTGCTGCGGCTGGGCATCGGCCGAGAGCATCACGCAGGGCGAGTTCACCGGCTCGGGCCCGCTGCGCAGCAGCGCCAGCAGGTCCAGGCCGTCGCCGTCGGGCAGGTGCAGGTCCACCAGCACCAGCGCCGGCCGCACACGCCGCACCAGCGCCACGCCCTCCTGCACGGTGGCCGCCGTGTGCAGCCGCAGGTGCGGCCGCTGCGCGATGACCTGCTCCACCAGCAGCAGGTTCACCGGGTTGTCCTCCACGTACACCAGCTCGTGGCGCGCGCCGTCGGCGCGCGGGGCGGGCGCCGGCACCGGCACGGCGTCGCTGGCCTGGCGCTGCAGCAGCGCCTGCAGCGCGGACAGCGCGGCCTGCGCATCGCCGCCGCTGCCGCCGTCCTGGCGCGCGATCTCGAGCACCTCGTCGATCAGCGCCAGCAGCTGGCGCCCGGCCAGGCGCAGGTGCTGCAGGCGCTCGCGCTGCAGCGGGCGCGGCGGCTCGGCGCGGTCGGCCAGCAGCAGGTCGGCGAACCCCAGCACGGCGTTGAGCGGCGTGCGCAGCTCGTGGCTCATGCGTGACAGGAAGGCGCTCTTGGCACGGCTGGCCTGCTCGGCGGCGGCCTTGTCGCGCAGCGCCTGTTCGGCCGCCTGCAGCTCGGTGACGTCCATCGCCACCCCGGCGATGACGGGCGACGCGCCACCCAGCCGCCGGGCACTGCCCATCAGCGTGCGCACCTGGCCGTCGGGGCGGCGGATGCGCCAGGTGGCCTCGGCGCGCCGGCCATCGTCGGCCTGCATCTCGCGGATCAGCGCGGCCAGCGCCGGGCGGTCCTCGGGCAGCACCGTCTCCGAGACCCCGGCGGCGTCGGAGGCCGGCACCGGGTCATCGGTCCCCAGGCCGTAGATGGCCTTCATGGTGGGGCTCCAGACCTGCTCGTCGCGCGCCAGGTCCCAGGACCACAGGCCGATGCCCGCCACCTCGGCGGCCAGGTCGAGGTGGGTGCGGGCCCGCGCGTGCTGCGCCGCCTGCGCGGCGGCCTCGGTGTCGTCGATCAGCAGGCCCACGATGCGCCGGCCCTGCACCGGCACCTGCCAGATCGCGTGCACCCAGGTCGTCCGTCCGTCGGCGTGCGGCACGCGGTAACGAACCTCGTGGCAGCCGGGTTGCGACAGCGAGCGGCGGTAGACCTGCAGCGCCGCGCCACGGTCATCGGGGTGGGCCAGCGCCAGCGAGGCCTCCACCGGCGGCGAATGCTCGCCCGGCGGCAGGCCGAACAGCGCGAAGATGTCCGGGTCCCAGCGGCCGACGCCGGTGTCGATGTCGCGCTCCCAGAGGCTCACGCGCCCGAGACGGCGCAACAGCTCCAGCCGCGCGCGCAGCACCTCGTCGTCCACCTCGGCCGCGGCGGTCTTGTCGTCGCCGTTCACGCCTGCCCCCTGGTTTTTGTCGTGGAAGTGTCCAAGTGTATCGGCGCGCCGTGCCCGCCCTGACCTTTCCCGGTACAGGCCGCCCGTATACTCGTGCTTTACCAACGGGGCGTGCGCTCCGGCCCCGCGGCAGGCCGGTCGGCGCACGCCGTCTTGCATGACCAAGTACGTCTTCGTCACCGGCGGCGTGGTGTCCTCCCTGGGCAAGGGCATTGCGTCGGCGTCGCTGGCGGCCATCCTCGAGTCGCGCGGGCTCAAGGTCACCCTGCTCAAGCTGGACCCGTATCTCAACGTGGACCCGGGTACGATGAGCCCGTTCCAGCACGGCGAGGTCTTCGTCACCGACGACGGTGCCGAGACCGACCTCGACCTCGGCCACTACGAGCGCTTCATCAGCACCCGGATGAAGCGGGCCAACAACTTCACCACCGGCCAGATCTACAAGAGCGTGCTCGAGAAGGAGCGCCGCGGCGACTACCTGGGCAAGACGGTGCAGGTGATCCCGCACGTCACCAACGAGATCCAGGAGTTCGTGGCCCGCGGCGCGGCCGGGGTGGACGTGGCCATCGTCGAGGTGGGCGGCACGGTGGGCGACATCGAAAGCCTGCCCTTCCTAGAGGCGGTGCGGCAGATGGCGCTGCGCGGCGGCCCCAACAGCGCGGCCTTCGTGCACCTGACCTACGTGCCCTGGATCGCCGCCGCCGGCGAGCTCAAGACCAAGCCCACGCAGCACACGGTGCAGAAGATGCGCGAGATCGGCATCCAGCCCGACGCGCTGCTGTGCCGCGCCGACCGCGAGGTGCCGGAAGACGAGCGCGACAAGATCAGCCTGTTCACCAACGTGCCGCGGCACGGCGTGATCAGCATGTGGGACGTGGACACCATCTACAAGGTGCCGCGCATGCTGCACGAGCAGGGGCTGGACGAGCTCATCTGCATGAAGCTGCAGCTGCTCACGCGGCCGGCGGACCTCAAGCGCTGGGACACCCTGGTGCACGAGGTGGCGCACCCGCGCGCCACCGTCCGGATCGCGATGTGCGGCAAGTACACCGACCTGTCGGACAGCTACAAGTCGCTCAACGAGGCCCTGCGCCACGCCGGCATCCACAACCATGCGCGGGTGGAGATCGAGTACGTCGACTCCGAGACGCTGACCCCCGACACCGTGGGCCGGCTGGCCGGCTTCGATGCCATCCTGGTGCCCGGCGGCTTCGGCAAGCGCGGCGTTGAGGGCAAGATCCTGGCTGCGAAGTACGCCCGCGAGCAGCGCATCCCCTACCTGGGCATCTGCCTGGGCATGCAGGTGGCCACCATCGAGGTGGCGCGCCACCTGGCGGGTCTTGACGGCGCCAACAGCACCGAGTTCGACCCCGACACGCCGCACCCCATCATCGCCCTCATCGACGAGTGGCAGGACCGCGACGGCACCATCCAGAAGCGCAGCGCCAGCTCGGACCTCGGCGGCACCATGCGCCTGGGCGCGCAGAGCGCCGACGTGAAGCCCGGCACCCTGGCCCACCGCATCTACGGCCCGGTGGTCACCGAGCGGCACCGCCACCGCTACGAGGCCAACGAGCGCTACCTCGAGCGGCTGCAGCAGGCGGGCCTGGTCATCAGCGCCATCACCCAGCGCGAGAAGCTCACCGAGATCGTGGAGCTGCCGCAGGACGTCCACCCCTGGTTCGTGGGCGTGCAGTTCCACCCCGAGTTCAAGAGCACGCCCTGGGCCGGCCACCCGCTGTTCACCAGCTACGTCAACGCGGCGCTGGCGCGGCACGCGTCACTGCAGGCGCTTCAGGCGCAGCAGTCGCAGCCGGCCTGAGCCGCGCCGGGAGCACCGATGCAACTCTGCGGCTTCCCCGTCGGCCTGGACCGGCCCTTCTTCCTGATCAGCGGCCCCTGCGTGGTCGAGAGCG
>VFQM010000752.1_pt1 | contig 33255 bp, 24 predicted proteins | sample 3512391 | NCBI WGS metagenome assembly VFQM01 (sample SAMN10412369, study PRJNA504923) | tailings metagenome | isolation source: Replicate 1 from Balatoc abandoned mine | place: Philippines
TGCGCTGGTCGAAGTCCTCGCCGCCGAGGAAGGTGTCGCCGTTGGTGGACAGCACCTCGAACTGCTTCTCGCCGTCCACGTCCGCGATCTCGATGATGGAGATGTCGAACGTGCCGCCGCCGAGGTCGAACACGGCGATCTTGCGGTCGCCCTTGCCGTGCTTGTCCAGGCCGAAGGCCAGGGCCGCGGCGGTGGGCTCGTTGATGATGCGCTTGACGTCCAGGCCGGCGATGCGGCCGGCGTCCTTGGTGGCCTGGCGCTGCGCGTCGTTGAAGTAGGCCGGCACCGTGATCACGGCCTCGGTGACCTCCTCACCGAGGTAGTCCTCCGCGGTCTTCTTCATCTTGCGCAGGATCTCGGCGCTCACCTGCGGCGGTGCCAGCTTCTTGCCGCGCACCTCCACCCAGGCGTCGCCGTTGTCGGCCGCCGTGATGGTGTAGGGCATCAGGTCGATGTCCTTCTGCACTTCCTTCTCGGTGAACTTGCGGCCGATCAGTCGCTTGACGGCGTACAGCGTGTTCTTCGGGTTCGTGACCGCCTGGCGCTTGGCCGAGGCGCCGACCAGGATCTCGCCGTCCTCCTGGTAGGCGATGATGGACGGCGTGGTGCGCGCACCCTCGCTGTTCTCGATGACCTTGGTGCTGTTGCCTTCCATCACGGCCACGCACGAGTTCGTGGTGCCGAGGTCGATGCCGATGATCTTGCCCATGGTGTCTGGCTCCTGAAGCGGAAATTCGGTTGTCTGGAATCTGTGGATAAGTCGGTGGGTTTCAAGTCACCGGGCGCTCATTTCGGCGCCGCGACGGTGACCAGCGCCGGACGCAGGACGCGGTCGGCGATCAGGTAGCCCTTCTGCAGCACGGCCACGACCGCGCCGGCCTCGTGCTCGGCCGGCACCACGCTGATCGCCTGGTGCTGGTGGGGATCGAACTTCGTGCCGGGCGGCGGGGCGATGGGCACCACCTTGTGGCGCTCCAGGGCCGACAGCAGCTGGCGCAGCGTGGCGTGCACGCCCTCGAGCACCTGGGCGGCGCTGGCATTGGGGATGGCGATGGCGGCCTCCAGGCTGTCGGTCACCGGCAGCAGGCTCTCGGCGAAGGATTCCACGGCGAACTTGCGCGCCTTGGCCATCTCCTCCTCGGCGCGGCGGCGGGTGTTCTCGGCCTCGGCCTTGGCGCGCAGGTAGGCGTCGGCCACCTCGGCGTGCTTGGCCTGCAGGGCGGCGAGTTCCGCCGCCGGGTCGGCGCCGCCGGCGCCAGCGATGTCGGCGGGTTCGGGTTGAGCGGAGTCCTGGGGGGTCATGTCGGGGGTGGGCTGCGCGGTCATCCGGCGCAGATGGGGCCGGTTTGCCGCGCTTCAAGAGGGACAGGCCAGGCGGCAGGTGCGCCGCCCGGCGGTGCCGGTGGCGCCGGTCAGTCGTCGTCGATGGAGGCGCTCCAGCGCTGCCAGTCGCGCAGTTCGCGGCCTTCGCGCTTGGTCGGGCGCCCCTGGGCGATGGCCAGCGCCGGCTCGGCCGCCAGCCGCCGGGCCTCGGCCGCACGCGTGCGCGCGGCCAGGCTCTCGGGCGTCTCCTGGTACAGGCCCTGGGCCAGCGGGGCCGGGCCGCGCACCGCCGACAGCCCGACCACCACCACGCAGCGCCAGACCTGGTCCTGACGGATCTCCACCCGGTCACCGGCCTTGAGCTCGCGCGCCGGCTTGACCGGCTGGCCGTTGACGCGCACGCGGCCGCGCTCGACCTCGTCGGCCGCGAGGGCGCGCGTCTTGTGGAAGCGGGCGGCCCAGAGCCACTTGTCCAGGCGCAGGCGGTCGGTGAGCGGGAGTTCGGTCATGGGGCGGCGGGTGCGGCAGGGACGGCCGCGGTGGACGAGGGCTGGGACAGCGGCAGGCGGACCACCGCGTCCAGCCCGACCGTGCGGCCCTGCTGCCGCCGATTGTCCAACGTCAGCGTGCCGCCCAGCGACTCGGCGATCTCGCGGCAGATGGCCAGGCCCAGCCCGCTGCCGGTGCTGGCGGCGTGCGCGCGCCCATCGGCCGGCACGTCCGTGCCGGCGGCGAAGGGCTGGAACAGCCGCTCCCGCAGCGCCGGGTCCAGGCCGGGGCCGGCGTCGGCGACCGTGAGCGCCGCGTGCCGGCCGTCGCTCACCAGCGCCAGCCGCAGCGGCGCGCCGTCGGGCGAGTGCCGGATGGCGTTGTGCAGCAGGTTGCGCGTGAGCTCGCGCAGCATCCAGGCGTGGGCCTGCACCGGCGCAGGCTGCACGTCCACCTCCAGGGCGATGTCGCGTGCGGCCGCCAGCGGGGCCAGGTCCAGCGCCACCTCGCGCACCACCTCGGCGGCGTCCGTCACGCCGGCGTCGCCCTGCTGGCGCAGCTGCTCCACCTTGGCCAGCGCCAGCATCTGGTTGGCCAGGCGGGTGGCGCCATCGACGGTGTGGGCCAGCTCGTCGAAGGCCTTGTCGGGCGGCATGTCGCCGCGGCGCGCCGACTGCAGCTGTGCCTTGAGCACGGCCAGCGGCGTGCGCAGCTGGTGCGAGGCGTCGCGCACGAAGCGCTTCTGGTGCGCCAGCAGGCGGTCCAGCCGCTGCATCACGTGGTTGGTGGCCTCCAGCAGCGGCAGCAGCTCGCGCGGCGCGGCGCCGGTGTCGATGGGCGTCAGGTCGTCGGCTGGGCGCAGGTCCATCGCGGCACCGAGGTCGCGCACCGGCCGCGTCGCGCGCTGCACCACCCACAGCACCACCACGGCAATCACGGCCAGCAGCAGGGCCTGGCGCCACAGCGTGTCGAGCAGGATCTGGCGCGCCAGCGTCTGCCGCAGCTCCAGCGTCTCGGCCACCTGCACGGTGGCCATGCCCTGCTCGCCCGCGCTGGCCACCGGCTGCAGCAGCACCGCCATGCGCACCGCCTCGCCGCGGTAGGTGTCGTCGTAGAAGTGCACCAGGGCCGCGTACACGCTGCGCACGGGCAGCGCGCGGTCGGGCGGCGGCAGGTCCTCGAAACCGGAGACCAGCTCGCCGTCGAAGCCCAGCACGCGGTAGTACAGGCGGCTGCGGCTGTCGGCCTCGAAGGCCTCCAGCGCCGAGTAGGGCACGGAGGCCACCACCCGCGGGTTGCCGCCGGCGGCGGGCTCGGCCGGGCCGATGCCCAGCTGCTCGCCGATGGACTTGGCGGTGGCCAGCAAGGTGCGGTCGTAGGCGGTGTCGGCCGCGGCCAGGGCCTGGCGGTACAGCACCACGGTGTTGACAGCCACCACCGCCACCGTGGGCAGCAGGATGCCCAGCAGCAGCTGCCGGCGCAAGGAGGTGCGGCGTGCCGGCGCGGTCACCCCACCGCCTCGCGCAGCAGCGTGTTCACCGCGCCGCCTTCAGCAGGTAGCCCAGCCCGCGCAGCGTGACCAGCTGCACCGGCAGCTCGGCCAGCTTGCGCCGCAGGCGGTAGGCCACCACCTCCACCGCCTCGGGCTGCACCTCGCTGTCGCCCGGGAACACCAGCTCCAGCAGCCGCTCCTTGGCCACCGCCTGGCCGGGGCGGGCGAGCAGGGCGCGCAGCAGGGCGGCCTCGCGCTGGGTGAGCTCCATCGGCCTCCCGTCGCACAGCACGGCACCGGAGTCCGCGTCCACCTGCAGGCCGGCGAACGGGGCCGACAGCCCGGGGGCGGCGGCCGCGGCGCCGCCATCCCCGGCGGCACGCCGCGCCAGGGCCCGCACGCGCGCCTCCAGCTCGTCGAGGTCGAAGGGCTTGGCCAGGTAGTCGTCGGCACCGCTGTTCAGGCCGAGGATGCGGTCGCCCACCGTGCCGCGTGCGGTCAGCACCAGCACCGGCGTGCGCAGGCCCTCGGCCCGTGCGCGGGTCAGCACCTGCAGGCCGTCCAGCCCGGGCAGGCTGAGGTCGAGCAGCACCACGTCGGGCAGGCTGGCGCGCCATCGGTCCAGTGCGCGCGCGCCGTCGCCGCACAGCAGCACCTGCATGCCGCGGCGCTCGAAGCTGCGCTGCAGCGTGGCCTGCAGCGCCGCGTTGTCCTCCACCAGCAGCAGCTTCATCGGCCGCGGATCTTAGACCCCGCCGGGTAAACCCCGACCCGGTGGACAGCCGATTGACAGGCTCGCCGCCCACCATGGGCGGCACGCAATCTGCAGCACAAGGAGACACGCATGCGACGCGACACCTTCCTGAAGTCGATGGCCGCGCTGGCCGCCGGTGCCGGCCTGCCCGGGGCGGCCTGGGCCAACGTCGGCAACCTGAAGCTCATGATCCCGGCCAACCCGGGCGGTGGCTGGGACGGCACCGGCCGCGCGCTCGGCGCGGCCCTGCAGGAGGCCGGCGTGGCCAAGGCCGTCACCTACGAGAACAAGGGCGGCGCGGCCGGTGCCATCGGCCTGGCGCAGTTCTACAACGCGCGCCGCGGCGACGGCGAGGCGCTGATGGTCATGGGTGCGGTCATGCTGGGCGGCGAGATCCGCAACAAGCCGCCGGTGTCGATCACGCAGATCACGCCGATCGCGCGCCTGACCACCGAGTACAACGTCTTCGTCGTGCCCGCGAACTCGCCCTTCAAGACCATGGCCGACGTGGTGGCGCAGTTCAAGAAGGACCCCGGCAGCATCAAGTGGGGCGGCGGCTCGGCCGGCTCCACCGAGCACGTGGCCATCGCCATGCTGGCGCGCGAGATCGGCGTGGACCCGATGAAGGTGAACTACGTGCCCTTCCGCGGCGGCGGCGAGGCGGTGGCGGCCATCATCGGCGGCAACGTCAGCGTCGGCGGCAGCGGCTACAGCGAGTTCCAGCCCTACATCGAGTCGGGCAAGATGCGCGCCATCGGCGTCACCTCCGACAAGCGGCAGACCGGCATCCCCGTGCCCACGCTGAAGGAGCTGGGCTACAACGTGGTGCTCGGCAACTGGCGCGGCGTCTACGGCGCCGCCGGCATCAGCGACGCCCAGCGCAAGGCGCTGGTGGACATGGTGGTCAAGGCCACCCGCACCAAGTCCTGGGCCGAGTCGCTCGACAAGAACAAGTGGACGCCGGCGTTCCTGGCCGGCCAGCCGTTCGCCGACTTCGTGGACGAGTCGTTCGCGTCGCTGCGGGCCACGATGGTGAAGGCGGGCATGGTGTGACCATGGGCGGCGAGCAGGCGCCCGCGGCGCCCGACGACCTGGGCGCGCAGAAGGCCATCGGCGCTGCGGCGCTGGCCCTGGCCGGCGTGCTGGCCTGGGGGGCGCTGCAGATCCCCGGCGACGCGGGATATGCCGGCGTCGGGCCGAACTTCCTGCCCTGGGTGGTGACGCTGGCGCTGGCCGCCTGTGGCGCCGGGCTGCTGCTGCAGGCCTTCAGCGGCGGCTTCCGCCGCCGCGAGATGCCCTCGGGCGGCGCGCGCGGCGACTGGCCGCCGCTGCTGTGGGTGTGTGCCGGCGTCGTGCTCAACGCGCTGCTGATCGAGCGCATCGGCTTCATCGCCGCGTGCACGCTGTGCTTTGCCTGCGCCGTGCGCGGCCTGCGCCGGTCGGAGGGCGACACGGGTGGCGGCTGGTCGCGCCTGGCCACGGACGTGGCCATCGGCGCGCTGATCGCCGCCCCGGCGTTCTGGCTGTTCACGCGGGTCCTGGGCATCAACCTGCCGGGCCTCACCGGCACCGGCTGGCTGTAGGCGGCCGCAGGCACACCCATGGACATCTGGCAGAACCTGCTGGCCGGCTTTGCCACCGCGGCCACCCCCGTGAACCTGCTGTGGGCCTTCGTCGGCTGCGCGGTGGGCACGGCCATCGGCGTGCTGCCCGGCCTGGGCCCGGCGGTGACGGTGGCCATGCTGCTGCCGATCACGGCGCAGGTGGAACCCACCGCGAGCATGATCTTCTTCGCCGGCATCTACTACGGCGCGATGTACGGCGGCTCGACCACGTCGATCCTGCTCAACACGCCCGGCGAGACCGGCACGATGGTCACGGCGCTCGAAGGCTTCAAGATGGCCAAGAGCGGACGTGCCGGTGCGGCGCTGGCCACGTCGGCCATCGGCAGCTTCGTCGCCGGCACCATCGCCACCGTGCTGGTGACGCTGTTTGCGCCCTTCGTGGCCGTGCACGCGGTGAAGCTGGGGCCGCCCGAGTACTTCATGCTGATGCTGCTGGCCTTCACCACCGTGAGCGCGGTGCTGGGCAAGAGCACGCTGCGCGGCATCACCGCGCTGTTCATCGGCCTGGCGATCGGCTGCGTGGGGCTGGACCAGATCACCGGCCAGGTGCGCTACACGCTGGGGGTGCCCGAGTTCCTGGACGGCATCGAGGTGGTGCTGGTGGCGGTGGGCCTGTTCGCGGTCGGCGAGTGCTTCTACACCGCCATGTACGAAGGCCGATCCACCGCGCAGATGAACCGCATGAACAAGGCCCACATGACCCGCGCCGAGTGGCGGCGGTCGTGGCCGGCCTGGCTGCGCGGCACGGCGCTGGGCTTTCCGTTCGGCACCATTCCCGCCGGCGGCACCGAGATCCCCACCTTCCTGAGCTACGGCATCGAGCGCAAGCTCAGCAAGCACAAGCACGAGTTCGGCACCACCGGCGCCATCGAAGGCGTGGCCGGCCCCGAGGCCGCCAACAACGCCGCCGTCACGGCGACGCTGGTGCCGCTGCTGACGCTGGGCATTCCCACCTCGGTGACGGCGGCCATCCTGCTGAGCGCGCTGCAGGGCTACGGCATCAACGCCGGGCCGCAGCTGTTCCAGACCTCGTCGGCGCTGGTGTGGGCGCTGATCGCCAGCCTGTACATCGGCAACGTGATGCTGCTGGTGCTGAACCTGCCGCTGGTGGGCCTGTGGGTCAAGCTGCTGAAGATCCCGCGGGCGCCGCTGTACGCCGGCATCCTGATCTTCGCCACCGTGGGCGTCTACGGCATGCGCCAGAGCGCCTTCGACCTCTACCTGATGCTGGCCTTCGGCCTGCTGGGCGTGGTGATGCGGCGCTTCGACTTCCCCACCGCGCCGGTCATCGTGGGCATGATCCTGGGCCCGCTGGCCGAGGCCCAGATGCGCAACGCGCTGTCCATCGGCGAGGGCCGCTGGACGGTCTTCGTGGAGCGGCCGATGTCGGCCGTGCTGCTGGCGGTGGTGGTGGCGGTGCTGGTGTTGCCGCCGCTGCTGCGCTGGCGCGCCAGGTGGCGGCGCGGCGGCGCGGTGGCGCCAGGGCCGTGACGCCGCTCGGCGGCTGACCGCGCGCAGCGAGCCGGGGGCGAAGGTCAGTCCGCCGCGCCCATCGCCAGCGCGCGCGCCCGCTGCGCCTGCAGTGCCGCCTCGTCGGGCGCGCTGCGCGTGTCCCAGCCCTGCAGGTGGCGCTCGGCCAGATCGGCCAGCGCGGCGATCCAGTCCGGGCGGGCGTTGAGGCAGTCGATGTAGCGGAACTCGCTGCCGCCGGCCTCGAGGAAGGCGTCGCGCGCCTCCTCGCCGATCTCCTCCAGCGTCTCCAGGCAGTCGGCCACGAAACCGGGGCACATCACGTCCACGCGGCGAACACCGTCGGCGGCGAGCTGGCGCAGCGTGGGCTCGGTGTAGGGCTCCAGCCAGCGCGCCTTGCCGAAGCGGCTCTGGAAGGTGACCACCATGCGCTCGCGCGGCAGGCCCAGCAGCTCGCCGAGCCGCCGCGCGGTGACGTGGCACTGGCAGTGGTAGGGGTCGCCCAGCAGCAGCGAGCGGTGCGGCACGCCATGGAAGCTCAGCACCAGGCGATCGGGCTCGCCGTGGGCCGCCCAGTGCTCGCGCACGCGGGCCGCCAGCGCGCCGATGTAGCCCGGGTCGTCGGCGTACTCGGCCACGAAGCGCATCTCGGGCACCCGGCGCGCCCCGGCCAGCCACTGGCCGATCTTGTCGCCCACGCTGGCGGTGGTGGCAGCGGCGTACTGCGGATACATCGGCAGCACCAGCACCCGCGTGACGCCTTCGGCGCGCAGGGCGTCGAGCACGGACGGGATGGACGGCTGCCCGTAGCGCATGGCCGGGCGCACCATCACGCGGTGGCCTCGCGCATCCAGCGCCGCCTGCAGGCCGCTGGCCTGGCGCTCGGTCCAGACCGCCAGCGGCGAGCCCTCGGGCGTCCACACGGTGGCGTACTTGGCGGCGGACTTGGCCGGGCGCGTGTTGAGGATGATGCCGTGCAGGATCGGCCACCAGGCCAGGCGCGGGATCTCGACCACCCGCGGGTCGCTGAGGAACTCGGCCAGGTAGCGCCGCAGCGCCGGGGCGGTGGGCGCGTCGGGCGTGCCCAGGTTGACCAGCAGCACGGCCGTGCGCGCCGGCTGGCCGTGGCGGAAGGGGGGTTCGGGGCGGTAGGTCATGTGCGGTCGGTGCGGGGCGCGTCGGCGCCGGCCTGCAGGGCGCTCACCGTGGCGCGCACCTGCTCGGGCGGCACGGGCTTGGGCCACACGCCAAGGAAGCCGGCGGCCGTGGCGGGGCCGAGCACGTCCTGCGGCGCTTCGGCCGTGTAGAGCACGGCCGGCAGCGCCGGTGCCTGCAGGCAGGCGCGGAGGGCGGCCAGCAGCGCCAGCCCGTCGGTGTCGGGGAGGTGCAGGTCGAGCACCAGCAGTTGCGGGCCGAAGGCGGGCGCCAGGGACAGCGCCTCGGCACCGGTCTCGGCCCATTCGATGACGGTCACGCCCGCCGCGACGCAGCTCTGCTCGAGCAGCAAGGCGTTGACGCGGTCGTCCTCGACACAGAGCAGTCGCATCGGCGGGGGGCGGTGGCGAGCGGCGGTTCAGCTCTGCGTGGGCAGCCAGTCGTCGGCCGGGCGCGTGGGCTGCTGGCTGAAGCGCAGGATCTCGAAGCCGATGCAGGCGGTGCCCGGGTCGAGCGGCGACCCGCCGAGGCCGACGGTGCCGCTGCCGTGCAGCGTGCAGCTGCCGCGGCGCAGGCTGACGATCTCGCCGTCGGCAAAGCGCACGTAGGTGCCGTTGAAGCTCAGGTCGGTGAGCTGGAAGCTGCCGCCGTGCCAGTCGATGCGGCAGTGCGAGCGCGAGACGCGGCTGTCGTCCACGCAGAACGAGGCCTGCGGGCTGCGGCCGACGATCAGCGGCAGCTGCTGGCTCGCGAACAGGCGCTCGTAGGCCTGCCAGTGCAGGCGCAGGCCGTCGGGTTCCTCCATCGGCGGCGGCATGTCGCCGAACTGCGTCTGCGCCTGGTCGCTGCCGCGGCGGCCGCCGAGCACGTGCACCTGCACCGGCTCGGCGCGGCCGCGCAGGGTCAGGCGGTCGAGGCTGCGGTAGCGGGTGCGCTGGTCCAGCGCCAGGCCCAGCAGCACGTCCACGGTGATCAGCGTCTCGTTGTCACCCGCGTGGTCCAGCAGGCGCGCGGCGACGTTGACCGCGTCGCCGAAGGCATCGCCGCCCATCTCGACGATCTCGCCGCGCGCCAGCGCCACCTGCAGCCGCAGGGCACGCAGGCCGGCCGAGGCGCCGCGCTCCTGACCGCGCAGGACCATGGAGTCGAGCAGGTCGTGCATCTGACCGGCGGCCTGCGCCGCCTGCGACGACTGGTCGAACAAGGCCATCAGCCCGTCGCCCAGCGTCTTGACGACGCGGCCGCGGCAGCCTTCGACGGCGCGGGTGAGGGCGCCCACGCAGTGGGTCACCACCGAGGTGGCCTCGGCGTTGCCCAGCGTCTCGAACAGCGAGGTGCTGCCGCGCAGGTCGGCAAACATCACGGTGCGCTCGGAGATCTGGGTCATGAATCGCCGGAGTGTAACGTCCGGCACGAAAAAGGCCCGCGATGGCGGGCCTTGTTCACGGATGGCTGGCTGCGGCGCAGCCTGCCTTGGTCGCAGCTTGTGCCTGCGGCGCGGCTGCCTCCGGCAGCACGTACCTCGCCAATCAAAGATTGTCGAGGTACGTCCGCAGCTTGTGCCTGCGGCGCAACCTGCGTTGCCGCTGACGCGGCAGCCCGCTGGCGCGGGCCACGTCCCTGGTCAACCTTACAGGTTGTCCAGGGTCGTCCGCAGCTTGTGCCTGCGGCGCAAGCGCGGACGCGCCTGCGGCGCGGCTGCCTCCGGCAGCACGTACCTCGCCAATCAAAGATTGTCGAGGTACGTCCGCAGCTTGTCACTGCGGCTGGGGTGCTTGAGCTTGCGGATGGCCTTGGCCTCGATCTGGCGGATACGCTCGCGCGTGACGTCGAACTGCTTGCCCACCTCTTCCAGCGTGTGGTCGGTGCTCATCTCGATGCCGAAACGCATGCGCAGCACCTTGGCCTCGCGCGGGGTCAGGCTGTCGAGGATCTCCTTGACCACGTCGCGCAGGCCGGCCTGCATGGCCGCGTCCACCGGGGCCACGTTGTTGGTGTCCTCGATGAAGTCGCCCAGGTGGCTGTCGTCGTCGTCGCCGATCGGCGTCTCCATGGAGATCGGCTCCTTGGCGATCTTCATGATCTTGCGGATCTTGTCCTCGGGCATCTCCATCTTCTCGGCCAGCGTGGGGGCGTCCGGCTCGAAGCCGAATTCCTGCAAGTGCTGACGCGAGATGCGGTTCATCTTGTTGATCGTCTCGATCATGTGAACCGGGATGCGGATGGTGCGCGCCTGGTCGGCAATGCTGCGCGTGATGGCCTGGCGGATCCACCAGGTGGCGTAGGTGGAGAACTTGTAGCCGCGGCGGTATTCGAACTTGTCCACCGCCTTCATCAGGCCGATGTTGCCTTCCTGGATGAGGTCGAGGAACTGCAGGCCGCGGTTGGTGTACTTCTTGGCAATCGAGATCACCAGGCGCAGGTTGGCCTCGATCATCTCCTTCTTGGCGTCGCGGCTGGCCTTCTCGCCCGCGTTCATCTCGCGGTTGATCTCCTTGAGGTCCTCCAGCGGCACCACGGCGCTGGCCTGCAGGTCGATCAGCTTCTGCTGCAGCTCCTGGATCGCCGGCAGGTTGCGCTCGAGGATGTCGCTGTAGCCCTTGCCGGCCGCCGCTTCCTTCACCGCCCATTTCAGGTTCAGCACGTTGGGCGGGAACTGGCGGATGAAGTGCTCCTGGGGCATGCCGCAGCGGTCGACGCAGATCTTGCGGATCTCGCGCTCGTAGCGCCGCACGTCGTCCACCTGCGAGCGCAGGATGTCGCACAGCCGTTCGATGGTCTTGACCGTGAAGCGGATCTTCATCAGCGTGTCGCTGATGGCCTGCTGCGCCTTGTCGTAGGCCGGCGACTTGTAGCCGTCCTTCTCGAAGGCCTTGCGCATGCGGTCGAAGTGGCCGCGCAGCTCGCCGAAGACCTCCAGCGCCTGGTTCTTCAGCTCCTCGAGCTTCTTCGTCAGCGCCTTGGAGCCGCCGTTGCCGTCGTCGTCGTCGTCCTCGTCGAACTCGTCGAAGTCTTCCTCGGCCACGTAGTCGTCGGCCTCGTCGTCGCTGACGAAGCCGTCGACCACCTCGGAGATCTGCATCTGGCCGGCCGCGATCTTGTCGGCCATGGCCAGGATCTCGGCGATGGTCGTGGGGCTGGCGCTGATGGCCAGCATCATGGCCTGCAGGCCGCCTTCGATGCGCTTGGCGATCTCGATCTCGCCCTCGCGCGTGAGCAGCTCCACCGTGCCCATCTCGCGCATGTACATGCGCACCGGGTCGGTGGTGCGGCCGAACTCGGAGTCCACCGTCGACAGCGCCGCCTCGGCGGCTTCCTCGGCCTCCTCCTCGGTGGCGGTGGAGGTGTTGCTGCCGCTGATCAGCAGCGTGGCCGCGTCGGGCGCCTGCTCGTAGACCGCGATGCCCATGTCGTTGAGCATCGAGATGATGGCCTCGAGGATCTCCTCGTTGACCAGCTTCTCCGGCAGGTGGTCGTTGATCTCCTGGTGGGTCAGGAAGCCGCGCGTCTTGCCCATCTTGATGAGCGTCTTCAGCTCGGCGCGGCGCTTGCTGGCCTCTTCCTCGGTGAGCGCGGTCTCGTCGAGACCGAACTCGCGCATCAGCGCGCGCTCCTTGGCGCGGCTGACCTTCATGCGCAGCGGCTTGGCCTTGGCTTCCTTGTCGTCGGCCGCGGCCTCGACCTCCACCTCGGCCTCCAGGTCGGCATCGACCTCGAGCTCGCCGTCGCCCTCGAGTTCCTCTTCCTCCTCGATGGCCTGGGCAGTGCGTCCCTTGGCCGCCTTGGCCGCAGGCTTGCCCTTGGCGGCAGCCTTGCCCGCCTTGGCGGCCGGCGCCGCCTTGGCGTCAGCCTTGGTGTCCGCCTTCGGGTCGGCCTTGGTGTCTGCCTTGGCGCTGCCCTTCTTCGCCGCCGGCGCCGCGACCTTGGACGTGTCCTTCTCGCCCGGCTTCTCCGCGGCCTTGGCGGCGGGCTTGGCGGCGGCCTTGGTCTCGGACTTGGGGTCAGCCTTGGCGGCGGCCTTGGTCGTGGCAGGGGTCTTGCCGCTCTCGGCAGCAGGCTTCTTCGACTCGGCGGCGGTCTTCTTCGCGGTCATGCGTGTCCTCGGAGTTGGGGCAGGCGTCGCGGCCGGACATGCAGCAGCCAAGCCTTGCCTGCAAGACCGCAACCCTGGGGCAGGGCGCGCGCAGGCAGCCGGCGGCGCTGTCGGGCGGGCAAGCTCGCGTGGACGTCTGCTGGTGCAGCCCGGAGGGTCAGGTTGGCCGTTTGTAATTCAGACCCGTGTCAGGGGTGGCCGGGGACCGTCGGACGCTGCCGTCACTCTTGCCGCTGCAACGAACCCACCATTATCGTTCAGCCGGAGGTGTCCGTCAAAGCTGGGCTGGCCCGCAGCGTCGCCCGCAGGGCCAGCAGTTCCTGGCCGCGGCGGCGGGCGTCGTCGGAGAGGTCGCCGCTTTCCATCAGCAGCTGCAGCTCTTCGTCCACCGCCTGGCGGCGCAGCCGCTGCATCAGCGCCTGCAGCTCGGCGGCGCTGCTGCCGTCGGCGCCGAAGTGGTGCAGCGCGCGCACGCGCTCGAGCAGCGGCGCGATGGCCGGCGCGTCGGGGAGCGCGGCCAGCTCCCCCGACAGCGCATCGAGGGTGAGGCTGCCGTGGTCGTGCAGCAGGCGCTCCAGCGCGCAGAAGAAGGGCCCGTGCGGCAGCGGCAGGCCGGCGAGCAGGGCGTGGTCGGCGTCGGTGAGCGCGAACCAGAGGTCGGCGTGGTGGGCGAGCAGCCAGGCCGCGCGGTCGAGCTGGCTCACCGCCGCGGGCGTGCGCCGCGCCGGCGGAGGCGCCCAGCGCGTGGGGCGGGCGGCGGTGCCGCGCGGCCGGGGCTCGTCGGTCCATGCGGACTGCAGCGCTTCGGCGGGCATGCCGCCGGCCTCGGCCAGCGCCGCCAGCACCTGGCCGCGCAGCAGGCCGGCGGGCAGCTGGGCCCACAGCGGCCGGGCCAGCGCCAGCATCCGGGCGCGGCCTTCGGCGGTGCCCAGGTCCAGGCCCTCGGCGGCATGCGCCAGCAGCTGCCGCGACAGCGGCACCGCCTGCGCCAGCGCCTGCTCGAAGGCCTCGGGGCCGAGCTCGCGCACGAAGGAGTCGGGGTCGTGCTCGGGGGGCAGGAACAGGAAGCGCACGCTGCGCACGTCGGTGGCGTGGGGCAGGGCCGCCTCCAGCGCGCGCCCGGCGGCGCGGCGGCCGGCGGCGTCGCCGTCGAAGGCGAAGACCACCGCCTCGGTGTGGCGGAACAGCTTCTGCACGTGTTCGGCGGTGCAGGCCGTGCCCAGCGTGGCCACCGCGTTGCCGAAGCCCCACTGCGCCAGCGCCACCACGTCCATGTAGCCCTCGACCACCAGCGCGCAGCCGCGCTCGCGCAGCGCGTGGCGGGCCTCGTACAGGCCGTAGAGCTCGCGCCCCTTGCTGAAGACCGGCGTCTCGGGCGAGTTCAGGTACTTGGGCTCGCCGCCGTCGAGCACGCGGCCGCCGAAGCCGATGACCTCGCCCTTGACGTTGCGGATCGGGAACATCACGCGGTCGCGGAAGCGGTCGTAGCGCTTCTGCTCCTGCCCCTCGTCGCCCTGCACGATCACCAGCCCGGCGTCGGCGAGCAGCGGGTCGTCGTAGCGCGCAAAGGCGCTGGCCAGGCTGCGCCAGCCTGCGGGTGCGTAGCCAAGCCCGAAGCGCGCGGCGATGCGGCCGGTCAGGCCGCGGTGCTTGAGGTAGTCGATGGCGCGCGGGCTGGCCTTGAGCTGGGCACGGTAGTGCGCCGCAGCCTTGTCGAGCACCTCGGTCAGCGAGAGCTGGCGCGCCCGCGCCTGCTTGGCGCGCTCGCGTTCGGCGGGGTCGGTGTCGTCCTCGGGCACCTGCAGGCCCACCTGCTGCGCGAGTTCGCGCACCGCCTCGGGGAAGGGCAGCCCGCCGTGCTCGACCAGGAAGCGGATCGCGTCGCCGTGCACGCCGCAGCCGAAGCAGTGGTAGGTCTGGCGTGCCGGGCTGACGATGAAGCTCGGCGTCTTCTCGCCGTGGAAGGGGCACAGACCCTTGTGGTTGATGCCGGCCTTCTTCAGCTCGACATGGCGGCCCACCACGTCGACGATGTCGACGCGGGCAAGCAGGTCCTGCAGGAAGCTGGCGGGGATCACCCGCCGGAGTCTAGCGGTGCGCCACCGGCGGCCGCCCGCGTCGCGCCCGCCGCGGCGAGGGTGAACAGGCCGTTGTAGTGCCGCGCCCAGTCGGCCACCTGGGCGGCCGGCATGGGCGCGCCGATGCCGGTGCCCTGGCCGATCTCGCAGCCCAGATCGAGCAGCATGCGGGCCTGGGCCGGCGTTTCGACGCCCTCGGCCACCACCGAGCACCCGAAGGTGCGCGCCAGGCCGATCACGCCCTCGACCAGCGCCTTGTCCTGGGGGTCATCGAGCATGTGGTTGACGAAGCTGCGGTCGATCTTGAGCACGTCCACCGGCAGGCGCTGCAGGTGGGTCAGCGTGGAGTGGCCGGTGCCGAAGTCGTCGAGCGCGGAGCGCACGCCCAGGGCGCGGCAGCGCGCCAGCAGCGCGGAGCTGGCGGCCAGGTCGGCGTGCGCCTCGGACTCCACGATCTCGAGCTTCAGGTGCTCCGCCAGCGGCTCCGGGTGCCTGGCCAGCAGTTCCGACAGCCGCTGCACGAAGTCGGGCTCCTGCAGGTGGCGGGCCGAGATGTTGACGCTGACCTGCAGGTCCAGGCCGGCGCGGCGCCACTGCGCCAGGTGCTCCAGCGCCTGTGACAGCACCCAGTCGCCCACGCGTGCCGACAGCCCGGTGTTGGTGATCAGCGGCAGGAACTGCATCGGCGCGATCAGCCCCTTGTCGGGGTGGTCCCAGCGCAGCAGCGCCTCCACGCCCAGCACGCGCTGGCGCCGCATGTCCACGATGGGCTGGTAGAAGAGCACGAACTCGGCGCGGTCCAGCGCCTCCTGCACGCGGCCGATGGCCATCACGCGCTCCTCGGTCCGCCGGCGCAACTCCGGGTCGAAGAACAGGTAGCCGTTGCGCCCGCTCTGCTTGGCGCCGTACATCGCGTGGTCGGCATGCCGCAGCAGCGTGTCGGCGTCGCTGCGGTCGATGGGGTAGACGGTGGCACCCAGGCTGGCGGTGATCTGCACCGCCTCCTGGGCCGGGTCGATGACGTAGGGCTGCGAGACCACGCGCAGCACGCGCTCCACGGCCAGGCGCGCCTCCTCCATGGAGCCGGCGCGCAGCAGCAGCACGAACTCGTCGCCGCCCAGCCGCGCGGCGGCATCGGCCCAGAGGTCGCGGCTGCGCAGCGCGCCGCGCAGGCGGCCGGCCAGCTCCACCAGCAGGCGGTCGCCGCCCTCGTGGCCATGGCGGTCGTTGACGGGCTTGAAGCGGTCGAGGTCGAGGTAGCACACGGCCAGCAGGTAGCCGTCACGGTCGGCCGCACGCATGGCCTCGGCCAGCAGCTGGCTCAGGCGCGCGCGGTTGGGCAGCCGCGTCAGCTCGTCGAAGTGCGCCTGGCGTTCCAGGCGCTCGTGGGCCACGCGCTGCTCGGTGATGTCGGAGATGGCCAGCACGTGGTAGCGCAGGTCGCCCTCGGGGCCGTGCACCTGGGAGATGGTGGCCTGCAGCGTGCAGATCTGGCCGTCGCGACGGCGCTCGATCAGCTCGCCGCGCCAGCGGCCCTGCTGGCGCAGGCCGTTCCACATGGCTGCGCGCTGCTGGCGGGCCAGCGGGTCGCCGGGGTTGGGCTGGAGCAGCGACGGCACGCGGCCGATCAGCTCGGCCAGGGTCACGTCGAGGATCTGGGTGTAGGCGGCATTGGCGTCGAGCACGCGCAGGTCGGCGTCGGCGATCAGCAGGCCCTCGTGCAGGTGCTCGAACAGGCTGGCCGACAGGCGCTGGCGCTCCTGGGCCTCGTGGCGCTCGCTGACGTCGGCCATCGTGGCCACCAGGCGCAGCGGCTGGCCGGCGGTGTCGCGCCCGGCGGCCAGCACGTTGACCTCCACCCAGTGCCAGCCGTCCTCGCTCTGGATGCGCAGCTCCTGCTGCCACATGCCGCGCTCGCCGTGCGTGACCTCGGCCAGCGCCTCCTGCAGGTGCGGGCGGTCGTCGGGGTGCACGTCGTCGAGCCAGGCGCGCGGGGTCCAGGTGGCCGGGTTGCGATGCCGGGTCAGGTCGAGCCAGTCGGGCGACAGGTGCACCTCGTCGGGGTGGTGCCGGTGCCACTCGGCCACCGCCAGCCGGGCCGCGCCCAGGGCGGTGGTGGCGCGGCGCTCGCGCAGCCGCAGTTCCTGGCCGATGCTGCGCGCCGTCAGCAGCATCACGACCAGCGAGCCCAGGTAGCCGCAGAGCGCCGCGGCGGCGCCGGCCGGCGACAGGCCGCCGAACGGGCCCAGGCCGCCGGCGGTGCCGGTGGCGGCCACCACCCCCACGCCCAGCAGCGCCAGCAGCGGCACCGACAGGCGGCCGTCCAGCAGCAGCCCGAGCAGCAGCACGTGCGGCCACCATGCGAGCGCGGCGCTGGCCACGATGCTCAGCGACAGGCCGCCGAACCACAGCCAGGCCGCACCCACCGCCGAGGTGGCCAGCAGGATGCCCATCGCCAGGCGCCAGCGGCTGTGCGCCTGCGGGCGCGACTCCCGGCCCAGTGCAATGGCCGGCAGGCTGCCCAGCAGGAGGCCCAGCGTGTGCCAGGGCCAGGCCAGGAGGTCGAGCAGGGCCGCCTCGGGGTCGGGCGTGGGCGGCATCGCGGTGCGCACGCCGGCCAGCAGCGGCCCGCCGGCCAGCAGCGCGGCCGCACCGATGACCAGCGCGTCGCGCGCACGTTCCAGGTCGGCGCGTCCGCCCAGGCGGCGGATCACCTCGCCGACGACCCAGACCGCGCCGGTGGTGCCCACGGCCACCACCGCCACCGCCCAGGCCGGGCTGCCGGCCATCGCGCCGGCCACCGTCCAGACCCCGACCAGCAGCGGCAGCGCCTGCCAGCGCACGCGCAGCACGATGGCCAGGCCGATGCCGGCACCGATCCAGGGCAGGCCGTCGAGCCCGGGCAGCGCCAGGCGCGCGTCGAGGATGGCGGCAAAGGCCAGTGCAGCGGCCGAGGCCAGCCACCAGGCCAGCCCGGGATGCCCGGCGCCGGGCACCGAGCGCTCGAAGGCGGGAAGGGTGTTCAGATCCGGAAGTCGTCGAGCTGGGCGCCGCCGGCCAGGGCCGCTTTCAGCCACTTGGGCTGCAGCCCGCGGCCGGACCAGGTTTCACCGGTGGCCGGATGCCGGAACTTCGGCGCCACGCGTTCGCCATCGGCCTTGCGCGGCGCGGGGGAGGGCGCGCGCCCGCCGATGTCGGCCAGCGTGAGGCCGTGCTGGTTCATCAGCGCGCGCACCTGCGCGATGGCCTGCGAGCGCTCTTCGCGCTGCAGGTCGATGATCTGCTGTTCGAGCGCCGCCTTCTGCGCGAGCAGCTCGTTCAGGGATGGGGATGCCATGTGCGTGTCTCCCTGCCGGGTCGGAGCGTGGGCCGGCCGATGCTAACAGCCGGCCCGCGGCACGACGGGGCGGGGCACCCCGCAGCCGGGTGTCAGCGGAAGCCGACGCGGTCGAGCATGCGCTGGACCTCGGCCTGGTGACCGGCGAAGGCCGACACCGGCACCTGCTCGACCTTGAAGTCGCCCATGGCCTGCAGCGCGGTGTTCGCGGTGCGCACGGCGGGCACGGCGGCCCACTCGTTGTTGCCCTCGGAGAAGTAGCGCTGGGCCTCGTCGCTGGCCAGGTACTCCAGGAACTTCACCGCCGCCTCGCGGTTCTTCGCGTGCCGGGCCACCGCGCCGCCGGAGATGTTGACGTGCGTGCCGGCCCCATCCTGGTTGGGGAAGACCACGGCCACCTTCTCCACCACCGCCCGGTCCTCGGGCTTGTTCGAGCGCATCAGCCGCGCCAGGTAGTAGGAGTTGGTGACCGCCACCGCGCACTCGCCGGCGGCCACCGCGCGGATCTGGTCGGTGTCGCCGCCCTTGGGCGCGCGGGCCATGTTGTCGACCAGGCCCTTGAGCCAGGCCTCGGTCTTGGCCGGGCCCATCTGCACCATCATCGAGCCGAACAGCGAGACGTTGTACGGGTGCGAGCCGGAGCGGATGCACAGGCGGCCCTTGTTGACCGGGGCGCCCAGTTCCTCGTAGGTGTCGACCTCGCTGCGCTGCACGCGGGTCTTGTCGTAGACGACCACCCGCGCGCGGGTGGAGAAACCGAACCAGGCCGAGCCCTGGCCCTTGTCGTCGCTGCGCAGCGTGGCGGGGATGCGCTGCTCCAGCAGCGCGCTCTTCACCGGCTGGAACAGGCCGTCGGTCTCGGCGCGCCACAGGCGGGCGGCATCCACCAGCAGCACCACGTCGGCCGGGCTGGCCGCCCCTTCGCTCTTCAGGCGCGAGAGGATGCCGCTGTCGTCCCCGTCGATGCGGTTGATGCGGATGCCGGTGGCCTTGGTGAAGTTCTCGTACAGGGCCTCGTCGGTCTGGTAGTGGCGCGCCGAGTACAGGTTCAGCACCTGCTGGGCGGAGGCCAGCGACGCGGCGGTGGCGAGCGCGGCAACGACGGCGGACTTCAGGAGGAGGCGAGGGCGCATGGTGTTTCCGGTTCGGTTGAATGAACGACAACCGAAAGTCTAGCGGAAACAAGAATCCTTATCGTTTGATTTCCGTCAGAGTGTCGCGGGCTTCCGACGGCGTGCCGGGGGGCGGGCCCGGGTGACCGGCGCCCCGGCGCTCAGGCGCTCGGCGGCACGTAGCCCGCCGGCTTGTCGGCGCCGGTGCCGAAGAAGAACTGTTCCATCTGCCGCGCCAGGTACTGGCGGGCGCGGGCGTCGGCCAGGTTGAGCCGGTTCTCGTTGACCAGCATGGTCTGGTGGCGCTTCCACTGCTCGAAGGCTTCCTTCGACACGTGGTCGTAGATGCGCTTGCCCAGTTCGCCCGGATAGGGCGGGTAGACCAGCCCCTCGGCTTCCTTCTTGAGGTAGATGCACTGCACCATGCGCGTCATCGCGGGACTCCTTGCATTCAGTTGAGCTTCTTGACCAGCACCTGCGAGCGCCGGTCCCAGTTGTACTTGCGCTTGCGCGCCTCGGGCAGCCAGTCCGGGTCGACGACGGCGAAGCCACGCTTGATGAACCAGTGCATCGTGCGCGTGGTGAGCACGAAGATGCTCTCCAGGCCGGCCGCGCGGGCACGCTGCTCGATGCGCTTGAGGATGCGCTCGCCGTCACCCTGGCTCTGGCTCTGCGGCGACACCGTCAGCGCCAGCATCTCGCCGGTGCGTGCCTCCGGGTAGGGGTAGAGCGCCGCGCAGCCGAAGATCACGCCGTCGTGCTCGATCAGCGTGTAGTTGGCGATGTCGCGCTCGATCTCGTGGCGCTCGCGCCGCACCATGGTGCCGTCGCGCTCGAAGGGCTCGATCAGCTGCAGGATGCCTCCCACGTCGTCGGGCGTTGCCTCGCGCAGGCTCTCGAGCTTCTCGTCCACCACCATGGTGCCGATGCCGTCGTGCGTGAACACCTCCATCAGCAGCGCGCCATCCACCGAGAACGGCAGGATGTGCGACCGCTCGACGCCGCCTTCGCAGGCGCGCACGCAGTGCTGCAGGTAGAAGGCCGGGTCGGTGGGTTTCTCCGCACGCGGCAACGCGGCCAGCAGCCGGCGCGCGTCGGCCAGCGCCAGCTCGGTGTCGATGCCCGATTCCGGGTCGTCCAGCGTCTCGCGGATGCCCGCCACCTCGGTCATGAAGAGCAGCTTGTCGGCCTGCAGCGCCACCGCCGTGGCGGTGGCCACGTCTTCCATGGTCAGGTTGAAGGCGTCGCCGGTGGGCGAGAAGCCGAAGGGGCTGAGCAGCACCAGCGCGCCGGAGTCGATGGCGCGACGGATGGCCGCGCCGTCCACGCGCCGCACGACGCCGCTGTGCATGAAGTCGATGCCGTCGACGATGCCCACCGGCCGCGCCACCAGGAAGTTGCCGGAGATCACGCGCACGGTGGCGTTGGCCATCGGCGTGTTGGGCAGGCCCTGGCTGAACGCGGCCTCGATCTCGAAGCGCAGCTGGCCGGCGGCCTCCTGCGCGCAGTCCAGCGCCACCGCGTCGGTGATCCGGATGCCGTGGCTGTAGCGCGAGGTCTGGCCCTTGGCGGCGAGCTGCTCGGTCACCTGCGGCCGGAAGCCGTGCACGAGCACGATCTTGATGCCGATGGCGTGCAGGATGGCGAGGTCCTGCACGAAGGCGTTGAGCTTGCCCGCGGCGATGGCCTCGCCGGCCAGCGCGACGACGAAGGTCTTGCCGCGGTAGGCATGGATGTGCGGTGCCACCAGCCGGAACCAGGGCACGAAGGTGTGCGGGAAGACGAGACTCATCGCGCGCCGGATTGTGCCGCAGCGGGCAGGGCCGGCGCCCGCGGCCGGCGCGGCGCCGGGGCCGAGGCGGGCCCGGCGGGGATAATCCGCGCCCCGTGTCCACCACCCCCCGTGCCCCCGCCGCGCCGCTGACGCTGCACTACCCGGAATCGCTGCCCGTCTCGGCGCGGCGCGACGAGATCGCGCGCGCCATGCGCGAGCACCCGGTGGTCATCGTCTGCGGCGAGACCGGCTCGGGCAAGACCACCCAGCTGCCGAAGATCGCGCTGGAGATCGGGCGCGGCTGGGCCGGCGGCGGGCGCGGCCTGATCGGGCACACGCAGCCGCGGCGCATCGCCGCCACCAGCGTGGCGCGGCGCATCGCCGAGGAGCTGCAGACCCCGCTGGGCGAGGTCGTGGGCTACAAGGTGCGCTTCCAGGACCGGCTGCAGCGCGGCGCCAGCGTCAAGCTGATGACCGACGGCATCCTGCTGGCCGAGACCCAGGGCGACCCGCTGCTGAAGGCCTACGACACCCTCATCGTCGACGAGGCCCACGAGCGCAGCCTGAACATCGACTTCCTGCTCGGCTACCTGAAGGCGCTGCTGCCACGCCGGCCCGACCTGAAGATCGTCGTCACCTCGGCCACCATCGACGCCGACCGTTTCGCCGCGCACTTCGCGTCGGCGCGCGGCCCGGCGCCGGTGATCCAGGTCTCGGGCCGGCTGTTCCCGGTGGAGCAGCGCTGGCGGCCGTACGAGGAGGGCGTGGGCCCCAAGGCGGCTTCGTCGCCGGCCCCCCAGGGGGGCGCGCCATCCCCGGGGCGGCCCGGCGGACGGCAGTCCTTCGACCTGAACGACGCCATCGCCGATGCCGTGGACGAGCTCTGGCGCGGGCCGCCGGGCGACATCCTGGTCTTCCTGCCCGGCGAGCGCGAGATCCGCGAGGCGGCCGACCACCTGCATAGGCACCTCGCGCAGCAGCACCGCGGTGGCCCGCCGGCGGAGATCCTGCCGCTGTTCGCGCGCCTGTCGCAGGCCGAGCAGGACCGGGTGTTCATGCCCGGCAACGGCCGGCGCATCGTGCTGGCCACCAACGTGGCCGAGACCTCGCTCACCGTGCCGGGCATCCGCTACGTCATCGACAGCGGCCTGGCGCGGGTGAAGCGCTACAGCTACCGCAACAAGGTCGAGCAGCTGCAGGTGGAGCCCGTCAGCCAGGCCGCGGCCAACCAGCGGGCGGGCCGCTGCGGACGCGTGGCCGACGGTGTGTGCATCCGGCTGTACGACGAGGCCGGCTTTGCCGGCCGGCCCCGCTTCACCGACCCCGAGATCCTGCGCAGCAGCCTGGCCGGCGTGATCCTGCGCATGAAGGCGCTGCACCTGGGCGCGATCGAGGACTTCCCCTTCCTGGAGCCGCCGCCGCGCAAGGCGATCGCCGACGGCTACGCGCTGCTGGCCGAGCTGGGCGCGGTGGACGAGGCCAACGAGCTCACCGCGATCGGCCGCGAGCTGTCCAGGCTGCCGCTGGACCCGCGCATCGGCCGCATGATCCTGGCTGCGCGCGACCGCCAGGCGCTGAGCGAGGTGCTGGTGATCGCGGCCGCGCTGTCGGTGCAGGACGTGCGCGACCGCCCGCTGGACCAGCAGCAGGCCGCCGACCAGAAGCACAAGCTGTTCGACGACGAGAAGTCGGAGTTCAGCGGCTACCTGAAGCTGTGGCGCTGGATCGAGCTGGGGCGCGGGCACGGCGACGCCGGCCAGGTGCACAAGCTGTCGAACCGCCAGCAGGAGCAGCGCCTGCGCGAGCACTTCGTCAGCCCGCGCCGGGTGCGCGAGTGGCGCGACATCCACAGCCAGCTGCACACGGTGGTGGCCGAGCACGGCTGGCGGCTCAACACCGCGCCGGCCACCTACGAGCAGGTGCATCAGAGCATGCTCGCCGGGCTGCTGGGCAACCTGGGCTGCAAGGCCGACGACGACGAGTGGTACCTCGGGGCGCGCGGCATCAAGTTCTGGCGCCACCCCGGGGCCCACCTGTCGAAGAAGCCCGGCCGCTGGATCGTCGCGGCCGAGCTGGTGGAGACGGCGCGCCTGTTCGGCCGCGGGCTGGCCACGATCGAGCCGTCGTGGATCCCGCCGATCGCCGGCCACCTGCTCAAGACCCAGCTGCTGGAGCCGCACTGGGAGAAGAAGGTCGGCGAGGTGGTGGCCCTGGAGCGCGCCACGCTCTACGGCCTGGTGGTGTACGCCAACCGCCGCGTCAACTACGCCACGCTGGACCCGGCTGGCGCGCGCGAGATCTTCATCCGCGAGGCGCTGGTGCACGGCCTGCGCGAGGACACCTGGGACAGCCGCATGCCCTTCCTGGCGCACAACCGCCGCCTGGTGCGCGAGGTCGAGGCGCTGGAGCACAAGTCGCGCCGGCAGGACGTGCTGGTCGACGACGAGCTCATCTTCGGCGTCTACGACCGCCTGATCCCGCCCGAGGTCTGCAGCGGGCCGCAGCTGGAGCGCTGGTTCCGCGACGAGGTCAGGCGCCAGCCGCGGCTGCTGCAGCTCACGCGCGAGGAGCTGATGCGCCACGAGGCGGCCGGCGTCACCAGCGACGCCTTCCCGCGCCTGGTGCGCCTGGGCGGCATCGACTGCGCCGCCACCTACCTGCACGAGCCGGGCGATGCCCGCGACGGCCTGACCGTCACCGTGCCGCTCTACGCGCTCAACCAGGTGGCCGAGGACCGCTGCGAATGGCTGGTGCCCGGCATGCTCAAGGACAAGGTGCAGGCCCTGCTCAAGAGCCTGCCTCAGAAGCCGCGGGCGCGCCTGGTGCCGCTGCCCGACACGGCCGCAGCGCTGGCCGCGGCGCTGCCCTTCGGCGCCGGCTCGCTGCTGGAGGCCCTGCTCAAGGCGGTGCGCGAGCGCACCCAGCTGCCGATTCAGCGGGCCGACTTCAAGCCCGAGATGCTGCCGCCCCACCTGTTCATGAACCTGCGCGTGGTCGACGAGCACGGCCGGCAGCTCGGCATGGGCCGCCACCTGGCGGCGCTGAAGGCCGAGCTGGGCGGTCAGGCGCGCACCGCCTTCCAGGCCCTGGCGGCGCTGAAGGCGCCGGCGGCCGGGCGTGCCGGCGGCGACGGCGCCGCGGCACCGGGCGCCCCGGCCGCGGCCCCGCCGGCGGCGGCCGGCCGCCCGCGGGCCGCGGCGGGGGCGGCGGCTCCCGCCGCCCCGGCGGTCCCTGCAGCCCGCGCGCTGACCGCCTGGACCTTCGGCGAGCTGCCGGAGCTGATGGAGCTGCAGCAGGGCGGCCAGGTGCTGGTGGGCTTCCCGGCCCTGGTGGACAAGGGCACGCACGTGGAGATCGAGGTCTTCGACGAGCCGGAGGTGGCCGCGGCGCGGCACCGCGTGGGCCTGCGCCGGCTGGTGGCGCTGCAGATCCGCGAGCCGCTGAAGTACCTGGAGAAGAACATCCCCGACCTGCAGCGCATGGGCGCGGCCTACATGGCCCTGGGCACGGTGGAGGAGCTGCGCCAGCAGATCGTCGACCTGGCGCTGGACCGCGCCTTCCTGGCCGAGCCGCTGCCCACCGACGCCGCGGGCTTCCAGGCCCGGGTGGAGGAGGGCCGCACGCGGCTGAATCTGATCGCGCAGGAGGTGGCGCGCCAGGCCGGCGTGGTGCTCTCCGAATGGCAGTCGGCCCAGCGCAAGCTCCGCGACAGCCGCGTGGACAAGGCCATGCTCGACGACGTGTCGGCGCAGCTGGCGCGGCTGGTGGGCCGGCGCTTCCTGACCGAGACGCCCTGGAGCGCGCTGCAGCACCTGCCGCGCTACCTGAAGGCGGTGGTGCTGCGCCTGGACAAGTGGCGCGGCGACCCGGCGCGCGACGCCGCCCGCCTGGCCGAGCTGCGGCCGCTGGAGCAGCGCTGGCAGCGCCGGCTCTCCGAGCTCAAGGGCCGCGCCGACCCGCGGCTGGAGGAGTTCCGCTGGCTGCTCGAGGAACTGCGCGTGAGCCTGTTCGCGCAGGAGCTGCGCACGCCGCAGCCGGTCAGCGTGAAGCGCCTGGACCGGGTCTGGCAGCAGCTCTCGGGCTGAGAGGCTGAGAGTCTCTCACCCATGCCCGCCTTGCACGCCGGAACACCCCCGCTCGTCGTTGCAAATGCTCGCCATAGCCCAAGCTATGGCTGTGCTTTGCGCCTAGACCGGGGATGTTCCGGCGTGCCTTTCGGGCACGGCCGAAAAACTCTCAGCCTCTGACGCCACCGGCCTGCACCCGGCGGCCGCCGGCCTGCCCGGCCCGCGCCGCCGGTGCGGCGCGGGCATACCCTGGACGGCGAGGTCCGCGTTCTCGCCCATCATCGGTGCCCCTGGTCACTTTGCTGCACCGTTCCATGGTCGATACCGTCACCGTCCGTCCCGAAGCCCTCGATGCCGCCGTGCGCGCGCTGTTCCGTGCCGCCGGCAGCGGCGAGCGCGAGGCCGAGCTCGCCGCCGCGCAGCTGGTCGGCGCCAACCTCACCGGCCACGACTCGCACGGCGTGGGCATGATCCCCATCTACGTGGAGATCCTGCAGGCCGGCGAGCTGCACCTCAACCGCGTGCCGGACACCGTGCTGCAGGCCGGCGCGCTGACCGTGCTCGACGGCGGCATGGGGCTGGGCCAGGTGGCCGGCCACGAGGCCATGCAGGTGGCCATCGCGCAGGCCCGGGCGCATGGCATCAGCCTCACCGGCCTGCGCATGAGCCACCACATCGGGCGCATCGGCCACTGGGCCGAGCTGGCCGCCGACGCGGGCCTGGTGTCGCTGCACTTCGTCAACGTGATCAGCACGCCCGTGGTCGCGCCCTGGGGCGGCGGCGACGCCCGGCTGGTCACCAACCCGGTGGCCATCGGCGTGCCGCGCGTGGGCGCGCCGCCGCTGATCCTGGACTTCGCCACCAGCAAGCTGGCGGTGGGCAAGGTGCGGGTGGCGCTCAACAGCGGCAAGACGCTGCCGCCGGGCGTGCTGCTGAACGCGCAGGGCCAGCCCACGCAGGACCCGGCGGCGCTGTTTGCCGGCGGCGCGCTGCTGCCCTTCGGCGACCACAAGGGCTCCGGCCTGGCGCTGATGTGCGAGATCCTGGGCTCGGCCCTGTTCGGCGGCCCGGTGCAGCACGAGGTGCCCACGCGCCGGCGCATCATCAACAACATGCTCACCATCGCCGTCGACCCGGCGCGCCTGGGCTCGCTGGAGGCGCTGTCGGCCGACGTGGCGCGCCTGGTGGACTGGGTGCGCGCCTCGCCGGCCACCGGCGATGCACCGGTGCAGGTGGCCGGCGAGCCGGAGCGCGCCGCGCGCGCCGCGCGCGCGGCCGGCGTGCCCATCGACGCCGAGACCTGGCGCCAGCTGCAGGCCGCGGCCGATGCCGTGGGCCTCGGGGCCGCGGCCTGGTGCCGCATCGCGGGCCTCGAACCCGGCGCCTGAGCGCGTCGCCGCGCCGCAGCACCGGCGCGCGCCGGTTTGCGGGTCTTTGCGGATACGGCGCGGCGGCGGTGTCCGCCTACCATCGGTCGGGGGCCTGGCCACAGGCTTTCGTCACACCATAGAAGCACACCAGGAGACACCGATGAGCCGACGCCTGATTCCCGCCGCCCTCGCCCTGGCCGCCGCGCTGTGCACCGCCGGTGCCGCCCAGGCCCAGCAGCTGCGCCTGATGACCGGTCCCCAGGGCGGTGTCTGGGTGCCGCTGGGCGGGGCGCTGAAGAACATGTGGGAGAAGGCCATCCCCGGCCTGTCGGTGCAGACGCTGCCGGGCGCGGGCATCGCCAACGTGCGCGGCATCGACGAGGGCAAGGCCGACATCGGCTTCGGCAACAGCATCTCGTCGGTGGACGGCATCAACGGCGTGGCCCCGTTCCCCAAGAAGGTCACCAAGGTGTGCCAGCTGGCCAACCTGTACCCGCAGTACTTCCAGATGGTGGCGCTGGCCGGTGCCGGCGTGGGCGCGGTGGCCGACATGAAGGGCCGCACGGTGGCCGTGCAGCCGCGCGGCAACACCGCCGAGGCCATCACCCAGCACATGCTGCGCGCGGTGGGCATGAGCTACAGCGACGTCAAGGTCAGCTTCGTCAACTCGTACACCGACGCGGCCTCGATGCTCAAGGACGGGCACGCGCAGATCTTCACGCTGGGCACCACCATCCCGGCCTCGTCGGTGATGGACGTGGCCGCCGGCCGCGACGTCACGCTGCTGCCGGTCAACGACCAGATCGTCGCGGCCATGAAGCAGATCAACGCCGGCTACACCAAGGGCGTGATCAAGGCCGGCACCTACCCCAAGCAGGACAAGGACGTGGACGCCATCGTGTACTCGGCCCACCTGGTGGTCTCCTGCGACCTGCCGGCCGACACCGTCTACACCATGGTCAAGACCATGGTCGCCAACCTGCCGGACATGGTGGCCATCAACAAGGGCATGGACGGCCTGACCCCGCAGGCGATGGCAGCCGACATCGGCGTGCCCTTCCACCCCGGGGCGGCGAAGTACTACCGCGAAGTCGGCGCCATGCGCTGACGCCGGCGCTCCCCGCCGGCCGGCCCGCGGGCGCGCGAGGCGCGCGGGCCGGCCCCCGCTGATTCCGCAGGAGCTTCCAACTGGACAAGGCCACCCGAGGGCTGGCGTCGGCGGTCGCCGTCGCGATGACCCTGTACCACATGTGGGCCACCGCGATGGCGCCGCCGGAGGCGCTGATCTTCCGCGGCATGCACCTGCTGTTCGCGCTGACCCTGGTCTACCTGCTGTTCCCGGTGGCCAGCAGCGCCGACGGCCGCCGCCGCTGGTGGGCCGTCGACGCGCTGCTCATCGTCGCCAGCGCCGCCGTCGTGGGCCACATCTTCGCCACCTACGAGGCCATCACCCAGCGCATCATCTACATCGACGACCTGACCGCGCGCGACCAGGTCATGGCCGTGCTGGCCGTGCTGCTGGTGCTGGACGCGACGCGGCGCGTCATCGGCTGGGCCCTGCCGGTCACGGCCCTGCTGTTCCTGGGCTACGCGCTGCTGGGCACCGACATCACGCTGCAGGTGCTGCTGGAGCAGCTCTACCTGTCCACCGAGGGCATCTTCGGCTCCACGCTGGGCGTGTCGGCCACCTACGTGATCGTGTTCGTGATGTTCGGCAGCTTCATGGAGAAGTCGGGCACCGGCAAGCTGTTCATGGACTTCGCGCTCGCGCTCACCGGGTACACGGCCGGCGGGCCGGGCAAGGTGTCGGTGGTCAGCTCCAGCCTGTTCGGCACCATCTCCGGCAGCGCGGTGGCCAACGTGATGGTCGACGGGCCGATGACCATCCCGCTGATGAAGCGCTCCGGCTTCCGCCCGGCCTTCGCCGCCGGCGTGGAGTCCACCGCCTCCACCGGCGGCCAGATCATGCCGCCGATCATGGGCGCGGCGGCCTTCGTGATGGCCGAGTACCTGGCCGTGAGCTACTTCCAGGTGGCGCTGTGGTCGTGGATCCCGGCGCTGCTGTTCTACGTGGCGGTGTTCGCCGCGGTGCACTTCTACGCCAAGCGCGCCGGGCTGATGGGGCTGCCGCGCAGCGAGCTGCCGCGCCTGGGCGCGGTGATGGCCGAGCGCGGCCACCTGTTCATCCCGATCCTGATCGTGCTCGGGGGCATGTCGCTGTCGTACTCGGCGCCGCTGTGCGCGCTGGTGGGTGCGCTGTCCTGCCTGCCGGTGGCGCTGCTGCGGCGGTCCACGCGCGAGGGCATCGGCTGGCGCAGCGTCTACGAGGCGCTGCAGGGCGGCGCGCGCGACGCGCTGTCGGTGGCCATGGCCTGCGCCTGCGCCGGCATCGTGATCGGCGTGATCTCGCTGACCGGCCTGGGCATCACCTTCACCCAGGCGGTGATCGCGCTGGCCCAGAACACGCTGCTGCTGGCGCTGCTGCTCACCGCCGTGGCCGGCATCGTGCTGGGCATGGGCATGCCCACCACGCCGGCCTACATCGTGATGGTGTCGCTGCTCGTGCCGGCGCTGGTGAAGCTGGGCGTGGAGACGCCGGCGGCGCACCTGTTCGCGCTCTATTTCGCGGTGCTGTCGGCCATCACGCCACCGGTGGCGCTGGCGGTGTTTGCCGCCGCGGGGCTGGCCAAGGCCAACGTCTGGGACGCCGGCTGGCAGGCGGTGCGGATCGGCGCGGCAGGCTTCATCGTGCCCTTCATGTTCGTCTACGAGCCGGCGCTGCTGATGATCGGCCCCTGGACCGACGTCGCGTCGGCCGTGCTCAGCGCCACCATCGGCTGCGTGCTGCTGGCGGCGGGCCTCTTCGGCTACCTGCTCGCGCCGTGCTCGGGCTGGCAGCGCGCCCTGCTGGTGGCCGCGGCGCTGCTGCTGATCAAGCCGGGCTGGGCCACCGACCTCACCGGCGTGGTGCTGGTGGGCACCGTGCTGGCCGCACAATGGCGCGCACGGGCCCGGGGCGCCGTGCCGCAGGAGCGCCCTTGAGCATCGACCTCTACACCTTCGATACCCCCAACGGCCGCAAGATCAGCGTGGCGCTGGAGGAACTGGGGCTGCCCTACCGGGTGCACGTGGTGGACATCACCGCCGGCGAGCAGCATGCGCCCGAGTTCGTGCGCCTGAGCCCCAACCACAAGATCCCGGCCATCCTGGACCCCGACGGGCCGGGGGGCCACCCGCTGTCGGTGTTCGAGTCGGGTGCGATCCTGATCTACCTGGCCGAGAAGACCGGCCGCCTGCTGCCGGCCGACCCGGTGCGCCGCATCCGCGCGCTGGAGTGGCTGATGTGGCAGGTGGGCGGCTTCGGGCCCATGCCGGGGCAGGTGCACCACTTCATCGCGCTGGCCGACGAGGCCGACCGCCGCTACGGCCTGGCGCGCTACAGCGCCGAGACGCGGCGCCTCTACGGCGTGATGGACGCCCACCTGGCGGTGCACGAGCACTTCGCCGACGAGTTCAGCATCGCCGACATCGCCGTGCTGGGCTGGGCCTGGCGGCATGCCCGTCACCAGGTGGACCTGGCCGACTTCCCCCACGTCAGGCGCTGGTACGAGGCGGTGATGGGACGCCCCGCGGTGCAGCGCGGCTTCGCGGTGCCGCTGCGCCGCCGCTGAGCGGACGGCCGCCCCGGCCGCGCCGTCGCCGCTTCGCCGCGGCGCGCGTGGCTGCGCATCCGGCCTAAGCCTCGCGCAGCAGGCTTGTCAGTCTGCCTGCGACGCGGTGTTTCCCCGGGTGTGTCGCGTGTCGGCTTCCTAGAATTTCGGCGCCGGCATCACCCATGCCGCGCGACCTGAGCGCCGGTGCGACCCCGCGATGCCGGCCTGCCCCCAAGCCGCTGCCCACCCGGCGCGACCGACGAGGACCTCCGCCCATGCAGGTGCGACGACCCACATGGAGTGCCACGCTGCTGAGCCTGCTGGCCGGCGCGGCCGTGGCCCAGGGCACGCCGCCGGCGCCCGCGCCGCCGGCCGAGGAAGACCTGATGGCGCGGGCACGCCGGCAGGCGGAGACCCCGATGCGCCGCATCCTGGAGGCCAGCCGGCTCGTCGTGCGCCCGCGTCCCGCGGGCGATGGCGTCGGGTCGGCGGCCTCGCCCGCGCCGGTGTCGGCCCCGGCGGCGGCTGCACCACCGCCCGCGGTGTCCGTGGCGGCACCGCGTGCGCCGCACGGCCGCGGCGGCCCGGAGCCGGTGCCGCCGGTGTCGGCGCCGGCCGCACCGTCGCCAGCCGCCGGGGCGCTGCCCGTGGCGCCGCCGCCCATGGCGATGCCCGTGGCGTCACCGCCCGCGGCACCGCCCGCGGCGCCACCACCCGCCGTGGCACGGGCGCCGGAGCCGCCGTCTCTGGTGCGGCCGCCGGAGCTGCCACCGCACAGCGCGCCGCCGGCGGCGGTCCCGCCCGATGCCGTGCCCCGGCTGGCCGAACCCGCTGCGGCCCCGGAGCCGCCGGCGGCAGCGCCCCAGCTGCGCACGCTGGTGGAGCCGGCGCTGTCGCCTCGGCTGCTCGACGAGCTCGGCCGGGTGTCGGTGGTGGCGGTGGACCTGCAGGTTGAGGCCGACGGCCGCGTGCAGGACGCGGAGGTGGTGACCCGGGTGACGCCGGGGGTGCGGCGGGCGGTGCTGTCGGCGCTGCGCCAGTGGCGCTACGAGCCGCTGCCGCAGGCCACGCTGCTGCGGGTCGAGTTGGCCTTCGAGCGCTGACCCCGGGGCGGGCGCCGGCGGGTCCGGGCGGCGGCGCCCCGCGGCTCAATCGGGCCGCAGCACCTCGAGCGCACGGTCCATGCCGCCGTCCATGATGGTCAGCATGGCCTGCTCGCGCACCGCCGGCTTGGGGTGGTAGGCGATCGACAGGCCGGCGGCCGCCATCATCGGCAGGTCGTTGGCGCCGTCACCCACCGCGATCGCCTGCGCCGTCTCGATGCCCATCAGTTCGCAGACCTCGAGCACCACGCGCCGCTTCTCGGCGCCATCGACGATGTCGCCCCACGGCCGGTCGAACAGCGTGCCGGTCAGCCGCCCCTGGGCCACGCCCAGGGTGTTGGCGCGGGCGAAGTCCAGCTTCAGGCGCTGGCGGATGCGCTCGCTGAAGAAGGTGAAGCCGCCGGAGACCAGCAGCGTCTTCAGGCCCGCGGCCTGGCAGGCGCCCACGAAGGCCTCGACGCCGGGGTTCAGGCGCAGCCGCTCGGTCCAGACCTGCTCCAGCGCCGACACCGGCGCGCCGGCCAGCAGGGCCACGCGGCGGCGCAGGCTGTCCTTGTAGTCGCTGATCTCGCCGCGCATCGCGGCCTCGGTGATGGCCGCCACCTCGTCCTTGCGGCCCACCGCGGCGGCGATCTCGTCCACGCACTCGATGTTGATCAGCGTGGAGTCCATGTCGAAGGCCACGAGCCGGTAGTCGCGCAGCCGCAGCGGCGGGGTGAAACCGCGCACGAAGAGGCCGGGGGCGTGCTCGATGGCGGCGGGGCGGGTGGCGGTCATCCGGGGGCCTTGACGGGGGTTCCGAGCGCGCGCAGCAGGTCGCGCACGTACTGGGCGCGGTCGGGCGCGCTCTCGATGGCGCGCTCCACGCGCAGCTTGTCGTTGCCGGCCAGCTTCACGGCGCGGTTCTTCTGCACCAGCTCGATGATGCGCAGGGCGTCGATCGGCGGGTTGGGGCGGAAGACGATCTGCATCAGCTTGGGGCCGGCGTCGATCTTGAGCACGCCGTAGGGCCGGGCCAGCACGCGCAGGCGATGCGTGTCGAACAGCACCTGCCCCTGCGGCGGCAGCTTGCCGAAGCGGTCGGTGATCTCCTCGAGCAGCGCGTCGATCTGCTCGGGCTTCTCCGCCGAGGCCAGGCGCTTGTAGAGGTTCAGGCGCACGTGCACGTCGCCGCAGTAGGCGTCGGTGAGCAGCGCCGGCGCGTGCAGGTTGATCTCGGTGGTGGCGTTCAGCGGGTTCAGCAGGTCGGGCTCCTTGCCCGCCTTCAGGCTTCGCACGGCCTCGGCCAGCATGTCGTTGTAGAGCTGGAAGCCCACCTCCATCATGTTGCCGCTCTGGTTCTCGCCCAGCACCTCGCCGGCGCCGCGGATCTCCAGGTCGTGCATGGCCAGGTAGAAGCCGCTGCCGAGTTCCTCCATGTCCTGGATGGCCTGCAGCCGCTGTGCGGCCTGCTTGGTGAGCGCCTCCACGTCGGGCACCAGCAGGTAAGCGTAGGCCTGGTGGTGGCTGCGGCCCACCCGCCCGCGCAGCTGGTGCAGCTGCGCCAGGCCGAACTTGTCGGCCCGGCTCATCACGATGGTGTTGGCGGTGGGCACGTCGATGCCGGTCTCGATGATGGTGGAGCACAGCAGCAGGTTGAAGCGCTGGGCGACGAAGTCGCGCATCACCGCCTCCAGCTGGCGCTCGGGCATCTGGCCGTGGGCGATGCCGATGCGCGCCTCGGGCACCAGCTCGGCCAGCTTCTGCGCCCGGTGCTCGATGGTCTCCACCTCGTTGTGCAGGAAGTAGACCTGGCCGCCGCGCTTGAGCTCGCGCAGCACCGCCTCGCGGATGACGCCGCCGCTCTCGGTGCGCACGAAGGTCTTGATCGCCAGCCGCCGCTGCGGCGCGGTGGCGATCACGGACAGGTCGCGCAGCCCCTCCAGCGCCATGCCCAGCGTGCGCGGGATGGGCGTGGCGGTGAGCGTGAGCACGTCGACCTCGGCGCGCATGGCCTTGATGGCCTCCTTGTGCCGCACGCCGAAGCGGTGCTCCTCGTCGATGATCAGCAGGCCCAGGCGCTTGAACTTCACGTCCGGGCTGAGCAGCTTGTGGGTGCCGACGACGATGTCCACGCTGCCGTCGGCCAGGCCCTCCAGCGCCGCCTTCACCTCCTTCGGGCTGCGGAAGCGCGACAGCTCGGCCACCTTCAGCGGCCAGGGCGCAAACCGGTCGACGATGGTCTGGTAGTGCTGCTCGGCCAGCAGCGTGGTCGGCGCCAGCAGGGCCACCTGCTTGCCGCCGTGCACGGCCACGAAGGCCGCGCGCAGCGCCACCTCGGTCTTGCCGAAGCCCACGTCGCCGCAGACCAGGCGGTCCAT
>VFQM010000753.1_pt1 | contig 33203 bp, 27 predicted proteins | sample 3512391 | NCBI WGS metagenome assembly VFQM01 (sample SAMN10412369, study PRJNA504923) | tailings metagenome | isolation source: Replicate 1 from Balatoc abandoned mine | place: Philippines
GTTCCAGGCCGGTATCCGGGCTTGCAGGATTTGATGCGCCGCCTTCCCGGGAACTTCCCAGTGGCGTGTGGGCGCATCCGCGCCTGCTGACCGTTGCGGGGGCAGCACAGGATTGGGCTTGAATCGAGGCCGCACCTGTTTCCCGTTTAACCCCGGCCGCATGAAGTCGGGCGGGGCACCTGAAGCGCGCATTCTAGCCCAGATGACAAAAAATCCGGCGGATGGGTTATAGTTTTTCAATGGACAAGGAACTTGCCGCCCTGGCACAAAAAATCCAGCTCGCCGCCGAGTTGTGCCAGCGCCTGCGCAAGGAAAACCAGAACCTGCGCCAGGAACTGGCCGCCGCCCAGCAGAAGGTGAAATTGATGAACGTCAGGCTGGACGAAGCCAAGACCCGCGTCGAAACCCTCATCGACAGCCTGCCCGCCCAATGACCACCCCGCGCACCATCGAGATCAGCCTGCTGGGACGCAGCTTCAAGGTTCCCTGCAGCAAGGAAGACGAGCCGCAACTGATCGCGGCAGTGGAATACCTCGACGGCAAGATGCGCGACATCCGCGAGAACAGCAAGGCGATCGGCGTCGAGCGCATCGCCATGATGGCGGGCCTCAACATCGCGCACGAACTGCTGTCGGGCGGCGGCGGCAACCGCGAAGCGGAGTACCGCGAGAAGCTCGCCGCCATGGAGGCGGAACTGGATCGCACCCTGGCCGACCAGGACCACCTGTTCGACCAGCCCTGATTTCCATTCCGCACAAGCCCGGCCTTCTGCTAAACTTTGTTTGCCCCCTGCGGTGTTCGAGCTTGTCTGCAATTTCTCTGAACCAATGCATACGTGCAAGGCCGCGGCCAACTCCGGTGTGGGCGTGCGCGCAACACGTCTTGCGTGCCCGAAGCATCTCAGGCTGCAGCCATCTTGAACCCAGGTTCAAGAGTCCGCCGACAAGCACGGCACAGGCGGGGAGCACTATCCAATGACCTCATCCAGGCCCAATAAAAAAGCGCTGCGCAAACAGGCGCGCACTGCGCGCGCTTCGCTGACGCCGGAATATCGCCGTTTCGCCGAGCGCCAGGCCCTGCGCCGCGCGCTGCGCGCCGGGCTGTTCCTCAAGGGAAAGCGCTGGAGCTTCTATCTGCCGGTGGGCGCGGAGTTCGACGTCCTGCCGCTGTTGAACCAGGCCCTGCACATGGGCAAGGACTGCTATCTGCCGATCACCGCCCAGCGCATCGCGCAGCCGCTGCGCTTTGCCCGGCTCGACGGCCGCCACGACCTCACCCACAACCGCTACGGCATCATCGAGCCGCACTCGCGCGAACTGATGAACGCGCGCCGGCTCGACGTCATGATCATGCCGCTGGTCGGCTTCGACAACGAAGGCCGCCGCCTGGGCATGGGCGGCGGCTATTACGACGCGACGCTCGCCTACCTGCGCAGCCGCCGCCGCTGGCGCAAGCCGCTGCTGGTCGGCGTCGCCTACGCCTGCCAGCAACTGAAGGCAGTGCCGGCCGAGCCCTGGGACGTGCGCCTGGACATGATCCTGACCGAGAATGGCTTGATTCGGTTTTGAGCCGCAGCCGCCTTCAGGAAAACATCGCCGCAGAGTTCGCAGAGGAAACCCCAAAGCCTTTACAGGGAGCGAGGGGAGGATAAGAGAGAAATGGTGTTGTACTCCCTTGCCTCCCTTAACCTCTTTGTTATTGGCGATTACTTTTTTCCTTTGGATACGCCGAGAACTCCGCAGTAAATGCCGAGTCGCGGCGGCGACACCCCCCCTTCCGGAATATCCCGTTATACTCCCGCGAAACAACAGGGGAGGGACAAGACATGCAGGCCATCGAATCGCTGGTTTCCACTTTGTCTGACTGGGTCTGGGGGCCGCCCATGCTGATCCTGCTGGTCGGCACCGGCGTCTATCTCACCATCCTGCTGAAGGGCATGCAGTTCCGCGTTCTGCCCCATGCCCTCAAGCTCATCTTCCACAAGGACCACGGCCACGCCGGCGACATCAGCCATTTCGCCGCACTGATGACTGCACTGGCGGCCACCGTCGGCATCGGCAACATCGTCGGCGTCGCCACCGCCATCACTCTGGGCGGGCCGGGCGCGGTGTTCTGGATGTGGATGACCGGACTGGTCGGCATGGCCACCAAGTATTCGGAAGCGGTGCTGGCGGTGAAATACCGCGAGCACGGCGAGCACGGCATGCGCGGCGGCCCCATGTACTATCTGGCCAAGGGCTGCAATCTGCCCAAGCTGGGCTGGCTGTTCGCGCTGTTCACCGCGCTCGCCGCCTTCGGCATCGGCAACATGACCCAGGCCAATGCCGTCTCCGGCATCTTCCAGTCGGTGTTCAGCATCGAGCCCTGGGTCACCGGCGTGACGCTGACCCTGCTCACCGGCCTGGTGATCCTCGGCGGCATCAAGTCCATCGGCCGCTTCACTTCCTTCCTGGTGCCGTTCATGATCGTGGGCTACGTGGCGGCGGCGCTCATCGTGCTCGCACTCAATGCCAGCGAAGTGCCCGATGCGCTCTACCTCATCTTCTACCACGCCTTCAACCCGATCGCGGCGGGCGGCGGCTTCGCCGGCGCGGCGGTGGCGGCGGCAATCCGCTACGGCGTGGCGCGCGGTGTGTTCTCCAACGAGTCCGGCCTCGGCTCGGCGCCGATCGCCGCCGCCGCCGCGCGCACCAGCGACCCGGTCAAGCAGGCGCTGGTGTCCATGACCCAGACCTTCATCGACACTCTGGTGGTGTGCAGCATGACCGCCCTGGTCATCCTCACCGCCACGCCGTGGACCGAGGGCGTGGGCGCGGCGCAACTCACCAGCGCCAGCTTCGCCGAGACCCTCGGCGGCGGCGGCGAGATTCTCGTCGCTCTCGCCACCGCGCTGTTCGCCTATTCCACCCTGCTCGGCTGGAGCTATTACGGCGAGAAGGCGGTGGAGTATCTGGCCGGCGCGCGCGCCATTCGCGCCTACCGCGTGGTGTTCGTGTCGGTCGTGATCATCGGCGCCATGATGCAGCTCGAGTTCGTGTGGAATTTCTCTGATCTCATGAACGGCCTGATGGCGATCCCCAACCTGATCGCGCTGCTGCTGCTGTCGAAAATCGTCAAGCAGGAGACCGACCGCTACTTCGGCAAATGAGGCCCTGATGCGCAGCCACTGGAGCAACCGCTGGGCCTTCATCATGGCCACCGCCGGCTCGGCGGTGGGCCTCGGCAACATCTGGAAATTCCCCTACATGGCGGGCACCAGCGGCGGCAGCGCCTTCGTGCTGGTCTACCTGCTGTGCGTGGCGCTGATCGGCCTGCCGCTGATGATGACCGAAGTCATGCTCGGGCGCCGCGCCCAGAAGAACCCGGTGGACGGCATGGCGCACCTGGCGGCGGAGGCCGGGGCGACGCAGGTCTGGAAGGGCATCGGCTACCTCGGCATCGCAGCCGGCATCCTCATCCTCTCCTTCTACAGCGTGGTGGCCGGCTGGGTGCTGGCCTATGGCATGCGCGCCGCCGCCGGCGGCTTTGCCGGCATGGCTGCAGACCAGGCGCAGCAGCAGTTCGCCGCATTCCTCGGCAATCCGGTCGAACTGCTGCTGTGGCACTCGGTGTTCATGTTCCTTACCATGGCCGTCGTCGCACGCGGTGTGACTTCCGGGCTCGAGCGCGCCAACAGGATCATGATGCCCGGCCTGATGATCATTCTGCTGATCCTGCTCGGCTACAGCCTGGCGGTGGGCGATATCTGGCGCTCGCTGGAATTCATGTTCCGTCCGGATTTTTCCAGCATTACGCCAGCAGCCGTGCTTTCCGCCATGGGCCACTCCTTCTTCACGCTCAGCCTGGGCATGGGCGCGGTCATGGTGTACGGCTCCTACCTGCAGCGGCATGTCTCGATCGCGCGCGCATCCTTCTACATCGTGCTCACCGACACCGCCATCGCCCTGGTCGCAGGCGTCACCATTTTTGCCATCGTCTTCGCCAACGGCATGGAGCCTGCTGCCGGGCCGGGGCTGATTTTCCAGACCCTGCCCATCGCTTTCGGCCAGATGCCGGCCGGCACGCTGTTTGCCACGCTGTTTTTCGTGCTGGTCGCCTTCGCCGCCTGGACTTCGTCGATTTCCCTGGTCGAGCCGGCGGTGTCGTGGCTGGTCGAAAACACCCGGTTCAGGCGCCGCCAGGCCGCGCTGCTGGTGGGCGGAACCATCTGGCTGCTCGGCCTCGCCGTGCTGTTGTCCTTCAACGTCTGGAGCGAAATCAAGCTGTTCGGGCTGACCATTTTCGAGCAGCTCGACAAGCTGACCACCAACGTCATGCTGCCGCTGGGCGGCCTGTTGATGGCGCTGTTTGCGGTCTGGGTGATGCGTGCGGCGCACGCGCAGGAGGAACTCGCGCTGAACGACCGCCATTACCGGCGCTGGCTGTTCGTCACCCGCTACGTCGCGCCGGCGGCCATCGTGCTGGTGTTCCTGAACCTGGCTGGCTGGCTGCCCTTCGTCTGATTCGCCGCGCCCAAACGACAAAGCCGGCTTGCGCCGGCTTTGTCTTGATTCACTGGGGATTGCGTCTTACAGGCTCAGGATCCAGTGCACGATCTTCTTCACGTCCTCATCCTTGACCTGCGGGTTGGGCGGCATGGGGATCTGGCCCCAGTTGCCCTTGCCGCCCTTTTTCACGGTCTCGGCCAGCCTGGCTTCGGCAGTCTTGTCATTCTTGTACTTGGCAGCCACTTCCTTGAAGGCGGGGCCGACGATTTTCTTGTCGACGCCGTGGCAGGACATGCAGGCATTCTTCTGCGCCAGCGCCTGGTCAGCGGAGGCCACACCGGAAATGCCCAGGGCCAGGGCGGCAACGGCGGACATCACAACAGCTTTCATTGCAGTTCTCCAGAGAGTTTTGAAGTAACGGCGGCAGACCATGCCGCTTCAAAACGCATATTACGACAACCCGGCCTCAACACAAGACGGCCGGGTGGTATTTGCCTACCAAAGAACAGTGGAAATTTGTATCGCCGCGACAGGCGCTTGCCGGCCCGCGACATATTGCCGCAGGCCGGAAGGAGGGTCATTCGTTGTTGGCGAAGCCCAGCAGGTGCAGCAGGCTGGTGAACAGGTTGTAGATGGCGACGTACAGGCCGACCGTGGCCAGCACGTAGTTGGTTTCGCCGCCATGGATGATCTCGCTGGTCTGCCACAGGATCAGACCGGACATCAGCAGGGCGAACATGGCCGAAACCGCCAGCGACAGCATGGGCATGGGATAACCGAAGGCAGCTGCGCCGAGCGCCACCAGGCCGGCGACGAAGGCCACCAGGATGCCGGTCATGAGGAAACCGCCCATGAAGCTGAAGTTGCGGCGCGACACCAGCGCGTAAGCGGACAGGCCGACGAACACGATGCTGGTGATGCCCAGGGAAGACATGACCACCTGCGGGCCGTTGGGCATCTGCAGGTAATGATTCAGGATCGGGCCGAGACCGAAACCGAGCAGGCCGGTAACGGCGAACACCACGAAAATGCCGGCGGCGGAGTTGGCGGTGCGCGGCACCACGAACCACAGCAGCACCAGCGCGGCGATGCTGGTCACCAGGCTCACGCCATAGGGCACGTTAAGCGCCATCGAAATGCCGGCTGCGACTGCGCTGAACAGCAGCGTCATGGCCAGCAGCATGTAGGTGTTGCGCAGGACCTTGTTGGTGGCCAGCGCAGAGGTCTGACTGCGGTCGATGGTGGTAATTTGCGGATTCATTGAGGCTCCTCGTTATATCTGTTCAGAACAATGTGAAACATTGAAACATCTAGAGTTCATTTGCGGGCACAGGTTCCCGACCTAGCCCGAAGCATACCCCAGTATGCGAAAACCCCGCCAGCGACAACCCTTTATTCAGCATGGGTTTGCGGGATGGAAGCGGCCTGGCGCACGTCCACCGCGTCGTCGGCATGGCGCCAGTCGTCAACTCCGCGCCCGGCCGCTACAACTCGATGTCCGCGGGGCTTTCGCATGGCGGCAGGCAAGCGCCCGCGCGGCACAGCCAGGCGACGGCCTTGCCGGATGCCGGCTTGTCGAGGCCGGCGGGCAAGCCGGCCAGCGTATCGGACAGGAAGAACATCAGGGTCGATGGCGGCTTGCGACCGGCCAGCGCCTGCCAGGCGTCCAGCTCCCGTTGCGGGCCGCGCACCACCAGCAGGCCGGGGTCCTGGCGCTGCTCCGCCAGCGTGGCGAGCAGCGAGGTGAAGGCGACCGGCATCTCGGCCAGTTCCGCGCCGTGGCAGGCCAGGGTGCGTTCGGCCGCGCGTGCGTAGCGCGGCTCGTTCAGGATTCTGCCGAGGCGCGCAAGGCTCATTGCCGCCACGCCCGCCCCCGCAGGCGTGGCCTGGTCGAACGCCGTGCGGGTGCGCAGGATCAGCGCTTCGTGGTCGTGGCTGGTGAAATAGAAGCCGCCGGCCTCCTTGTCCTCGAAATTGGCGAGCAGGGCATCGGCAATGGCCTGCGCCCAGGCCATGTCCTCGGGCCGATAATGCGCCTGCACCAGTTCCAGCAGGGCGTCGAGCAGGAAAGCATAGTCGTCGACGTAGCCATTGAGCCGTGCCTGACCGTCCGCGTAGCCGGCATGCAGCCGACCCTCGCGCCACAGCCTGTCGCGGATGAAGTCGGCGGCACGCTGGGCCATCTCGACCCAGCCCGGGCGCTGCATGAGGCGCCCGGCATGCGCCAGCCCCTTGATCATCAGCGCGTTCCAGCTGGTGAGGATTTTTTCGTCGCGGTGCGGACGCACGCGCCGCGCGCGCGCGGCGAACAGCCTCTGCCGCGCCGCTTCGAGGTGCGGGTCCATGGGGTCGCCGGCAAGCTGCAGATGCCAGGAATTGTTTTCGAAATTGGCCGGCGCGTCCAGTGCGAAGGCCTGTGCGGCGTGCGTGTATTCATCGCCCAGCAGCGCACGCGCCTCGTCCGGCGTCCACACGTAGAACTTGCCCTCGTGCCCTTCGGAGTCGGCATCGAGCGCGGCGTAGAAACCGCCCTCGGGCGCCGTCATTTCGCGCGCGAGCCATTCCACCGTCATCTGCGCGGCGCGCGCGAACAGCGGATTGCCGGACAGGGCGAAGGCGTCCGCGCACAGTCCCAGCAGCGGGCCGTTGTCGTAAAGCATTTTCTCGAAGTGCGGAATCTGCCAGCGCTCGTCCACCGAGTAGCGGAAGAAGCCGCCGCCCAGCTGGTCGAACAGCCCGCCGCGCACCATTTGCTCCAGCGTGAACAGCAGCATGTGCCGCGCCCTCTCATCGCCGTTCCAGGCTTCGCGCACGAGCCATTCGAGCTCGCCCGGGCGCGGGAACTTGGGCGCGCGCGAAAAGCCGCCGTGCACCTTGTCGAAAGCGCTTGCGAGGTCGTCCGTGGCGCGCTGCAAGACCGCGTCATCGGGCTTCGTTTCGCGCCGCGGCGGTTCTTTCAGCGCGGCCAGCACTTCCCGGTTCTGCGCTTCGATGTCTGCGCGCCGGCTGCGGAAAACCTCGGCGATCTGCTCCATCAGGCCGACGAAGCCCGGCAGGTTGTAGCGCGGCGTCCGGGGAAAATAGGTGCCGGCAAAGAACGGCACCTGGTCGGGCGTCAGGAACACCGTGAGCGGCCAGCCGCCGGCGCGGCCGGCAAGCAACTGATGCGCATGCTGGTAGATCTGGTCGAGGTCGGGACGCTCCTCGCGGTCGACCTTGATATTGACGAACAATCTGTTCATCACCGCCGCGACCTCCTCGTCCTCGAAGCACTCATGCGCCATGACATGGCACCAGTGGCAGGTCGAATAGCCGATGGAGAGCAGGATGGGCTTGTCTTCGCGCTTCGCCTTTTCCAGCGCTTCCGCTCCCCAGGGATGCCAGTCCACCGGGTTGTGCTTGTGCTGCTGCAGGTAGGGCGAAGGCTCGCCGGCGAGGCGGTTGACGTGTTGCATGCCCGACTGCTTGCTCATGGCGTGCGCTCTTCGCCGTGCGCTTCGTGCGGCTCGGCCGCGAGCGAATGCACTTTCAGGTGCAGCGCGGCCTTGGCCAGAAGGTGCGCGGAAACCGGCGCAGTGATGAACAGGAACAGCGTCACCAGCACTTCGTGCAGGCTCACGCCCTCGTCGCGCACGCTGAAATATACGGCCGAGGCGATGAGCAAGCAGCCCACGCCCAGGGTGGTGGCCTTGGTCGGTCCGTGCAGGCGGGTATAGAAATCGCGCAGCCGCACAAGGCCGAGTGAGCCGACGAAGGTGAAGATCGCGCCGGTGAGTACAAGGATGGATAACAGGATGTCGAGCATGGCGCCTCCTATTCGATGATGTCGCCGCGCAGCAGGTACTTGCACAGCGCCACCGTGCCGACGAAGCCCATCATGGCGATCAGGAGCGCCGCCTCGAAATAGATGGCATTGCCGAGGTGGATGCCGAGCAGCACCAGCAGCGCGATGGTGTTCACGTACAGGGTGTCGAGCGCGAGGATGCGGTCGGGTGCGTCGGGCCCCTTCAGCAGGCGCCAGAAGCTGAACACGAAGGCCAGGCTGACCAGTGCATAGGCGATGGGGATGACGGTGCTCAGCATGCTCTATCCTCCTCCTCGAAGATTTTTTTCAGCGGCATTTCGTAGCGCTGCTTGATCTCGGCCACCAGCGCTTCGGGGTCATCGGTATTCAGGGTGTGCACGACGAGCGTGCGCTTGTCCGCGCTCAGCCGCGAAGACACGGTGCCGGGCGTCAGGGAGATGGTGTTGGCCAGCAGGCTGATGCCGAGATCGGTCCTGAGCTCCAACGGCACCACGACGAAGGCCGGCTTGAGCCGCGCCGGTCCCTTGAGGATGAGCCAGGCCACCTGGAAACTGCCGCGCACGATGTCATAGACGAACACGGCAAGATAGTGCAGCAGCACCCCGGTGTGACGGATGCGCACGTGCTCGGGCCAGAAGGCCGAAGTCAGCAGGGGAATCAGCCAGCCCAGCAGCAGCCCCAGCACGAGATGGCCGGCCGAAAACTGGTTGACCAGCAGCAGCCACAGGATGGCGAGCGTGAGCGTGAGCAAGGGATGCGGCAGCAGGCGCCTCATCGCTGCCCTCCCAGAACGGCATCGATGTACAGCCGCGGCTGCAAAAGCTGTGCGGCGGTATCGCCGGCATACGCGGAGAACGGTCCGGCCCAGACGGTGATGACGACGATGAGCAGCATCAGCGCGGCGGTCGGCGCCAGCATGCCGGCGCCCGGCACGACCAGCGACGCATCGCCGTGCGCGCTGCGCGTGCGGTAGAACAACAGACTGCCGCTGCGCGCCAGCGCGATCACGCCGGCGAGGCCGGTCGCCAGCACCACGCCCCACACCCAGGCCAGCGATGGCTCGTCGAGCGCGCCCTTGAGCAGCATGAACTTGCCGAGGAAGCCGGACAGCGGCGGCATGCCGCTCATGGCCATGGCGGCCAGGAAGAACAGGCCGCCCAGCACTGAGGCGCGCGGCATTTCGGGGCCGGACTCGAAGCGGTCGGCGAGCGCGCCGCGCGCCTGTGCAATCTGGTCGGCCAGCAGGAACAGTGCGGCGGCGGCAAAGGTAGTGTGCGGCAGGTAATACAGGCCGGCGGCGAGCGCGCCGGCATTGCCGAGGCCGAAGGCCAGGAGCAGCGTGCCGATCGAGGCCACCATGAGGTAGGCCACCTGCTGCCGCAGACCTGAACTTGCCAGCGCCCCCAGCGTGCCCAGCGCCAGGGTGGCGAGCGCCAGCGGCACCAGCCATGCGTCGAGCAGGTTGGCCAGCGGACCGCCTGCCTCCCCAGCCAGCAGGCTGTAGACGCGCAGGATGCTGTAGGCGCCGACCTTGGTCATGATGGCGAACAGGGCGGCCACCGGCGCACTGGTGTGGGCATAGGCCGCCGGCAGCCACAGGTACAGCGGCAGCAGTGCGGCCTTGAGCGCGAACACGCCGAACAGCAGCAAGGCCGCCGACTGCAGCAGCGCGGCATTTTCCGCCGGCGCGGCAGCGATCTTCACGGCGAGATCGGCCATGTTGAGCGTGCCGGTTACGCCATACAGCGTGCCCACGGCGAACAGGAAGAGGGTCGAGCCGACCAGGTTGATGACCACGTAATGCAGGCCCGCCTTCACCCTGAGGCGCCCGCCACCATGCAGCAGCAGACCATAGGAAGCGAGCAGCAGGATCTCGAAGAACACGAACAGGTTGAACAGGTCGCCGGTGAGGAAGGCGCCATTGAGGCCGAAGAGCTGCAGCTGGAACAGCACGTGGAAATGCCGGCCCTCGCGGTCGATGCCGTTGAGCGCATACAGCAGCGCGAAAATCGCCAGCAACGCGGTGGTCAGCAGCATCCAGGCGGCCAGGCGGTCGACCACCAAGACGATGCCATAAGGCGCCATCCAGTCGCCGAGCTGGTACACCAGATGGGTGCCGTCTGCGGCCGTGCCGATCAGCGCAAAGGCCAATGGAATCAGCGCCAGCGTCGCCGCCAGGCTCAGGCCGCGCTGCAGCGCGAGCGGCGCGTTGCGCAGGGCCAGCAGCGCGATGCCGGCGAAAAGCGGCAGCACCACGGGGAGGATGGGCAAATGCATGGCGGCGCTCATGACCCGCGATCCTCTTCGCTTTGCAGGCCGTCGACATGGTCATTGCCGAGTTCGGCGCGCGCCTTCAGCGAGAGCACGATGACGAAGGCGGTCATGCCGAAGCTGATGACGATGGCGGTCAGCACCAGCGCCTGCGGCAGCGGGTCGGTATAGCCCTGGGCATTTTCGCTGATCACCGGCGGCAGGCCGATGGCGAGCCGGCCCATGACGAACAGGAACAGGTTGACCGCATAGGACAACAGGGTCAGCCCCAGCACCACCGGGAAAGTCTGGCCGCGCAGGGCGAGGAATACGCCGCCCGCGGTGAGCACGCCGATGACGATGGCGATGAGCGCTTCCATCAATGGCCTCCGTGCTTGTGCGGGGCGTGATGCAGGCCGCCCAGTTTGGTGAGGATCGTCAGCGTGGCGCCGACCACGACGAGGAATACGCCGAGGTCGAAGACCATGGCCGAGGCCAGCTCGAACTCGCCGACCACCGGCCAGTGCATATGGCCGAACGTCGAGGTGAGATAGGGATAGCCCCAGAACCAGCTCGCCACGCCAGTGAAGGCGGCGACCGCCAGGCCCCAGGCGATGAGCGGGTGGCTGTCAGCCGGCATGCGCTGCTGCGTCCACTGCGCGCCGTTGGCAAGATACTGCACGATCAGCGCCACGGCCGTGACCAGCCCGGCGATGAAACCGCCGCCCGGCTGGTTGTGGCCGCGCAGCAGAATGAACAGGGCGACCAGCAGCGCCAGCGGCAGCAGGATACGGGTGAGCGTGGCCATGATCACCGGATAGGCGTCGGCATCCCAGGCGCGGCCGTCGGCGTCGCGGCTCGGCACCGCGAGGCGCAGCCCTTCCAGCATCGCCACGATGCCCAGCCCCGCCAGCGCCAGCACGGTGATCTCGCCCAGGGTGTCATAGCCGCGGAAGTCGACCAGGATGACATTGACCACGTTGGTGCCGCCGCCGCCCGGCACGCTGTTGTCGAGGAAGTAGCCGGCGATGGTGTCATACGGCCGCGTCAGCACGCCCCAGGCCAGCGCGGCAGCACCGATGCCGGCGACCAGCGCGACGACAGCATCGCGCCACAGGCGCGCCGCATCCTTCTCCGGCGCCGGGCGCTGCGGCAGGAAGAAGAGCGCCAGCAAAAGCAGCACGATGGTGACGATCTCGACCGAAAGCTGGGTGAGCGCGAGATCGGGCGCGGAAAACTTGATGAAGGCGAGCGACACCACCAGCCCGACCACGCCGATGGTGATGAGCGCAATGAAGCGCTGACGGTGCAGCCACACCGTGGCGAGCGTGGCGATGATCAGGGTGGCGCCGGCCACCAGGCTGACCGCGTCAAGCGCCAGGCCTTCGCGCCCGCCGGTAAGCGGCGCTTGCGCGGAAAGCCAGGGCACGAAGCCCAGCACCAGGGCGGCTGCCAGCATGAGAAACACCTGACGCTGCAGCGAGCCATTGTCGATCAGTCGGGTGATGAATTGGGATAAGCCAATGACTGCGTCGAGCAGCGCGTTGTAGGCCACGCGCGCATCGATGCGTTCGAGCAGGCGCTCGTGCCAGGCGAACAGCGGCCGGCGCATGGCGTAGATCACCACGCCGCCGGCCAGCGCGATGAGGCTCATGACCAGCGCCGGATTGAAGCCGTGCCACAACGCAAGATGGTAGTCGGGCAGCGGCGCCTGCAGGGTGCTCGCGGCCGCCACCGCCAGCAGCGGCGCGACGGTGAACGCGGGCAAAATTCCTACCACCAGGCACAGCACCACCAGAACTTCCACCGGCACCTTCATCCAGCGCGGCGGCTCGTGCGGCGTGCGCGGCAGGTCAACCGGCTCGCCGTGGAAGAACACGTCGTTGATGAAGCGGATGGAATAGGCCACCGCCAGCGCGCCGGCCAGCGTCACCAGCGCCGGCAACAGCCAGCCGCCGAGCAGGTTTGCGGAAATGTGCGCGGCCTCGGCGAAGAACATCTCCTTGGACAGGAAGCCGTTCATCAGCGGCACGCCGGCCATCGCTGCCGCCGCGACCATGGCCAGCGTCGCCGTATGCGGCATGAATTTCCACAGGCCGTGCAGGCGGCGCATGTCGCGCGTGCCGGCCTCATGGTCGATGATGCCGGCCGCCATGAACAGCGAGGCCTTGAAGGTGGCGTGGTTGATGATGTGGAACACGCCGGCCACCGCGGCGAGCGGCGTGGAGAGGCCGAACAGCAGGGTAATGAGGCCGAGATGGCTGACGGTCGAATACGCCAGCAGGCCCTTGAGATCATGCTTGAACAGCGCGACATAGGCGCCCAGCAGCAGCGTGGCGAGCCCCGCCCCCGACACCAGCCAGAACCATTCCGGCGTGCCGGACAGCGCCGGATACAGGCGCGCAAGCAGGAACACGCCGGCCTTCACCATGGTGGCCGAATGCAGGTAGGCGGATACCGGCGTGGGTGCGGCCATCGCGTGCGGCAGCCAGAAATGGAAGGGGAACTGCGCCGACTTGCTGAAGGCGCCGAGCAGGATGAGGAGCAGGGTCGGCACATAGAGCGGATGCGCACGGATGAGGTCGGCGGAAGCGAACACGTCCGTGAGTTCGTAGCTGCCGACGATGTGGCCCAGCAGCAGGAAGCCGCCGAGCATGGCGAAGCCGCCCATGCCGGTGACCGCCAGCGCCATGCGCGCGCCCTGGCGCGCCTCCTCGCGATGCTGCCAGTAGCTGATGAGGAGGAAGGACGACAGGCTGGTCAGCTCCCAGAAAATCAGCAGCTGGATCAGGTTCTCCGACAGCACGATGCCGAGCATGGAGCCCATGAACAGCATCAGGTACGAATAAAAGCGCCCCATGCTGTCGCGTTCGGACAGGTAGTAGCGCGCATACAGCACGATCAGGAGGCCGATGCAAAGAATCAGGCCGGCGAACAGCAGGGAAAGCCCGTCCAGGCGGAAGGCGAGATCGAGCCCCAGCGCCGGCATCCATGCGTGGCGCTGGATCAGGGTTTCGCCGGCGAACGGCAGGGCGAACAGCGGCGCGAGCAGCGCCAGTGAAGTCAGCGTCACCGCGCCAGCCGCCCATGCGGAATGGATGCGCCCCAGGCGCGAGGCCCACGCCGTCAGAACGGCGCCGGCAAAAGGCGTCAAAACGGCGAGCAGCAGCGTCATTTGAACTTGTCGGAATTGCTGAACAAACAGTCAGGCCCGTGTATGGTAACAGAGTGGTGCATGCGGCAGCGCGGGCTCATGCGACGTGGCCTGCGACGAACACGTCGCAGGCAGAATGCGCCAGCACGTGCCTGGTAACGCTGCCCAGCAGCAGCTCCTCCATCACCGACTGGCCATGCTTGCCCATGACGATGAGATCAGCGTCGAGCGCCTGTTCCTGCTCGATGATGCGCAGGCTGGGCGGGCCGTGCACAAACCGGCGCACGAGGCGGCTGGCCGGCACTTCCAGCCCCGCCATGAATTCATCCATGCCAGCCTGCGCCGCCTCGCGCGCCTGGATGCGGTAGCGGTAAATCTGTTCCTCGTCGAGGCCGGCAAAGCGGAAAGTGCTTTCCAACTCGACCTCAAACGCATGCAGCAGCACGAACTCGGCGTCCGGCAACCAGGCGTTCGCGGCATTGATGGCGGCTGCGGCATGCGCGGAAAAATCTACCGGCGCCAGCACGCGCCGATAGGATGAAAGCGGCCGCTGCCTGACCGCCAGCAAGGGGCGACGCGACTTGCGCAGCACGCGTTCGGTAGTTGAGCCGAGCAGCAGCTCGCGCACGAAGTGCGCGCCGCGCGTGCCCATCACCAGCAGGTCGACACTTTCCGATTCGGCCAGTTCGGACAGCACCGTGAGCGCCGCGCCCTGCAGCAGCCGTGTATCGATGCTGCAGGCGTGGCTGGCGGACAGTTGGCCAGCCAGCTCATCCAGCGCCTCTTGCGCCTGCGCGCGCAGGCCGGCTTCCATGGCCTCGGCGTTGCCAGGCAGCATGCGGCGCAGGTTGCCCAGCGCCGAGTCGCTCAGCACATGCGCCAGCGTGAGCCTGGCCCCGGGGTGCGACGCGGCCAGCTGTGCGGCACGCTCCAGCGCATGGCGCGCCGGCACGGAAAAATCGGTGGCGGCAAGCAGGGTTCGGCTCATGTCGGCTCCTTGTCAGCGGTCAGTTCGGAAGAGGCGATGCGGGCCGCGATGTCGAGCGCGGCGAAATCGGCCGCCTGGTTGAACGGCAGGATCACCTCGATGCCAGGCAGGGTGCGCAGCGAGCCGGCCTCGGCATCGTCGCGCGCGACGACAGCGATCTGGCCACGATAATGGTACTCGGCCAGGGCGTTGAGCAGCGCATGATTGGACGGCAGGCCGGGGACGGTGCTGATCACCCAGGGCACCCCTGCAAGCGGCAGGCTCTCGATGTAGTCCGGCGCCTCGCCGTCGCCGAAGCGCACGTCGTATCCCTGGTGCTGCTGGGCCCTGACCGCCTCGGGGTCGAAGTCGACACCGAGCACGTTGATGCCCTTCTGTCGCAGTGTCTGCGCCAGCCGGCTGCCGTAGCGCCCAAGGCCGAAGATGACGACATCGGGGCGCACGCCGTCGCGATGCGCCTCCTCGACCGCGAGCTCGCGGAAGGGGCTGCGCCGCTCGAACACGCCCAGCCAGGGCGACGTCCAGGCGTAGAGCTTGTGCGAGTAAAGGATCATGTAGGACGACAGCGCGATGGTGATGAGGCCGACCAGCGTGGTCAGTCCCAGCGCACCCTGGCCGACATGGCCCAGGCTGATGCCCATGGCGACGAAGATGATGGAGAACTCGGAAATCTGCGCGACCGTCAGGCCGGCGAGAAAGCCAGTGCGCTTTCGGTAACCCATGTAACCCATGATCGCCATCACGATCAAAGGGTTCCCGATCAGCACGAACAGCGACAGCACGACCGAGGTGCCGATCTCGTCGCCCAGCGTGGAGAAGTCGAGCTTGGAACCGAGATCGAGAAAGAAGAACAGCAACAGGAAATCGCGAATGCTGGCAAGCCGTGCGCTGATTGCCTCGCGGTAGGCCGTCGAAGCGAGCGAAAAGCCGGCAAGGAAGGCGCCCGCCTCCTTGCTGAAGCCGACGGTTTCACCCAGCGCCGCCAGCGCCGTACCCCAGGCGATGGCGAACACCAGCAGCAATTCCTGCGAGCGCGCCAGGGTGCCGACGATGCGCGGCAACACGTAGCGCATGAGCACGAACAGCAGCAGTGCGGCGCCGAGCAGGCGCGCCATCAGCGTCAGCGCGAGCATGGCGCCGCCGCCGGTCTCCTCGCCCATGCCGCCGAGTCCGCTCATCACCATCATGGCGATCACTACGGCAAGGTCCTGCACGATGAGGAAGCCGACCGCGATGCGGCCATGCAGCGAATCGAGTTCGCGCTTGTCGGACAGCAGCTTGATGATGATGATGGTGCTGGAGAAAGTCAGCGCCACCGCCACGTACAACGCCTCCAGCCAGCCCTTGCCAAGGGCGAGGATGATGAAGAAGCCGAACAGTATGGTGAAGGCCCGCTGCCCCAGACCGGTCGCGAGCGCCACCGGGCCGATGTGGCGGATGTGGCGCAGGTCGAGCTTCAGCCCCACCACGAACAGCAGCACGGTGACGCCGATCTGCGACAGCAGGTTGATCTGGTCATGCGCCGACACCAGCGAAAAGCCCGCCGGGCCGACCAGGATGCCGACCACGATGTAGGCAATCAGCACCGGCTGGCGCAGGCGCACGGCGAGCGCGCCAGCGAATGCTGCGATGATCAGCAATATGGAAAATTCGGCAAACGGTTCGTTCATGTGAATTTTCAACTCCCCCTCTGCGCAGGACATGCCTGCCGCACAGCGCGTTTAATCCTTGTCTTCCAAGTGGGTGGGAATCCTCAAGCCGACCTGGGTAATGCGGCCGGCGGCAATCGCCCGGATCACGAATTCCAGTTTGCCGAGGCGCACGCGGTCGCCCACCACGGGTTTGCCGGGCAGGCTGGCATTGAGAAAGTCTTCCAGGGTCTTGCCCTCCATTTCCGGCGACAGCGGTAGCCAGTATTGTGCGGCGATGCTGCCCATCATCGCATCGCCGCGCAGGGTGAAGTCTCCGTAGAACTGGCGTTTCTCCAGATAGGCCGGCGCAGCCGGCATGGTCAGCATGTCGCCGAGCGCGGCATTGTCCGCATCGCGCGCCAGCAGGTAGAGCGTGTCGCCCGTCATCAGCCTGCCGGCGGCTTCCGGCGTCAGTGCCTCGTTATTGCGCAGCACCGTGACCAGCCTGGCGTCTCCCGGCAGATGCAGCTCGCTCGCTTCACGGCCAACCGGCTGGGCATTTTCCGTCAGCAGGTAGCCGAGGAAAACATGGTCGCTGGCCTGGCCCGCTCCCAGCTCATGGCGCTCCGCCGGCTCCGGCGCCGGCGGCACCTGCAGGCGCAGGCGGCGTGCCAGCGCGGCAATCGACCAGCCCTGCAACGTCAGCGAGATGATGACGACGAAGAAGGCGACATCGAGGATCAGCGGCGCTTCCGGAATGCCGGCCAGCAACGGGAACAGGGACAGGATGATGGGCACCGCAGCACGCAGGCCGACCCAGGAAATGAACAGCTGCTCGCGCCATGGAAAATGAAAAGGCAGCAGGCACAGCCAAACCGCCAGCGGCCGCGCGACGAACATCAGCACCAGGGCGATGGCCAGGGCGGGAAGCGCGTGCTCGGCAAGATCGCTGGGCGTGGCGAGCAGTCCCAGCATCAGGAACATGCCGATCTGGGCGAGCCAGCTCATGCCGTTGTGTACCTGCAGAATGTTGGTCGACTCGCGCAGGCTGCGGTTGCCGATGACGACGCCGCACAGATAGATGGCGAGGAAGCCGCTGCCGCCCAGCACCGTAGTCAGGCTGTAGATCAGCAACCCGCCAGCGAGGACAAGCATGGGATACATGCCTCGCTCCAGCGGCAGGCGATTGGTCAGCCACGCCAGCGCCCAGCCGCCGCCAAGGCCGGCGATCAGGCCCAGGCCCATCTGCTTTGCCAGCAGCAGCAGGGTTTCGATGCCGGGCACGCGTTCGCCGGCGAGAATCAGCTCAATGAGCGCGATGGTAAGCAAGGCCGCCATGGGGTCGTTGCTGCCGGACTCGATTTCCAGCGTCGCCGCTACCCGCTCCTTCAACGCGAGACCCTTGGCATGCAGCAGGGCAAACACCGCGGCCGCATCGGTGGAGCCGACCACGGCGCCGACCAGCATGCCCTCGAGCAGGCCGAAATCCAGCATCCAGGCGGCAAACAGGCCGGTAACAACACAGGTGATCAGCACACCCAGCGTGGCCAGCACCGAGGCCGGCTTGAGGCTGGCGCGGAAGCTTTCAGTCCGCGTGTTGAGGCCGCCGTCGAGCAGGATGACGGCGAGCGCCACGCTGCCGACGGTATAGGCGATGCGGCTGTCGTCGAAGACGATGCCGCCGGGGCCGTCCACGCCAGCCAGCATGCCCACTGCCAGGAACACCAGCAGCAGCGGCATGCCAATGCGGTACGACAGCGCACTGCCGAGGATCGCGGCCAGCAGCAGCACCGCGCTGGCGAGGACGTATTGATTGATCAGTTCCATGCTTCAGTGCGAAGCCGCGGGCCGCATGCGGCGAATAAGCGATTTTTCGAGTTCTACCATGACATAGACGAAGACGCCGAAGGCGAAAATGCGTCCCCAGGCCGCCGGGTCGAGCGCGGCCGTGCCGAACAGCGACTGGCCGACAGGCAGGTAGGTGAACAGGATCTGCAGCACAACCAGCACGCCAATGGCGATGAGCACCGCACGATTGCCGAAAAACCCGGTCCAGCCGATCACCGCCGCGGTGAGCCTGCGACAGTTGAACAGATAGAACACCTCGCCCATCACCAGTGCGTTGACCGCGGCGGTGCGCGCCACCTCGACGCTCATGCCGCGCTCCAGCTCCCACAGGAAGAAGCCGAGCGCACCGCCCACCAGGAAAACCGACACGAAGACGATGCGCCACATCATGAAGCGCGTCAGCAGCGGCTCCTTCGGGTCGCGCGGCGGGTCGCGCATGGCGTTGGGCTCGGGCTGTTCGAAGGCGATGGCGAGCGCCAGCGTCACTGCAGTGACCATGTTGACCCAGAGGATCTGCACCGGCGTGATCGGCAAAGTCAGTCCGAGCAGGATGGCTATCAGCACCACGCTGGCCTGCGCCATGTTGGTGGGCAGGATGAAGACGATGGCCTTCTTGAGATTGCCGTAGACCGTGCGGCCTTCTTCGACCGCATGCGCGATGGACGCGAAATTGTCGTCGGCCAGCACCATTTCCGCCGCCTCCTTGGCCGCCTCGGTACCCTTTCTGCCCATGGCCACGCCGACATCGGCACGCTTCAAGGCCGGCGCGTCGTTGACGCCGTCGCCGGTCATGGCGGTGATGTGGCCCTGGCTTTGCAGCGCCGTCACCAGGCGCAGCTTGTGCTCGGGGCTGGCGCGGGCAAAGATGTCCGCCTGCCTGACGGCTGCCGCCAATCCATCGTCGTCCAGACGCTCGATGTCGGCGCCGGTGATCGCCTGCGCCGATTCGCCCAGCCCCAGCTGGCGGCCGATGGCCTGCGCCGTGGCGGCATGGTCGCCGGTGATCATCTTCACGCGGATGCCCGCGCTGCGGCAGGCGGCCACCGCGCGGATGGCTTCCTCGCGCGGCGGGTCGGAAAGCGCCAGCACCGCGAGCAGGGTGAAGCCGCCGGATTCGACATCGTCGAATTCCAGCGTCGACACCAGGCCGGTGCGACGCGCGATCGCCAGCAGGCGCATGCCGTCGGCGGCGGCTTCGTGCATGCGCACCTGCCAGAAATCGGGATCGAGCGGCGCTTCGCCGTCCGCATGCTGATGGCTGCCGCACAGCGCCAGCACCTTTTCCGGCGCACCTTTGAGATAGATGGTGCCATGCCCGGCATGGTCATGGTGCAGGGTGGCCATGAAGCGGTGCTCGGATTCGAAGGGAATCGCGTCGGTGCGCGGGCGTTCGTTGCGCACCAGGCGGATGTCGAGCCCGGCCTTCATGGCCAGGGTGAGCAGCGCGCCTTCGGTAGGATCACCGGTCAGCTCCCAGCCCGCCCCGGTCTCGCGCAGGTCGGCGTCGTTGCAGAGCAGGGCGGCGTGGGCGATTTCCTGCAGCAGCGGATCCTGTTCTTCGGTGACATGGCTGCCGTCCCGCAGAAAGCCGCCCTCGGGCGCATAGCCGCTGCCGCTGACATCGTAACGGCCTGTTGCCGTGAGCACGCGCTGCACGGTCATCTCGTTGCGGGTAAGGGTGCCGGTCTTGTCCGAGCAGATGACGGTGACCGCGCCCAGGGTTTCCACTGCCGGCAGTCGGCGGATGATGGCCTTGCGCTTCGCCATGCGGGTAACACCGATGGCGAGCGTGATGGTCATGATCGCGGGCAGGCCTTCGGGGATGGCTGCGACCGCCAGGCCTACGGCAGCGAGGAACATCTCGCTGGCGGCATAGTCGCGCATCCATACGCCGAAGGCGAAGGTAAACACCGCCAGCGCGACGATGGCCGCAGCCAGCCACTGGCCGAAGCGCGCCATCTGCTGGATGAGCGGGGTAGCCAGCGGTTCGACTGCGGCCAGCATGCTGCTGATGCGGCCGATCTCGGTCGCCGGCCCGGTGGCGACGACCACGCCCACGCCCTGGCCGTAGGTCACCAGCGTGCCCGACCACGCCATGCTGGCGCGGTCGCCGAGCGCAGCGTCCTCGCCGACGGGCGCGGTCTGTTTTTCCACCGCCAGCGACTCGCCGGTCAGCGCAGCCTCCATGATGCGCAGGCTCTTCACGTCGAGCAGGCGCAGGTCCGCCGGCACGCGGTCGCCCGAGGCGAGATGGACGATATCGCCCGGTACCAGTTCTTCGGCCGGAATTTCCTGGCGCACGCTTTCGCGGTTGACATGGGCATGCGGGGCCAGCATGTGGCGGATGGCATCGAGCGCCTGCTCGGCACGGCCTTCCTGGATATGGCCGATGATGGCGTTGATGACCACCACCCCGAAAATGACGCCGCTGTCGACGGCATGGCCGAGAAAGGCGGTGATCACCCCCGCGACCAGCAGCACGTAGATAAGCACATCGTGGAACTGCAGCAGGAAGCGCTTCCAACCCGGCGTGCGCGCGGGCGGCGGCAGGCGGTTCGGGCCGAAGCGCGCGCGCCGCGCCTCGATTTCCTCCCGGCCCAGGCCTTCGCGGGAAGCATCGAGGCGCGAGAGGGCATTCTTGGCTGGCAGGGCGTGCCAGAGTGTGGTTTGTTCGTTTGTCTGCATGCGTCGTCCGTACGGTTTGTGCAAGCCAGGCGGCGGGGCCGGTTTTTTTACGCAGATGCGGGGAGCATCAACACCCCCTACAATTGCGCCATCCATCCATGACACGGAATCGTGATGTCAGTTCTTTCATTCACCGGCGGCCTGACCGGCGGCATCGGCCTGTTCCTGCTCGGCATGTGGCTGATGACCGATGGCCTCAAACTTGCTGCCGGCCCTGCACTGGAACGTATTCTCGCACGCTCGACCAGCACGCGGCTGAGGGGCCTTGCCTCGGGCGTGCTCATCACTGCCGTGGTGCAATCGTCCACGGCAGTGACCCTGGCCGCCATCGGCTTCGTCAACGCCGGCCTGCTGGCGCTCGGCAATGCATTGTGGGTGCTGTTCGGTTCTAATGTCGGCACCACCATGACCGGCTGGCTGGTGGCCGTCGTCGGGCTCAATTTCGACATCGAAGTGCTGGCACTGCCGATGATCGGCGTGGGCATGCTGCTGCATTTCACCGGCGAAGGCAGGCAGCGCGGTGCGCTGGGCATGACGCTGGCCGGCTTCGGCGTGCTGTTCCTCGGCATCGACGTACTCAAGGATAGTTTTACCGACCTGGGCAGCCAGATGACACTGCCCGGCGGCAGCGGCGTGCTCGGCGTGCTGGCGCACATCGGCGCCGGCATAGTGATCACCGTGCTGATGCAGTCTTCCGCGGCCTCGCTGGCCATAGCGCTGACCGCCGCACAAGGCGGGCTCATCGATATCACGCCGGCCGCCGCCGTAGTCATCGGCGCCAACATCGGCACTACTGCGACCGCCATTTTTGCCGCACTCAAGGCCACTTCGAATGCGCGCCGCACAGCGGCCGCGCATGTGCTGTTCAACCTGCTGACCGGCGTGGTGGCCCTGCTGCTGCTGCCGTGGATGATCGATGCGATCGAGTGGCTGCGCGAGCTGCTGGAGCTGGAGGCGGCTCCCGCGGTGACGCTGGCGCTGTTCCACACCTCCTTCAATATCCTCGGAGTCATGCTGATGTGGCCGCTGGCAGGACCGCTGACGGAGTTTCTCGCACATCGCTTCCGCACTGCCGAAGAGGACGAGGCGCGTCCGCGCCACCTCGATGACACGGTGCTGAGCGTGCCAGCGATGGCGCTGAGTGCCCTCATCGAGGAAGTGCGCCGCACCGGCAAGATTTCCCTGCGCGCCGCCGAACGCGTCATTCGGCCCGATGCATCGACGATGCCGGGAAAACAGCCGGAACAGGCCGTGGTAGCGCAGTTGAATGTCGCCATCGCCGGCTTCATCACGCGCCTGCACGGCATCAGCATGGCGGCGGAAAGTGCCCAACGCCTGCCGCTGATCCTGCGCGTGGCCCGCTATTACGATGCTGTGGCCGAACTGGCCAGCGAACTCGCGATCATGCCGGCCGTGCCTGCACTGACCAAAGCGGCGCTGGCCGAACGTATAAAGGATTTCCTCGACACCGCACAGGCCTGGCTGCATGACTCGGTCCATTCGCCCGAACGGTGCGGCGCCGGGACCATGCAGCCGGAGTTGACTCAGCGTTATCAGGAATTGAAGGCCGCCCTGCTCGAAGCCGGGGCCGGCGGTGAAATCGACGTGCATGATATGGAACTGCACCTGCGCCGCATCAGCCGCATCCGCAGAATGCTCGAGCAGTCCCTCAAGGCGGCCGACCTGCTGCACGAACTGGGTGCTGCCACGGTCGCCCCGGAAGGCAGGCCGGTCAAGGATGCGACGACCGATTGAGTTCGCCGCTTCCCTGTTCCCATGACTGCTGATCCCGGTAAGCAGAATTGGCACTGCGTCGATGGCGAGGCCGCCGCCGCCCGCCTCGGCAGTGACCCGGGCAAGGGACTGTCTGCAGAAACTGCCGCCTTGCGCCTCGAACAGAACGGCCCAAATCTGCTGCGCGAGGCCGGCAGACGACATCCGTTGATCATGCTGGCGTCGCAGTTTGCCAATTTCATGATCCTGGTGCTGATCGCCGCCGCGGTCATCGCCGGCCTGGTCGGCGAGCCGCAGGACACCATCGCCATCGTGGTCATCGTCGTCCTCAACGGCATCCTCGGCTTCGTCCAGGAATACCGCGCCGAGCGCGCCATGGCAGCACTGAAGAAAATGGCCAGCCCGCAGGCGCGCGTGATCCGCGACGGCCGGCCCATGCTGATCGACGCCGCCGGGCTGGTGCCGGGCGACCTCGTCGAACTGGAGGCCGGCAACATCGTCCCGGCAGATCTGCGCCTCATTGAACTGGCGGCGCTGAAGGTCGACGAGTCGGCGCTCACCGGCGAGTCGCAGGCAGTGGAGAAACGGCTTGAACGCCTGCACGAAGCCGAGCTGCCGCTCGGCGACCGGCTGAACCTCGCCTACAAGGGCACGGTCGCGACCTACGGCCGCGCGCGCGGTCTGGTGGTGGCGACCGGCATGCAGACGGAACTGGGCAAAATCGCCACCCTGCTGTCGGGCGAAGCCGGCAAGACCCCGCTGCAGAAACGCCTGGTACGCTTCGGCCGGCATCTGGCGCTGGCAGTGCTGGCGATCTGCGCCATCATTTTCATCGCCGGCTGGCTGCGCGGCGAGCCGCCGCTCCTGATGCTGCTGACCGCCGTGAGCCTCGCCGTCGCCGCGATTCCCGAAGCGCTGCCGGCCGTGGTCACCATCTCGCTCGCGCTGGGCGCCGCACGCATGGTCAGGCAGAACACCTTGATCCGCCGCCTGCCGGCAGTGGAGACGCTGGGCTCGGTCACCTACATCTGCTCGGACAAGACCGGCACCCTCACCCAGAACCGCATGCATGTCGACTGCGTATGGGCAGAGGGCAGGCAGCTTGCCGCGCTGCCGTGGACAGAGGGATCGCCGTGGCACGAGCTGGGCCTGGCCATGGCGCTGTGCAACGACGCCACCTTCGATGCCGGCGGGAAACTGACCGGCGATCCGACCGAAACCGCCCTGCTCGAGGCCGCGACGGCAAACGCGTCGGGCCAGGCGGCCCTGCAGGGCCGTTATCCGCGACTGGCCGAAATTCCCTTCGATTCCGAACGCGCGCGCATGAGCACCCTGCATCAGGATGGTAACGGCGTACTGGTGCTGGTGAAGGGCGCGCCCGAAGGCCTGCTGCCCCTGTGCGGCGACCGGCTTGGCGGCGACGGCGCAACGATGCCCATCGATCATGCCGCGTTGCAGGCCGAGGCCGAAGAACTGGCCGGCGAAGGCCTGCGCGTGCTGGCCTTCGCGCTGAAGCGCCTGCCGGCGATTCCGGAAAATCTCGATACTGACACGCTGGAATCCGGACTCACTTTTCTCGGTCTCGCCGGCCTCATCGACCCGCCGCGCCCGGAAGCGGCGGAATCGGTCGCCGCCTGCAAGGCCGCGGGCATCATTCCGGTAATGATCACCGGCGACCACCCCGCCACCGCGCGCGCCATCGCCCTGCGCCTCGGCATCATCGAGGCTGGCGACAGGGTGCTGGCCGGCAGCGAACTGGCGCGGCTGAGCCTGGAAGAATTCGAACGCGAGATGGAATCGGTGCGGGTCTACGCCCGCATCAACCCCGAGCAGAAGATCAGGATCGTGCAGGCGCTGCAGGACAAGGGCGAGTTCGTCGCCATGACCGGCGACGGCGTGAACGATGCGCCGGCGCTGAAGATGGCCGACATCGGCGTGGCCATGGGCAAGGGCGGCACCGACGTGGCGCGCGAGGCCGCGCACATGACCCTGCTCGACGACAACTTCGCCACCATCGTGCTGGCGGTGCGCGAAGGCCGCCGCATCTTCGACAACATCCGCAAGTTCGTGAAGTACACCATGACCAGCAACGCGGGCGAGATCTGGACCATCTTCCTCGCTCCCTTCATGGGCCTGCCGATCCCGCTGCTGCCGATCCACATTTTGTGGATCAACCTCGTCACCGATGGCCTGCCCGGGCTGGCGCTGGCCAACGAAGGCGCCGAACGCAACCTCATGCAGCGCCCGCCGCGGCCGCCCAGGGAAAGCATCTTCGCCCACGGCATGTGGCAGCACATCGTGTGGGTAGGGTTGCTGATGGGCGGGGTCACCCTGCTCACCCAGGCCTGGGCGCTGCACACCGGCTCGGCACACTGGCAGAGCATGGTGTTCACCGTGCTCACCCTGTCGCAGCTGGGACACGTGCTGGCAATCCGCTCCGAGCGCGAATCGCTGTTTTCACTGGGGGTGTTGTCCAATCGCCTGCTGGTCGCCGCCCTGCTGCTGACCTTCGTGCTGCAAATGGCGGTGCTCTACGTACCCTGGCTCAACCCCATTTTCAAGACCGAGCCGTTGAGCCTCGCCGAGCTTGCCGCCTGCCTGGCGCTGTCTTCGGTGGTATTCCTCGGCGTGGAAATCGAAAAGGCCCTGGTGCGGCGCGGCCGGCTGTACCAGGCTGCCTGATACGGGCCGCAGGCAGGCGGGAAAATCAAACCTTTGTCCCGCCAGGCGGTCACAATACTCATATTGACGTCTGACTGCCCCTGCTCGCTTCATGTTGCCCGAACGTTTTCGCCGCCTGCTTCCCGATCCGCACACGCTGCGCGAGCATCGCGCCCTGCGCTGGCTGGGACCACGCCTGCACCATCCGCGCCTGTGGCATGTCAACCGGCGCGGCATCGCCATGGGACTGGCCGTGGGCGTGTTTTTCGGCCTGCTGATTCCGGTTGCCCAGATCCCGGCCGCCGCCATCGTGGCCTTGCTGCTGCGCGCCAACATCCCGGCCGCCATCGCCAGCACGCTGGTCACCAACCCCATCACCTTCGCGCCGGTCTATTACGCCGCCTATCGTCTGGGCGAGTGGATGCTCGGCGCCGAGGGCGCCATCAGCGCGCGGGAACTGGAAAACGTGGCAGAACAGACCAGCACCGGAATGGTCTTGTGGATGGAGCGCCTCTCCACCGTGGGCGCGCCCCTGGCGCTTGGCTTGATAAGCCTGGCGGCGACGCTGTCGATCCTGCTTTATTTCGCCGTACACTGGACCTGGCGCCTGCGCATCGTGCGGGCCTGGCGCAAGCGCCGCGACAAGCGCAGTACCGCAAGGCTGCCACTGCGCGGGCATCACGCAAGCTGCGCAGAATCCAGCCAGTGCAGAAAGCTGTCGGCATCCATCGGCCGCGAAAAATAATAGCCCTGGCAGGCGTTGCAGCCTTCTCGCTGCAGCATCGCCAGTTGCTCCGCGGTTTCCACCCCTTCCGCGATCACGTCGAGATAGAGCGCCTGCGACAGCGCGACGATTGCCCTGACGATGGCCAGATCCTCGCTGTCGCTGGCAATGTCGCGCACGAACGACTGGTCGATCTTGAGGCGGTCGATGGGAAAGCGCTTGAGGTAGGCGAGCGAGGAATAGCCGGTGCCGAAATCGTCGATCGCCAGGGTCACGCCGATGACCTTGAGTTCATCGAGGGTCTGCAGCGTGTCATCGCTGTGCTCGAGCAGGATGCCCTCGGTGATTTCGAGTTCCAGCGCGTGCGGCGGAATGCCGGCGGCGGCAATCGCCTGCCTGACCACATCCGGGAACTGCGGGTCGCGAAACTGGCGCGATGCGACATTGATCGAGACGATCATGCCGGCATGCCCGGCATCGAGCCATTTCCTGGCCTCTGCACAGGCGGTTTCCAGCACCCATTTGCCGATCGGCACGATGAGTCCGGTTTCCTCCGCAAGCGGAATGAAGCGTGCTGGCGCGACCAGGCTGCCGGCCTCGTCGCGCCAGCGCAGCAGGGCCTCGGCGCCGGTGATGCGCCGGGTTCTGGTGTCCACCTGGGGCTGGAAATTGAGGAAGAACTCGTTCTTCTCAAGCGCGCGGCGCAGATCGGTTTCCATCTGCAGGCGCGCCTGCACGCTGGCGGTCATCTCGTCGGAATAGAACTGGAAGTTGTTGCGCCCGCTTTCCTTGGCGTGGTACATCGCCGAGTCGGCGAACCTGAGCAGTGAATCGGCATCCTCGGTGTCCTGCGGGAACAGCGCCACGCCGATGCTGGCCTCGCTGAAAATCTCGCGCCCATTGACAACCACCGGTGCGGCGAACTGCGCCAGCACGTTCTGCGCGAGCGGCACCACATGGCGGACTTCGCCGATGTCGGGGAAGATCAGCGCAAATTCATCGCCGCCCAGGCGCGACACCGTATCGCCTTCGCGCACGCTTTTCTGCAGGCGCACGCCGATCTCGTGCAGCAGCCTGTCGCCGGTCTCGTGGCCCATGGTGTCGTTGATGATCTTGAAATGATCGAGGTCCAGCAGCATCAGTGCGACAAAGCGGCCGTGGCGCCTGGCATCGACCAGTGCACGATGCAGGCGGTCGTTGAACAGCGCCCGGTTGGGCAGCCCGGTCAGCGTGTCATAGTAGGCCAGGTGATGCAGCATCGCCTCCGCCTGCTTCTGCTCGCTGATATCGATGAAAGCCACCACCGCGCCCACCAGCTCGCCGTCCCGGTACATCGGATGCGCCCAGTACTCGACCGGAAAACTGCTGCCGTCGGCGCGCCAGTGCACTTCTTCCTTGCTGTGGGCCGGACGCCCGGCGAGCGTGGCGCTGCGCACGGCGCATTCCTCGATCGGATAGGGCCTGCCGTCAGGATAGGTATGATGGATCAGGTCGTGGATGCGCTTGCCGATCAGGTCGTCCTCGCTGGCATAGCCGAGCATGCGCACGCAGGCCGGGTTGGCGAAGGTGCAGACGCCCCGGATATCAATGCCGAAAATCGCCTCTGCGGTCGAGTCCAGCAGCAGGCGCACCCGCTCCTCGCTGTCGCGCTGCGCATTGAGTGCGGAGAAGGCCTTTTGCTGCATGTCGTTGGCGGACTTGACCAGCACATCGAGCTCGTCCGAGCGCGTGCGCGGGCTGCGCGCCAGCTTCAGGGGCACGAAGCCCGAAACCGGGTCGGCCGTGCCCAACTGCTCGGCGATGTTCGCAAGATGGCGGGTAATGAGGCGGTGAAACAACAGGAATATGAAAACCGCCACCAGGAAAATGCGTAGGGCATTGCTCGTGAGGACGCCAACCGCATCACGCCGCAATTCGCGCCGGATGTCGTCGACCGTGGCAACGACACTCAGCGTCCCGATCTCGCGCACCCGCCCCCGATATTCGTACTTGAGCGGATAGCTGCGCTCGATGAGGCTTTGCGCGTCACGCTCTCCCGCCTGCGCATAGGGACGGCCGGCCTCGTGCACCGCGGCATTCACGATGTTGGGTTCGCGCACCATGCCCTCCAGTTCCAGCTGCACGCCCTCCCTGTTCGTCGCCCACAGGGAACGCGACAGCGTGGGCAGGTGGACGGCCTCGATCTGCCGCAGTTGCGCTTCCAGCCTGAGCAGGCTGCGCTGGTATTCCTGGTAGACCTGGAACGCCGTCATCGCCAGCGTGATCACCACGCTGAACAGGACGACGGCCACGATCAGGCGCTGCGCCAGCGGAGACTTCAGGGAATGAAACTGAAACAAGGCTCGGCTCACTTTGATGACGCCCGCTCCAGCGCGAGCACTTTTTCACGATACAGCCGATCATAAAGCCCTTCTGCCTTGATTGCGCGCAAAGCCTCGGCGATCGACGGAACCAGGGCGGCATAGCGCTTGTTCAGGTAGATGAACATTTCCCGTTTCGCCAGCGGCGGTTCAAGCGCATGCATGCCCTGCACACCATGCCGGGCAAGCAGGCTTTTTCCCATCCAGCGCTCGTACAGCGCAACCTCGACACGGTCGAGGTTCAGCTGGCGGAAAAGCTGGCCCGGGTCCTCGGCCGTGAGCACATGCCCGGCGCCCGCAAGTTCCCTTTCATAAATCTTCCAGCCGCGGATGTGCGCGACCGGGCGCAGCCGGATAAGCTCCCAGCGCGCCGGCAATTCCGGCTCCTTGGCGAAGGCGGTGAAACTCCACTCGACGAGCATCTCCGGCACGCGCACCAGGTTGGGGTACTGCGCATCGAGCCCGGCGATGCGCGTAAGCTCGCCGTCCTCGAAACCGCTGTTGGCATTCATCAGCGCGCGCTCGGCCGGCAGCTTGACCAGTTGCAGCCTGACGCCGGCACGGCGAAAGGCTTCGCCGGCAACAATGTCGAGAAACCCCGTTCCATCCGCGGTGGTATAAGGTGGCTCGTTGGTGTCGTTCAACACCAGCAGCGGAAGCTCGGCAGCCCGCACGATGCCGCTCATCGGCAGCACTACAGCAGCAGTTGCGACTGCGATTGCAATCAGGCGGACGATGGTCACGGAGTCAGAAAGAGAATGGATTAAAAACCATGATAGCCGGCTCGCGGACCGATTGCTGCCATTCCCGCAGCGTATGGCAACGGGGCGCTGCCGAGATTGGCCCGGCAAGGGCCTGTTCGAGGCACGGAAACGCGGTGCGGCGAGCGCGCTAGCGCTTCAGCCAATCGATCAGCGGCGCCCAGCTTTCACGCTCGGCCTGGGTCAGATGCGGCGGCAGGTCGAACAGGGTCTTGCCCTCGAACGCCGCGTTCACGTACTGCTGGGTTTCGTGGAGAAAGGCGACTACCGGCAGATCAAGCTTGCGCAGGTACTGTTCGAGCGTGGCGGCAGCGCGGGTGCGCGGCGCCATGCGCATGCCGACCACGCCGACCTCGATCTTGCCCTGGCGCACCTTCTTTTCTTCCGCCAGCTCCTGCAGAAAATCCTGGCTTGCCTGGATGTCGAACAGGGAGGGCGAAATCGGCACCAGCACGCGCGTGACCAGCTTCACCGCATGGTCGAGGTTCTTGCCGTGCAGCCCGGCGGGCGAATCGATGACCAGCCAGTCGGCCTTGCCTTTGCTCTCGCCGGCAATGCCAATGGCAGGCAGATGGGCCGGCCTGCGCGCCAGCCACTTGGTAGCCGATTTCTGCCGATCCATGTCCAGCAGGTTCACGGCTTCGCCCTGCGCCACGAACCAGCCGGCAAGATTGATCGACAGCGTGGTCTTGCCCGCACCGCCCTTCGGATTCGCCACCAGAATCGCCTTCATGCCGCCTCCTCAGCAAAGAACTAAATCTACGCAGAGGCAACAGAGGAACCAGAGGAATTCCTTATAGATGATTTTCCTCTGTTACCTCTGCTTCCTCTGTGTTAACTATTCTTTTCTCTCCACCTGCGTCACGTCGCGCACCGCGCCGAACGCTGCCGATGTGGCCATGGCCGCATACGCCCTGAGCGCAGCCGACACCGTGCGCTCGCGCTTGACCGGCTTCCACGCGGCCGTGCCCCTGGCTTCCATTTCCCCCCAGCGGCGGGCGAGTTCCGCGTCGTGCACCACGAGGCTGATGCTGCGCTTCGGAATGTCGATCTCGATGCGGTCGCCTTCCTGCACCAGGCCGATGAGGCCGCCTTCGGCCGCTTCCGGCGAGACGTGGCCGATGCTCAGACCCGAGGTGCCGCCGGAGAAGCGGCCGTCGGTGATGAGGGCGCAGGCTTTGCCGAGGCCCTTGGACTTGAGATACGAAGTCGGATACAGCATTTCCTGCATGCCGGGACCGCCGCGCGGGCCTTCGTAACGGATGACGACGACGTCGCCTTCCTTGATCTGGTCGGCGAGGATGGCTTCCACCGCGGCGTCCTGCGATTCGAAAATTCGCGCCGGACCGGAGAACTTCCAGATGCTTTCGTCCACGCCCGCGGTCTTGACGATGCAGCCGTGCTCGGCGAGGTTGCCATACAGCACGGCGAGGCCGCCTTCCTTCGAGTAGGCGTGTTCAAGATCGCGGATGCAGCCGTTGGCGCGGTCGAGGTCCAGTTCCTGCCAGCGCTTGTTCTGGCTGAAGGCCACCTGCGTCGGCACGTTGCCGGGCGCGGCCTTGTAGTAGTGCCTCACGTCCTCGCGCTTGGTGCGGCCGATGTCGTACAGCTCGATCTGCTCGCCCATGGACTTGCACAGCACGGTGGGCAGCTCGCGATGGATGAGGCCGCCGCGGTCGAGCTCGCCCAGGAGCGCCATCACGCCGCCGGCGCGGTGCACGTCTTCCATGTGGTACTGCTGGGTGGCGGGCGCGACTTTCGACAGGTTGGGCACGCGGCGCGACATGCGGTCGATGTCGGACATGGTGAAATTGACGCCGGCTTCGTGCGCCGCGGCCAGCAGATGCAGCACGGTGTTGGTCGAACCGCCCATGGCGATGTCGAGGGCGATGGCATTTTCAAAAGCTTCAAACGTGGCGATGTTGCGCGGCAGCACCGAGGCGTCGTTCTTCTCGTAATAGCGCTTGGCCAGCTTGACGATGAGGCGGCCGGCGGCAAGGAACAGGTTCTTGCGCTCGGCGTGGGTCGCCAGCACCGAGCCGTTGCCGGGCAGGGACAACCCCAGCGCCTCGGTCAGGCAGTTCATGGAGTTGGCGGTGAACATGCCCGAGCAGGAACCGCAGGTGGGGCAGGCGGAACGCTCCATCTCCATCACTTCGTCATCGCTGCAATGCGAATCGGCAGCCGACACCATGGCATCGACGAGGTCGAGGTGGATGACCTTGCCGTGGATCACCGCCTTGCCGGATTCCATCGGGCCGCCGGACACGAACACCGTGGGGATGTTGAGGCGCATCGCCGCCATCAGCATGCCGGGGGTGATCTTGTCGCAGTTGGAAATGCACACCAGCGCATCGGCGCAGTGCGCGTTGACCATGTATTCCACGCTGTCGGCGATCAAATCGCGGCTCGGCAGCGAATACAGCATGCCGCCGTGGCCCATGGCGATGCCGTCGTCCACGGCGATGGTGTTGAACTCCTTGGCCACGCCGCCGAAGGCCTCGATCTCGCGCGCCACCAGCTGGCCCAGGTCCTTCAGGTGCACGTGGCCGGGCACGAACTGGGTAAAGGAGTTGGCGATGGCGATGATGGGCTTGGAAAAATCCTCGTCCTTCATGCCGGTGGCGCGCCACAGGGCGCGCGCGCCGGCCATGTTGCGGCCGTGGGTGGTGGTGCGGGAACGGTATTCGGGCATGGCTGTCATCCGCTGAAGCTATAATCGATCTGCCATTTTACTTCCATTCCCAAATCAAGCCTCACTTTGTCGCCTGCCTGGTTCGCTCCTCGCCATACTGCTGCGCTGACTGCGGCGCTCACCGGTCGGCTTCACGTGAGCATCCTGATTGGCAGCCGAAATTGACCTCTCCCGCTGACTACCAATGCTGACCCACCCCCAATTCGACCCCGTCGCCCTCTCGCTGGGCCCGCTCAAGCTGCACTGGTACGGCCTCATGTACCTGCTCGCCTTCCTGCAGTTCTGGTGGCTGGGGAAAAGACGCCTGGCCGCGCGTCCGGAACTGGGCATGACCGACAAGGGCCTCGACGACCTCATGTTCTACGGCGTGCTGGGCGTGGTGCTGGGCGGGCGCCTGGGCCAGGTGCTGTTCTACGAGCCCGCCTACTACCTGCAGCATCCGGCTGACATCATCGCAGTGTGGAAAGGCGGCATGAGCTTCCACGGCGGCCTCATCGGCGTGCTGGCCGCCGTCACCCTGTGGGCGCGCAAATACGAAGTCTCGTGGCTCGCCGCCACCGATTACGTCGCACCGCTGGTGCCGCTGGGCCTCGCCTTCGGCCGCATCGGCAACTTCATCAACGGCGAGTTGTGGGGACGCACCGCCGACCCCGCCCTGCCCTGGGCCATGGTCTTTCCGCAGGCCGGCGACCTGCTCGCGCGCCACCCCTCGCAAATCTACCAGGCGCTGGGCGAGGGCCTGCTGCTGTTCATCCTCCTCTGGCTCTTCGCGCGCGCGCAGCGACCGATCGGCGCAGTGTCCGGCGCCTTCCTCGTCGGCTACGGCGTGCTGCGCTCGGCCGCCGAATATTTCCGCGAGCCCGACGCCGGCATTTTCGGTCTGTCCTACACCGTGAGCATGGGCCAGTGGCTGTCGCTGCCGATGATCGCGATCGGCCTCTACCTGCTGATGCGCGCCTACCGGAAAGCCTGATGCGCAAGCTCTGGCTTGGCGGCGGCTGGCTCATCGTCGCCGCCATCGTCTATTTCTCGCTGGTGAAGCTCGCCGTCGACAGCGACATCCAGGGCGGCGACAAGCTCGGCCACCTGCTCGCCTACGGCGGGCTCATGCTCTGGTGGTCGCAACTCTACCTGTCCCGCATCGCACGCCTGCAGTTGGCGCTGGCCTTCATCGCCCTGGGCGGCGCCATGGAACTGGCCCAGGGCCTCACCCCCGACCGCTATCCGGAATGGCTCGACCTCGCCGCCAACACCGCCGGCGTCCTGCTGGGCTGGCTCGCCGCGCCGCCGCGCCTGCCCAACTTCTACCAAAGGCTCACCGCCGCCTTCCCCGGCCGGCCCCGCTAGCGCTATAATCGCGCCTCACGTGGGGCGGTAGCTCAGCTGGGAGAGCGTCGCGTTCGCAATGCGAAGGTCGGGA